>Ga0074044_10002109_pt1 | contig 17488 bp, 13 predicted proteins | sample BogForMeECP23OM1_FD_94443 | JGI IMG/M metagenome (GOLD analysis project Ga0074044, IMG submission 94443) | Bog forest soil microbial communities from Calvert Island, British Columbia, Canada - Bog Forest MetaG ECP23OM1 | ecosystem: Environmental > Terrestrial > Soil > Wetlands ...
GAAACAACAGATCGATTATGACGCGCAATTGCCTCTCACGGGCATTCCCTCTGAGGCCGTTCGTTTAGTTGCAGGCTATCAGCCAGACCCGGCATTCAGCGGTGTACAGCGGGTCATCATCTCAGCTCCGCTGGGAAAGACCATTGCGTGGGCGGCGCAGGTCGTGATCATCGATGATGTCGCGTCATGGACCGACATTACGCCCGCAAGGCTGCCGGGGACGGCAAGAACCGACTTCGACAAGCGGAGGAAAGGGTGAGCGAACTTCGTTTCAACTCCGAAATGTTGAAACTTGCGCGCGAAGCGCGGGAGTTTACACAATCAGACTTGGCGAAGAACGCAAATGTTACGCAAGCGCTAGTCTCCAAAATCGAAAACGGCTTGATCGGCAACCCGTCAGATGAGGTTGTCCAAAAACTATCTGATGCAGTTCGATTTCCGGCTGGGTTCTTTTACCAGACATTCAAAGTCCTGGGGCTTCCGCATTTTCATTTCCGTAAGCGAGCCAAACTCGGAAGCAAGGCGCTCGCACATATAGGGGCAATAATCAATATTCGATTCCAACATATCTCTAAGTTGCTTCGGTCTTATGATCGCCAAATTGAAAAGCCCATCCCGCATTACGATTTGGACGAGACCGGGCTTACGCCCGAAAAAGTCGCCGAGCGTTTGCGCGGATATTGGATGGTCCCGAGGGGACCTATCGCCAATGTCGTCGAATTAATCGAGTCGGCTGGCGGCATAGTGATACTTTGCCGATTTGGTACTAATCTGCTGGACGGCATCAGCTTCCGTCCCGAGGGATTGCCGCCCCTATTCTTTATGAACCGCGATGTTGGAGGGGACCGTTTTCGTATTTCTTTGACTCATGAATTGGGCCACATGGTCATGCATTCTATTCCAGAAGATGATGAAAAAATGGAAGAAGAAGCTCATCGATTTGCTGCATCATTTCTCATGCCGGCCATTGAAATTCGCCCTTATTTAGCGACAACGAAATTGAGCGCTCTCAGCCGAGTGAAAGCATATTGGAAGGTGTCAATAAAAGCATTAATAAAACGGGCTCATGACCTCAAACTAGTGACTGACAATCAATACCGATGGCTGAATGTTCAATATGCAAAAGCGTTTAACACGGGAGAACCGATCCCTATTGATCTGGAAAGGCCTATCCTCATTCGCAGGATGGTTGAATATCATTTGAGGGAATTGCACTACACAATACAAGAGCTTGCTGCGTTTCTTTCGGTGAATAAAGACGAACTTGAAAGGGCCTACGTTGAGCGTCCTGGCTTGAGACTGGTTGTCTCGAATTGATTTGAAAGAAAAGGCTTGACGTCAAGCATGAAGGGTCATAACATGCTCGGCATGAAACAGCTTTCGACGTCCGATCGCGCTCACGTCCTTCAGCTTCTCTGCGAAGGAATGGCAATCCGCGCCGTTTGCCGCGCGACTGGCGTCGCGAAGAACACGGTCGCCAAGCTTCTCGCGGACGTCGGCCGCGCGTGCATGGCCTATCACGACGAACACGCGCGCAATTTGAAATGCAAGACAATTCAAGTCGATGAGGCATGGAGCTTTATCTACGCGAAGCAAAAGAACGTTGCGCGCGCCAAAGCGGCTCCCGAAGGCGCTGGCGATGTTTGGACTTGGGTCGCGATGGATGCCGAGACGAAGTTCGTCGCATCCTACTTTGTCGGCGGACGCGACGGCGAATGCGCGAAATGGTTCATTGAAGACCTTGCGACGCGGCTCGCCAATCGCATCCAACTGACGAGCGACGGCCACAAGGCGTATTTGGAAGCCGTCGAGGGCGCGTTCGGAGCCGATGTCGACTACGCGCAGCTTGTGAAGCTTTATGGCAATGCGCCGGAGTCCTCCAAAGGTCGCTACAGCCCCGCCGAATGCACCGGTTTCATCAAGACGCCGATCGAAGGCAACCCCGACGACAAGCACATCAGCACGTCGTTTATCGAGCGGCAAAACCTCACGATACGGATGCACAACCGCCGCTTCACCCGGCTGACGAATGCATTCTCGAAGAAGGTCGAGAACCACGCCTATTCGGTCGCGCTCCACATGATGTATTATAACTTCGTCAAGCTGCATTCGAAGCTGCGCGTCACTCCTGCTATGGCGGCTGGAGTGACTGGTCGGCTATGGGAAGTGTCGGACATCGTGGCGCTTTGGGAAGCGGTGGAACCGAAGGCGACCAAACGCGGTCCTTATAAGAAGCAGGCCCAACATGCCATCTGACCGAGAGAAAATGGAAACATGGACCTTAGGAGCAGTCGCGGATTCGATGGCAGGCGCGCAGCCCGGTACCGCGGCCCATACTCGGGGCGCCGCGGAAATCCTCCGGCGTCAGACCGCCATTCAAGAAGAAGCCGCTGAGGCCCAAAAGCGAGCCGCCGCCGCAACAATCGATACCGCCAATGCAACGCGCCTAAGCGCGAAATACATGCTTTGGTCCGTCATTGTTTTGGCGGTCGCGTCGGTCGCCTCTCTGATCGTAAGCGTTGGCAATCTTGTCATCGTGGCGCTGCGAAATTCAAACTGACCCACTACCGTCGGCATGGTTTGCAAAAATTTTTTGCCATTTGCGCGGCCCTTGAAAATCAACAGGCTAAAGGCGCACGGACAGAATCCTTGCATAGTGATGCGCGACGGCGCGAAAGCCGCGCTTCCGGCTTCAGATTGCCTGATGTGTGCGTCCGTTCTGGTCGCATTCGCCGGCGCCCCCAACCAGCCGAAGTCGCTGGGCCGCTATCCGAACCCGCTCGATCGCCGTATCGTCCGCCCACGAATGCCTGGAGGAATTCGGCATGGGCGATTCATCGCTGTTTCAGCGTCTGGCGGCGTCATTTCGCGCGTCGGCGGGCGACGTCGTCTTCGGCATGGAGGACGGGACCGTCTCGATCTTCGGGCTGGTGTTCGGAGTCGCGGCGACGACGACCGACACGAAGACGGTTCTCATCGCCGGCGCCTCTGGCGCCGTCGCGGCCGCCGTTTCCATGATGGCCGGAACCTATCTCGACGTCGAAACCGCGCGGGACGAAGCGCGCGCCGCCGCGGCTTTGCTCGAAACCGAAATCGAGAATACGCCCGCAGCCGTGCGCGAGCGCGCGACCGGTCGGTTGCGCGACGAGGGGTTGAGCCCCGACAGGGCCAGCGCGCTGGAAAAACTCCTCGAATCGGACCCAGAAACCCTGAAAAGCCTGGCGAGCGCGCTCGAGGCGCCGGAGGTACACGGCGGCGGCCAGGGTCCGCTCGCCCAATCGCTGTGGATGCTCGTCGCCGACTTCCTCGCGGCCGCGATCCCGATCGTTCCCTTCGTGCTTATGCCTGTCCCTCAAGGACGCGTGGTTTCGGGAACCGTGACCCTCCTGCTTTTGATTGGCCTCGGGGTCGGGCGGGCGCGGATCGGCGGGCGCGGATCGGCGGGCGCGGAATCCTCCGCACGGTATTGGAAACCGTGTCGATCGGGGTCGCGGCGGCGCTCGCCGGCGTCGCCATTGGCGTCGCGATCGCGCACGCGTTCGGCGGCTGAAGCGGCCGGTCGCGAAGGCTTGTGTTGCAATCGCACCCGAGTTCCGCAACGCTCGATGACCGGCTGGACGTGCGAGTGGCAACTGCCAAGCAAGCCCCGGCTTGCGGCGCCCATTCCACGGTCCTCATCCTGAGGCGCCCTTTGCCGAGAGGCAAAGCGCCTCGAAGGATGGTCGCTGGTCGCGGCGCAACGCCCTCGTCCTTCGAGACGCGCCTTCGGCGCTCCTTGAGGCAAGAGGGCGCAAGGACCGGGCTTGAACCAACTGGGCGGTTACAGCGAGAGAGGGAAAAATGAGCAAGTTTCTCGTCATCGGAGCCGCAGGGCTCCTCGGATCGCGCATCGTCGACGCCCTCGGCGAGGAGCGGTGCATCCGCGCGTCGCGCAATTCCGGCGAGCGCGTCGATATATCCGACCCGAGGTCGCTCTCGGCGCTGTTCGAACGCGTCGGGGAACTTGACGGAATCGTCTGTACCGGCGGCGCGGCGCGCTATAAGCCGTGGGACCAGCTGACGGACGATGACTGGACGTTCTCCATCGCCAACAAGCTGATGGGACAGGTCAACGTCGTGCGGTTCGGGGCGAAGAATGTTCGCCCCGGCGGGGCGATCACGCTGACGACTGGCCTGGCGGCGCAGTATCCGTCGCCCGGCGCCGCGATTCTCACGACCGTCAACGCCGCAGTGGAAGCGTTCGTGCGCGCCGCCGCGGTCGAGCCCATACCGGTCAGGGTCAACGCGGTCTCGCCCGGCTGGGTCGCCGAGACGCTTCAAGCGATGGGCCGCGATCCGGCGGGCGGAATATCCGCTGCCGATGTGGCCCGGGTCTTTCTCAGGCAGCTTCGCGACGGCGCCTCCGGGTCGATCGCGCCGGCGATGCGGGCTTAGTCTCCCCTTCTCCGCGAAGCGACGCGAGGCGGGGAAAAGTGGTCCCGTAGGGCGTCGAAGGATGCCCGTATTCCACCTGGCTATCGGCCGGATGGAGTGCGGAAAGCAGGGATGGGTCGATGCAAGTTCGGAGGTGACAGTCGTGCAATCGACTTGGGTTGAGACAGCAGCGGGCCACACCCATCCGGCGCTCCGCGCCGCGTTCCCCAGCCAATCTTGGGAAGGGAAGCCCGCGGTTCGAGTGCGACGACAATTTCTTCCCCAAACGGAGATATAAACAGTTATATAGCGTATAAATTGGCCTCTTGAGGCGGGGAAAGGGTCGGATGTTTCGGGCCCGCAAAAAGTGCAGTTTTTGGTGCCCAAGCCTTTGAATTTGCTCGCGCGCGTTCAGTTTTGCGCGGGCCGCCCCCGGGCGCCTCCATGGCCCGCCCGCGCGGCGCCCGACGCGAGCTCGCCCGACGCGCCGTCGCTTTTTCGTCATCCTACGCGAGACGTTTCACCAGCCACCAAGGCGTCTCGACAGCGGCGAAGCGGGGTTCTAAGAGCGCCTTCCGGGCACTCGGCCCGGAGGGATTGGGCTCGGATGATCATCGCCATCGACGGCCCGGCGGCGTCCGGCAAGGGCACGGTTGCCCGGTGCCTCGCCGCCCACTACGGGCTGCCGCATCTCGACACCGGCCTTCTCTATCGCGCCACCGCCGCGGCGCTCATCGCGGCGGATCGCGACCTCTACGACGAGCAGGCGGCGGTCGCCGCCGCCCGAGGCCTTGCCCTGATGGATTTCGACGAGACGGTATTGCGCAGCCGGCAGATGGGCGAGGCGGCCTCGGTGGTCGCCGCGATGCCCGGCGTGCGCGAGGTCCTGCTTGACGCGCAGCGCGCTTTCGCTGCCCGGCCGGAAGGGGCGGTTCTCGACGGCCGGGACATCGGCACGGTGGTCTGCCCGCAGGCCACGGTGAAGATTTTCGTCACCGCCAGCGCAGCGGCGCGCGCCCAGCGGCGCGCGCTCGAATTGGCCAAGCGCGGCGAAAAGGCAGATTACGGCGCCATTCTCGCCGACATTCTGAAACGCGACGCCCGCGACTCCCAGCGGGCCACCGCTCCTTTGCGTCCGGCGAACGACGCCGTCCGGCTCGACACGAGCCATCTCGGGATCGAAGCCGCGGTCGCCAAAGCCTTGCGCATCGTCGAGGCGGCGCGGATCGGGACGTAGGAGTTCCCTTCCGAGCCGTCCGTCCGGCCCCGGCTCAGGCGGCGGCGCCCTGTAGCAGGCGGCTGTGCGTCGCGCGCAGCCGCTCGATGGCGCTGTCGATTTCGGTGCGCTGCCGCTCCAGATGGCCGATCTGGTTGACGATCTGCTGCGGCTGCAGCTGCTCTTCGAGGTCGGGCGTTTCGTTGGCGCCTTTGCTGCCGATCAGGTCATTAATCTCGGTGAGAGTGAATCCGAGTTTCTTGCCCCTGAGGATCATCTCCATCCGAACGCGATCGACGCCGCGGTAGTAGCGCGCGCTCCCCTCGCGCCGTGGTTTGATAAGCCCACGATCCTCATAGAAACGCAGCGTGCGTAGACTCACTCCATACAATCGCGACATCTGGCTGATCGTCAATTCCACCTGCTCCGACCCGGGCGCCGTTTTGGCGTCGTCTTCCGCCTCGCGCGAAACAGCGTTGGTTGCATGATTGAAGGACGATATCCGGCTCATGACATCTCCTTTCGGCGCCGTAGTGTTCGCGCCTTGCCGATTCGCGCTCCGTTGCGCGACGCGAGTCCAATATGCCCTACCGGAACCAGAATGCAACCGAAAGTTGTACACCGTCATATACAACCTTACGGATTTCGCGAAGCACGCCGGGCGGCCGAATGGCGGGCTTAACCGATTCTTCACTACGTCGATCGAAAATTCGAGCCGCGGCGCCGTGGCTGGCGCGGTGAATCGAAGGCGCCGATGACGGTTGAAGGCATGAACGAGAACACGGCGTGGAACCTTGCGAGCGTCCATCCCCAAGCTCGACGCCTCGCCGAGGAGGCCGCCCGTCGCGCAGGCGTGAGCCTTGAGGAATGGCTCGACGAAGCGATCGTCGGACGGGTTGCTGGAGATATTTCGGACGAGGGCGACGAGATTCGTTCTCATGGTTCGGAGCAGCTCGGTCGCGCCTGGCTTGATGAAGCCGAGAAGTTTCTCGATTCGGCAATCACAAGGGTCGAGCGGCGGATGAAGCTCGGCGAGGAGCGTATGGCGCGCGCCCTTGAAACAATGACGAGCGTGCTCGAACGAACCCGTGAGAGCGTCGATCGGGGATCCCCAGGGCATCGACAGTCGGCCGTCCCTGAGGAACAACAGCCGGCGGCCGCGCCGCAGGCCGTGGAAGCCTGCCACGCCCACTTCAACTCGGTCTCCGATGAGCAACCGGCTTTGCACCGCCGTCTGGACGAGCGGTTGGAGGAGATTGCGCGGCGAATTGAGGCGGCGCGTCAGATGACGCACGCGCCGAATGCTTCACCAGATGCCGACTCGGAAAAGCGGCGTCGCGATCTGAAGGCCGCAGTATCGCAGATTGCGCTTCGCCGACTGTCGCTGGATGCGCGGGAAGCGCGCAGAGCCTCCGCTGCGCCCCAACCAGCCCAGGCGGCTGTCGGCGTCCATTCAGACCACGAAGTCTCCCATTCGTCGAATGCGTGGAGGCAAAGCTTGGCCGCCCAATCGGGCCGTGGAGCTGAGGGGGAGGCCCCCGAGCCGGACAATTCAGTGAACGAAGCGAGCGCCGAGCCAGCGACCTCCCCTTCGCCGCCGGAAGCCCCACGCGAAAACATCAGCGGACTCACAGGAAAGTTGGACCGTTCTTGGCAAGTGCGGGATCAACGCCTCTACGCCGTCGACCTAACGGCGATGCGGGAAGGGATCGCTGCGATGAACCGCAGTCTTGCGGAGCTCGCGCCGCGCAACGCAGTCGTCGCGCTCGAAGGCGCCGTTCGAGATTTGACCGAGCGAGTCGCCTTGCTCCGTCAGGAAGGCGAGCGCGAATCGCTTCTCGCTCCGCTGGACGCGATGGCGGCCGAGTTGCGCGCGAGCTTGAAGTTGCGCGATCCGCAGGCGGTGGTCGCTGGGCTCGAACGTGAAATATCCGCGTTGGCCGGCAAGGTCGACGCCTTGGCCGAAGCCGCGATCAGTCCGGAGAGTTTCGACCGCATCCAACGGCAAACCGAAGAGGTGCGCAACCTCCTCGCGGCGGCGGCCACGCGCAGCGCGCCTCTCGAACGCTTGGAACGCCAGATCAGCGAACTCGCCGACCGCGTCGAACAGCTCGGGTCGAGCCCCGCTCCGCAAGTCGAATCCGAGCAGATGGCCGCTTCGCTCGCCGACCTGCGCGGTGAGATTGAGCGCTCCACGCCCCTTTCCGCTCTGATGTTGATCGAACGCCGCCTTGAACACATCGCGGTGCGGCTTGACCAGGAAATTGCCCAGCCTGCGCAAGACGAGGGGGGCCGGCACACCTTGGAGGATTTGGCGCGTCGCATTGACGGGGTTCGTCAGTCGCTGGACGCCGGTTTGCAGTCGCAAATCGACACGAGCGCGCTGGAAGCATCGCTGAAGGAGCTCAGCGCGAAACTCGAAAGTCCCAACTCCGAGCCGCTCGCCGCGCTCATGCGCGACATCAGCGACAAGCTGGACGCGGCTGGCCATAAGGACGCGGAAGCGAATCCAGACGCGATCGAGCCGATGTTGGCGGAGATTATCGACAAGCTCGACCGCCTTCCGCAGCGAGGCTCAACAGCCGATCTGCATTCGATCGAGCGCCTGCTTCAATCGCTGGATGCGAAACTCGACTTCGGAGCCGGGCGAACCGTTGGTCGCGAGATCGTCGGCCAGATTGCAGAAGAGGTCGCGCGGCGCCTGGAAAAAGACTTCGCGTTCCGCATAGATGCGCAAGGGTTGGCAGAGCAGATCGCTTACATCCACGACCGTCTCGAAGCGCTTTCCGATCTGGACGGAATGCAGAGCCTCATGCGCAAGCTCTCCGCACAGTTGGTCGGCTTTACGGGCGAACCTTCAAACAACGATGAGGATGAGACGCCGTCCCTTGCGGTGCGAACGAGCCCATCCGGGTCGTCGAAATCCATCGTCCGCAGGATTGAGGCGCTAGACGCGACGGATTCGTCCACGTCCGACGGGCTGCGACCTCCGTTCAAGGCCGTGACGCCGGCGAACGAGGAAGATTCTGCGCTGTCGCAGTCTGCCGACGACGATGTTCTGCTCGAGCCGGGCGCTGGCGCACCGCAGCGCGTCCGGGAAGCCCGAGACCCGACGCGGGAGATCAGTTCGAAGACGAACCCGTCGATTTCGGTTCACATCGCCGCCGCGCGTCGCGCGGCGCATTCGGCGCTTTCGGAAGGGGGCGGCCAAAACGCCCCGGACGCAGCGCCCGCCGTCGCGCGCGGGATTGAGCGAGCGAAATCGCTTTACGTAAATCACAGGCGATCCGTTCTTTTCACCGCCGCATTTGCGATTATCGCCATTGGCGCCGTCCGGCTTATCGGCGTGCACGCCCCTTTCGCGCAGAAGTCTGAACTGAACGGGCATTCTGCCAAGACCGCCGTGGCCGGCGGGTCGCCAGTCAAGCCAGACGCCCTTGCTCTCGCGATCGCTCCGACCGCGCCGCGGGTCGATACGACGCCGACCGCATCAATCGCCTCGGCGTCTGAGGCCGCCAGAGCCAATTCGCCGAACGGAACTGCCGGTCCGCAGCTTTCGGCGACAATTGCGGCCGCAGTGCCGACCGCCCTGCGCGACGCCATCGTCGCGGGATCGCCGGCGGCGCAGTACGAACTGGCGCAGCGGCTTTTCGAAGGGCGAGGAGTGCCCCAGGACCAGCAAGCCGCCGCGCTCTGGTTCGAACGCGCAGCCTCGTCGGGCCTGGCGCCCGCACAGTTCAGGCTCGGAACGCTCTATAGCAAGGGCGTTGGGGTCCAGCGCGACGCCGCGGCCGCCAAGCGTTGGTACGCGAAAGCCGCGGAAGCCGGCAACGCCCGCGCGGCGCACAATCTGGCTGTCATGTATGCTGAGCCGGTCGGCGAAACGCCGGACTACGTCGAAGCGGCGAAGTGGTTCCGCAAGGCCGCGGAATGGGGCGTTCGCGACAGCGAGTTCAATCTCGCGGTCCTCTACGCTCGCGGTCTTGGCGTCGATCAGAATCTTCGTCAGTCTTGGCTATGGTTCTCGCTTGCGGCCGCTCAAGGCGACGCGGATGCGGCCAAGAAACGCGATGAGGTGGCGGCCAAAATGGACCCGGCTGCGCTCGCCGCCGCGGCGGACGATCTCGCGAAATTCAAGGTCGCCAAGCCCGATCCCGCCGCCAACGAAGTGGCGTCGCCGCCCGGCGGATGGGACGGCAAGCCGGGCGTATCTCCGCTCAGCCAGACGCCGGCGTCCTTCGGCCTCGTAACCCCGACGTCGGCGCCTTAACCGCCCGTCTCCGACCCGCAACGGCGCTTGCGGTTCGCGCCTCCCCGTCATAACCCTCTCGCGTTGCAGCGCGAGGATCATATGGACGTTGGCTCAGCAAACGCTTCGCCTCGCCTCGTTTTGCGCCTCATGTGCGTCACAGATCTCCACGCCAACCTTTATCCTTATGACTACTTTCGAGACCGACCCGACGAATCCGTGGGACTGGCTCGGACGGCCGGCCTGATGGGCGAGGCGCGTCGGGAGTCGCAAAATTCTCTGCTGCTCGATAACGGCGACATTCTTCAGGGCACGCCGCTCGGAGATTGGGCGGCGGCAGAAATGGCGAACGACGGGAGTGCTCGACATCCCGTGATCGTCGCGATGAACGCGCTGGACTATGCGGCCGCGACGCTGGGCAATCACGAGTTCAACTACGGTCTGGATATCCTTGAAAGAGCCTACGCGGCCGCGGAATTCCCGGTCGCCTGCTGCAACATGCGGCGGCTTGATGGAAAGCCCTGGTTTCCCCCTTCGATCGTCGTCGAGCGGTCGTTCGCCGACGTCGGCGGGACGACATGGGCGCTGAAGGTCGGCGTCATCGGCGTCGCGCCGCCTCAAATCGCGCGGTGGGACGAGGCGCATGTCGCCGGAAAGCTGGAAATCGTCGACATCGTCGAGGCTGCGCGGGCGGAAGTCGCCGCTCTGCGACGGGGCGGCGTCGACCTTGTTGTCGCCTTATGCCATTCGGGCATTTCCAGGCTCGCTTCGACGCCCGGCGAAGAGAACGCCGCCCTGGACCTCGCAGAGGTGGACGGGATCGACGCCCTGTTTCTGGGCCACCAGCATCTGCTGTTTCCCGGCGAGGATTCCGCCGACGTCGCCGGCCTCGACGCCGTGCGCGGCACGATACACGGCAAACCCGCGGTTATGGCGGGATTCTGGGGCAGCCATCTCGGAATCATCGATCTTGCGCTGGAACGGAGAGACGGCGGCTGGCGCGTCGCGAGCGCCCGCGCCGAGGCCCGTCCGATCGCGAAGCGCGACGAAGACGGCGCCGTCGTCGCGCTCGTGGAATCCGACCCTGACGTGCTCGAGGCGGCGAGAGCCGCGCATCTCCGCACGCTCGACTACGTGCGCGCGCCCGTCGGCGCCCTTGCCGTACCGCTCCACACCTATTTCGCGATGATCGCCGATGATCCGACCGTGCAGCTGGTCAACGAGGCGCAGCGCGCATACGCGGCGCCGCTTGCCGCCGCCCAGGCAGACCTCGCCGGGCTGCCGATCCTCTCGGCTACCGCCCCGTTCAAATGCGGCGGGCGCAACGGGCCCGACTATTACACCGACATCGCTCGCGGCCCCATCGCGATAAAAGATATCGCGGATCTCTATCCTTATCCGAACAGCCTTCGGGTGTTGAAGGTCGACGGCGCGACGGTCAGGGAATGGCTCGAACGCTCGGTCTCGGTCTTTTGCCAAATCGATCCGAACAGGCGCGACGAGCAGCCCCTGCTCGGCCCGACCTTCGCCTGCTACAATTTCGACGTTGTCGATGGCGTCGACTACGTCGTCGACGTCACGCAACCGCCGCGATACGACGAATCGGGCGCCCTGATTGCCCCTGCCGCGCGGCGCATCCGCGATCTGACGTTTGACGGCGCGCCGCTCGATCCGAAGCGGACGTTCCTCATCGCGACCAACAGCTATCGCGCGGGTGGCGGCGGAGGGTTTCCCGGCTGCGATGGAAGGCATGTCGCTATCGAGGCGCCCGACGCCAACCGCGACGTCCTGTTGCGCTATGTCGCCGCGGCCAGCGAGGCCGCGCCCAGGTCCGACGGCAATTGGCGCCTCGCGCCTCTGCCGAGTTCCGTACTCGCGACCTATCTGACGTCGCCCAAGGCGGCCGGGCTCCCTGCGCCGCCGCACCTGAAGCTGACCTCGATGGGCCCTGCGCCCGGCGGATATTTGAAGTTGCGCGTCGAGCCGGCGTGAATCGTCCCGCCGGCCGCGCGCGCGGCCGAAATTTGCCCTTTCGGAGTGCAAATACTCGTCTGGAGCGCGCAAGTACGCCCTGAAACCGGCAGAATTCCTTTCATTTCCTTTTTCGAATCGAGCCTTTTCAAAGGGTTGCAGTAGGAATACGCGAGGGGGGGCCCCAATCCTCTCCCTTTGCCCTGAACGGCTTCGACAAAACCGGAAAACCTGGCGGTCTCCTTCGGGGCGGTAGCATAGGAACAAATATAGAACTAATTCGCAATCTTGGCAAGAGAATGTTGTATTTTCTGTCGATAGCCCACGATCTGTCGGGTGGGCTTGGCGATATCGAGGAGCGTTCGTCAGCGCCACCGGGAACAGCTTGGGGCGGCTTCCCTGGACCTCCGCTTTCCGCCGCACGAACCCGCGAACATCCTGGGCGTTTAAGAGGCGCCCTCCCCGAAGGCCGGACGCGTCAGGGCTGCGGGCTCGGCGGCCGGCGCCGGCGCGCTCGCGTAGCGGCGCGCGAGGACGGCGCAGGCCATCAGCTGGATCTGGTGGAAGATCATCAACGGCATCACGATCAGGCTGAGGGCCGGGCCGGCGAACAGCACGTTCGCCATCGCGATGCCGCTGACCAGGCTCTTTTTCGAGCCGCAAAACACGATCGCGATCTCGTCGGCGCGCGAAAACCCGAACCAGCGGGCCATGCCGGCGGTGGCCGCCAGCATGAGCGCCAGGAGCGCGGCGTCGACGGCGGCGAGGATCGCAAACACCTCCGGCGTCAATTGATGCCAGATGCCGCCGACGGTCGCGGCGCTGAACACGGTGTAGACCATCAGCAGCACCGAGCCGCGATCGACCATGCCCAACATTTTGCGATGGCGCTGCACGAAACCGCCGATCCATCGCTGCAACGCCTGGCCGGCGACAAACGGCGCCAACAGCTCGAAGGCGATCGAGCGCAGCGCATCGAGCGAAAATCCGCCATGCGCGTGCAACAACAGACCGGCCAGCAGCGGGGTTATCGCCATGCCGACCAGGCTCGACGCCGAAGCGCTGCACAGGGCCGCGGCGACATTGCCGCCGGCGATCGAAGTGAACGCAATGGAGGACTGCACGGTCGAAGGCAGGGTGCACAGGAAGATCAGGCCGAGCACCATCGGCGGCGCCAAGAGAGCCGAAGCCAGCGGCCGCAGCGCCAGGCCGGCGAGCGGGAACAGGACGAAGGTCGCGGCGAAGATCACCAGGTGCAGCCGCCAGTGCGAGACGGCGGCGACGATCGCCGCGCGCGACAGCCGGGCGCCTTGCAAAAAGAACAACAGCCCGATCGCCAGCGAAGTCAGGGCCGCGAGAAGCTCAGCGCCGGCGCCATGGCAGGGCAAAACCAGCGCGATCGTCACCGTGGCGGCCATCGCCAGTGTGAATTCGTCGGGGCGGAAGCGTGCGAGCATGTCCTTCACCGCGGCCTGCGAAAAAATCCCTCCCGCGATAAATGCCGCCGCGCGTAGCTATTGTGAACCGGCATCGCCATTGTTACTGTTATCGCAAATCCCGATAAGCGGCCCATGTTCGACCCGACGCTGCTGAGCACTTTCATGGCCGTCGCCAAGGCCGCGAGCTTCAGCGAGGCCGGGCGCAGGCTCGACCTCAGCCAATCGACGGTCAGCCAGCATATTCGGCGTCTCGAACAGGAAGCGGGGCGGCGGCTGTTCGTCCGCGACACCCACAATGTGACGTTGACCGCCGACGGCCAGGCAATGGTCGCGCTTGCGCGCGGCATTCTGGAAGCCAACGAGCGCGCTCAGGCATATTTCGCCGTCTCCGAGTTGCGCGGGCGGCTCCGGTTCGGCGCGGCGGAAGACTTCGTGCGCAGCCGCCTGCCCGAAGTTTTGCGCGACTTCACGCGCATCCACCGCGCCGTCGATCTCGAATTGAGGGTCGATTTGAGCGGCACGCTGTTTGAAGCGCTCGAAGCCGGGGAATTGGACCTGGTGCTGGCGAAACGCCGCCCCGGCGAGGAGCGCGGCCGGCTGGTGCGTCGCGAGCGCCTGATCTGGATCGCGGCCGATTCCGCGCTGGCCGATCCCGAACGGCCGTTGCCGCTGATCCTCTATACGCCGCCCAGCATCAGCCGCGCGATCGCGCTCGAAGCACTCGAACGCGTCGGCAGAAGCTGGCGCATCGTCTGCACGTCAGGCAGCCTCAGCGGCCTTAACGCCGCGGCATTGGCCGGGCTCGGGATATGCGTCCAGTCCGACGGCTTCGTGCCGGCCGGACTTTCGGAACTGCCGCGATCGTCGGGATTGCCCGAGCTCGGCCACATCGAATTTGTTGTCGCCGGGAACGAGCGCGCCTTGCGCGGCCCGGCGAGTGCGCTGGCGGCGGCCATTCTCGACAATGCCGATCGGCTGTAAGGCGCCGCCGGCGCCGTCGACTCCATCGCCGGAATGCCGTCCTGCCGGGCGACGCCGGGCTCGTTATCGGTCGGCCGTTTCTCGACCGCGCGCCCGGTCTTGCCGAGCTCATCGACGCGGAGGCCGACAACTACCCATCTTATATGAGCCGCTTGAGGCGCAGCTAGTCGACCGGCCGTCCGCCCGGCTCGGCGGAGTTCGTCGCCGCTACTAAGAATCGCCGCGGCCGCCCGGTCGCGCCAGGCAAACGCGACCGCAAGCCGTGCAGCCAATGAGGCAAAGGCGCGCACGTCACCGGAATTCCAAACGCTTCGCCAAGACGGCGCAAGAATTAGGAGCGTCAGATAAGTTAATCTTGCTCTTCGACGACGCGCGTTGATTCTAGCGGCACGAAACTGGACAATTTATGCCGATCGCTTTCCGTATTGACGGCGGTAGTCTACGTGGGCGAAGTAACCCTCCTTGAGCAATTTTAACTCTCTTTCACCAATATCGCACCGGAATAAAGGTGCCTTCATCATTGAGCTATGCCGTTTGAACGGTTGAACTAGGAGGAGTCGCGACTAGAGGAAAGGAGCCAGTCTCCGCATGCCATGCGCCGAACGCAAATCCGTCAGCCGCCTGTAGGCCCCTTTGTTTTTCCACCCAATACAGCGGAGGTATCCTGAGACGTCAGATATTCTCTTTCGCTTCAACTGAGACACGATTTCTGCAGGGGCACCCTCATTGGGATGCTCCTCTTCAACTATGAAATTTAGGATAAAGTCCTTCTCTGACCTTTCCAAGAAAGCTTGTTGGAGGATGAACGAGAGACAATATCGAAAGCACAAGCCATACATACTGTCGGGTTGCGCCTTTCCGCCCCAGCCTCCGCCTCCTCGGTAAAACTTTTTGTAATCATCCTCGCTCAGCTTAGCTACAAGCCCAAAAAGCAAATTATCGTCTGCAATTTTCACCGCCTTCACCGCAAACGGATGATTCCAATGCTCCTTAGCATGGAAGTATTCGAGTCCAGCCTTTCTTAGGGCCTTGTTCCACTTTAGATCAAAGCGGCTGCATTGATTCAATCTCGCGGTGTAACCGGCCATGATCATGTGAGGCGATGACCCATGAGTCCAGGATTCATCAATTTTACTCACTAACTGCACCAACACTGCCTCCGGCGACCAATCATGGCTCGGAGATAGCAGAAGTCCAATTGCGCAGTAGAGGTAAGGCAAGTGTAATGCCGCCATTTCCGGGCGCGGATTCAATATTTTCAAGCCTTTGCAGGGCCATTTCTGGGCTTTCGGGTTTTCTGGGTTGCGGTGCCGCTCGACCCTCCAGCCCTTATACGCAGAAGTCCCGGCGACCCTCGGACGCGGCCCGCAATCCGTGCGGCCCGCCGCGGAGACCAATGAGGTAAAGACGGGTCGCGTCACCGTAAGCTGAGGGCGCGGGTCCCCTTGTATGGGGCTTTTGTTGTCAAGGGGGTCGGTTGGATGACCAGCGACGGACTCGAGTTGACGAGCCGTTTCGAGCCGACGACAGATCGCGTCGTCGACCTCTTGGAGACACTCTTTTTCCCGACCATGGAGCCCGCGCGGTCAAGGGCGGCCCTTCGGGCCGTCGCGAAGCGACCAAGGCCCTTGACGGGGCTCCATGGTCGGGATCCCTGCATCCAAGAGGTCGACGGCGGGGTCCGCCTCCACGCGGGAGCGGAGCCGTAGACTCAAGTTCGTTGCCTGGTTGGATGACGAGCTCCTTCAGATTTGTGGGATGGTCGGTTCGGGTCTGTCCACAGGCTGGCGCTGATCGATCCCCGAGAATCAGGCAACGACAGCCTGTGGACAGACTGACGCATGATCGGAGGGAGCTCGCCTTCGGGCGGAGGAGCCGTGCCCCTCCACAGCCTTGTATTCGGCGGTCGGTTCTGACCGTGACCATGATGCAGTCATACGCATCGGGAGCGAAGCTCCTCGGGGTGGCCCCATTCTTCTCCTCGGCGTGAAAGCCATGGGACGGGGCGGGGCGCACCGCCTCGGATCGTCGTCGGCCTGCCCGTCCTCGGTTCGAGGATTGGCGGCTGGCGAAACTCTCGGTTTGGACCTGGCGCGATCTGCCTTGGGACAGAGTGTTCATGGGGCGCGGCTGTTGCTCATGTCGCCGGACCCAGCACGGCGCCGGCCGGCAGTTCGCCGCTGGTTGCGTATCGCCAGAGCGCGATCAGGAGCTTGCGCGCCAAGGCGATGATCATGGTCTTGCGGACGTCGCCTTTGGCCGCGGCGGTGCGTTGGCGAAACCACTGCGTCAAGGCGCTCTCCTTCTGGAACATGATCCAACGCCAGGCCAGTTGCAGCATGCCCTTGCGCACGCGGGCGTTGCCGGCTCTGGCCAGTCCCTTTTCGCGTCGCCTGCTGCCGCTCTCGTCTGGGGCGCCGGTCATGCCGCCGTAGCGCGCCACGGCCCTGCGATCGCGCAGCGCGCGATAGAAGACTTCGTGAACCAGCATGTCGGCCGTCTCGACGCCGATGCCTCTGAGTCTGGCCAGCAGCAACAGCATCGGATGCGCGCCCTCTCGAGGCGCCTGCTTGAGCCGTTGCTGGCGCGTGCTCTCGATCTCCTTGACCTGCTCCCTGATGAGCTGCAGCCGGGCCAGGTCGCGGCGCAGCTCGGCGAGCGTGTTGGGCGGGATGGGCAAGCCGTCGGGCGTGCGCAGCCCATCGAGGCGTTCGGCGGCCTTGCGCAGCTTCACGTTGAAGTTGCGGATGCCGAGCCGGATCAGGGCCGCCTTCATCTTGTTGACGATGCGGCTGCGATCGGCCCCCAACTTCTCGTGCTCGCGGCTCGGGCGTTTGGCGTCTTCCTCGGCAAGGCTCGGGATCGCCGCCATGCTGCAATGCTTGGCCTCGCCGCGCAGCCAGCCCAGAAGGGCGCGCATCAAAGGCGCCGTGTCGAGCCGGTCCGTCTTGGCGCGCCGATGCTCGCGCGGAACCGGAATGCTGGTCGGATGGATCACATAGGCCTCGATCCCCCGGTTCCGCAGGCAGCGCGCCAGCCAGAAGCCGTCGCGGCCGGCCTCGAAAGCCACCACCGTCGGGCGTGCGCAGCTCATCGAGGCGTTCGGCGGCCTTGCGCAGCTTCACGTTGAAGTTGCCGATGCCGAGCCGGATCAGGGCCGCCTTCATCTTGTTGACGATGCGGCTGCGATCGGCCCCCAACTTCTCGTGCTCGCGGCTC
>Ga0074044_10002110_pt1 | contig 17487 bp, 10 predicted proteins | sample BogForMeECP23OM1_FD_94443 | JGI IMG/M metagenome (GOLD analysis project Ga0074044, IMG submission 94443) | Bog forest soil microbial communities from Calvert Island, British Columbia, Canada - Bog Forest MetaG ECP23OM1 | ecosystem: Environmental > Terrestrial > Soil > Wetlands ...
ACGCGATACTGATGTACTCGGGAATCCGGTAACCGAGGTCGACGCGATACGCGCCCTTCACGATCGGCCGCATCATCGGAACCTGGTCCATCTCCTGAAAAGTATCCAGCGTGGTCCCGCGCATCGGCGCACTTCCACCGATAGCTATCACCGGCGAGGCATCAGCCCAGGCGTTGCCGAGTCCGGTCATCAGGTTGACGACTCCGGGACCCATAGGAGCAATGCAAATGCCGGGCTTGCCGGTCACTCGCGCATACGCATGCGCCATCATCGCAGCCGCCTGTTCGTGCCGCACATAGATTCCTTGCATGCCGAGTTCGAGGCACGCGCCGGCGGTGCCTCCCGTCGGGCCGCCCATCATGAAGAAGATGGTGTCGACGCCTTCGCGTTTGAATGACCGCGCGATGATTTGTTCGCCGCGTAGAGTTCCCATGTCGATTACCTCCGCGTGCGCCCCGCGATGGAGACGGTGGCGATGCGCCAAGACCAGCAATATGGAGGCGCTGCTGTCAAGCAGATCGGAAGCGGCCTCGAGGGGCGATTCTCAGGCCGACCTGGCTTGCTTCCTGATCATGTCGTATAGCGCCTGCGCCGCCGGTGACAGTTGCGCCGTTGGGCGTGAGAGGAGCACCAGGCTGCGGGAAATCACCGGGTCGGTGAGGGTCAGGACCTTAATCCTCGGATAGGCGCCCTTCTGAATCGCGAGACTCGGGACCACCGCGGCTGCGATACCCTCGGCGACCAGACCCACCGCCGTCGAACTGCGCTGGACTTCGTAGTGAGCTTGCAGCGTCACGTGCCGCGCGCCCAATGCGATGTCGAGAAGCGGGCGGTTGCCGCTGACCTCGCCGGCGAAGATCAGAGGAAACGAAGCAAGCTGTCTCCATAGCACGGTCTTCCGTTGCGCGAGCGGATGATCATCGCGGCAAATCAGCACGAAGCGATCCTCCAGTAGCGGAATGCTTACCAGCTCCGGGTGATGCGGTCCGCCGATGTTGATGCCGAACTCCGCTTCGCGCCGCAGCACCGCGTCGGCGACGCCGGACGAAGCGTGATCGAGTATCTTGACGCGATTTGCCGGGTACCGTGCGGAATAGGTCTGGATCAATCGCGGCAGGTACTGCACACCTGCCGTCGGCACGCACGCGATTACGATATCGCCTCGTTGCGCTCTGCCGGTGTTATGGATTTCGGTCAGCGCATTCCCCAGCTCGGAGAGCGTGCGCCGCACCTGCGGCAGAAAATCGAGCCCTACGCGAGTCAGCGCGACGGAGCGCGTGGTGCGCTCCACCAGCTTCACACCCAGCAGCGCCTCGAGATTCTGGAGACGCCTGGTCAACGCGGTTTGAGTTATATGGAGGCTTTCGGCGGCCTTTTGAAAACGGCCCGCCTCTGCGATCGCTACGAAAGCCTCCAGCCCGAGCGTGTCAAGTCTCATGCATATAGCTCATTAATCATCGATATAAATTCATTTTACTTGAACGGCGTCGCCTCGCAAAATCGCTTATGAAACCACACAGCGAGGCAACTCATGATCACAATCGAATCGACCCCAACGATGGCCAATGGAGTGTATGCGGCGATTGCTCGCAATCTCGAGATTGTTCGAAGGCGCATAAACCGGCCGCTCACGCTATCCGAGAAGGTTCTGCTCGGACATCTTGATGACCCGACCCATCAGGAGCTGGAGCCCGGCATCAGTCAGCTCGCGCTGCGACCCGATCGCCTCGTGATGCAAGACGTGCTGGGACAGAGCGCGATTCTCCAATTCATGCAGACTCGCCGCGAGCAGGTCGCGGTACCCACCACCATTCATTGCGACCACTTGATACGCGCCGAGCTGGAAGGCGCGGCGGACCTCCGCCAATCGATCAAAGACAACCACGAAGTTTACGATTTCCTGCGCTCGGCGGCCGCGCGCTATGGCATCGGCTTCTGGCAACCTGGCGCCGGCATCATCCATCAGGTCGTGCTGGAGAATTATGCTTTCCCCGGCGAGCTGATTATCGGCACCGATTCGCATACGCCCAACTCGGGAGGGCTCGGAGCCTGCGCGGTCGGCGTCGGCGGGGCGGATGCGGTCGAAGTTATGGCCGGCCTGCCCTGGGAATTGCTCCATCCAAAACGCATCGCGGTTTTTCTCACCGGCAAGCTTAGTGGATGGACCGCGCCGAAAGATGTGATCCTCCACGTAGCCGGAAAGCTGAGCGTCCGTGGCGCCACCAATGCGATTCTGGAGTACATCGGCCCTGGCGCGCGCACGATCAGCGCGACCGGAAAGGCCACCATCGCCAATATGGGCGCGGAGCTCGGCGCGACCACCTCGATCTTTCCGGCCGACGATCGGATGAAGGTATATCTGCGGGCGACGGGGCGCGGCGAGCTGGTGCCGATAATCGAACGCTACCAACCTCTTCTGGCCCCTGACCCGGAGACCGAGGCCAACCCCGAAAAATATTACGACCGCGTGCTCGAGGTTGATCTTTCCATGCTCGAACCGCATGTGGTCGGTCCAGCCACACCGGATCGCTCGCGGCCTGTCTCAAAGCTCGTTGCAGAGATCACTGACGCTACTAATTCATTCTGCGACGAAATCTCCGCGGCGCTAATCGGAAGCTGCACAAATTCCTCCTATGAAGACATGAGCCGCGCGGCGGACGTCGCCCGGCAGGCGCGGGCGCACGGGATTTCGGCTGCCGTTCCACTCATGGTCACGCCGGGTTCGGAGCAAATCCGCGCCACCATCGAACGCGATGGTCAGATGCGCGCGCTCAAGGACATCGGCGCTGTCGTATTCGCGAACGCTTGTGGTCCATGTATCGGGCAATGGAGCAGGCAGCGCGCCGCGACGCCGAACACCATCGTTACCTCATACAACAGAAATTTCCCCGGACGTAACGATGGCCAGGCGGCGACGATGAACTTTATCGCGAGTCCGGAGATGGTCACGGCGATGGCGCTCGCGGGACGGCTCTCGTTCAATCCGATGCGGGATTTTCTGGTGGGCAGTGCCGGCCAGTCGTTTCGCCTCGATCCTCCAAAGCCCGCCCCGGAGGTTCCCGCCAACGGCTTCGATCGCGGGCGGTCAGCCTATCTCGCGCCTTCCGCCGATGGCAGATCAGTTAGACTGCTGGTGGAGCCTCGCAGCGAGCGCTTGCAGTTGATCGAGCCATGGCCAGCATGGGACGGGCGGGACTTCCGCGGAATGCCGGTGCTCATCAAAACCAAAGGCAAAGCCACCACCGATCAGATCTCACCCGCCGGCCCATGGCTCAAGTATCGCGGTCATCTCGAAAAGTTCAGCGCTAACCTGCTGATGGGCGCCGTCAATGCGTTCACGGGCGAAGTCGGCAAGGGCAAAAACACTTTCACCGGCGAGGCAGGGCTCGCGATTTCGAAAATAGCGAACGACTATAGATCGCGCGCGGTCAGATGGGTCGTCGTGGGCGACCGCAACTATGGCGAGGGCAGCAGTCGCGAACATGCCGCTCTATCGCCGCGATTGCTGGGCTGCGCGGCCGTGATCGCGCGTAGCTTCGCTCGCATCCACGAGTCAAATCTGAAGAAACAGGGACTCCTCGCCCTGACCTTCGCGAATGAAGCGGACTACGAACGGATCCGCGAGGACGACTGCATCAGCCTGCACGGTCTCGCGACGATGGCGCCGGCGCTACCGATTGAGTGCCGTATCGCGCATCCCGACGGCACTCTCGAAGTGCTGCATCTCAATCATTCATTTACCGCGCGTCAGCTCGAATGGTTTCGCGCCGGATCGGCTTTGAACCTGGTTAGCCATTGATGAGCGCATTCACGGTCTGTAGGCATGGTTGTAACATCGGGAAAGTCGCCGCGCCCAATTCCACCGAATGATATAGACGAATGCCGCCTGGCCCGGAACGCAACCCATCACTTTCGGATCGATCGCGAAGGTCGACGTAACCGCAGCCTATTTCGGATATCAAGCTGCGCTAACCTTCAGTCGAGGATAGACCTTACGGGCATTACCTTCAAAGATCTTTCGGCGGTCCGAGTCGTTCAACCATGCCACCGCGTCCAGGTAGCGCTTGGTGTCGTCGAAATGAAATCCCGTTTCGGGATCAATGCCTCTCACTGCGCCCACCATTTCCGATGCGAAGAGAATGTTATCCGTCGGAATGACCTTGGTCAGCAGCTCAATGCCCGGAAGGTGATAGACGCAGGTATCGAAATAGACGTTCTTCATCAGCAGGTCAGACAAGGGTGGCCGCTTCATGTCCTGGGCCATGCCGCGATAGCGTCCCCAATGGTAAGGTACCGCGCCGCCTCCATGCGGAATGACAAACTTCAGGGTCGGGAAATCCTTGAACAGGTCAGAGGTTAAGCATTGCATAAACACGGTCGTGTCCGCGGCGATATAGTGACCGCCGGTGGTATGAAAATTGGGATTGCAGGAGGCACTGACATGAATCATGGCCGGCACCTCAAGCTCCACCATCTTCTCGTACAAGGGATACCAAAATCGATCGGTTAGAGGCGGATCGGTCCAGTAGCCGCCGGAAGGATCGGGATTCAGATTGCATCCGATGAAACCCAGCTTCTCAACACATCGGGCAAGCTCGCCGATACAGTTAGCCGGTGAGACTCCGGGCGATTGAGGCAACTGGCAAACGCCGACGAAGTTGTTCGGAAACATCGCGCATATGCGATGTATCATGTCATTACAGACTTGCGCCCAGGCTTCGCTCGTTGTGGCATTGCCCGCGTGATGCGCCATGCCGGATGCTCGGGGCGAGAAGATCGTAAGATCGGTGCCCCGCTCCTGCTGAATTTTGAGCTGAGCATTTTCAACGCTCGCGCGAAGCTCTCCGTCGGTAAGCGCCGGGCTCGTCGGTGAGGGGACCTGGGCAGGATCTTTCAGATGAGCAAGTTGGCGCTCTCGATAGAGATCCAGTTCGCGCGGCGCGGTGGTGTAGTGCCCATGACAATCGATGATCATATAGCCCTCGCCAATCGTGAAAGAGAAGAGCTTATAGGCAAGCGGCGGTTTTTGCTAAGATGCCGCTCGCGAGGAAACAAAATGGCTGAACTCCCGCGTCTCAACGGTGTCATTCGCGCCCTCGAACAAGGTAATCCCGCATTCACCTCGTTTGTCACTGCCGATGTTGATTCAGCGCTAGCATTCGCCGGTTCCAGGTACGATGGAATCGTTTTCGAGATGGAACATAACCCATGGGACATTCGAGCACTGCGCGATTCAATGCAATACCTCTTGAATCGCGGACAGATTATACAATCCGCTTCCCTGGCTCCTGCGGTCACACCTATCGTCAGGGTCGCAGCCAACGGCGAAGAGAAGAACCAATGGCTCGCCAAGCAAGCTCTCGATCTTGGCGCCTATGGTATCGTGTGGCCGCATATCAGTACCGTCGATCAAGCCTACAACGCAGTCGCCGCATGCCGCTATCCGCGCCTCACGACGGCACCCCTCTACCAGCCGGCCGGCATTCGTGGCGATGGACCCGCGTCCGCCCTCCGCTACTGGGGCGTCACTCAGCAGCAATACTACAGCAGAGCCGATGTATGGCCGCTCAATTCGGAGGGTGAGATTCTCGTCATCCTTATGATTGAAGACACCCAAGGAATTACCAACCTTGCTGACATGCTCACGAAGGTTCCCGGTATCGGCGTAGTGCTGATTGGTGAAGGGGACCTAAGTCAGGAACTAGGCCATCCGCGTCAGTACGAGCATCCGGCCGTGCTCGAAGCTATGGCTCATGTTGTGAGGACATGTAAGGAGCACAACGTTCCGGTCGGCCATCCCCATGTTGATTCCAACAATGTCGAGCGCATCCTGGGCGAGGGCTATCGCTTCCTGATGGCTGCCCCGACGCGCAGTTACGCCGCGCTCGATAAGGGCCGCCAACTCGCCGGCCGCACTAAATCCTGACTTAGTCCGTCAGTCGCTCGTTTACCGGACGGTTTCCAGAATCAGCGGCACCTCCGACGCGGGAGGTTGACCGGAGTCAGCATTGCGGGCACCTTCACTGATTTTTCTCCAATCGGCACCGACCGGCAGTCGCATCGACGCCGAGCGCACCCGATCGAGCAGAACGTTATCTACGTTCGCCGGAACGCCGCCACCATCCTGTAGCCGCAGGACGGCATTAAGGAGTTGCCTGCGTACCGCGATGACCATCGCATCCGATGAGCCCAGGTGCTCTTGGGTGCGATCATAGATAGGCTCGCCATCGTCATTGCACATCAGCTCGGTCATCGCGCGATCCTGCAGGTTCAACACGAACGGCACGCCATTGAACATCGATTCCTTCTCGATCTCGCGGTTGCGCATGAAGTCGTTGCGCTTGTTGGCCTTGGTCAGGAAGTAGCTGCGCGGATCGTTGGTGCGCTCGAGGTAACCGCCGACCTCGTCGAAAGCATTGGCGCGCATGAGCGATGCCGCCTCGTCGATCGGCTGATGGGTCTGCCCGGTTTGCGAAATGAGCATCGCGTGATGATCGTCGATCGGCACGAAGGAGCGCAAATTTATCACGTGCGGCGCGCCAATCGTGATCATGCTGTGGAACGGGAAGATGAACTGGTTGATGCGATGCCATTCTTCGCGCTCGGACAAACTGCGCTTGGCGGTATAGAAGGCGCCGTACTCGGTAGGAACCACATCGAGTCGAGGCGGCCGTTTGTCAGGATTCCAGAATCCGCGGATCCCGACCGCTGGCTTGGGGCTGTCCTCGGTAAGGCGGCGATGGATCCAGTCGAGGTGCGCGGAATCCAGATCACCTTCCATGTTCTGCAGCCAGTTCGCCTCCTCCATCATGATGTTGGGCCGGGCGACGAAGTCCGCTCGCAGAGTATTGACCTCAAAGACCGGAAGTGGCGGCGGTTCTTTGCGCGGCCCCATGTAAATCCACACCATGTGGTTCACGTCACGGCACGGATAGGCCTTCGCTTTGACCTTGAGGCGAAATGCTTCGCGCCGGCGATCATCCGGCTCGGTCGGAAGGTCGAGACAGTCACCGTTGATGTCGAACTTCCAGCCGTGATAGGCGCAGCGCAGCCCGCATTCCTCATTGCGTCCAAAGTAGAGGCTCGCGCCGCGATGGGGGCACGATTCCGCCATCGCACCCATGCGTCCCTGGGTGTCGCGGAACATCACGAGATTCTCGCCCAGCAGGCGCATCCGTTTCGGCGCGCCGTCCGGTTCGGCAAACTCGCTCGAGGGCAACGCCGGAATCCAATATTGCCGCATCAGCTCGCCCATCGGCGTTCCCGGACCGACACGACACAGTAGCTCGTTGTCTTCTTTGGAGAGCATCGGTTCCTCCGTATCAGTGACCGATTTGCGCGGGACGTTCCAGATTTCATTTCGCACAAGATGCGCTCCGGAACAATAGCGATGGGATGATCCGGCGGCTTCCTTTCTGAGTGGTCGCGATCTAGATAATAGCGATGGCACAGTTGGTACTCGGGCTCGGCAGTTCACACAGTCCACTCGTCGCCACCGAAGCTGCGATGTGGGAGCAGCGCGCAATCAGCGATCGGAGCAATCCCGAACTTTACGATGTAGAAGGCATCCACCGCAGCTACGATGAGCTCGCACAAAGCGGTCGCTCCTACGCGCGTGAGGCAAGCCTCGAACATCTCACCGGGCAATCGCGCAAGGTCCAGGCGGCACTCGATCGGTTGGCGGCCGACCTCGCCGCGGCGCGTCCCGATGTCGTTCTGATCGTGGGCGATGATCAGCACGAGCTTTTCGATGCGGGCAACTTGCCCGCGGTATCGATCTTCTATGGCGACACAGCGACCACGCATACCTTCGGGCAGCGCAGGATTGGCGACCCCGAATTCATGCAGATCCTGTCCAAGGCATACGCGATGGATCAGCATCACGCGTTCGAATGCGATGGCGAGTTCGCGCGCGGCCTAATCGAGCACCTCATCGAGAACGGCGTCGACATCGGCGCGTCGGCCAAGGTCAGCGATCCTGAAACGCACGGATTCGGGCACGCCTACGGCTTCATCGTCACGCGGCTGATGGCGAAGGTCACAGCGTCAATCGTGCCGCTGATGCTCAACACTTACTATCCGCCCAACCAGCCAACTCCTGCGCGGTGCTATGCGATCGGTCGCGCGATTCGCGCCGCCATCGAAGCCAGCAAACTAAACCGGCGGGTCGCGGTCGTTGCGTCCGGTGGCCTCAGCCACTTCGTTACCAATGAGGCGCTCGATCATCGAGTCATCAACGCTTTAAAAACGGGTGACAGCACTGATCTATGCAGACTACCAGTCAACCTGCTGAAGTCCGGCTCTTCAGAGATTCGCAACTGGATCGCGGTGGCGGGAATTCTCGATGGCATCAAGGCCACCTGGGTCGAATACATTCCAGTCTATCGCACCCCCGCCGGCACCGGAGTGGGGCTGGCCTTCGCGCGCTGGATGTGAGCAAGGCAAAATAGGAAGTGATCCATGAGTAAACGTCGAAGCATCGAGGTGGAAGGGTTGAGCCACGGCGGGACGCCAATTCCCGCAGCATCGCGGATCGGCAACATGATTGCGTCAGGCGGCATCGCGGGAGTCGACGTCACGACCGGAAAAATCAGTGGCGACCTCGAGGCGCAAGTGATCGCAATGTTCGCCAATGTGAGGCGAATCGTCGAGGCCGGCGGGGGTTCGACCGACGACATTCTGAAGATGACACTATGGGTGCACGACCGCGGGGCGAGGTCGATCATCGATCCGCATTGGGTGAAGATGTTCCCTGATGCGAAGTCGAGACCCGCGCGCCACACCCTGGTCTATCAATTGCCGGATCCGATGCTCGTCCAATGCGACTTCCTTGCCGTGCTGGAATGACCAGAATCCCGGCCAGGGAAAGAACTCTCAGCAGCAACTGCAAGATCGGATGGCTACAACACCCAGACTACTTGTCTTAGTGATTGCCTAAGCCACCGCTATCGTTGAGTTTCTGATTTGCGAGGAATCTCAGGGCTCGAATACTGGGCAAAAAGAAATAGCCACCGCCCTTAACCGTGACAAAGCGCTGCAGCCCCTCCAGTCGGCGATTGGCGGGCTTATCCTGGATAGTGAATCTCGTGCTTCCATCATTGTCTCCGACAATGGGATCCTTATCGTTATCCAGACCTTGAAAAATAGGGCTGTTGAGCCAGGTTTGCTGTACGAACTCAAACTGCCGGGCGATGTCGGCGTTGATGGCAATGAATAATATCCCTTCAGCCATATGCTTCTGATCGTTCGCCGTGGGGTCTTCCGCCTGTTCCCGATATTTCCTTCCGCGACGAATTATGCGGTGGCGTTTCGACAGCATCAACGACTTTGCACTTATAGACTGAGTGTGGATGACGGGCGGCTTTCCCAGCTTCACATCATCCCGTGGGTTGGCACGCCGGATATGCGAACCAACCGGGCATAACAGGCCATCTGGGTCTGCCTGGCTGTAGCGGAAGTCATTGCTGAATGGCGTTCGCGCATAGATCGGAACGTCGCGGTCCGGGGTCAACAGCAAAGGAGCACCGCTGCGCCACCGTCCCATCAATTTCGCGGCGAGCTGTTCGCGTCGCTCGGGATCCGGAGTTCCGTCGGGTTTAAGCGATTCCTTCTCTACATAGCGCCAAAATGCGCCGACCTCTTGAGCGAGTTTCCGCGCTACCAGGAAAGAACCATTCAGGCCAAAGGCTTTAAGCGTGCCGGGGCTATCGGGATGCGGAAGCAGAACATCTTCGCGGTCGAGCTCGGCAGCGACACCTGGAGAGCGGGTTACCTCGCCGTGCTCATTTTCGTAGCCAAGAACAAATTCACCCGGGCGCACGATCTCCGCGATTCGATCGGGCGCAGTCCTGCTCAGGCTCATCACCTCAGGCTGTGAGATTCCGTCGCGGAAACCGAACGGCTCGTTGCGATCCGTGCTGTCAGCGTCTATCCGGGTGATCTGCCGGAAAACTGACTCTGCGTTGAGAACTTCGTGCTGCAGCCGGCCTACCTCGGCAACCGAGGTAGCAAAGAGCAGAATCATCATGTGCAACGGATCCCGACCTTTGGAATCACGGCTGCCGAATTGCCATTTGTCCGATGCGCTAGCGCCCGTATCTCCGAGAATCGCGGCGGCTTCGACGCGATTCATGCCCGCCAGAAATTCGTGCGGGAACTCCTTAAGCGTCTTATCCGGAAGACCTAGCGCCTCGAGCCCTGCCTTGGTGAAAGCGATATTCAGATGAGTCCTGGGCACCGGGTCGGACGGCTCACGTAATTTGGCGGTAGACACTCGATCAACGATGCCTGCGAGCCACTGGATTGCTCTTTCCGGGTCCAGGATCTCCAAAAAAAGGTAGCGCGCGTGATGAAGGTGAAGGTATCCATGAGCAACCAATCCCTGCAGGTCCCGGCGCTCGACCGTGCGATGGTCCTGGCGTTGAAGCTTCTCCAGCGCGCGCCACTTCCTGCGCTCCTGTTTTTCGGCGGCGGCGATTTTTCTGGCTAAGTCGTCGCTGAAATCGAGGTAGCTGACAAGGTTTTGGACTGGGTAGCGATTGTAGGCACTATAGAATACCTGGGCCGGGTAAAAGTGTTTTCTGTCCCCTTCTTCGAATCGATCAATGTCACTAGCACCGCCGAAAAATAGAGCCGTCGTGGGTAAGAATCCGAGAGTGTTGGACCAAATCGGGTTTAGTCCGAAGGCCGCCAACTCCGAAAAATCACCCAGGTAGCTCGCCCAGCTACCATCGTAGTTGCTAACGAACAGCAACCGCTGGTCGGAAGAAATCCCTTCGGCGCCGGGTCCGTCGCCATCGACCACGATCCATTTTGCGAAGTGAATGGTCGACAACTCACCCAGCTTACCAAAAATGAAAATCTTTCGAGCGAAGAAGTCCACGATCGATAGGACTCTCTTCAGGATGAAGCGCCGGGCACGACTTCGTTTGACGGTGGTAAATGTACATAGATGGTTCTGTAACCCGAGGTCCAGGTTGAGATAGGTCTCGGCATCGATTTTATGCTCAGTCCGATCGTTACCCGGTCGGGTCTGACTACGGGCCTCGGAGCGCTCACAAAGATAGGCGAGCCCGGTAAGCAACAACACCTCGGGGAAGCGTCCAATCCCTAAGATCCAGTTGAATAACAATCGCAGGAGACGTCGCGGCGCCGGTGGCGCGGGATGAGACTTGGCCTTGGAACTGCGAAAGTGACGCACCAGGCTGTCTTGAACCTGCGCGGAGGTCAGCTTTTCAAACCCAGACGGGTTCGTTCGTCGCGCACCGCTCGGATCAACATAGTAATGAGGCTGGCGCAAATCCTTGATGAACTCCTGTGCCTCCTCGTACACGGCGACTGCGTTGCGGATGTCCCTGAGAGAACGCCCTGGAAGACCGATGTAGTACGCGGCCGATGGAACCTGACCTTTGATGAGGAATTGCTTTACCTCCGCCGGAGAGCTTGCAGCTCCGCCGGCAGGATACCCGCTGCAGTGGCCGTAAACCGCGTCTAACGCGCTGGCGCCATGCAAAAACAAATCATCCAGATGCGCGTCCAGCTCGCCGTCATAGTTAGTTTCGAATAACAGTCGCGCGGGTTTATCTGGAAGTTCCGGAAGAATCACCCACGAAGCGTAATGCACGGTGGCCAGGGCTGCGAAGTTTATCAACCCATTGTTAAGCTGGTCTTGATCTAGCCGGGCCAGCACTTTGCGTAGCGCAGGCTCCTGCCCTGGCATGATGTCCGCAAGTGTAGTCAGTCCGTGTTGTTTCATTGGCCCGTTATCACCGGCAGTTACTAGCTAGTACTTGACCGGAGTTATGTCGAGACGTAGGCCTGGCGCGCCTAAGTATGGGGGGTTAACGCGACTCGTCGAGCACGGCTTTGGCTTCCAGCCAGTCGCGAGTATCGAATCCTTCGGAAAAGGTTTTCCAGAGGGGGAGGATCAGTTCGCGGGCTGCTGCTGTCCGTCTACGGCCGGCAAGCAAACGGCCCAGACTGGTGGCTGAGCGGAGCGCGAAGGACTTTGCGCCAATGCCATCGGCCACTGAAAGTGCTTCCCGAAAGCCCGACTCAACCGCCTCCGCCAGGTTAGCCGCTTCGCGGGCCGCTGCCGGAGCCTTGGTGGTCTGCTTTTCGCGAAGGAGTTCGGCGCGCAGCCAAAACAATTGGGGCAGGTCGACTCGCTGCTTGCGCGAGGAAACGATTCCCTCGTTGACGGTCGCCATCGCCTCGTCGATGAATGCGCATTGCCCTTGCGCCTCGGCCAGGAAGCCCATCAGCGCGCCGATACCGTTTCGATAGCCGCCGTCCCGATAACTGGCGAGCCCCTCGCGCGCCATGACCAGACCTTCCTGCGAGCTTCCCTGTTCGACTAGCGCCCATCCGCACAGAACCCGCGCTGCGTCGTAGAAAAGCGGGATCGCCTGCTCGCGACTGTATTCGATAGCTGCCTCGGCGAACTCGCGCGACTTTTTAGGATCGCGCATCAACGCATATAGATAGGCGGCGAAAAAGCGGTTGTGTGCGAGGACGAAAGGCTTGGCCAGCCGCGACGCGAGCGCGATGGCCTCCTCCATTCGAGCTCGTGCGGTGTCAGCCATCCCAAGGTGCCATGCAGTGATAGCCATGTGCTCGAGCGAATCCGTCAGCGGGTCTTGCGCGTTGCCGCGGTGATCTTCTTCGGTGTACAGCGTGATCGCCTGCCCGAAGTGATCGTAGGCTCCCGCAAGGTCACCACGCTGGTAGCGCGAAACCCCCTGAAGCATTTGACCCCAAATTCGCGTCAACGGACGCCCATCAAGCTCGCTCAAGGCGCGAACTTTCTCGGCCAGAACCTGGGTAGCCTCCGTTTCGCCTCTTAACAGAGGGACTGCGAAACTGCCGGTGAGCGCAAGGACCACCTGTTCTGAATTGCCGAGGCGCTCGGCCAGCGAGCTGGCGCGGTCAAATGCGGCAGCGGTCCTCGCGTCCACGTAGCCCCGCGTCGCGATCGATACCGAACCGAGTCCGAGCTGCAACACTAGCTCCTGCTCATCACGTTTGTGCGTTTGCCCGAGCAGCTCCAACGCCGTCAGCGCTTGAAGATAGTGCCCCTCCGCCTCGGTCAGCGCGCCTTGCTGACTCTCATGTTTCGCCACCAAACCGATGTAGTGGACGGTCTTGGCCGGGTCCGCGTGGGTACCGGCTTCCCACAGGTGGTAGGCGAGATCAGCCGCATGGTCTTCGAGCGTTTCGGCATACACGCGCTCGATCGCGTTCGCAACATCAAGATGAAGCCGCCCGCGCCGCACCACCGAAAGCGTTTGCGCCACCGCATGCCGAATTAGCTCGTGCGAAAACCGGAATTGCGCTTCCGGATATTGCACGGTGGCCGAAATCAAGCCGGCTCGTTCCGCCTCCTCGACACAATCCAGCAATGAGTCTGCATCGGTCCCGGTTGACGCGGCCAGCAGATCGAAGGTGAATGACCTTCCGATAACTGCCGCGGTGGCCAGCGTCTTCTGGGTGATATCGCGCAGCATCATGAGGCGTCGCCCGATTAACGGCCGCAGGCTTTGCGGCACATCGAGGTCGTCCAATTTTAATTCACGGCGAAACTCGCCCTTGGAATCGATCAGGTTTCGATGCTCAACCAGATGACGGAACAGCTCTTCCACGAAGAACGGGTTGCCCTCGGTGTAGGAATAAAAAAGGCGCACTACCGGGCTGGGGGGTTCACCGCCGCTCATGTCCCGCAACATCGCCGCCACCGAGTCTTTGGAAAGTCCGCTCAAGTTGATCCGCTCGACTAAATGGAGGCGGATCAATTCGTCTAAAGTCCTGGTCAAGGGGCTCGACGGCTCGAGGCCGAAATCGCGATAGGTTCCAACGATCAACAATCGCGTCGTGGGGACGATTTGCGCGAGATGGGTCAGCAGCGCGAGGGTTGCATCGTCGGCCCAGTGCAGATCGTCGAGCAGGAATAAAATCGGCCGGTTGCGCGCGTTGCGTTGCAGAAACTCTTCCACCGCGCCGAACAGAATTCGCCGCGATTGTTCGGGCGACGATTTCTGCGGCGGCGGGATGTCCGGAAACAGCCGGCGCAAGCGTGGCAGGAAAAAAGCTAGCTCACTCGCGTCCTTGTCCAGCGCCTCCCTAAAGGCAGCGGGACTTGAGGCGTGCGTCAGCGCAGACTCCAGTATCTCGATAAACGGGGTGAGAGGATCCGGATTCTCCCGATCATGGCAACTGCCGACGTAAGCTTGCGCGCCCTTGCGCAAAGCCTCGGCGCCTACTTCGGCAGCCATGCGAGTTTTGCCCACCCCCGCCTCGCCACCAATCAGCACCACACTGCCGTGACCGGCAATTACCTGGTTAAGGGCACGGGCGAGCACGGCGCGTTCCGCTTCCCGGCCAACGAATTGCGTCCCCTGCGTGAACGCCTGCAGAAGACTTGAATCGCACCGGGAAAGAATCGGTTCGGAAGTCTCGATTTGGTCTTCAGCGCCAGCGTTTTCCAGCGAGAACTGCCAAATGGCGGGCGCGCGGGGCTCCGGTAGATATGAGCAGAATAGTCCGGTTTTAATCGACCGGTTCAGTATTTCTCCAAATTCGGCGTCGTGCTCGCTAACTTTCTGCAACGCGGCTCTTATGGAGCGGGAGACGTTGAGGCGCGCGCGCTCGGCGTTCGATCCCGCGCGGCGATCGCGACCACCGATTCCCACCGCATGGGAAATCTCCCGGCGCAGGATTTCGATCTCGGACTCAACTTCCGCGGCTCGTTCAAGTTCGCCGCGCTCGACCAGGTCTTCCAACCGCTCTTTCAATTCCTCGCGCTTGCGCTTGTAGTCACGGATCGCGTGCGCGTCGAGCATTTCACCCGCATCGCCGGAGAGTCCACGCCGCACCGTGACGCCGACCGGCAGTGCATTGAGGTCTAATTGTGAACCATTCGGGCCGGCCTCGCCTTCGGGCGGAGTCAACAGATCGAGCGCATGGAATTGCTCGCCCGGATGTGCCAGGAGGCGCTGTATATATCGGAGTCCCTTAGTATCGCGCAGCGTAAAGGCAGCATGGCGGTAACTAATCGTCCAGAATTCGCCGCTGCGGGCAAAGGTTCCCCGCAGCGCCGGAGCGCTATCGGGTCTTCCCGATTCGAATCCAGGTTTCGGCAGGTTTTCGTTGACGCGCCGCATATTGTCGTGTGCTCGATCGAACTGGACTTATCGTATTGGGTAAATCGGACAATTGAGGCCGCCCATTCCCGATCATGCATTGAAGAGCTTTCGGCGCCACCGTACCACCGCGCCAAATTCATGTAAAATGCTCTTTTGGATGGTTAGACGGTCACAACGGGCACGTTCTCGCGACGAATCTACCGGACGTGGACGTATGAAAGCCGTTGCTCTTGCGCGTGTTTGATCACGGTTGGGTGCGACTTCCCCCTACTCCGGTGACGGCCTGTTGCTACGCTAGAATCTCCGTTGGTGGATTTTTCTTAAATTCCGGCGTCTTTACACTAGCCAGGCGTAAATATTATTGGTCAATCCGAGTCAGTCGCTTTTAACCTTTAGTCGACATGAATGGCCATCATAAGAATTTCTACGCCTGATCACCGGTGAGACAAAGGGAAACCCATCAATGGTGACACCTCCAACCTCGAGCAAATATTCCGGCCAGGCCGTCGATCACCGTATGCCGTCGTTTATTTGCCTGAGAAACTACTTCGCACGCCAGATCGAGAGGCTTCTGTCCACGCCATGGATTATGCGGCCGCTGTTTAATCTACTGCGCCAATGGCGTCCGATTTTGCTCGCAAATGGCAATGCCATCGTCACAAAATACCGCGATGTCCGCGCCGTTTTGGCCGACGCCGAGCATTTTGATGTCGACTATCCGAAGGCCGGGCAGCACCAAATCGTAGCCATGCGCGATGGACCTGAGTACCGCAACCTCAAGGATTCGTTGCTGCATGGGCTTGGGAGTGACTACCAATCGCAGTTGCGAACCATCGTCACCAATCGCGCCGAACGGGCCCTTTCCGCAATGCCAAAACGCTTTGATGCGGTCTCCCAATATGCCCGCGTCATCGCGATCGATTTGACCGACAGCTTTCTAGGTGTTCCAGCGAATCCGGAAGACATGCAGCGTTGGACCCGAACCATCCTGCGCGACATTTTTTTGAACCTCCTGAATGACCCAAAGATGTCCGCCGATGCGCAACGTTCGCGCATGCAGCTCGCTGCTCACGTGGCGGAGTTGCTCACCAGGGCCAAGGCCGACCTCGACGCAGGAGGCCAGCCACCGGACAATTTTTTTGGCCGCTTGCTCACGCATGCGAGGGCCACCCAAACCTCCGATGATGTCGTGCGTGACCTGATGGCGGGATTAGTAACCGCTCTGGCAGACAACATCTCCAATACCATCTCTCGATCGATGAAATTTCTTCTCGACCATCCGCTCCAGCTCAATGGCGCGGCGGACGCGGCCACGGAAAATAATTCGGCTCTGCTGCTCCGTTACATATTGGAGGCGCTGCGCTTCAATCCTGAAAGTCCGCTCCTGTTACGTCTTTGTTCAAATGCCGTCACTCTTGCGCCGATGACCTCGCGTCTCACCACCATTCCTGCCGGGACGATGGTGATGGCCGCGATTGAAGGCGCAATGTTCGATAGCGATCCGGAGGCCTTCCCTGAACCTCGCATCTTCCGAACGACACGTCCGTTGGACAATTACCTGCACTTCGGATGGGGAATGCACCGGTGTTTCGGGATGGGAATTGCTGAGGTCGTGCTTCCGGCAGCGGTGGGCGCTTTGCTGAGACTGCCAAACCTGAGACGCGTGAGGGGTTTTGAGGGCCTCGCCACTTATGACGGCACGTTTCCAACCCGCATGCTCATCGAGTACGGGTAAGGCAACCGCGTGGACCTGCGGCACCCTGGCTTGTTGAAACAGAGAAGATAGCACGGATCTGTTGGAAGATTCCGGTAAAGTAAACGACGTAACTGCGCGCGCGGTCAGAACAGAAGCTCCGCGCCGCCTTCACTATGGCGAGTGGGGTCTGTTCGCAAGAGCCGCCGGCAAATGCTCCAATGCAACTCTCCAGCGCAGGAGTGATCAGATACCAAAGCAAATACGCGGCTTTTCTGTGGACAAATAGTACACTTTAAAGGATTCCGGCGAGATGGGTTTTGGAGCCACCCGTCGGATTCGAACCGACGACCTGCTGATTACGAATAAGCCTCCGGACCATACTGGCAAGCACTAGGAAGCTAAACTTCCCGCAAAATCGGCGTTTTTGATCGGACCGTTTAGCGTCCTGATGCGGCTGAGTATGGTGTTTAGCATGTGGCTCTGGCACCACGATGGCACCAAAAGACCAATGAGTTGGTCGCGGGTTGCCGGAAGTGGAGGATCGCGCAACACTGCTGCACTGTGCGAAAGGGCGGCCTGCGGCACCTTGGGGGGTCCGGAATGCGCTGTTCGAAATGTGGCGCGGAAAATCGAGAGGCCGCCAAGTTCTGC
>Ga0074044_10002111_pt1 | contig 17483 bp, 14 predicted proteins | sample BogForMeECP23OM1_FD_94443 | JGI IMG/M metagenome (GOLD analysis project Ga0074044, IMG submission 94443) | Bog forest soil microbial communities from Calvert Island, British Columbia, Canada - Bog Forest MetaG ECP23OM1 | ecosystem: Environmental > Terrestrial > Soil > Wetlands ...
GAGTTTCTCTAAAAGACAAACCCGCGCTGTTTCCTGGTTAAAGTGGCCCACCCGCCAACAAGGTATTGCCTTTCTCGCATAGTCAGAATTGGGGTCAGTTCCGTCTGTCCCCGAATTACTCCGAATTACTCACCATACGTATTGTATTGCCTGCACGCACTACTTTGCGCCCAGATGGACGTGGACAAACTCCCAATCAGCAGGAGTAAAACCAGCTTTCTTGTAGTCATGCGCCTACCTCTCCGTCATCACTGTCAAACTCACAAGTGGGGCTGGCCAACTGAAACCGACCCCGGACTGAAAATCGTGAAACGTATTGCCACCTGCCGTATTGACAAATCCTGCAAAGTTATTTTCCAGCGCCTGCATGACTTGGGAGGCTGTGCCTGACCACGGGGAATTCCTGGGGAAGTTTCTCCTAACAGGAATGCCATCGTTTGCGGGTTTAACGCCTCGAGCCACCAGACGGATCATCCTTCAAGGTTGAATTACATGAATCCTGCAAGATTACATAAAACTCTTCGGGGACAGGACCTTCGGGGTATACGAAGGCTGAATTCCTGAATTGGTCGACCCTTCCGCAGGCAAAAGAGATTTCAACTATGCGTTGTGACCTCCATTTAACAGATAGTCCAGTAAAGTCAAAGCCATGGAGAAAGCATTGACTTTTCTTTTGCGGGAACTGATGGCTGGCAGTTTCTGCAACGCAAAAGTCTAGGTTGCGGATTCCTGAATTATTGAATTCTTGAGAGCGAACGACGACCTTATAGTCTCCATTTCTAGTTTCAGACACACTCTCCTCTGTAGTCCTTTTGCATGCTTGCAAGAGGAGCAACAGACAGCATAAAACGCAGAGCCTTATCATTTGCATGCTGCACCGTACCCCGCTGGAACTTGTTGGGTTGCGCTCAATAGAGCCAACAGTGTTAAACTTACTTTCCCGAGATCGGGGCCACCCTGTCCACCCCTGCATTCCTAATGTCAGCGGAAGGCTGGGCCACCAGCCGGGCTCCAAAGATTCCCCCAGACTTCGCTGGCGGTCACCACTTTAACAACCGCCAGCTTCTTAGGAGAATTCCGGGCACAATGATCAATATTCCTATTTGACAGACCTCCAGGAGAATCACTGGAATCGTGAGCGATCGATGCCTGTACCAGGCGAATGCGAATCCGACGACAATTGCAATGGCAGGCAGGAAGCTCAACAGGAGCGCCCACTTTCGCAACATTAACAACCCAATCCCCGTCACCGCGAGATACATTGCAATCCATCCAAGAAAGCTCCAATCCGGACCGTGATAGAGCATCCGGGACCGAAGATTCATCAAGTAAAGAGCCCCGAACAAGACGACAAAGAGCAGCTCGAGTATGCCGAGTAACCCGAGGTCGACGCAATCACTCATTTTCATAGATGATCGTCACACCCTTCCATTTCTTTAGCTGCCACTGAATCTCAAGTTGGTCATGATGTTCAATGTGAACTAGAAGATGAGACTGGTCTATCCATTTAACTCGAACATCCCCTCCATATGTAGCGGCTCCGAAGACTGACCCTCCAAAATAGCGATACCTCGGGTAAAGCGTGATTGTCACTGTACTGGCATCTGTTGCTGCGGCATAATTAGTTAGTCGAACCTCGGCATGAAAGTTACTGTCTGGACTTGAAAGCGTTTGTTCCAGTCGCCCGCCAAATCGTTGTATCCAAAACCAAAATAGAACGAAAGCGATGACTACTACGGAGATTACTCTGCCGACCTTTTTCATCCGACACCCCATATTTAGTGGCAATCTCGCTGCCATTGGGCATATTGGTATCCAGCAATTACCGACGGGTTTTCGTTCCAGCGGGTCTGATCCCCATACGTGGGAATTCCATTTACCATCGCCGGAGACCCGAAAGGATTGCCGGGACCAGCTGTCCAATTGTGATGTGGCCCGAACAAAACATTAAATGCGCCACTGGCGTATGCGGCGGCTCCTGCACCCCTTTGACACGCGGTCATGCTGAATCCCATTGCGTAACAGGTCGCGCCATAATTGAAATTACCGAATGCCGTGTATTGGGAACCGTATTGGAACTTGTAATCCCACGCGCTGAGGCAATTCGGGGACAGACGGAACTGACCCCAATTTGTTCGTTCTAATTCGGGAATTCACTTCCTGAAATTACTCCTCCCATGGTCAAGAGGCCAACCGCCATCTGATACCTTGTCGTTATGGCTCGTCTGCCTCGCGTTGTAGTGGTCGACATTCCGCATCATGTTACGCAGCGCGGCAACGCCCGGCAAGTGATCTTCAGCGGCGACTCCGACCGCCTTGCCTATCTGGAATTACTGCGCCAGTACTGCGAACTCTACCGGCTTTCCCTGCTCGGTTATTGCCTGATGTCCAATCACGTGCATCTGGTCGTCGTTCCACGCACCGTCGAAGCGCTGGCCCAGGCTCTCAAGCATAGCCACGGGCGCTACGCCGCTTATTGGAATGCTCGTCAGTCTTCCAGCGGACATGTTTGGCAGGGACGCTTCTATTCCTGTCCGCTCGACGACGCTCATCTCTGGACCGCGCTGCGCTATGTGGAGTTGAACCCGGTGCGCGCAGCCATTGTGGATGCCGCCGCGCAATGGAAATGGTCCAGCGCCGCCGCGCACTGCGGTGAAACCACGCCCGACCGCTGGCTGGAACTCGAGTCGTGGCACAAGCGATGGACCGTCGACGCGTGGATTCGCTATCTTGCCGACCGCGAGTCGCCGGACGAACTGGCTGCACTGCGCCAATTCACCCACACCGGTCGCCCCCTTGGAGCGGCCCCTTTCGTCGCACAGCTGGAACAAGCTACCCTTCGCCCGCTCGCGCCCCGCAAAAGAGGTCGACGCCAAAAGCCAGTAGCAGATTCGAAGCAACAAGGTATTGCCTTTCTCGCATAGTCAGAATTGGGGTCAGTTCCGTCTGTCCCCGAATTACCCACAGAATTACCCACAAGGTATTGCCTTTCTCGCATAGTCAGAATTGGGGTCGGTTCCGTCTGTCCCCGAATTACCATACTCCGACTTGTTCGGAAGACGGGGAGCAGGTCAATTTGGTGCACCGTCAATCCACGGGTTTTCCATTACGCATGTACAATATTCGCGCGTGGAACACTTTGTACGTTCAATCGCGGCAAGAGCCAGACGACACAACGGCACTCGACCCGAAATGAAGGGAGACTCTGCCCCAAGTAAGTCACTACAAGAACCGCGCCCCATTACCGTATAATCAGCAACACAGTGCTCAAATATTCAATCGTAGTTCCTCTCCACAACGAGCAGGAGAATGTCACCGATCTGTACGCTCGGCTTAAGTCCGTGATGGAAGCGAGCGGCGAGACGTTTGAGATGGTGCTGGTCGATGACGGCTCCGTCGACGGCACGTTTCCCTTGCTGCGTGAGATTGCCGCCGTTGACAGCCGCGTGACCGTGGTCAAGCTGCGGCGCAATTTTGGGCAGACGGCCGGCCTGGCTGCTGGATTTGACCATGCGCGGGGGGAATACATCATCGCCATGGATGGCGACCTGCAGCACGATCCTGCCGACATTCCTTTATTTCTGGAGAAGATTGCCGAGGGCTACGATATTGTCAGCGGCTGGCGCAAGAATCGCGTCGACAATTTCTGGCTACGGCGCATTCCTTCGCGCTGCGCGAACTGGCTGATGGCCAAGTTGAGCGGGGTTGACATCCACGACTTTGGCACGACGTTTAAGGCCTACCGCCGCGAAATCCTGGGACAGATTCCACTTTACGGAGAGCTTCACCGCTTCATTCCGGCGCTGGCCTCGTGGCATGGCGCGTCGATCATCGAAGTTCCCATCAAGAATATAAACCGGGAACGCGGCGCTTCGCATTACGGAATCTCGCGCACTTTCCGCGTCTTCTTTGATCTCATCACAATCCGCTTTCTGCTCAAGTATCTTTCGCGGCCGTTACACTTCTTTGGGACGGTGGGGATGTTCAGCATCTTCGCGGGCAGCGCGGTTTCGGTCTGGCTGATCTGGCAGAAGATACTGCACCACTCCGACATTATGTATCAACACGGCCCGCTGATGGTTTTCTCGATGGTGCTGTTGCTGGCGGGGCTGAATATGCTCGCCGTCGGCCTGCTGGGAGAAATGCAGGTGCGGCATTACCACGAGCCTACGCAGCGCGCTCCTTATTCGGTCGACCGTATTTTGCGGGCGCAGAGCGAAGAGAGCACTATCTCGGAGTGATTGAAGAGGTCAGAGGTCAGATTTCAGAGGTGAAGATCTACAGATGGAGATTTTGACTTCTGCAATCTGACCTTTTATCTCTGACGTTATCGACCTCTGACCTCGGCAAAGCGCTATAATTCTCTCGCCGCTATGCCTACCACAACCCAGCTTGAATTGCGTCTAGCCAGCCGGATGTCGCGGCTGGGCACGGAAACTGCCTTTGAAGTCCTGAACCGCGCCCGTGAGCTCGAGAAACAGGGCAAGGAGATCGTTCACCTCGAGATTGGCGAACCGGACTTCGACACGCCCGCCAATGTCATCCAGGCGGGCGTCGACGCGCTCCACAGCGGATGGACCCACTACGGCCCCTCCGCTGGCCTGCCCGACCTGCGCCGGGCGATTGCGGAGTACGTCAGCCGTACCCGTAATGTGCCGGTTTCGAGCGAGGAAGTCGTGGTTGTCCCGGGTGGAAAGCCAATTATTTTCTTTACGATCCTGGCTTTGATTGATGAAGGGGATGAAGTTATTTATCCCAATCCTGGGTTCCCCATTTACGAGTCCATGATCAATTATGTCGGCGGACGCGCAATCGCGATTCCGCTGCGCGAAGCGCGCGACTTCTCTGTCGACGTCAAAGAACTGGCATCCCTGATTACGGAACGCACCCGGTTGATCATCCTGAACTCGCCGCACAATCCGACCGGCGGCACGCTCACCCGGAAAGACATTTTTGAAATCGCCGAGGCCATCGGCGACCGCAATATTATGGTGCTCTCGGACGAAATCTACAGCCGGCTCGTATACGAGGGCGAAGACTTCTCCATCATGAGCGTGCCCGGTTTCAAGGAGCGCACGATTCTGCTCGACGGCTTCTCGAAAACCTACGCCATGACGGGATGGCGCATGGGCTACGGCGTGATGCGGCCTGATCTGGCGGTGCAGATCGCGCGCCTTGGGACCAACTCGACTTCCTGTACCGCCAGCTTCACGCAGGTTGCGGGAATTGAAGCGCTGCGCGGAGATCAGTCCTCGGTTGACAAGATGAACGCCGAGTTCAGGCACCGACGCGACGTGTTCGTCGCCGGATTGAACAAGATCAAGGGCTTCTCCTGCCGCGTGCCGAAAGGTGCGTTTTACACCTTCCCCAACATCACGAAGACTGGCTGGCCATCGAAGAAACTGGCCGACGCGCTGCTGGAGCAAGCGGGCGTCGCTTGCCTCTCCGGCACAGCGTTCGGTGCATATGGAGAAGGCTACCTGCGCTTCAGCGTTGCGAACTCGCTGGAGAACCTGAACAAGGCGCTGGCTCGCATTGAAGACTGGGTCGGGAAGAATCTGCGCTGAGCCCGCGGGAAATCTCACATGCGCATGGATGAGGCTGAGCAACGGGCTGGGAAAGCTGCCTTCGAAATCAAGAAGGGCGCTTTGCAGGTGATGACTCTCAGCGAGAAGGATGTGGAGAAGTATCTCGACCCTGGACAGCTCCTCGATGGCCTTGAAGACGGGTTCCGCGGGCTGGAGTTGGGAGAAGTCCAATCCCCTCGGCGGTCCCAGCTTTCGGTTGCGGGGATGGGTTTCCTGCTTACGATGCCGGCCTGGCGTCCGGGCATGCAACTGACCGTTAAGATCGTGAACGTCTTCGACGGCAATTTGCTAATCAATTTGCCGAACCACATGGCCCTGATTAACCTGTTCGATCCTGACACGGGCGCGACCTCCTGCATTATGGATGGCACGTACGTTACGGCGGTTCGAACCGCCGCCGCTGCGGCTCTTTCGGTTCGCATGCTGAGTCGTGCGGGATCTCGGATCGCTACGGTGATTGGTGCGGGCGTCCAGGGGCGTCAACATTTGCGAATGCTCCCGTTGGCCCGGAAGTTTGATCGCATCAACGTCTGCTCGTTGCGTTTTGAAGAAGCTGAGAAGCTCGCCGCTGAGAGCGACATTGCGTGTGCTACTGCGGATCGCGAGAAGGCTGTGCGTGAGTCGGACGTGGTGTGCCTGGCAACTCATTCGCCCGAGCCGGTGATCGATTCCGATTGGGTCAAGCCCGGTACGCATGTGACTTCGGTTGGGTATCACCCTCCGAATGGAGAACTGCCGAAGGACTTGGCCAGAGCCCATCGCCTTTTTGTCGAGACGCTCGATGCTTTTCAGCCAGCTCCGGTTGGATGCAGTGAACTTGCGGGCTTGGGCGTCTCTGCGGGGACGACGCTTGGAGCTGTAGCTCTTGGTCGGAAACCGGGTCGCCGTAGCGATGATGAGATCACGGTGTACAAGGCGATGGGTGTCGCTATGGAGGATATGGTCGCTGCCAATCTAGCGTTCGAGAGGGCCAAGCAGGATGGCGGCGGAAGTGTTATGGCTTGGTGATGGTTGGAATTGGTGTACACTTTTGCGGCTATGACAAACCTCTTATGACAAATATCGATAATCATCCCGCCGGCTCCTTCTGCTGGATTGAACTCCACACCTCCGACCAGCCCGCCGCCAAGAGTTTCTACAGCGCACTTTTCGGCTGGGAAGCCCACGACAATCCGATGGGCCCCAACGGCTTTTACACCATGTTCAAGCTTCAGGGCCGCCATGCCGCTGCCGGATGCACGCTGCGCCCCGACGAGAGCTCGCACGGCGTCCCTCCGCACTGGATGATTTACATCAAAGTTGACAGCGCTGACGCGGCTGCTGCAAAAGCGAAACAACTGGGCGGCAAAGTTCTTGCCCCAGCTTTCGACGTAATGGATGCGGGCCGCATGGCGGTGGTGCAGGATCCGACCGGCGCGACTTTCTGCGTCTGGCAGGTAAAGAAGGATACGGGGATCGGAATCGCCAGCGTCCATGGCACGCTGTGCTGGGCTGACCTGAGCACGCCCGACGTAAAACGCGCGTCTGACTTTTACTCGGGTGTTTTCGGATGGCAGGTGGCCGCCGATCCCAAAGATCCCTCGGGCTATCTCCACATCAAGAACGGCGAGCATTTTATCGGAGGTGTTCCGCCTTCAAAGTATCGCCAGCCCGGAACGCCGCCACACTGGCTGGCCTACTTCCTGGTGGATGACGTGGATGCTTCGGCGTCGAAGGCTAAAGGGATGGGTGCTAATCTCTTTCTCCCGCCCATGACGGTGGAGGGGGTCGGGCGCATGTCGGTGATCGCCGACCCGCAGGGCGCGGTGTTTGCGATCTTCAAGTCGGCGCGCTGACAGACATCCGCTAGATAGAAAGCTCTCGAGGACCCGCTCGTGAAAAGGATCGCCGTCGTCTCCCTCCTCGCTGTTGCGACGCTGCTTGTCGCGTTCGTAGTAGCACGCGCCGCTGACCGTTCGCGCCGCATCAATCTTCCGACCAGCAAGGGCCTGACCCTCCCGGTGCCCGGCTATCTGGCCCGCACCAACAGCTTTCCCGCGACCATCGCCCTGAGCCCCGACGGCCGTTACGCGGCGTTGCTTAATCAGGGATACGGCACGCAGGAAACTGGTGCGCGGCAGTCGATCGCGATCCTCGATCTCAGCAACAATCAGTTGCACGATTTTCCCGACGACCGCCTGAGCGACGACTATTCCACGCGCCAAAGCTATTTCATCGGGCTCGCGTTCTCGACGGACGGCAAGCATCTTTATGCTTCGATGGGTTCGATTACCGATCCCACCGGCGAGAAGCCGAAGAGCACCGGCAACGGCATCGCGGTGTACAAGTTCGCGGAAGGACTCGTTACTCCCGACCGTTTCATCAAGATTGCACCGCAGAAAATTGAGGAAGGGAAAGAGGTTGCCTTCGGATTGCGCAAGACTCCTGCTGGAACCGCGCTGCCGTATCCAGCGGGATTCGCAGTGCTTTCAGGCCCCAAAGGCGACCGGTTGCTCATCGCCAACAATCTTTCGGACAACGCCATCGTCCTCGACACAAGCTCGGGCAAGGTTCTGCAGTCGTTCGATCTAAGCCGCAGCCGCTTCATTCCTGGCGCATATCCGTACACGGTGATCGCCAACAAAGCGGGAACCAAGGCGTGGGTCAGCTTGTGGAACGACTCTGCCATCGCTGAACTGAATCTTGAGACAGGCAAGGTCGCACGCTGGAACGCCTTGGGACCACTCAACTCCATCGAGCCCAGTTCGCATCCAACAGCGATGCTCCTGAGCCCGAACGAGGAGACGCTCTACGTAGCCCTCGCCAACGCCGATGCGGTGGCTGCAGTCGATCTGAAATCCGGTTCCGCTATGCGCGCTTATCGCACCAGTTTCACTAACCCGGGGTCCGTGCTCCAGGCCATTGCCCTCTCGCCCAACGGAAAGTATCTCTACGCGGCTGCGGGCGCGCTTGATGCGATTGCAGTCTTCGAAGTCAAAGATCTCCCCAGACCGATCCCAGGCATGATCTCTGGTAGCGTAATGGATATTGAAGAACCCAGTTTCATTCCCACCGAGTGGTATCCGAGCGCGCTCGCCATCGCGGGCAACGACCTGCTTATCGCCACTGCCAAAGGAGAAGGCAGCGGGCCCAACAACATGCTGGGCAAGCTGAAAGGTGAGCGCAAACGGAAGGAACACCCCTACATTCCGACTTTGATCGGCGGCTCCATCCAGCGCCTCAGCCTCGATGACATCGACAAGAATCTTGCCGCCTATACGCGCCAAGTTGAGGAAGACAATCTCGTTCGCACCGATGGCGGCAAGTTCGAATTCGCTAGTGGAAGCAATCCTATCCGTCACGTGGTCTATGTGCTGAAAGAAAATCGCACCTACGATCAGATCCTTGGCGACCTGCCCGCTGGCGACGGCGACCCATCGCTCACCATGTACGGCGCTGACATCACGCCTAACGAGCACAAGCTCGCGCTGCAATTCGGAGTGCTCGATAATTTCTACGACAGCGGAGAGGTTTCCGGCGACGGCCACCTCTGGTCTACCGCTTCCACTACCTCCGACTACAACGAGAAGACTTGGCCTATCGGCTATCGCAGCAAAGAGCGTACCTATGATTCCGGCGGCAGCGTGGCCGAAGAATTTCCGCTCGAGCAGGGAATCCCCGACGTCGACGATCCTGGCACTGGTTTCCTCTGGGATAACCTGGCGAAAAAAGGTTTCACCTATCGCATCTACGGAGAATTCATCGCTGCGGTGTGGTGCAGGAGCGAGAGCGCGAAGTCGCCGACGAAGAAGATGGGGTCGCCGAAGGAAGGTACGCCGTCTCCCTCGTCTGCTACGTGCCCGGCTTCCGAAATTAAGAAAGGCGAGCCTCTGCCGCCGAATGTGGGCAATCCGCGCGGCGGGCCGAGTCCCTGGCCTTGGGCGATCCCGCGATTTAAGCGGATGCGGCCTACCAAAGCCGCGCTCCGCGATCATTATGACCCGCAATTTCCTGATTTCGAAACCGACTATCCCGACCAACTGCGCGCTGACGAATTCCTCCGCGAATTCGACGAGTTCGTGAAAGCCATGGGAAGCGCCCAGGAACTTCCGCAGTTCACGCTGCTCTACTTACCCGACGACCACACCGGAGGGACGCGCCCGGGCAAGCCAACTCCAAATGCTTCCGTCGCGGACAACGACCTTGCGCTCGGCCGAGTGGTCGACGCCGTCTCCCACAGCCCGTACTGGGACGACACCGCTATCTTCGTGGTGGAAGACGACGCGCAGGACGGCGCGGACCATGTCGATGCGCACCGTTCTATCGCACTCGTCATCAGCAAGTATTCGCCGCGTACTCCGCAGCCGTTTGTCGACCATAACTTCTACACTACCGTCAGCATGATTCACAGCATGGAGGCCCTGCTCGGCCTTCCTCCGATGAACGTGTTCGACGCGCACGCGCCGCTGATGGCGCCGCTGTTCGCAGGTCCGGGAACGCAACCGGCCTATCAGGTCGACGACAAGAATCTGCGCAACGGCCTCATCTACGCAGTGAATGACAAGAAGGCTGCGGGAGCGAAGGAATCGTCGCGGATGGATTTTTCGAGACCCGATGCGGCCGATGCCAGAACGCTGAATGCGATCCTGTGGCGCAACTCCAAGGGCGATGTACCGTTGCCGATTGCAAGTCACTCACATTCCGAGCCCGCATTCTGAAAGATCGACCTGATTTAGAATGCCTTGGTGGGGCCGACGCGAGAGACAACCGTAGAGTGCAGCAACCTGCGCAAGACCTACGACGGTAAGGTCGAAGCCGTGCGCGGCCTGAGCCTGCATATCGAGGCCGGTGAGTGCTTCGGGCTGCTCGGCCCGAACGGAGCAGGGAAGACCACCACCATCGAAATCCTCGAGGGATTGCTCGCACCCACATCAGGGGAAGTCCGCATCTTCGGTCACACGTGGAAGGATAACCCGCGCCAACTGCGTGAATGGATCGGCATCTCGCTGCAGGAAACACGGCTGTCGGAAAAACTAAACGTCCGCGAAACTATCGAACTCTTCGCCAGCTTTTACAGTGAACCGCGGCCCGCCGCTGACATTCTCGAAGAACTTCAACTTACCGAGAAGGCGGACGCCTGGGTCGGCAAACTTTCGGGCGGCCAAAAACAACGGCTTGCCGTGGCCACGGCGCTGGTGGGCAATCCACGCATTCTCTTTCTTGACGAACCCACCACCGGACTTGATCCGCAAAGCCGGCGCCAGCTCTGGGAGATCATCCGCGTCTTCCAGAAAAAAGGCGGCACCGTCCTGCTTACAACGCATTACATGGACGAGGCCGAACGCCTGTGCGACCGGCTGGCCATCGTGGATCACGGCGAGATCATCGCCGAGGGTACGCCGTCTGACCTGATCGATCGCCTTGGCGGCCATCACGTGGTCGAGTTCCAGGTGAGCAGAGAGGCCGGCGAGAACGCCAACGGAAACGACAACAACAACAACAACAGCAATCTCGACCGCTGGCGATCGCTGCCCGGCGTAGAGAGCGTGCGCCGCGAGGATTCGACCGTCTGCCTGAGCGTGCGTGAGCCGCATCTCACCATCCCCGCTCTGCTGGACGTGGTAAACGGCGACGGCCATCAACTCGAACACCTAAGCACGCGCCAGGCTAGCCTCGAAGATGTCTTTGTGAAACTCACCGGCCGCCACTTGCGAGAAGACTGAATGGCAACCACCGAAACCAACGCGCCGCTGCTTAGCGCCGATAAGAATCCGCCGCCGCAACCCAGCCAACCTGCGCGCCGCAACGGCCGCTGGTCGGGATACCGGCATCTGCTGTGGGCGCGCATACTCGAACTCAAGCGCGAGCCTGAAGTCGTATTCTGGGTCTTCATCTTTCCGCTGTTGCTGGCGGCAGGCTTGGGCATTGCCTTCCGCAACAAGCCCGCGGACGCAACGTCGGTCGTCGTGATCGATGGTTCCGGCGCGCAGAAGACGCTGGCCGTGCTGCGCAGTTCGTCCGACCAGCGCTCGGCGGATAAGAAATCCGCTATTCGAGCCACCGTGCTCAATCGCGAGGCGGCGCTCAAGGGCTTCCACTTCGGCAAGTTCGATTTGGCGATCGAGGCCAATCCCGACGGCAGCTACACTTATTATTACGATCCCGCGCGCCCGGAGAGCGTGCTCTCGCGCGCCGAAATTGACGCTGCGCTCCAATCCGGCGCCGGGCGCAAAGATGCGATCACTACTTCCTCTCAATCCTCCAGCGAACCCGGGTCCCGCTACATCGACTTCCTCATTCCTGGACTGCTGGGGATGAACCTGATGAACTCCGGTATGTGGGGAGTCGGTTTCGCTTTGGTGGAAATGCGCCAGCGCAAACTGCTGAAGCGCTTCGTAGCCACGCCCATGCGCCGCAGCGATTTCCTTCTCGCGTTGACCAGCAGCCGCCTGGTGCTGATGGTGATTGAAGTGGGACTGCTCTTAGGCTTCGGCGTGCTGGTTTTTCACATGCGGGTGCAGGGATCGATCCTGTCGGTGATCCTGCTCGGCTCGCTGGGAGCGGTAGCGTTCGGCGGCGTGGGCTTGCTCACCGCTTGCCGCGCGCAGAAAATCGAGAGCGTTTCCGGCCTCATCAATCTGGTGATGATGCCGATGTGGATCTTCTCCGGCGTCTTCTTTTCCTATGACAAATTTCCCGCGGTGGCCCAGCCCTTCATCAAAGCTCTGCCGTTGACCGCGCTCAACGACGCGCTGCGAGCGACGATCATCGAAGGCGCGTCGCTGGGCTCTCAGTCTGGACGCTTGCTGGTTCTGGCAATCTGGGGCGGGGTTTCGTTCGTGCTGGCGCTGAGATGGTTCCGCTGGACGTAAGACCTACGCGGAGCTATGACTCAGAAGCTGGGCTGCCGCGCGAGCCTCCACGACCACATAAGAAACGATGTCGCAGTCAGGTCAATGGCCGGTTCGGTCGTGCTGTACGACTGCATGTTGTCTTGATACACCGCGACTTGCGAGCGATCAAACGCGCCATCGTTGCCATTGAATTTCCGGAATGTGTCCACGCCATTCGCCGGACACAGAATCATGCCGTCGACAACGCCCGAGGAAGCGTAACCGGCCGGGCCCTCGGTGGCCGCGCCCCACAGTACCGGGGTGCCTCCGGAAGTTCCATCGAGCGCGCCCGCCAGGTTCGCGACCTGGTGCTGGATGCAATTCGGAAAGGTGCTGCCGTCGCCCACGATGAACGACGATCCCCAGGCGTTCGCGCCCAGGACGTTCGCCAGCCATCTCTGCGCGTAGGTGCCGTAGCGCTTGGCGGCAGCATCGGTATTGGACAGGTAGGCCGCCTCGCTGGCCATTACCGAGAGGCCGGCGCCGTGCGACGTGGTGTCGCCGTAACTCCACACATACCCGAAGCCCCATGCGTCGGTGTCCGCCTGGGTAATTGCGTCGGCGACTTGGCGTAGCAGTTGTGCCCGAATGCCGGACTGAGAAACCGCCAGACCTTTCGGATTTCCCGCCATATCCAGCGCCCTATACAACTCGAAATGCGCCAGGCCGCTGACGTCATAGAGGTTCAAAGTATCGGTGGACCCGTTGTCGTAGATGCGCGTGATGTAATTGTGGGCGAACGTGGCCGCCTGCGACAGATAGTCCATCGCGTTGGTGTGGGGCAACCCGGCGGGAAGATTCTTGGCCTCACCGGCCGCGTGCAAAGCAAAATAGAGCTCGGTGGCGCCTAACTCCATGTCGTCGTCCCAGACATTTTCGGGATAGCCGTCGAACGGAGCAATGGTTAGCAGACAGCTATTGCAGGTGCCCCCATACTCGGCGGGAGCCGGGTCCGGATAAGAAGTGTCCGCCAGAGCGAAGACGTCCTCCGCATCCTGGAGGCATTGATTGGCCAGCGGAGGATGGGTTGTGCGCTGCAGTTGGTAGCACAAGGCGAAGTCCGCGGCCAGGCGCCCGGCCAGATTCGGGCTGATCGGCGAGCCCGCCGGGGCCGCCAAATACACGGGACGATTGCAGATGTAGTACGTAATCAGCGGGTCGCACGGGTGAGGATCGCCCGGTTGCTGGAAGTGATCGGCCGCCTGCGGCAGCGTCCAGATGTCGTATTCGGTGATCAGGCAGTACGGAGTCGCATAGGTGCCACCGCAGTTGGGGGCGGCGGAAGAAGGATCGCCCTCGCCGTAATAATCCCAGTCTTGCGTGTTGTCGACCTGGTAGTAGAGCGTCTTGGTTTTGTCATCCCACATCTTCATCAGCCAGTCGACTCCAAACCGGGCTTCGCCGGTAAAGTCGGACGACGCGGGCGCGCCGGCTCCGCTGTTTCCGGCATATGAAATCGAAGCGGGCGGCGCGGGAGGATTCCACGGGGCCGCCGCACCCATCTGATTGGGGAAGTCGCGAATTCCGATCTGCATCAGGGCGGCTGTGTAGCTGACCGTTTCGACGTATTTCTCGTAGTCGCCCGCGTCCCACCAGCCGCCAGCGGCATCGATGTTCGGGAGTCCCGCAGACACCAGCGGCGGTGTCGGCGGCACGTTGTCGATAAAGTCGTTGCCGTCGAGCGGGGGCGTGTTGTAGGCATGCGCGTATGCGTCCTTCAGGTGTCCGGGAGCAGTGCGCAACACGTTGGGGATGAAATGTTTTCCGTCGCGCTCGGTCTCGTAAAAAAATAAAGTGTTCAGGAGTAATCCGGAATAGAGCTTCTCCGGAGAATCGACCGCGAAAGGCGGCGAAGTCGTCGTCACTGGTCCAGATACCTTGATGGTGTAGAGGTCTCCGCCGGGAACGTTGAAATCCAAGGCATAGACGTTGTAGGCGACCTTGTTGCTATGGCCCCACGTGCCAAGCAGCGCGCCCGTTCCAATGCGGCCCGAATCCGCGGTAACGCCCTTCGAATTCACCACCTGGAAGGTTGCGCCCGTTACTGCGGACTGCGCCATCAGATACGCACGAAAAGGGGCGTTGCGGGCTTCATAGCCGACCTGACTGACGCGAACGTAAGCGGGCTCCGCCAACATACGCGGCGCGCAGGCCAGCAGTGCAAGAAATACCGGAGCGATTAAAACGAGTCGCGGGCTGGGGCGAAAGCGGAAACCGGAGAGTATCATCGTCTCGTCATCTCGTCATCTACTGGCGGCGGGGGACGACCTACATTAAAACCATTTAATAAGGGAAGATACGCTCCTGGTTATCTGCTGTCAATTGGGGATGCGCCCAAAACCCGCTCGGGTCAAGGCTTGCGCGACGAAGGCCGTCTGACCGCAGGCTCTAATGCCTCATCTAGCCGCCAAAGATTCCGCCCAATGAATCCTGCCACGCATGGGCGATCATCCCAGGGCGAACACTACCTCGCCAGTAGGCAAGAATCCCGAACATCGCTCCGAACAGGGCAATCAGAACCACCATACGGAAGCCCTGGTAGGCGTGCGCCGCGCCGAATGCGGCGGCAGAAAGGAGAATGCCGGCGGGAGCGTTCTTGGTGAGGGCGGTGAACTGCCGTTGCAGGTAACCGCGAAAGATGGTCTCCTCGCAAATGCCGGCGGTGATGGAGAGCGCTATCCATAGTGTCATCTCCGCGGCCCCGTGGGGGAGCATGAACTGGACATTGTGACCCTGCTGGTCGACGCGCAGGAGACGGCCAAATACCCAGAGCAGCCCCGAGGCAACGACCCAGAAGGCAGCGGCAATTGCAATATCGCGCAGAACCTGGCGGGCGGATTGCCAACGATCTCCGATAACCGCGAAGACAGAGGTGCCATTGAGCCGCACGCCCATCAGTACAAGAAGGAAGAAGAACCATTCCATGCAGATGGTGACCAAATAACCGCGCACGCGGTTCGGATTTGCGGCCGCCCTCATGTGACCTGCAAGAATTTTTGCGCCGAGCGTCCAAGCGGCTAGCCCCGCCAGGATCAAAATCGTGTGGAGCGGGCTAGCGACTCGGGGATAGCGGTCGGGCGTGGGCTGAGCGGGAACGGAAGTCTCCATGATTACCTCATATCGATTCGTACGAACTAGTTTTGGAATAAGTTCTGTAGCTGGTCAGAATGCCAAATTCGAGCGGCCTATCAAGACCTCGGAAGCCCAGATCCTTCCTAATTTTGGTCTAGAGGAACTTCAAGAGCGCCTGCATAGTTGCTTCGGGTTGTTCTTCGATGACCCAATGGCCGGTGTTTTTCAAGACGACCAACGTTACATCGGACGCGACCAGCTTCATCTGGCGCGCCAGCACATCTCCATTTGCCTTTTCGCCCCCGATTGCGAGGACTGGCATGGTGAGCCTGGTCTGGGAGAGCTGCGCAAAATCGTTGGCTGCCTGCTGAAATGAAACAAAATATTGCCATCCCGCATGCATGCGTCCGGGACGAGCGTAGGCTGCCGTGTATGCGGCCCGATCGGCTTCTGGAATGGAGTGGTTTTTATCGGCGGCGAAATTGTTCCAGAAATGTTCGAAGTAGATGCGCTCCCGTCCCTGCACCAACGCTTCCGGCGTCGGCCCATTGAAGCGAAAATGCCAGATGCCCGGGTTGTTGTAGACGTCCTCCCATCCGGCCACGCCGGGGAGAAACGCATCCATCACCACCAGCTTTTCGGTTTCGGCTGGAAACTGCGCGGCGTAGGCATAGGCGACCATCAGGCCGATGTCGTGGCCCACGACGCGGGCTTTTTCAACACCCAGCGACTTGGCCAGTGCGTGGATGCGGACGGCAGCGGTCTTCATGTCTAATCCATCCGCGGGGATATCCGAATCGCCGATTCCGGGAAGGTCGGGCGCGATCACCGTAAATTTCTGTGCCAGCAGCGGAATGATGGGCCTCCACATGCGCGACGTTTGTGTGTAGCCGTGTCAGAGGATAACAGCCGGGCCCTGACCGGCCGTCAGGTAATTCAACTTCACGCCTTCGACGGAGGCGATGCGTGAAGTGATCGTGCCGGCCACGGTCGAGGTTTGGGCAACTCCGAGCAATGAACTGGCTAGGAGAACCGCAACCAGCGAAATCGCAAGGCGAAGATCGTAGATGATTCTCATAAGCACCTCTTCAACGACGCGAGTTGATTTCTTCAAGGAACAATTGTCGCAGGTCTTGAGGTCAGCTGGTGCTCTTCGACTTCTTATACTCGTCGACCGCATCCAAAAAGCGGTCGATATCCTGCTTCGATAAGTAGTAAGGCGTGGAGAGCCGCAGCTTGTGCGGGTCGGCTCCGCGGATACGAATTTTTTTTTCCTTCCACATCCAGTTTTCGAGGTCCATCCGAACCACCGGCGGCACATTCACCGTCGCAATGGCGCAGCGCATCGAGGGATCGGGGGACGTCCACGACGTTCCGCCGCGTTTGATCATGGCGTTCAGAATGTAGTCGCAGAGCTGGCGGTGACGGTGTTCGATCCGGTCCATTCCGATGTCGTTGGCCAGCTGAATCGAGGCGCGCAGTCCCCACAGGGCGGGCACGTTCGAACTGCCGATGCGCTGGAATCGTTCAGCGCGGAGCTTTACGTCGTCCCAGCCTTCGGTTGCTATTGTGTTCCACATGCGGTCGATCATTTCGTCGCGCACGTAGAGAAATCCCGTGCCCTTGGGCGCCTGCAGCCACTTGTGCGGGCTGGCGGAATACAGGTCGCAGCCCAGGTCGTGCAGGTTCAGCCGCATCATTCCCGGAACGTGCGCTCCATCGACCGCGGAAATGACTCCTCGGTCCCGCGCCAGCTTGCAGAGCTCCTTGGCGGGCAGCACTACTCCGGAGAACGTGGTGATATGGCTGAAGAACAAAACCCGCGTGCGCGGGGTGATGTAGGCGTTGATGAGATTCAACACTTGCTCGTGGTTGATGACCGGCCTGGGCAGGGTGATCTGTTTCACCACGATTCCGTAGCGTTTGGCGCGCAAATTCCACGGGTGCACCC
>Ga0074044_10002112_pt1 | contig 17477 bp, 17 predicted proteins | sample BogForMeECP23OM1_FD_94443 | JGI IMG/M metagenome (GOLD analysis project Ga0074044, IMG submission 94443) | Bog forest soil microbial communities from Calvert Island, British Columbia, Canada - Bog Forest MetaG ECP23OM1 | ecosystem: Environmental > Terrestrial > Soil > Wetlands ...
CAAGGGCGCACCCGGCGGCGAGTCCCGCCAATCCCCCCCCCACCACGGCGACTCGGGAACTTTGCGGTGCGCCCGGGTTCATCAGGACAAGCGTTTCAGGAAGCCCTTAGCCAAAATCCCGAGCTTCTCGCGCACGGTGAGACTGACTTTGCCGCTGAAGACGTCGTATTCCCGAAGCGCAATTTTGTCGAGCAGCCGCTGGTAAATAGTGATGAGCACCCAAAGTGCCGGCTGGCTATCCTCTTCGACGAGCGGAATGAGTTCCTCCCCAGCGCGGTAATACTCGCGGGCGCGGTCGGCCTCCATCGCCAACAGCGGACGAAATATTGCAGGATCGGAGACAGAACGCAATGCAGAAAGCGAGATACCGAACTTGTCCAGATCCTCTTCCGGCAGATAAACGCGGCCCATGCTGGCGTCTTCTTTTACGTCGCGAATAATGTTCGTAAGCTGGAAGGCCAGCCCCAGCCGCTCGGCCAGCGGCTCCGCAGCGGGATCGCGATAGCCGAACACATGAATGCAAACCAAGCCGACAACCGACGCCACTCGATAACAGTATTGATAGAGATCATCAAAAGTACGATAGTGAACGCTAAGCTCGTGTGGCGCGGGCGGCTCGCCCGCGTCCGTCGCTGGACCTCCCTCAACATCCATCGCTGTCCCATAGGCCAGCTGATCAAGCAGTCCGATGCGAATGTTGTAGCGGCGCTGTGCGTCGGTTAACGCCAGCAGCACGGGCTCGTCGGTCGGCTGGCCGGATTGCGCGCGGTAAAATGCGTCCAGCCAAGCTGTGAGTTTTTGCCGCCGGTCGAATTGCGAGAGAGATTCATCGTCTGCAATGTCGTCGCAGCGCCTCATGAAGGCATAGACAGCGCACAGTGCCTGACGTTTGGCCCGCGGCAGCACCAGAAACGCGTAGTAGAAGTTTTTGGCCGCGGAACGCGTAATGCTGCGGCAAACTGAGTAGGCAACCGCGAGCTGCGACTCGGTGGGCACGAAGGGTGTGGGAGCTGGCTGCACTGCCGTGCTCATACCCTTTTCCCCCGCAGGAATTTTCCCCATGCGGCTCGTGCTACCAGTGCCAGTTTGCGTGACCTTGAAATCGCCGGACGCCGGCCCAGCACGTTGTATCCCTGAGCCTCGATGGCATTCAGAATCTCTTGTCCGCCGCGGCTGAACAACTCAATATCGAGCGCGAGTTCGCGGTCTACCTTCTCAATCAAGGGCAGACCCTGGCGAAACCAGTCGCGAGCGCGCTTCACCTCGAAGCGCAGCAGGTCGCAGAACGCGGATGTATTGCGTTGCGCCGCAATGTCATCTTCCGTGACACCGAAGCGGCGAAGATCTTCGAGAGGAAGATAGATTCGCCCTTTGGCATAGTCCGAGCTCACATCCTGCCAGAAGTTCGCCAGTTGCAGGGCGGTGCAAGTGAAATCGGAAAGCGCCTGGCGCTCCGCATCGCGGTAGCCACAAACGTAGAGCACGAGATGCCCCACCGGATTGGCGGAGTAACGGCAATAGCCGAGAACAGCCTCGAACGTGGGATAGCGCGAGACCCTTTGATCCTGACGAAACGCGGTAAGCAAATCAACAAATGTTCGTTTCGGAATCTCGCACTTGCGCACCGTCTCCGCCAGGGCCACGAATACCGGATGCCGCGGGCTCCCCGCGTAGCAAGCATCAAGCTCGGCTTCCCACTGATCGAGCAACTGCAAGGAAGCATTGGCATCGCCGACTTCGTCGCCCAAGTCATCGGAGATTCGGCAATAGGCATAAACATTGAAGAAATCCTGACGCAGCTTTTCAGGAAGAAACCAGGTAGCCACCGAGAAATTCTCGTAATGTGTACGCGCCAGCCGACGGCAGTACTCCTGCGCCTCGGCCTGCGTAGCGGCTCGCTCGGGAATCGCGTACTCGCACGGAAGGGTGCTCCACCCCGGCACGGCGGAGGAGATAGCTGCAGTCCGGGAGTCGCTGGCAAGGGATGGCATAGTCGTTAATGTGGGCGCGGGCATCCACGCCCGCGCAGCGGAAACTCCTCAATGCCCGGGAATGATGGCGGTCTTGATATCGCCATTGCGGTTCAGCATGTGATGAAAAACCTGCTGCAACCGGGAAAGCGGCGCCTCGCCAGTAATGTAATCGGTGGAACGAATTTTCTTTTCCGCAATCAGAGCGAAGGCTCTGCGTACGGTTTCCGGCGTGTGATGGAAGGTCGCTTTCAGCGTGACCTCCGAGTAGTGCAGCCGGTTGGTATCGAGTTGCACTTTGGTGCCGCTGGCGCAACCGCCGAAGAAGTTCACCGTCCCGCCTTTGCGCACCATGTCGATGGCCATCTCCCAGGCTTCCGGGCGTCCCACCGCCTCGATCACAACATCGCTGCCGCGTGTTTCAGGAGAAAGTCTCCGCACCGCTTCCACCGGGTCCTTCACCTTGGTGATCTGCACCACTTCATGCGCGCCCATATGTTTGGCGGCCTGAACTTGAGAATCGCGTTTCACCACGGAAATCACATTGCAGCCAACCGCCTTGGCAACCTGCACGAACATCAAGCCGATGGGACCGCCTCCGACCACGGTCACGGTATCGCCAATCTCCACTCCGGTCTCGTGCAGACCGCGGAGTACGCAGGCCAAGGGCTCAACCATTGCCGCTTCTTCATAGCTCACATCTGGCGGGATCGCCAGCATGTTGATCTCGACAATTCGCCGAGGAATGCGAATGTACTCCGCATAAGCCCCATTGTTGAATAACAGATCTTCGCAAAGATTGGCTTGATGTTTCGAGCAATAAAAACACATCTGGCAGGGCGCGGAGTTCAAAGCCACCACCCGCATCCCCTTCTTAAATGCGCGTACACCCGGGCCGACTTCCTCGATCACTCCAGCCAGTTCATGACCGAACAACGCAGGAGGAACGATCATGCGGGCGTGGTAGCCGCGCTGGTACACCTTAAGATCGGTTCCACAAGTCAACGCAACTTGTACCTTCACCAACACTTCCCCATCGCCGACTCGGGGGATGGGAACTCTCTCGATTTTTACGTCCTCTTTGCCGTAGAGGACAGCCGCCGTCATCTTTCCATTCACTCGGTATTTCCTTCCCAAGAACTGCCCGCTTGAATCACGATCTTCATCGAATCGGGCTGGGGATTCGCCGCCAACCGCAAGGCTTCCACACTGTCCGACAACGAGAAGCGGTGACTAATCAAACCTTCCAGGTCCATTTCGCGGCTCATCACGAACCGCACCGATTCTTCCTGTAATTCAACGGATGCGCTATAGGACCCCAACAACGTCTTCTCGTCCACGCAGATTGCCGCCGGATCAATCGCAGCCTCTCCGCGAACCGTCTGCGCAAACAGCAAAACCCGGCCTCCGGGACGCACTGCATCCAGGGCGGTTCGAATTAAGCCGTTACCACCCACCGCCAGAATAGCCGCATCGGCACCCCGGCCTTCTGTCTGCTCGCGCACCGTTCTCACGGTGTCGGCGCGCGAAGCATCAATCACATTGGTTAAACCGTAGGTTCTACATATTGTAAGCCTTTCGGGATACAAATCGGAAGTGATTACCCTAGCTCCTGACCTTTTGGCCAATGTACTCAACATGATGCCGATAGGCCCTTGTCCAATTACTAGAACACTTTCGCCGCGGACAAGTTGCAGAGTCTCAATCCCTTTCATGCAGGTATTCACCGGCTCGGCAAAGCATGCTTGCTCGAACGAGATGCCATCCGGGATGCGAACGGTACCCTGATTAACAATCCAATCCATCACGCGGACATACTCGGCGAATCCGCCGCCTGAGGGCTCGAATCCTGCCGTGCAGCCAACTTTTTTGTAGGTCTCGCATTGGGCAAAGGTCTTGTGGCGACAGTAGAAACACTGCCCGCACGGAATGTGATGGAACACTACCACGCGATCGCCTGGATTGAACTGGCTGACTTCCCCGCCCACCGCGGCCACTACACCCGATGTCTCGTGCCCGAAAATGCGTGGCGCGGAGTGCGAACCACTGGCGATTTTCTTGAGATCCGTTCCGCAGACGCCGCAGGTGTGCACTCGGACCAGCAACTCCCCGGGCCCGATCTTCGGTACTGGGACGGTTTCCACCAGAACGTCGTTCACGCCCCGATAAACCGCTGCCCGCATGGTCGTCGGGATGGACCGCCCCGTCTTCTGAATCGTGAATTGGCCGGCGATTGCCATGAATCAATTACTCACCTTAGCTATTGGATGCAACTGCGGCCCCGAAACCTCTGTTTTCTTTGGATCATTAATGTATCGATCCAGCTCAACACACAAGGCTCTGGATGCTTTCGCGCTATTTCTGGCAAGCTGGATTACCCGCAGCCAAAGCCACGGGCGGAAACCGGCAAAGATCACAAAACTTGTGGCTCGAAATTGACCTTTCTCGGTAACGAAGCGATCCATCGGCGGCATGTTGAAGCTACTCTCGTCGGAGATTGCCTTTACCGCCATGAAGCGGACGCTCCGCTCCTGCGCGCCACGCGCCACCGCGGCCGCTTCCATATCCACAGCCTGCGCGCTGTAGACCTCGGATAATTTTGCCTTGTGCTCTGCCCCCGCAATGGTGGGAGCGGTGACCAGCACACCATAACCCGTAGCCGTTTCTACGCTGCTGCCATCCCTGACGTCGATGATGCGACTAGGTGCGAAAATCTTGCCCACCTTTAACGAAAGATCAAGTGCGCCCGCCAAGCCCACCGATTGCACCAGTTCGGGTTGGTACAGCGCAATCACAGCTTCAGTGGCTCGGCGAGCAGCCTCCGCTCCGATACCACCGCACACCAGTACAGCCTGTCCGCTCTCGAAGAACTTGAAACTCCTGCCTTCGTGTTCACGCTCAATCGTGGGCCAGCGTTTCACCAGCAAACGCACCTCGCGCTCAAGCGCAGCAACCATCGCGACTTTGACTGACTTTGACATCTGGTCTCGTGGGGACGGGTCTTCGACCCGTCCCAGGCCGAGCAACGCTCGGCGGGCATCGCTGACAATCCCATTCCATCCCCCTAGTCATTCCGAAGAGCGAAGCGACGAGGAATCTGGGTTTTCGCCGGCCGCGCAAGAACCCAGATCCCTCGCCTTGCGCGGGATGACAATTGGGACTTTATTGCAACCAGGTTAGCCTAGCGTGGCATACCCGTTCGCCAGAAACCAATCGGCCGCCCGCCGCAACGCATCGTCAACCGGAACTGTTTTCCAACCCAGTTCGCGCTCGGCTTTGGCGCACGATACAAACATCTTTTTGCGTCCCATGCGGACCGCATCGATAGTCACCCGCGGCTCCCGGCCCAGGACACGTCCCGTCACAACTTCGTCCACGACCCCGGTCGCCAGCGCCAGCACGTAGGGAACTCTCAGCTTGGGCGACGGCAATCCGGTAATGGCCGCCAGCTTGTCGAGGATCTGCTTCAATGTCAGATTCTCTCCACCCAGAATATAGCGCTCCCCGCTTCTTCCCTTCTCCAGCGCGGCCACATGGCCTCGCGCGCATTCCGTGACATCGACTAGATTTAAACCCGTATCCACATAGGCGGGGAACTTCTTTTTCAGAAAGTCCACCACAATTCGTCCCGTGGGAGTGGGCTTAATATCCTGCTCCCCAACCGGAGTACTCGGATTCACCACCACCACATCCATTCCGCTGCGTGCGGCCTGCAGCGCCACTTCTTCGGCCATGAACTTCGATCGCTTGTAATGGCCAATCATACTGTCGAGCGAAACGGGAGAATCCTCGTCTGCCGGACGCCCATTCGAAGTGAACCCTATGGTCGCCACGCTCGATGTGTAAACTACGTGCCGTACATGATTCTTCCGCGCGGCGTCCAGCACAGCCCGCGTACCTTCCACATTAGAGCGGTACATCTGCTGCGGATCGCGAACCCAAAGCCGATAGTCGGCGGCAACGTGAAACACCACGTCACAGCCAGCCACGGCCTTTTCTATAGATGCCGGATCGCGCAGATCGCCGATGACACGATCCGCATTCAAACCTTGAATATTTCTCGGATCGCTGCCGGAACGAATCAGCAACCGCAGCTCAGCGCCCTGCTCGGCCAACACCCGGGCCACATGACTGCCCACGAACCCGGTTGCGCCAGTGACAAAAGCTTTCATCAGAGCTGTCAGCCATCAGCTCTCAGCTATCATGCAAATGCACCTGCTGAAAGCTGATAGCTGACAGCTCTTACTCCAGCATCTCCGGCTGCAGCGAAATGTCGCGCTCGCCTGCCGCCTTCTTTTCCCAGTAGTGGCGAACCCAATTTCCCCAACTCTTCCCCGCAGCCATATCGCGCCCGGTAAAAGCCAGGGCCGCAATCTCTGCATAGGAAATCTTTATCTTGGGAGATCCATCTTTCGGCAGCACTCGCACGAAGCTGTCTGCGAGCCTGTTTCCACTACTACGATCAAAAATGTAGCCTTCAATCTTCGCGCCATTTTTCCGCGTGATCGAAACATCACCGCGATAATCGAACGCCTGCTCCAGCGCCTCGCGCAGATCTTCCTCGTTCGCCAGTGACGGAACCGACCCCTCTAGCTCTTGGTGAGCCGTTCCCGGCACAAGTTCCAGCGAGTCGGGATCGACAGAGGCGGAAGGCCCGTGCCCAGATTCACGCCAGCTCAAACTCGCGTCTCCTCGCGCACCGGCGCGTCGATCTGTACCAGCGGACCAGCGGCATGGCCTGGCATGGTGAGTTCATCCAACAACCGGAGCGCGGAATTATCTTCATACTCGCCAAACATGCGCGCCTTCACTTCCTGCCACAATCCCTGCACCGACCCAAACAAATCGTTCACCGCGGACGCTTCATATCCACTGTGCACCATGCAATTCGCGCACTTGGGATTGCCCGACTCAGTCCCGTAATTTTCCCACGCCGTGGTCTCCAGCAATTCAGCAAGGCTGTCCGCGTAGCCATCCTGCAGCAGATAACAGGGCTTCTGCCATCCGAAGACGTTGAAGGTCGGCATCCCCCAGGGCGTACAGGCGTACTCGCGCTTGCCCATTAAGAATTCGAGAAACAACGCCGACTGATTGAAGCGCCACTTCTTGCTGCGATTGGAGAGCATGGCCCGAAACAACCGCCGTGTGCGAGCTCGCCCGAGGAAGCGCTGCTGATCCGGCGCTTTGTCGTAGGAGTAGCCCGGCGAAAGCATCATGCCTTCGATGCCCAACTCCATCATCTCATCGAAGAATCCTCGTACGCTCTTGGGATCGGCTCCATCAAAAAGCGTGGTATTGGTGGTCACGCGGAAACCGCCGGCCAGTGCGGCTTTTATTCCTTCAATCGCCTTGTCGTATCCGCCTTCCAGACAAACCGAAAAGTCATGATGCTCCCGCTGTCCATCCATGTGAACGGAAAAGGTCAGATACTTGCTGGGCTTGAACAGATGGATTTTTTCTTTGAGCAACAGCGCGTTGGTGCAGAGATAAATGTATTTCTTGCGCGCCACCAACCCTTCCACAATCTCGCCGATCTGCGGATGCAGCAGGGGCTCGCCTCCGGGAATAGAGACAGTAGGAGCTCCGCACTCATCCACCGCGCGGAAGCATTCCTCGGGGGTAAGCTGAGACTTCAGAACGTGAGCCGGATACTGAATCTTCCCACAGCCGGCGCACGCCAGATTGCACCGAAACAGCGGCTCCAACATCAGCACCAGCGGATACTGCTTACGTCCCCTGAGCTTCTGCTTGAGGACGTAAGTTGCCACCGTCCACATCTGAGAAATTGGTACCGCCATTCGTCTGTTCTCCAGTACCGCTGTAGAAACGTAGTGTATGAACCCACTTGTTCAGTCATCCCGACCCATCAGCCTGTCATCCCGAGGAATGAAGCGACAGGAATCTGAGTTTTTGCCGACGAGCGAAGGACCTAGATGCTTCGCTTTGCTCGGGATGACAACTAGAAGTTAATTCTTACAAGCTACCCAATCCGCCGCACGCCAGTTCCCTGCGCTGCGCCCGCCATCGCCTTGGTATAAGTAGTCAGCGCGATCAGCGGGAAATACTCCCGGTACAAGGTATAAATCAGATAAAACACTCGCGGGAAACCCGTGCCTGTGGTCTGCGGCTCATCCCAAGCCCCGTTCTTCTCTTGCGTACGCAGCAAGTAGGCGACGCCCCGCGCTACGGAATCGCTGCGCGTATCATTCGCCGCCAGCAAACCCATAATTGCCCATGCCGTCTGCGAAGGCGTGCTCGGACCCACGCCCCGTGTGCTGGGATCATCGTATGAACCACAAGTCTCACCCCAGCCTCCATCGGGATTCTGCACCATGCGCAGCCACTCCGCGCCCTGCTGCACGTAGGGCTCGTGATGGTCGATGCCCATGGCTTCCAACCCGCGCAAGACCTGCATAGTGCCGTAAATGTAGTTCACGCCCCAGCGTCCGAACCACGAACCATCAGGCTCCTGCTCCTCGCGGATAAACTTGAGCGCCTTCTTCACCCGCGCATCATTCTTGTCGTATCCATACGCTGCCAGCATCTCCAGAATTCGTCCGGTGATGTCCACAGTTGGCGGATCAAGCATGGCGTTGTGGTCGGCAAATGGGATGTACTGAAAAACCATGCGGGTATTGTCTTTGTCGAACGACGCCCAGCCACCGTTTTTACACTGCATGGAGAAAATCCAGTCGATGGCTCGCTGCACCGATTCTCGCTGGTAGCGGCCGTTGGGATGCTCCACTTGACCCAAGGCCAGGCAAACCATCGCGCTGTCGTCCACGTCGGGATAAAATTCGTTATTGAACTCGAAGTACCAGCCGCCGGGCTGTCCTTTCTTGTTCTTCACTTTCCAGTCGCCGACGTTGCGAACCTGCTTCTGCAGAATCCAATCGGCGCACCTGATCATCCGCGGATCATTGGGCGGCACGCCAGCTTCGCCGAGCGCAAACAGCGCATACGCCGTATCCCAAATCGGCGACATGCAAGGCTGCATGCGGAAAGTATCGCCCTCTTCGATTCCGAGCTTCTCGAATTCATCCAGGGCCCGGATCACCTGCGGATCGTCGAGGGAGTAGCCCAGGCAGCGCAGGGCGATAATCGCGTTCACCATCGAAGGATAAATTGCGCCCAAGCCGTCGCTCATCTCGAAACGTTCCAGCATCCACTGCTCCGCCCGCTTCAGAGCCAGCCACCGCAGCGGACGAACATGAACCAACTCGAACCAATGGACCATCCGGTCGAAAACCAGGAAGAAGTTACGCCAGGAGACGAGCTTTTCGCTCCAGTTCAGGTGCATGCGCGACTTGTCGCGGCCCCCGAGGAAAAGTTCTTCCACTCCCATCTCGTCGGGAATCTTCTTGAGCGGCTTCTTCGCATAGCAGATCGAAAGCGGCACCAGAATTGCCCGCGACCACGATGATATTTCGTAAATGTTGAACCAGAACCATTTGGGAAACAATACGATCTCCGGTGGAATCGCCGGCACCGCGTCATAATCGTACTGCCCCAGAAAGCACAGATAAATCTTGGTGAAGGTGTTGACCTTGGTCACCCCACCCATTTCGAGGATTCTCTTGCGGGCCCGCACCAGCGCCGGATGATCGGGTTTGTAGCCGGTAAGCTTCAGCGCAAAATACGCTTTGACACTGGCGCTTATGTTCGACGGGGCATCAACGTAAATGCCCCAGCCACCGTCTTCGTTCTGATGCTGAAGAATCCAGTTGCAGCACTTCTGGAAGCGCTCCGGATTCCCCGTGCCGAGCAACGTATGCAGCAGAATGTAATCGGATTCCAGAGTAGTGTCGGCTACCAACTCCCCGCACCAATAGCCCTGTTCATGCTGCTGGGAGAATAAGAATTTACGCGCGCCATCGACGGCGGCAGCGACCCGGCTAGCCAGGTCGTCGATTTTTCCGAAACGCAACTGCGGCGCGCTCGACGCCGGAAACGAGGAGGAGGTCTCGTCCATATTTAATTCTTTACTCCACACTAACTGCGCTTGGGGCGCTGGCAATGGCCTCCACAATTTCGGGAGGCAGACCAAAGCGTACGTTTTCCGGCATTACTTCAACTTCCCGGACGTTGCCGAAACCTTTGCCGCCTAAAAACTTCACTACTTCTTCCACCAGGCATTCCGGGGCTGAAGCGCCCGCCGTCAATGCAATCGTGTTCACGCCTTCCAGCCATTCCGGTCTGATGTTTTGGAAGCTGTCTATTAGATGCGAACTGGTGCCCAAGTTGCGCGCCACTTCCACTAACCGATTGGAATTGGAGCTGTTATCCGACCCCACCACCAGCAACAAATCAGCATCCGAGGCCACGTGCTTCACCGCGACCTGCCGGTTCTCAGTGGCGTAGCAAATATCCTGCGCCGCCGGTCCCTTGATTTTGGGGAATTTCTGGCGCAGGGCGGCGATGATGTCCTTAGTCTCGTCCAAGCTCAGCGTGGTCTGAGTCAAATAAGCCACCCGCTCAGGATTCGGCACGGTCAGTGACTTCACCTGTTCCGGGGAGCCTACTACCTGGGTCACGACGGGAGCCTCGCCCAGCGTTCCAATCACCTCATCGTGATCGTGGTGGCCGATCAGAATCAGGGAGTACCCCTCCTTGGCAAACTTAACCGCCTCTACGTGAACCTTCGTGACCAGAGGACAGGTTGCATCGATCACCCGCAACTGGCGGGCTGCGCTGGCCTCCCGCACTTCCGGTGAAACTCCATGAGCGCTGTAAATCACCCGCTCGCCGTTCGGAACTTCGTCCACGCTGTCGACGAAAATCGCACCCTTGCCCTGCAGTTCCTCAACCACAAAACGGTTATGGACGATCTCCTTGCGAACATAGATCGGAGGCCCAAACGCTTCCAGAGCAATCCGGACGATATCGATCGCACGCACCACCCCGGCGCAAAATCCCCGAGGCTTCAATAAGAGCAGCGTCTTGCCATTGCTGTTAGGCACAATAAAGTTCCTGTAAGGGTACACTTCCCCACTATGGTTTATCTATTCAAGCTACCTGAAAGAACCATTTTGGTCAACGTAAGCCCAAGAACTATATAGGATTAGCAGCGATTGGGGATATTTGGGCAGCGAATGGGAATAGTCTCGATTGTCTGGCCCCGCCGGCGTGGCGTGACGTTCCTCTCCGTTGACTTTAATAGGAATCGACTAAGAGGCTTCGCAGCCAAAAAGCACGAAACCCGACGCTGGCAAAATCTTGTCAGTCTTTAAACTAGGCTTCAAGAACCAGACTTGGGGACCCCGCTGGACCCCCTTGCCCCCACAGTGCAAAACCTTTCATCTTGACCGCCAGGGTCACGGGACCGATAATTTGTCGGCCTCAAGCGCTTCGCCACCCTCCCCCACGGGCGGGAACGAGTCACCACACCTTTGCCTAGGAGAAACCAGTGAAAAAATCTATTCTTGGCACGTTGGTAGTTCTCATGTTCGTTGCCGTCGGTATCGCGGCGGCGCCACCGCTCACCTTTACGTTTTCGGACGTACACGCAAGCAAGACAGCAATAGAAACGGACACTTTCTCAGTCAACAATGCCGGGATGATTGCTGGCGACTATGTGGACGCCAAGAGCGTCCAGCACGGGATGATTCTAGCCGGGAAAAAGCTCACGACAGTCGATCATGACAGTTGTGTAACGAGCGGCGGATTCGCGGCTGGTGCCATTGCATTCTACGGGATCAACAGCTCGGGCGCGGCAGCGGGGTGGTGCACCAGTACCAAAACTAACCTGTACGAAGGTTTTGTCTACGCTGGGGGAAAGTTCACTGCGGTCAACTTCCCGAAATCAAATGGAACTCAGGCTGAGGGAATCAATGACAAGGGAGATGTAGTGGGCCTGTACTTGGATTCGGCCGGCGCCCAGCATGGCTTTTTAAAGACGGGCAGCAAATACAAGAGTATCGACGTGACGGGCGATACGAGCGCGGAAGCCTGGGGAATTAACGACAGCGGCCAGATCACGGTGTTTGCCATCAACTCACTCGGCGGCTACGACAGCTTCCTCTACAACGGGAAGACTTTCAAGAAAATCAGCGACCCCAACGCCAGCACAACCGGGACTATTGCCCGCATCGTAAACAATAAGGGCGACGTCGCCGGAGCCTATTTCAATTCCAGCGGTGCCGAGGTTGGCTTCCTGCGCCACGGCGGCAAGTACTACGATGTCGTGGACCCGAGCGCCAACAACGTCACTAAACCCGACGGGCTCAATGACACGCTCGAAATTGTAGGACGTTACACGTCAACTTCGGGCGCAACCGTCGGTTTTAAGGCCATCACGAAGTAGCAGTCTGTGCGCCCGCAGCCTCTTGTACCGCCTGCGGGCGCGCGCTTTTCACGCAGTTTGCGAAGGCTCGGGAAGGCCGGCGTCGAGATGAAAACCCGGCCCTACCAAAGCCGTTTTACGTCGTATTGATCGAGAACGGTATCCGCGCTCAGAATCGGCACATTCAGCCCCTGAGCCTGAGCGACCAGCAAGCGGTCAAACGGGTCGCGATGATGCAAGGGTAGTAGACCCGCCCGCACCGCTTGCTCCATGCTGATGGGCAATTCTTCAAACCCTTCCTCCACGGTGTAGCGGGGCAGCTCCGTGGTCAGCGAAAGAGCATCGACCTTACCGAGATTCACCTTGATGGCCAGTTCCCACGCAATGGCAGCCGATACCAAAACCGTGTTTTTCTGATTCGCAATTATCGAAGACGCTCGTCGCGATAGCTTAGACTCGTTACTGAACCACCAAATCAGAGCGTGAGTGTCGAGCAGAATTTTCATTTCGCGACAAGCCGCGAGTTACCGCCGGAGGGATCTTGTGCCCACTACCACTCCTTGAGCCCTCGTTGCTCAAACCCCAACTCTGACAATTCCTGGTCGGTAAGCTGGTCGAACGCATCCGCCGTGTAGGAGATTTGCCCAGCCAGCCTGCCAGGGACGCGTTTCTTCGAGGCCGACCCCAACGGCACCAATTTGGCGACCGGCTCACTGCCGCGAGCTATCACGACCTCTTTCCCGGAGCAGGCTTCTTCCAGCAATCGCGAGAGGTTGGTCTTGGCTTGATGGACCGTATACTTCATGGTTAGCTAATCATATTAGCTAATGAGGTAGCGAGTCAAGGATATTCCACGGGGAGCTTCTATGCGTTGGTTTTGAGCATCTGCTCGGCGTGCTTACGGGAAGTGTCGGTCAACTTGGCCCCGCTGAGCATGCGGGCGACTTCCTCGGTGCGCTCCTCACCGGTGATGAGGCGTACTGCGGTGCGGGTGCGCTCGGCAGAGGCTTTCTTTTCGATCAAGTAATGATGGTCGGCGAAGGTGGCGATCTGCGGCAAATGAGTCACGCAGAGTACTTGATTGGCTCGTGACAATGCCTTCAGCTTTTTGCCAACGGCTTCAGCCGCGCGGCCGCCAATGCCGGTATCGATTTCGTCGAAGATAAGAGTACGGTGCGCGGGCGAGGGCGCCCGCGCCACACTTGGCTTTTTGCTCTGGCCGGCCTCTACACTGGCTTTGAGAGCCAGCATCACCCGCGACAGTTCCCCGCCGGAGGCGATGTGCTCCAGTCGTCGGAGAGGCTCGCCGGGGTTCGTGGAAATCATGTAGACCACCTGGTCGAAGCCGGAGGCGGTCCAGTTCCCTTCTTCATCTGTGCCGCTGACCTCGATGTGGAAAGCAGACTTCATCGCCAGATCATTGATCTCTGCCTCGACCAACTTCTCCAGCTTGCGGGCGGCCTCGTAGCGCTTTTTCGAAATAGAGCGAGCCGCGCGCAGGTACTCCTGTGCCGCTTGTGCCAGCTCTCCGCGCAGCTTGGCTAGAATTTCGTCTTTGTTTTCCATCTCGGAAAGTTTGCGGCTGACTTCTTCGCCATGGTGGATCACATCCTCGAGGGTGGGGCCGTACTTGCGCTTGAGGCGATCGAGGAGTGCGAGACGATCTTCCACTTCGGCCAGGTGCTCGGGCGATGCTTGAATGCCGCCGGCATAATCGCGGAGGGTGGCGCCGACGTCCTCGACGCTGATGCGCGCGGTCTCGATCGCGGCGAGCGCCTCCTGGAATTTGGGCTCGAAGCGCGACAGCTCTTCGATGTGCTTCTGGGCAGTACGCAACGAGGACGAGGTGGACGCACTGCCTTCGTAAAGCAGGTCGAAGGCGTTCATGGCGGCGCTGTAGATCTTCTCCGCGTTCGCCAACACCCTCTTTTCGGTTTCGAGGCGCTCGTCTTCGCCGGAATGCAGTTTGGCGTCTTCAATTTCGCGCTTCTGGAAAGTCCACAAATCGAGCAGGCGCAGCCGGTCTTGCTCGCCATGCTCAAGTTCTTGGATTCGATGCGCAATGCTCTTCCAACTTGCGAAGGCATCACTGATGGGTTCTAGTTGAGTGCCGGCGAAAGCATCAAGCAGATCCAGTCGCGCCGCGGCATCGAACGAAAGGATGGATTCGTTCTGCGCGTGGATGGTGGCGAGGCACGGGGCAAGCTGGCGCAGCACGCCCACGGTAGCGGGCTGATTGTTGATGAAGACGCGGCCCTTCCCTCCCACGGCAACCTCGCGCCGGAGAATGATGGATTCGTCTTCGTCGTTGGGATCGAGGCCATTGGCCTCGAGAATTCGAGCTACGATCTTTTCCGTCCGCTCATCAACTTCAAACACAGCCGAGATCAAAGCCCGCTCTGCTCCGCTACGAATTACATCTGTGGAAGCCTTCTCACCCAGCAGAAGCGCGAGGGCATCGATCAGAATGGATTTTCCCGCTCCGGTTTCGCCGGTCAACAGGTTCAATCCAGCAGAGAACTCTACCGCCAAGTTGTCGATGACCGCGTAATTTTCAAGCCGCAGTTCGGCAAGCACGGGCTGTCCTAGGATTCGGAGGTTGTGCGCAGAATACCATGAAAAGCGGATTGTCAGTAATCGCGGGTTGCCTAATACATTCGTAGCTCACAAGTTGAAAACTTCATCGCCTTCAATCGTCGTCGGGATCTCCCGGAGTCTCGATGGCATGCAGGAAATAGTCTTAATGGTGCGGAGCCTGGATGGTGCGAAAACCGCGGCCTACGCGGACGCCCGCGCCGATGATTTCTCGGATATGCAAAAATTAGCGGCGAGATTGCCGTTTATGCATGGGGTACGTTTCTCCGAGCGCGCCGCATGTTCGTCTATAATCAATCAACAGACCCAAATGCAATTTTCTTTCCTACTGGCAGCGGTGGTTGGCGGGGAGATCGTCGATCTAGTTGGAGAAACTGGTCCTGTCGCTAAGGTCGTCCTTTTGATTCTATTGATTTTCAGCGTGATCTCGTGGGCCATTATTCTTTCCAAATGGAGTCTGGTGCGACGAGCGCGGGTGCAGAGCGGACGCTTCGTACGGGCTTTCCGCAAGGCTCAACGCCTACAGGATGTCTCCGCTGTAGCCGAGCAGTTCAAGCCCAGCCCGTTGGTTGCGGTGTTTGAAGGCGGCTTCGCGGAGCATCGCCGGCAAGGCAGCAGCATGGCAATTCAGCGGGCAATGCAGATTGCAACTTCGGAAGAAGTCACGCGCCTGGAGCGCAACATGCCTTGGCTTGCAATCACGGGGGCGGTAACGCCGTTCGTGGGATTGTTTGGCACGGTGTGGGGGATCATCGACGCGTTTCACGGCTTGGGCACGGCGGGTGCGGCGACTTTGCGGGCGGTCGCTCCGGGCATTTCCGAAGCTCTGATTACCACTGCGGCGGGATTAGCCGCGGCGATTCCGGCGGTGATTGCCTACAACCTACTGGGCAGTTCCATCCGCGAGTTCGCAGCGCGGGGGGACGATTTCGCGCTGGAAATGCTGAACGCAGTGGAACGGTCGCAGCCCGCAGTGTCGGAGGTGCGGCGGTAATGGCCTTCACGGCTTCAAACGGACGAACCCAAACTTCTCTTTCCGACATCAACATCACGCCGCTCGTGGACGTCGTTCTGGTCCTCCTCATTATCTTCATGGTGACCGCGCCTGTGCTGCAATCAGGCATCGAGGTCAGTGTGCCTAAGACGCGTACCGTCAAAGAGATTACGGAAGAGCGGTTGGTGATCAGCGTCGACAAGCAGCAGCGCGTGTTCCTGGGGAACGATCCCGTCAACATCAATGAGATTGCCGCCAAGCTGCGGCAGAAGATCCGCGATCCGCAGCACCAGTCCATCTTCATCCGCGCGGACGAAAACGTGCCCTTCGGCGCCTTTGCAACCGTGATGGATGCGGTCAAGCAATCGGGAATCGTGAATGTAAGCATTGTGACGCAACCGCTCCAAAGTCATGGAAGCCAACGCTGAGATTTTTTTCGAACACGACCGTTGGTTGCGCAACCTGACTTGGTCGGTAGCGCTGCACCTTGCGGTGGCGGGGTCTATCGTTTTATACGCGGTGATCGCACACGGCGGCAGCGGCAGTACATGGGGTGCGGGCGGCGGCGGTGATGCGATGGGAGTAACTTTGGTCAGCTCGGTTCCGCTGCCGGCGAGTGCGGCTCAGACGCAGAATGTTTTGGCGAACGAGTCCAAGGGACTGACGAAGTCGCTTCCCAAGACCGAGGAGAAAGAACCGGAAGCGATCGCGATTCCCGATAAGAATGCCAAGACGAAACCAAAACCGCGAATCAGCGAGACTCGTCAGAAAGCTCAGCCTCAACCGGCAGACGAGGCCAGCAATGTCGTTCCCTTCGGAGAAGGCGGCCCGGTCAGTGGGCCTTACGGAACTTTCAATGCGGGCGGGGCGAAAGGCGGATTCGGTTTCACCGGTGGAGGCGGAGATTTTGGTTCACGCTATGCGTGGTACGTGCGGGTGGTGCAGCAGAAAGTTTCCGAGAACTGGCTCAAGTATGAGGTCGATCCGCGGGTCAGCGACGCGCGCAGAGTTTATGTGACGTTTGATATCAAGCGCGATGGGCACCCGACCAATGTGCAGATTGAGCAGTCGAGCGGTGTGCCTTCGCTGGATCAGTCGGCAGTGCGGGCCTTGCAGCGCATTGACACCTTTGGTCCGTTGCCGCCGGATTATGCGGAAAACAAGGTTTCGGTCGAATTCTGGTTCGATTACAAGAGATAGCTATCAGCTATCAGCTGTCAGCTTTAGTTCAAACCGGTTATTTATAAGGGACCGGGCTTAGGAATGCGCGGGGGCAACTTGCACTTGAATATTCGTCATCATACGATCAGTAGATGTCTGAAGGCTGGTATCGGCAAGAGGACGACCGGCACGCACTGCTTGAAAGTCAAATCTCGCGCCAACGCAGCGGTGTTTTTTCTTCTACTGACTGCGGTTCTGACCGCTGCTCCTTGTCTGGGTCAGCAAGACTGGATCAAAACCGGCACGGGCTTGGGGATGGAAAAGGTTCGTCTCGCGGTCCCCGACTTTAAGCCTTCCACTACAGACGCCAAGAATACCGACCTGCTCAAGGTTTTCAACGACACTCTGTGGAATGATCTGGACAACGCCGGCATCTTCGACATGGCTTCGAAGAGCTTTTATCCTCTCGCAACTC
>Ga0074044_10002114_pt1 | contig 17469 bp, 16 predicted proteins | sample BogForMeECP23OM1_FD_94443 | JGI IMG/M metagenome (GOLD analysis project Ga0074044, IMG submission 94443) | Bog forest soil microbial communities from Calvert Island, British Columbia, Canada - Bog Forest MetaG ECP23OM1 | ecosystem: Environmental > Terrestrial > Soil > Wetlands ...
GTTCTCGGCATTCGTAATCGGATTTCGCTATTTCAACATCTATCGCACCGAGTCACGCTGGAAGCTCGCGACTGAAACCTGGGCGATGATTATCTTCATTACCTGGACGATCTACCATACCGGGCGCCTCGACAGCCCGTTGGTCAATCTTTACATGCTGACCATTATTACCAGCGCGCTCGCGCTGGACAAATTGGTCACGCTGCTCGAGGTTGCCCTCATCGCTGCATGTTATGTGTTCCTTGGGTTCACCACCTCGGTGGAAGAATTCTTTTCAATGGCACACTTTGGCGATTTTATGACACAACTCGCGCCGATGCTGTTGGTTGCCTACATCACAACAATGTTATCCGCTGACATTCGCAGCGCGCTATCGCGCATCAAATTGATTTCCGAGACCGACGAATTGACTAATGTTTATAACATGCGCGCTTTTATGGTAATTGCCGACCGCACCCACAAGCAATCGGTCCGTCACAGCCAAACTTATGCGATGTTGATGATTGACTCTGACGACTTGAAAAAAATCAATGATACTTACGGCCATGAGTCCGGCAACCGTTTGCTCAAAATGACCGTCACTTGCATCCAACAATCATTGCGCGGGACTGACGTATTTGCGCGATACGGCGGGGACGAATTCATTGCATTATTACCACAGACGAGAACAGATGGCGCACTTGAGGTCGCCGAGCGGATCCGCAAGGCAGTCGAAGCGACACCACTTGAGACACGTGGAAAGCAAGTGCCAGTGACGGTAAGCATCGGTATTGCCATTTTTCCCGAGCATGGCGAGGAACTTTCCAGCGTCATGGATCGCGCCGACCGGGCACTCTACGGCAGCAAGAAAGACGGCCGAAACCGCATCTCGGTCGGTGGTGATTAATCTCCGCTTTATATATGAGACTCACACTGACCTTATGGCTGGCTGCGGCCTCTTTCGCAGCCAGCGGTTTCGCCGCGGCACAAAGCAGCATGGTTCCGCCAACCTGCGCTGACAAGGCCGGTGAAGCGCTTCGTGAGTGCGTACGCGATATCACACCACTGGAGAAAATCGAACAAATGACCCCAGTCAAGTCAGCACCTGATCCGGCGCAACCGATCAATTGTCTGCAGTTGCTTCCGGCCGATCAGGCATTTTGCGTAAGCCGCAATGAAATCATCCTCGAATGCCGCAACAAATCCAAACATCCAGATTTTGACAATTGTTTTTCCAAGTATGCAGTAAACGTTCCTAGACCCTCCGTCGCCAACTGCTCTCGAGTTAGTAAAAACTTGATCTCACAATGCAACCATCGAAACCTGGTTTATACGAAATGCGCTTCCGATCCGTTACGTTATTTCATATGCCTGGCAGATCCCGGCGTAAAAAAATAAATTGTGTAAAGGTCAGCGTAGAGACACCGGTATCTGTCGTCTTTGCAATAAGTGTGTAGCAATTTCCCATACCGGTCGGTAACATTCGACCTATATGGAAACGCGTAGGATGCCACGGAGAAAAACACGGGTATCGACTGTCGCGACTGAGGATATTGTCGCCGATCCTGATTTGCGTTTGCGTCAGGACATCCGGTTACTCGGTCGTCTGCTTGGCGACACGCTACGCGAGCAAGAAGGCAAAGAAATATTTGAACTGGTTGAAAAAGTCCGCCAAATCGCAATCCGTTTCAGGCGTGATCAAGACACCGGCGCCAAGCAAGAACTCGAAACCCTTCTCGATGGCCTTGACCACAACTCTGGTATCGCGGTGGTGCGGGCTTTCAGCTTTTTCTCGCAACTGGCCAATATCGCCGAGGACCTGCACTACAATCGTCGCCGACGCGCCAATCAGTTCGCCGACTTGCCACCTCGCGAAGGCAGCATCAAACGAGCACTTGCTCGCTGCCGTGAAGCCAATATCAGCAAAGACGATTTGCTCACATTCTTTGACCATGCGTTAATCGTACCGGTACTGACTGCGCACCCAACCGAGGTGCAGCGAACCAGCATCCTTGAATGCCACAGCCATATAGCCCGTTTAATGGCTGAACGTGAGCTAATTGCGCTGACGCCACAGGAACTGCAGGCAAACGAAGAGGGGCTACGGCGACTGGTATTGACGCTCTGGCAGACCCGCATCTTGCGGCCAGTGCGGCTCGCGGTGAAAGATGAAATCGAAAACGGGCTGGCCTACTATCACTACACCTTTCTACGACAAGTACCACGGCTGCATACCGACCTCGAAGAGCAGGTTGCCGCTTATTCTGGCATAGAACGTATTACCCTGCGGCCGGCGATACGCATTGGTAACTGGATCGGTGGCGACCGTGACGGAAATCCGTACGTTACAGACGAGGTACTTTTCTACGCCATGCGCCGCCAATCAATCACCGCGCTAGATTTTTATCTCGAGGAAACTTACTTACTAAGCCGGGAACTGAGTTTATCAACGCGCATTGTCAATATCACTCCGGCACTCAAGCAGTTGACGGAACTAACCCCCGATCACTCCGAGCACCGTAGTGATGAGCCATACCGCCTCGCATTAAACGGCATCTACAGCCGCCTTTCCGCGACCATGCGCCAACTCGATGATCATGAAGCCAGTCGCCGTGCCATCGGTACCGCGCCGCCGTACCGCACGGCGGCAGAGTTCATCACAGAACTGAATGTAATCGCAGACTCTCTCGAAATAAACGGCGGTGGCCGCATTGCCAAAGGACGCCTAAGCCACCTGCGCCACGCAGCGCAGGTATTCGGTTTCCATCTCGCATCGCTCGATATGCGGCAACATAGTTCAGTCCACGAAATACTACTTGCTGAATTTTTTGCGCATGTGAAGGATCGTCCAAACTATATCGGGCTATCTGAGGAGAAACGTTGTTTGCTCCTAGTCGAAGAAATCGCGGCACCGCAACAACTGCGCGCTCGTGATGCAGATTACAACGATATAGTTAAAAATGAATTAAAGATATTCGACGCGGCGGCAAAAATTCACCACCACTATGGCAAAGCCGCATTGCCCAACTACATCATTTCCAAGACCGACGGGGCCAGCGATGTACTTGAAGTTGCGGTACTGCTAAAGGAGGCAGGGCTATTGCATGGCGGCAAAACGCCCCGTCTTGACGTCAATATTATCCCGCTATTCGAGACGATTTCTGATCTGCGTAGCTGTGCGAACATTATGGATCGACTGCTGACAATACCGGTTTACCACAAACTGCTTGCCAGCCGCGGGAACGAGCAGGAGATTATGCTCGGTTACTCCGACAGCAATAAAGACGGCGGCTTCCTGACAGCAAGTTGGGAGCTTTACAAAGCTGAAGTTGAGCTAGTAAAAGTGTTCGAACGCCACGGTGTGCGGTTGCGTCTGTTCCACGGCCGCGGCGGTACCGTAGGTCGTGGCGGTGGCCCAAGTTATCAGGCAATCATCGCGCAGCCGCCGGGTAGCGTAAATGCGCAAATCCGCATCACCGAGCAAGGCGAAGTCATCGGCAGCAAATATTCTGACCCGGAAATCGGCCGCGATAATCTTGAAACAATGATTGCGGCAACGCTCGAAGCAACGCTGCTACACAGCGCAGTTGCCGGCACCGCGACCCATCATCAAGTCATGGATCAATTAAGTGCGGATGCTTTTCATGCCTATCGAGCATTGGTCTACGAAACGCCGGGGTTTGCGCGTTTTTTCCACGAAGCCACGCCAATCGCCGAAATCGCCGACTTACAGATCGGCAGTCGTCCGGCGGCACGCAAGAAAAGTGGGGAAATCGAAGACCTGCGCGCAATTCCGTGGGTATTCAGCTGGTCACTCGCACGCATCATGCTGCCAGGTTGGTACGGCTTTGGCAGCGCGGTTGACGGTTATCTCAAACAGGGCGGAAGTGCGGCACTGAAGCAGTTGCGCGAGATGTACCGCACTTGGCCTTTTCTTCAGGCATTGTTGAGTAATCTGGACATGGTACTCGCTAAATCCGATATCGGTATCGGATCACGATATGCCGAACTGGTAACCGACGTCAAGCTGCGTGAAGCCGTGTTTAAGCGCATTCAGGACGAATGGCACCTGACCGTAAAAAACCTGTTTGCGATTACCGGGCAGCACGAATTTCTGCAAAGCAACCCCACCCTCGCCCGCAGCTTCCGCAATCGCCAACCCTACATCGACCCCCTCAATCATCAACAGGTTACGCTGCTTAAGCGTTTTCGTGGTGGTGATCACAATGAGAGGTTAAAAAACGGGATCAAGCTCACCATCAACGGCATCGCCTCGGGATTGCGCAACAGCGGCTGACAAACTGCCGTACATCAATCCTTCTCGGCGAGAAAATTACCGCGGCATTTCCTGCTGTTGCAGGCGCATGCATAAAGGTGTTTAAGCGTCGGAGTGTAGCGCTCTTCGACGAAGAGCTGATAATCATAGGTTAATTCTTCCCCAAGCTTGATATCGCGCCTCGCATCTATGAACATGCGGCCACCCTCTTCCACCGGCTCGCAGTTTGGATTACAGCTGTGATTAATCCAACGCGCCGAATTGCCACCACGATTGGCGTCAATGACCGTACCGTCGTCCAGCAAGAACAGAAAAGTATGCGGCCCCTCATCGTCGCCGTACTTCCTGTCAGCGGCTTCGCTGCTCATCCGCTTGCCCTTATATTCGATAATGCGTGTGCCCTTGGGTATGCGCTTAACCGCATATACTCCTTTACCGTGAATGCCGGAATTACGGACGACAATGCGTCGCTTGCGGGGGGAATTCCGCGATTTCAAGTGTCGTGAACTTCGTGGCATGGGGACATCTGCCCTTTTGAAAGCCGCACATTCTAGCGGCTTGATGCCCGGTCGCCAATGGATGGTGGCGCGACTGGTTAATTTAAGGCGTATCGGCTAGATATTTTTCGATTTGCGCAGCGTTAACCATACCGACAATAACGCCGCCGTCGGCAAACACCATGGTCGGCGTGGTATTGATGCCGAGCTTATCGCCGATGTGGTCAATCTGAGAAATCGGATCCCCGCTCCAAGACGATTGAATGGATGGTTTGTTCTTTCTCTGCATCCAATCATCCCATGCCCGAGCACGATCCGGGGAGCACCAAATTTGCCTTGATAATTCGGTCGCGCCTGGGTGCAGATGCTCGACGGGGTAGAGCATGATGTAGATCGTGACATCATTGATCTTGAGCAACTCCTGATCAAGCTGTTGACAAAACGGACATAACGGGTCGCTGAAAACGATCAGCCGGCGCCGACCATTACCCTTGACCTTGCGGATACCGAGCTCGAGAGGAATTTCTTTGGCATTGACAGCAGTTAACTTGCGTAACCTTTGTAGCGTAATGATTTTACTGGTCTTGGTGTCAGTCAGATAACCGGTAATGAAGAAGCTCATTTTGTCATCGGTATAAAATATTTTTGGATCCAAACTCGGGATATAGACTTCATATAACCCGCCATATGGTGTCTTGGTAACACTTTCAACCTTGGCGCCCGGAAACTTGCTTTCAACCAGCTTGCGGACGCCCGCCTCATTAGCCCAAGCGCAGCCGCAGGTAAACACCAGACCCAACACGATGAATTTGTACAGTATTGCGCATCGAAAAATCATGATGGTTTGCATTTTAATCAAAGTGAGAAGCCTTCACTAACCGTCTGTCATCCCGTTCCAACCGCAGGTCAGCGTGGATGGTGCGCGGCTTCTTGCACGCCAATGAAACTACGATCGCAAAAACCGAGGTCAGCGTCGGTTCTGATTTTTTCGTAAACACGATCCGGTTCAGTGAGCACGGCGGGATCAAACAGCGTGGAATTGACGGCGCCGTAAGTAACACATTTGCCATGTTCATTGTAATCAAGGCAGGAATAAATGGTAGTCATAATATACATGCCGGAGACATTATCTATGAAATGTAGTGCCTTGCTGGTTTGTATCACAGTGACACTGCGCTGACCGGCGATATGAGTATAAATCTCTCTGGCGCGTGCGTGGCTGATATCAATGTCTTCAAAATACATTAGCGCATTGCCTTCACTCTCGACCAACAGCGGATCACCGGTCTGCGGATCGGTATCATAATGCCGGTAAAATGCGCAGTGCACAAAGCGCGACGTGGCGAGATCCGACAACGCACCGCCATCATCGGCTACGCACATCGGCGACATCACAATGGCCAGCCCAAAACAAAGGAAACGAAGAATGCGCAACAAGTTTTAATGGGCAGAAACAGTTTGCGGACAGTGTGCGCTTCCAGCTTTACGCTGTCCACTGCAAGCAAAATATTTCAGCAGCGCCGACGGGCGGCCGCAACGATACTCAATATCAGGCCTGCATGATCAACACCGGCCAGACATGCATTACTGCCAAACGTATGCGGCGACAAATCCGGATTGGGATTGGCTTCGATGAAAAACAGCTGGTCATCCGGCGTAAGACGGAAATCGAGTCGAGCGTAATCGCGCAACCCGAGCGCATCAAAAATTTTGCGACTGGCAGCGGTGATGTTCGAAAGTAATGGCTTACCGAGCGTAGCGCGCCGATAACGGATACGCCATCTGCCGGCATAACGGTCGTCGTTCTTGATCCTGTAGGTCGCGAATCGCGGCGCTGCCGGGTGCTTGCTGCCGATCACCATCTCGATTGGCGGCAACACCCGCGCCGGATTACCGACTAATGCAACATAAATATCGCGGCCGGGAATGAACTCTTCGCATATTACCGGCCCATTGCCGCGTCGGCACAGTGTACGTATCCGATTGCGTAGCTCGTTTGAAGTTTCGACCAGAGAAAACTTGCTGATCGCATCCGACCCATCGCCAAATTGTGGTTTGACCAACAATAGAGATGGCCATTCGCGAAGGTGGCCCGGGAGCCGACCGGAGGATGTAAAGTAACGTGGTACCGCTACCCCCAGCTGCCCGACAATCTGCTTGGACAGCGCCTTGTCACGGCACAACTGCAGCCCCAGCGGGCCGGTGCCGGTATAGCGCAGTTTCAAGACTTCCAGCAACGCGGCAATCGCATAATCGAGCCGACGATCACCATCAAGCCATTCCGTCAAATTGAAAACCATTTGAGGAGCAAGTCGGCGCAGTTCTGCGATGGTTTCGTATACATCGGGGCCAAATGGCACAACCGCCGTATCACGATAGCGGCTACGCAGCGCCTTGAGTACATAGGCTTCCACGCTACCGCGATCGGGCACAAACCTGCCCGACCTGTTGCGATGACCGGTTTCGGCATCGACCAGCATTGCGATACCGCAACCGACACTGTTTCGCCTGGATGTCTTCACGGGGCCCGTTCGAGAAATGCCCATTCTAGCAAGCATGCGGGATTGCCCGGCCGGCACACTGCGGGTTACCGAAATCCGGCAAGCATTGCCGTAACTCCGGACACCGCAAAGTTATGCCAGCGTTATTTTTCGCATACTTTTAGTCGCGATTCATTACTATGAGTTATAAAATATAAACTATAACAATAACCTACCATTGATATCGAGACGGAAAGCTTTCGCCTTTCATCTGGCCCATAACTTGCTTTAAAGGAATATAGGAACAAATTATGGTGATCTATCTTGATCAATATCGGGTAGCCAAAGCTGCACCGGTCAACGTTTTGAGAAACGGCACTTACGGCGGCGAAATATTGAATGCCAACTGTAATCCGGCGCTCATGCTGCTACCGGCACCAGGCGCGCCCGAGGTATGGTTCTTCAATAACATGGCAACGGCAGATATCGAAACGTTGCTTGGCAATATTTACGCGCTCGCAACCCAGATTTGACCCTTGTTGTACAACAGCGCGGCGCCAGCTCTCCTCCTCCATGGCGCCGCGCCGTTTTTATCGTCCTCTCCGATATTTCTAACGGCTCGTATTCCCCGAAATTTAGGTCTATACTTTTTTCAACGATCCGGACGGGAGCGGGATAATGGACGAGATCGAAGTGTTAAAAAAACGGATAAACGAGTTGCAGGAGGAGCACCGCGATCTCGACAACGAGATCGCCAAGCTCTGCGAGCGCCCCAGTCAGGATCAACTGCAGTTGCAGCGGCTAAAAAAGAAAAAATTACTTCTCAAGGATCAGATCATGATCCTTGAACGTCAATTGATGCCAGATATCCGGGCTTGATCAGAGCGATTTATCGGGCTTAGGCGCATTGAGTGCAATTAACACCGCTAGCACGGTAAACAGGATAAACCAAATTAGCGACCATTCTGCGATCGACAGTCCCCAAAAGCGCCAACTGACTTCCGCGCATTCGCCCGACCCTTTGAAGATCTTCTGCAACACCAACGTCAGCGGGAACCTGTCCAGCATGTAATCAAGGCCAGGGCCACACGCCGGAACGCGATCCTCGGGTAAATGCTGCAACCATACTTGGCGTGCCGCAACGCTGCCGCCAAGAAACGTGATTATGAAAAGCAGAAAACTGTAGATATATGTTCCGACACGCGCTGGCCCGTGTATCGCGGCGACCGTAAACACGATCATCAGCGCAATAAACGCGACTCTCTGGAAAATGCACAGAGGGCATGGGTCTTGAAGTTCATAAAACTGTAAATAGAGTGCGAATGCAAGCAGTCCGACACAGGTGAGTGCGCCGATAGCATAACCAACACGCGGTGAATGGAAGACTCTGTTCAACATACTGCGCATAGGCACCAAAATAACTATTTTAGCATGCGCAAGTAGTCAACTTGTTGGGTTGACACTACGTACTCTACACTCGCCCCATGCTCAAGATCGCACGTAATATTTCGCTTGGGGCCGGGGAGCTCGACGAACAATTCATACGCGCGCCGGGGCCGGGCGGGCAGAACGTAAACAAGGTCGCGACCGCGGTGAGGCTGCGTTTCAATGTACGCATATCGCCATCCTTGCCGAGCGATGTGCGTGATCGCCTGCTGATGCTTGCTGCAAATCGCATCAATGAAGCAGGAGAGATTGTGATCGTCGCGCGTCGGTTTCGGACCCAGGCGCGAAACCGCAGTGATGCCCGTACGCGGCTCGTAGCTCTGATACGTGCTGCGCTGCACGCGCCGAAACCGCGCGGGAAGACCGTGCCCAGCACTGCTGTAAAACGGCGCCGGCGCATTAAAAAACAACGCCGCTCTGAAATCAAACGGGCACGAAATGCGCGCATCAGCTCCGATTAACCGCGCATATTGCGTCTGGCGTCAAGAACCAGCAACGTTGGTTGATGGTCGGACGCGTCGCTGTGCTGATCGATTCGCACATCCAGAACACGCCGACACAGATCCTCGGTCACGTACACGAAGTCGCAGCAATACGGTTTCGGCCACTGTTTACGATCGAATACACCGAGCGATGGAGGATGAGGTATGCCAGGATGAGCCGTCTGCCATGCGTCACGGAATGCCAGTACCGGTTGCCGGAATGGCGCCGCGATGCGCGCGTGCAGTGGGTCGTCGGGACGGAAGTTGAAGTCGCCAGCCAGGACCGCTGAAGTTGTGCCTTTAAGCGTGCGGAATGGGCTGCGCGAGGTGTCACGCGCACGCGCGCGTAGCGATGCTTCGGCATGCAGCGCACGGATGCGCTCGACCTGTGCCTTGCGTTGCAGCGGCGAATAATACTCAAGGTGGATGGTCATCACGCGCAGCATACCGAGCGGCGTTTCAATCGCCACCTCCGCCAACGCGCGTTGCATGCTTTTATGCCGAGCATCGGCCGGCCATGGCAACAAGTGTCGGAACGTCTGCATTACCGGCAATCTCGATAGAATCATGTTGCCGAATAGGCGGCGCTCGCCATTGCCGGCGCGTACATCGGTCGCCGCGCAAAACACTGCGGTGTAGTCGGGCAATAGACGCGCGAACAATGCCGGCTGATCCTCGCCACAACTGCCCGGCAATCCAGGATAATTACTGGCGACTTCCTGCATGCAGAGTACATCGAAATCGGCCAGCGCATATGCGTGCTCAACTATGCGCTGCAGGTTGACCACACCGTCACAGCCACGCCCCCACTGAATGTTCCAGCTAATCAGGTTGAAATATTTTCTCATGATCGAGGCTTAGAGAATTCAACTTCATATAATCAGTCTTACCGCTGCCGGATCGTGGTAATTCAGCAACGTGTACGATGCGGCGAGCCACCGCAAGGTGATGGTTGCCGAGCAGCCGCGCTGCGTGCTGCAATGATGCGCGCGACAAATCAGGATCGGTAGTAAACAAGACGGTGCTTTCACCGCTGCCAGACACGACCTCGACAATCGCCGCATGCTGGTGCCGTGGTGAAGCCTGCCGTGCAATTTGTTCAACCATATCCAGCGGAATCATTTCACCGGCAATTTTGGCGAAACGATTGGCTCGCCCCAGAATACTCACGTAACCGTCGGGCGTTACTTCGACGATATCGCCGGTATCGTGCCAACCACGGCCAATTTCAGCCTGTGGCGGCCACAACTTACCCGGCTGCTCCAGTAAATAATAGCCGAGCATCAGGTTCGGGCCGCGCACCAGCAACCGACCGCCTCGCCCAAGACCCTCGATCGGAACCAGCCGATATTCAATGCCCGGCAGAAAACGGCCGACTGTGCCTAATCGATGGGCCAAGGGTACATTGAGCGCAACTACCGGCGCACATTCGGTACAGCCGTAGCCGTCGTACACCTGAAGCCCGAAACGTTCCTGCCATAGCATCACTACCTTTTCATCAAGCTTTTCGCCACCCGATATTACATATTTGACCGATGCAAAATCAGCCACACGCGCATGGCGCGCATATTGCCCAAGGAAAGTGCTGGTGCCAAACAATACTCGACAGCGCTGCGTGCATACGATTGCCGGAATTTCATGATAATGAAGCGGATTAATATAAAGATAGATTGGCGTGCCGGCCAATAGTGGCATCAACACGCACGCCGTCAAGCCATATGAGTGATAAACCGGCAATGGACTAAAAAACTTATCGTCACGGTCAAATGGAAACACCTCGCGCATCTGCCAGATATTGGCAAGCAGTGCACGATGGCTTAATACGACGCCCTTGGCGACCCCTTCTGAGCCGGAAGTAAACAATACGACTGCTGGATCATCAGGAAGCGGCCTGGGGCCGAATCGGCGGCAGCCGAAAAATGCTTCTACCACAGCCTTGAGACGGTCGCGCCAAGTGAGCTCTCGGCGTAAATCTTCAAGATAAATTACGCGAATGCCGACCAAAGCAGACAGGCACTGATCAAGGTTTACAGCAGCGACAAACTTGCGGGAAGTAATGATGACACGCATGGCGGCAGCCGTACAGGCGTGATGCATGGCTTCGGCATCAGCTGAGTAATTGAGCAATGCAGGAATGCGTCGCCATGCAGTGAGCCCCATCAGCAGACTGACAGTAGCGTTGATGTTGGGCAAAAGCACGCCGACATGCTCAAGCTCGGCGGTATGCCGAGCCAACAACCGGCCGAGCACTAGGCTGATTCTAATTAACCGGCCATAAGTATCGGCGTTGCCATGTACGTCCTCGATAATGCGAGTGCGGTATCCGTATTGGTCGGCCGCATCCAGCAAGGCGCTGAATAGCGTACGGTTAATAAATCCAGAGTTCATGCGGCGGCGCGCCTTCCGACGCCCCACCCAGTGCCTAAACGAGAAACAGTCAAAATATAGGGATTACCCATTTTTTCATTCTCCGCTGCCAATTTTACGGTGAGACATAGATGAGAAAACTGACCGCGAATTCAGCAAGGACGCCAAAAAAACCAAAATCTATCAATTTGTTAGATTTGCATCTTGACAAATCTCTGCGTAGATTTGCAAGTGATTCAAGGACAACCAAACTGTCACAAACTTTCAAGGAGATGATCATGGACATGGCCGTCCCACAGGAAATTCTACAGGTTCGTGAGCCGCTGCTTAAATTTCCAGCCCCTAATAAATTCATATTTCCGTTTTCGGCGCAGTTGGCCGCCCAACTAGACACTACATTGGCATGCATGTGGCTGCGCTGGAACCCGGCACCACGGCCCTGTTTCAATCCGGCATTGCTCGAAGATTTGCGCAAATATTGCGACTTCCTGACCGCAAGCGGCGGGTACATCCGCGACGGCAATGAAGCGCATGGGATCGAATACGCGGTACTCACTTCGCAGGTACCGGGCATATTCAACCTCGGCGGAGACCTCGATTTGTTTACCCGATTGATTGAAACTAATGACCGAGAAGGACTACTGAGTTATGGCCTAGCTTGCGTCAATGTGCTCTACCGTAACTACATTGGGCACGGCCTGCAACTGACCACCATTTCACTGGTGCAGGGCGATTGCATGGGCGGTGGTTTTGAATGCGCCTTGTCGGGTGACGTGCTAATCGCGGAAAAGAGCGCACGCTTCGGTTTCCCGGAAGTTTTGTTCAACCTGTTCCCGGGCATGGGCGCCTACTCGTTTTTGCAGCGCCGCGTCGGCCAGAAAACAACCGAAGAATTGATCACCAGTGGCAAGATTTACAGCGCACATGATATGCTTGCTCGTGGGGTAATTGATCTTGTGGTTGATGACGGCCAAGGTGAAGCGGAAGTCGCAGCCCTAATTAAACGCCGCGGTCGCAGCCGCAACGCACTTAATGCAATTTCGGCGGTAAGACGGCGCACGCAACCTCTGGAGTTCAAAGAGCTTGCCGATATTGTCGGAATTTGGGTTGATGCGGCGTTCCAGCTCAACGCACGTGATGTCAAATTGATGCAACGACTAGTGCATCGCCAAAATCAAAACGTCATTGCCGAAAATGAGACGGCGTCTTTGCACTAGAAGAGAAAAACAAATGGCCAAAGAAGACTTTGAGTACAGCATTCAGGAAGTGGCACACCGGCTTGGCGTCAGCATCCAGAAGCTGCGCCGCTGGGACGACAAGGGCGCACTGGTCGGTCGCCGCACTGAAGGCGGACACCGGCGTTACCCCCGGGACCTGATTGACAGTATTGCCCCGAGTGATATGGAGGGCGGCCACGCGCCTCGCCCCGATGAGCTTGAAAACATTAAGCAGTCACTGGAAGGCAAACGGCGGATCATCCAACTATTGTTGCAAAGCGAGCGCCGCTACCGCGATCTGGTCGAAACTTCGCACGATCTGATCTGGGCGACTGACGCGCAGAGGCGCTTTACCTACCTTAACAATGCCGCGGTAGAAATTCTCGGTCTTGACCCGAATGATTTGCTCGGGCGATGTTTTTTTGATTTCGAAGCGCAACCTTCGCATGTATCTAACCGGCGATTTCTGGCGCTGCTCAAGCGCAAGGGGGAGGTGCGCAATTACATGTCGCATTTGGTATCGATAGACGGAAGTGATCGTTGGGTTGGAATTAACGCGCGCCTTGCCCGTGATGATAAGGGTAATTTGGCCAGTATTCGCGGTACCGCGCGCGACGTTACCGAACAACACTTGGCCATGCTCGAAATTGAACGCCTCGCCCGACACGACCCGCTGACTGACTTGCCGAACCGGGCGAGCCTGCAGCACAACATCGAAAGTGCCATTAAAAACGGCGATTTCGGAGCCATTCTATTTCTTGACATTGACCACTTCAAATATGTAAACGACAATTTTGGCCATCGCGCCGGTGATCAGTTGATTATCGGCATCGGTAGCGCGTTGCGGGGAGCGATGCACGAATTTTCAGGCGATCTATACCGCATCGGCGGCGACGAATTTGCAATCCATCTACCAGCAGCGCTGCGTCAGGAAGCGTCCCGGGTCGCGGAACGTGCCCTGGAAGCTGTCCGTCGCTATCACTTCCAGCCCAGTAGCGGAAGACGCATCGCGAATCTTTCAGCCTCTATCGGCATCGCTTTATATCCGTTCCATGGTGCAAACATCGCTGTATTGTTGTCAAACGTCGACATTGCAATGTATCAGGCCAAAGAGTCTGGCCGGAATCGTTACGTGTTGTTTGACCAGGTCGAGGGTGGGGTGCGCAGCACCCACAGAAGGATGCACTGGGCGAAGAAATTACGCGACGCTATTGACGATGACCGCCTTGTTCTATTCTCCCAGCCAGTGGTTCGTTGTACCGACCGTGAACCCGTCCATCACGAAATTCTGGTGCGGATGCGCGACGATGACGGAAAAATTATCCTGCCGGGCAATTTCATCGAACTGGCCGAATCGTTGGGCGTGATTCGGGAGATCGACATGCTGGTGGTGCGCAAATTGATCGAATACCTTCAGGCCGGTGGTCGCATCAACCAAAAACTACGCTATTTTGTGAATTTGTCCCGTGTCAGCATTTCGGACCAACCCTGGATTAAGACCTTCATTGCAATGTTGAAAGAAACCAAGGTCAATCCGAGCCAACTGGTGTTCGAGATCACTGAAACCGCAGCGATGTCGGAAATCGACGTAACACTGAACTTCATCCGCATGCTGAAAGAAATGGGTTGTCGGTTCGCGCTTGACGATTTTGGCGCCGGCTTCAGTTCATTCTATTACCTGAAACGTTTTGAGATTGATTATCTGAAGATAGACGGCAGTTTCATTCGTGATTTGTCCACCGATGAAAGCAATCGGGTGTTCGTAAGGGCATTGAACGACGTCGCCAAGGGTATGCATAAACAGGTCATCGCCGAATGGGTCGAGACGCCGGAAGCACTTAAGTTACTGATCGATATGGGCATTCAGTACGGGCAAGGATTTCTATTCCAGCAACCTGCGCCGCTCAATGGGCAGCAAGACGATATCCCCCATGCCAAATTCAATGCCGCCTAACCTTGCGCCATCGGGCGCTCGAACATTCTGATCCAGGCAAGACCCACCACCGTCTTGATATCGGTGATGCGCCCTGATCTCACCCACTCCAAGGCCTCATTCAGACTGACCGCTGCCACTTCAAGAAACTCTCCGTCATCAAGCGCGGAACCGACGTGGGTCAGCCCGCGCGCGAGATAGATTTCAATAAGTTCGTTCGAGTAGCCGATACACGAATACAGCGATGTCAGGTGCCGCCACTCCGCTGCCTGATACCCGCATTCTTCGACCAGTTCGCGCTGCGCGGTTTTCAGCGGAGTTTCACCAACCTCGATTCTGCCGGCCGGCAATTCGAAAAAATGCTGCTGCGGCGCAAAGCGGAATTGCCGCTCCAGCAATACTGTTTTTTCATCGAGCAGTGCAACGATCATGACTGCGCCCGGGTGTTCAACATATTCACGGCGCGCGGTCGCGCCGTCAGGCAACTGAACGGTATCTTCACGCACCTTGAGCAACCGTCCATCGTAAACCAGCCGCGTCGTTAGCTGCCGCTCGGTAAAATCTCTAGAATAATCGTTCGACATGATTATTGCAGCGACAACGCAATCGAGTAATCGCACAGCGCCATCAGTCGTCCAGGCAGCACGCCAAGCAACAGCATCGCGATGCCATTGAGACTCAATATCCAGCGCATCGCGGCAGGGGCTATTGCGACCGGACTCTGGTCAACCGGCGGCTCGAAGTACATGAGCCTGACAACGCGCAGGTAATAAAACGCCCCGACCAGCGAAAACAGTACCGCCACTACCGCAAGCCAAACATAGCCTGCATCTACTACGGCCCACAATACCGATAACTTGGCGTAAAAGCCAACCAGCGGCGGAATGCCGGCCATCGAGAACATCACCAACAGCATCACGCCCGCATACCATGGGTTGCGTTGACTGAGCCCCCTGAAATCGTCGAGCGTATCGGCCTCGAAACCTGCGCGCGACAGCAATAAAATCATGCCGAACGCACCGAGATTCATCAGCGCGTAGACAACGACGTAAAACATCGCGGAGGCAAAGCCTTCGTCGCTACCGCTCAATATCCCAAGCAACAGGAAACCCATATGGGAAATCGTGGAGTACGCAAGCATGCGCTTGAGATTAGTCTGCGCAATCGCGGTAATGTTGCCGAGCGCGAGCGACAGCACCGCCATGATGATCAACATCCATTGCCACTGCGCAACCAGCCAGTCGGCACCCAACCCGGTGACCAGAATGCGCATGATGAACGCAAATGCCGCGAGCTTGGGCGCGGTACTGATGAACAACGCGACCGCGGTCGGTGCACCCTGATATACGTCCGGCACCCACATATGGAACGGTACCGCGCCAAGCTTGAAACCGATGCCGGAGATGATGAACACCAGCGCGAACACCAGAACCACCTTGTCGGCAGAGCCATTCAAGATGACATCGGCTATATTGGTCAACCCAAGGCTGCCGGTTGCGCCGTACAGCATCGACATGCCGTAAAGCAGCATGCCGGAGGCAAGCGCACCGAGCACGAAGTACTTCATTGCCGCCTCGGTGGCAATCGCCGAATCGCGCTGGAACGCGATCAACGCATAAAGCGACAGGCTCAGCAACTCAAGTCCGAGATAAAGGGTCAACAGGTGGTTCGCGGAAACCATCACCATCATTCCGAGCGTCGCGAACAACGACAACACGAAGAACTCGCCGCGGAACATATCGCGTGCGCGCACATACGACTGCGCATAGATCAGCGTAACTGCAACCGTAATATAGATGCCGAGTTTGAGCAGGGCCGCCATCGGATCGGCGACAAACATGTCGTTGAATGCATATTGCGCCTCGGAAGACCCCATCCAAGTCAGGGCGAAGCAACCGACAAGCGTCAACAGCGTCAATGTATAACTGATGTTGCGTCGCGCATCGCTGATGAATAAATCAATCACCAGAATTGCGCACGCCATGCACAGCAGAAACACTTCAGCGTAAGCGGGGGCAATAAACGTTAAAAATGACATGGTGTCCCTTATTGCATCGGCAATTTGCTATGTACATGCGCGAGTAGGTCGGCGACCGAGACATGCAGCACCTCACCGAGCGGCGCCGGATAGAGCCCGACTGCCAGTACCAGCAAGGCAATGGTACCAAGCACGAACATTTCCCGGTTGTTGATATCACTGAGTCCGGCGACCCGTGGGTTGGCCGGCGCGCCGAATATGACGCGTTTGTACATCCAGAGCGTATAGGCGGCGCCAAATACCAGCGTTGCCGCAGCCAGCGCCGCGTACCAAAAACTGACCTTCATTGACGCCAGAATCACCAGCCACTCGCCGACAAACCCGCTGGTGCCGGGCAAACCGACGTTTGCCATCGCGAACAACATGAATAGCGCCGCGAACACCGGCATTTTATTAATGACCCCGCCGTAATCAGCGATCTGCCGTGAATGCACGCGGTCGTAGAGCACACCGACGCACAGAAATAGCGCGCCCGAGACCAAGCCGTGCGACACCATCTGCAGCACCGCGCCCTCGATACCCTGCGCGCTGAAAATGAAAGTGCCAAGCGTGACGAACCCCATGTGCGAAATCGACGAATAGGCGATCAACTTCTTCAGATCGGTCTGTACCAGCGCCACCAGTCCGATGTAGACGATCGCAATCAGCGACAGCACGATCATAAATCCGGCGAGATGTTGGCTGGCGTCCGGCACGATCGGCAGCGACAGCCGCAAAAATCCGTAGCCACCGAGTTTCAGCATGACGGCCGCCA
>Ga0074044_10002115_pt1 | contig 17464 bp, 12 predicted proteins | sample BogForMeECP23OM1_FD_94443 | JGI IMG/M metagenome (GOLD analysis project Ga0074044, IMG submission 94443) | Bog forest soil microbial communities from Calvert Island, British Columbia, Canada - Bog Forest MetaG ECP23OM1 | ecosystem: Environmental > Terrestrial > Soil > Wetlands ...
AGAAGTAACCGAAGAACACTTCGACAAAACCTTCGACCTGAACGTGCGCGGCACGCTCTTCACTGTGCAGAAGGCGCTGCCTCTGTTCAACGACAACGGTTCCATCTTCTTGAACGGATCCATCGCCAGCATCAAGGGATTCCCGGCCTTCGGCGTCTACAGCGCCAGCAAAGCTGCGGTGCGCTCCTTCGCTCGTACTTGGCTGGTAGAACTCAAGGAGCGCAGAATTCGAGTCAACATCCTCAGCCCTGGCACGATCGACACGCCAATCCTCGATCCGCTCGGGCCGGACGCCAAGGAGTTCTTCAAATCTCAGATCCCTCGCGGCGAAATGGGGCGCCCTGAAGAGATCGCGACCGTCGCGCTCTTCCTTGCCTCAAGCGATTCAAGTTTCGTCAATGGCATCGAACTCTTCGTCGACGGCGGCACGGCCCAGATCTAAGTTATCGTCGCAGGTGTGCAGATGCTATCGGCCCGTGGGACCGCACGTCGGCTTTTTGGGGAAAGGTCGCTGATTCCAGGAGTCTCAATGCGCGATCACCATTGAATTAGCGATCGCCCGTTTTTCCAGCCAGGCAACTGCCACAGATTCTCTTATGGGTCCGGCCAATCGCTCTCGCGGGAGGCAGCTACTCATACCGCAAAGCCACCATGGGGTCGACCAGGGATGCCCTTCTAGCCGGCAAATATCCAGCGGTCGCCGCGACGATGAGCAATAGAACGGTTGCGCCGATGAGCGTGGCCGGGTCGGTCGGCTTGAGCCTGAACAGCATGTTGGAAATTAGCCGATCACCGGCCAAAGTGATGGGCAAGCCGGTGACAACACCGATCGAGACCAGTATCAGGATCTCGTGCAGCACGATCCAGAGCATATTGGAGCATCCCGCTCCCAGCGCCATGCGGATGCCGATTTCATTCGTGCGTCTTGTGACGACGTAGGACATGACGCCATAGATTCCAATGCCGGAGAGAAAAACTGCGAGCAGTCCGAAGAAGGCGGAGAGCTGGGCGACGAGACGTTGATTCGTAAATGAGCGTGCGACCTGCTCGTCGAGCGTGGTCACGCGGGTGATGGGCAGGTTGTGGTCAATCGAATGGATAGTCTGTTGCACGGCCGCGGCGACGGGAGCGAAGTCACCCGTATAGCGAACTTCGAAGTCACCGAAGCCCCAAGGGCGCTGAGTATACGGCATGTAATCGAGATTAACGGGTTCTTCCGCAAGGTTATCAAACTTAACATCCTTCACTACTCCGATGACGGTGACCTCGTCTTCGGACTTGTTATCTTGACCCAGGTTGTAGTGGCGTCCAATCGGGTTCTCGCGAGGAAAGAGTGTCTTAGCGGTATGCTCGCTGATTATTACGACTTGTTGTGAAGTCTTTGTATCAGAGGATGAGAAGTTTCGGCCCGCGAGCAGCGGGATTTGCATGGTCGCGAGATAGCCAGTGCCGACAACGTTATGGTTGATGTCGACCTCTTTATTCTTCATTCCGGGCAAGGCGACACCGGAGTCCCAGGTGCCTTCGTTGAAGGTAAATGCCGAAAAGCTGGCCGCCTTCACGTTTGGCAATGCGCTGACACGCTCTTCAATCTGTTGATCGACCGCGAGCGCCCGCGGCTCCTCTGCCTTGTAGCCTGCGGAGCTTGAATCAACTTCGAGACGCAGGACGTCTTCTTTGTTGAAGCCCGTATCGACATTATTGAGGTTTACCAGACTCCGAAGAAACAGTCCAGCTCCTACCATGAGGACGAGTGAGAGCGCCACCTGTGAAACCACGAGCGCCTTGGCGAGCGGATTCTTCGCGCTGGCGCCTTGCAGACCGCGACCGGCCTTCAGGTGTCGGTGAGTTGCAGCCGCGTAGCGCGAAAGGCAGGGACGGTACCAAAGATCAAGGCGGTAGCGACGGTCACGGCGACCGTGAAGAGCAGCAGCCGGCTATCAATGGAGACATTGAGAGGTATGGGGTCGAGCCCGCCTGAGACCATACGCAGCAGAACGCGATTGGCGACAGACGCCAATGCGACGCCGAGCGCGCCGCCTGCAAGGGCAAGCACGAGACTCTCCGTGAGGAGCTGACGAATGATGCGTGTACTCCGGGCTCCGAGCACCTGGCGGACAGCCAGTTCCCGAGCACGAGCAGTCGATCGGGCGAGGAGTAGATTGGCGATGTTGGCGCAGGCGATAAGCAGGACCAGGGCTACGACCCCCATCAGAATCTGGAGTGGTTCTGAAAATTGGCGGCGAAGCGAGGAAAGGCCCGTGGCCATTGGCATCAACGGGACTTTCGTTTTGTCCAGTCTTTGCAGATTTTCCTGGCTGAGCTTGGCGTCCGGAAATCCGAGCAAGATTTGCCGGAAGAGCACATTTACATTCGCGGCGGCCTCGACGATCGAGACTCCGGGCTTGAGACGTCCCATGATCAAGAGGGATTCGGAGAAGTTGTCCTTGTACCCGCCGAAGTTTGGCGGCACCTCTTTGATCATGGAGAGGGGAACCCGCATATCCGGCGCTTCGCCGACCTTGGTGCCGAAGAATTCAGGCGGGGCAACGCCGACGATGTTATAGATCGTGGCGCCGAGCTTAAGCGTGCGATTCATGACGTTAGGATCGCGTGTAAAGCTGCGCTTCCACCAGGCGTAGCTGATGACTGCTACGGGGTGATCGCCTTCCGAGTTGTCGCCGCCATCATTCAAGGTGCGGCCCAAAACTGCCCTCACGCCGAGCGTGTCGAAGTACGTACCCGAGACGAGCTGGACGTTCATCGGTTCTGATTCGGTTCTTCCAACGACGAAGCCGTGGACACCATTCGTCATGCTGAAGATGGCGGCAGTGTCGGAGAAGACCTGGTTTTCTCGCTGCATCTGGCGGTAAAAGGGGTAAGAGTAGAGCTGAGTTCTCGCGAAGTCGTCGGTGATTCCGGAAGACATTCCTTTTCCCAGCAGAACGAGCTGTGCGGGATCCTTCACTGGTAAAGCGCGCAGCATGACGGCGTTGAGCAGGCCGAAGATAGCGGTATTCGCGCCGATGCCTAAAGCGAGCGAGAGCAGGGCGACGATGGTGAGCGCAGGGCTGCGCAACATCGCGCGGCTGCCGTAACCCGTATCTTGAACAAAACTCTCCAACCACTCCCATCCCCAAGCCATGTGACTTTTCTCCTTCAACAACGTCGCGTTCCCGAATCGCCGTGAAACTGCCTGCCGAGCCTCCTTCGGCGCTAGTCCTGCCTGCATCTGTTCCTGCTCTCTGAGTTCCAGGTGCAGCCGCACCTCTTCTTCGAGGTCCGCGTCAAATTGCTGGCGATGCGTGAGCATCCAAAAACGCCTTCCCAGTTCGGTCAGCCAAGCCATGACGATGCTCCTTTTAAGTTGTCTGAATCACGCGGGTAATGGCACCAATCACCCGCTCAAACTGCGAGAGTTCCGTTTCCAGTTGTTTGCGGCCTGCCGCCGTAAGCTGGTAATAGCGCGCCCGGCGGTTCCCAGCCGTGATTCCCCACCTGGCTTTGACCCAGCCTTTGATCAGCATCCGCTGGAGAGCCGGATATAGCGACCCTTCTTCCACTTGAAGAACTTCATCGGAGATCCGCTGGATAGAGTCTGCGATCTCATACCCGTGCATTTCGCCGGCACGGGCCAGCGTCTTCAAAATCAGAAGATAAAGAGTTCCGGGCGGAATCTCGTCGCGACGCAAAAACATGCCTCCTAGCCAAAAGCTGACTGCCATAGTTAGGCTATGGCAGAATCTTACAGTTAGCACTTGCCGTTAAGAAAAATAGGCAAATTGTCGCTTAGAAAAATACGAAGCGCCAGGCAGAAAACGATTCAGGGATGGCTGCTGAGAGTATTTAGTGGCGGTTATTGGAGTTTGTCAGCTATCCGGAAGCTGTAAACTCTCGCAGTCGGGGAGAAATCAGATGGCAAGAAATCGACCAATTATTGGAGATCCAGCCCCAATGTAGTTCGTTTTAAAGGCGTCCAGGCAGGTCTCTCCTACTCAAGAGTCCTTGCTGAGAACCCTCCTAACTCCGACGCGAAGTTTGGAATGGTGGACCGCATTGAGATGGACATGTCCTTTACTGGAGAGCGGTCCGAGGAGCAGCGGAGCAGACTTTTGGACATAGCGGGCCGATGCCCGGTCCACCGCATGCTAGTTCCACAGGTCCACATTCAGATCAGGCTTCTTGTTCCAACAGCTAGAGGGTGAGTCTCGAAGCCCACGATCATTGCCCGTCTACTCGTGCATCCCTTAAGGAGTCAAGAGACGCGCGTCCCTTATGAGTGAAATGAGGATTTGTTACGAGCTCACTTCCGCCAATCGCTGTGCTCCTCGCGAAAACCAGTCCTAGGTACCCGCTCATTGATGGATAGGTCCGCAGCCCTGCCTTGCAGTGCTCAATCTCAATTTACTTGCTGTCCGTTGCCAAGACCTCGGTTGCTCCTTTTCGAGCGCCAATTCTGCCCTGTGCCCACGAAGCAGGTCCTGCTTTGACGAGAGTCAATGAGGCAAGATGACGGGAACAGGCGGGGCGGCGACGGGCACATCCTTCGCGTAGTCCTCGCCGAGAAGAGCGGCCACTGTGGCTGCGATCTGCGCCTGCGTTACTGCTAGGATGTTGGCGCGCTCGCCTGACGCGGGTGAATCGGGATCCAACACGGCGATCCAGATGTTTTACGGGCTAACACCTGTACCAAGGGTTCGAATCCCTCCCTCTCCGCCACGCAGTCTGGACCGCAGAAATTCCCGTTGGCACTTTCCGCAAAACCTCCGAAACGCGCCTATTTTCAGCGCTTTCTGCTCGATAAACCGGATCGGAGAAAATGGACTGCTCGCACGAGTCAGCCCCCAATGAACCAGGTTTTCTCTGGAGCCATAATGAGCAGTCCGACTTGCAGTAAGTCCCGAAGCGAACACTTGGCGAGCATGAACCGAATGCATTGCGGCAGCAGACTTGACTCGCTGAGGCTCAATGATCGCCTGCTAGGACCGAGATAGTTTCCGTGCCGCATCAACGGAATAACCGAGATGAATTCCGGCAAGCCGACTTCTGACCCGTGTCGACGGGAGTCAAGACCGCCTCCCTCATAAATGTCGGAAGTTATGATTCTGCGCGTTTAGCATGAGCGATCATTCACTTCCTTGTCCCACAACAAACTCGATCTTGGCCGTCACTTACTCTAGTTCACTCGGGCCTAAAACGGTCAGCCAGCCCGCAGGCACCCACACCTTAGGCCTGCTTCCCGCAACTCCCACGAGGCCATTCTTTGCTACACTGAGTTCAGGGCTGTTTGGGAAAAGAGGAGATAGATGTCAGCGCGACATCAAACTGCAGCCACATACGCATTCAGGTTTGCTTTTCTCTTTTTGGCGTGTGCTGTGTTCAGTTGGGGATTGCAGGCAAAGCTGTCCCTGTACAAGACTCCGCAACCTCCATCTACCGTCACAGTTGCCAAACTTTTGACGGAGAGGCGCACCGCTCAAACGATGGCCTTGCTTGAAAAGGCCCTCACACCGGATACGGCTCGAGAAAAATTGACCCTGATCCCGCTATTGGTTTTGGCCCAGGCGATTTTGTTTCTTTCATCCAAGTTTTACCAAGTTGAAATGAGCTTCTGCAGATCTCGCAGATGGAACTTCCACGATCCGCACCTCACCCAGCGTCCTCCTCCAGCCTTCTGATATTCCCTTCACGGCGATATATTTACGTCAAACGAGGCCAGTTCTCCGACATTGAGTCGGACCGTTGAGTAATCGCTAATCCCCTTTAGAGAGAGGTACCGCGTCGATTCCAATCCCGAACTTGCGGGATTGAAAGTAGGTGGCTCCAATGCATCGTAAGCGAATTGTTTGGATTGCGGGGCTCTTCTGCCTTTTGTTGGCAGCTCTCTTCTTAATCGTTCGAAAACACTACCGTCAAAGTCCTGCCGAGCAACCGAGGGCGGCAGCGGTCATCGCGGTCGTGCGTGGCAGTCTGGCCAGCTCTCTCACGGTAGCCGGTCAATTTCAGCCATATCAACAGGTGGATCTTCACGCCAAAGTCTCGGGATATATCCGCTGGATCAAAGTCGATATAGGCGACCGCGTTCGTCAAGGCGAAGTCCTGGCTGTGCTGGAAGTTCCGGAGTTGCAGGACCAGGTAGAGGGCGCTCAGGCCGAGGTCCGCCACAGCCAATCTGATATCACTCGCGCTCAAAGCGAGGTCGTCAGCGCCGAGTCCACGTACTCCGCGGTGCACGCCGAGTATACGCGTCTGGAAGAAGCTTCCAAAGAAAGACCGGGGCTGATCGCGGAGCAGGAATTGGATGACGCACGAGCCAAAGACCAGCAAGCCGCGGCACAGGTCGGCGTCGCGAAGGCCTCGCTGGATGCCATGCAGCAACAACTCGGCGTTTCTCGCGCGAGCCGCAGCCGGCTGGAAACGCTGTCCAGATACGAGCAGATCATTGCCCCGTTTACGGGTGTTGTGACGAAGCGCTATGCCGATGCCGGCTCGCTGATTCAAGCCGGACAAGACAACAACACGCAGACACTTCCAGTCGTACAAGTGGCCGAAAGCGACGTGCTCCGTCTTCGCATGCCCGTGCCGGAGAGCGACGTACCCTACATTCAGGTCGGCGGCGATGTGCAGGTGAAAGTCAACGCGACGGGGCACACATTTGCAGGCAAGATCATTCGTTTCTCGCGCGCCCTCGATACCAACACCAGAACCATGCTGACCGAGGTCGATGTCCCCAATCATGATCTGAGTCTGAATCCAGGGATGTACGCGGAGACGACGATTCAACTCCAGCAGAAGGAAGGCACTCTTATTTTGCCGGCGCAGGCCGTGGTGCAAAATGGCGATCAATCTTATGTGCTGGTGGTGGACGCGACGAACCATGTCGAGAAGCGGAGTGTGACTCTCGGAATCCAAACCTCGAACCGCGTGGAGATTACCGGCGGCCTGCAGGCTGGGGACAACGTGATAGCCGCTGGACAGATGGGCTATCAGCCCGGCGAGGTTGTTTCCCCGCACGCGGCGTTCATTCCGACGGCGGCGCAGGAGGTGAGCGAGTAATGTCCTCTTTTGCCATCAAGTATCCGTTTTTCGTCCTGATGCTGTGTTTCATGGTGATCGTTGTGGGTGTTACGACAGTCGCGCGTATGCCCGTCGATCTTTTTCCGGAGATTAATATCCCGGTTGTTGTGGTCGCGACCTTCTACGCCGGCATGCCGCCGCTGCAGATCGAGGCGGACATTACAGACAGCTACGAGCGCTTTTTCACGCTGGGAAGCGGAATCAATCACATCGAGTCGCGGTCGCTACCCGGCGTAAGCCTGATCAAGATCTACTTTCAGCCAGGCACGGACGCGAACGCTGCGGTCAGCAATATCGCGAATCTCGCCATGGCGAATTTGCGGCGGCTTCCGCCGGGAACTTTGCCTCCGGTGGTTCTGAAGTTCGATGCTTCGAATCTTCCCGTGTGTCTGGTTACGCTCGAAGGTCAGGGTCTTGATCAGACACGGCTGAAAGATCTGGCGCAGTTTGAAGTACGGAATCAAATTGCCAACGTTCCTGGCGCTTCGGTACCGCAGCCTTACGGCGGCAAGTACCGGCAAATCCAGATCTATGTCGATCCGGTCAAACTCGAAGCTCACCAACTCTCGCTGATGGACGTGGTGCGCTCGGTGAATGAATCGAATCTGATTCTGCCCGCCGGTGACGTACGTATCGGACCGAAAGACTACAACGTCTACGCCAACAGCCAGATTCCCGTGGTCGACGAAATCAACGCCATGCCGATTAAGACGGACAAACAGGACCACATCGGTGAGTCCGTATTCGTTGGCGATGTTGGGAAAGCGGTGGACTCAGGCCAACTGCAATACAACATCGTAAGGGTCGACGGTCAACATTCCGTCTACATTCCGATCTTAAAGCAGGGCGGTGGATCGAACACGATCAGCATTGTGAGCGGCATTCGAGCGGCCGTGAAGCATCTGCTGGATATTCCGAAGACGCTGAGAACTGCGGTCGTATTTGATCAATCGGTTTTCGTGAAGATTGCGGTGAAGAATGTGATCAACGAGGGCAGCATTGGCCTGTGCCTCACCGCGTTGATGATACTTCTCTTTCTCGGCAATCTCCGCGCGACGATTTCGGTGTTACTCTCCATCCCCATTTCTTGCCTTGCCGCCATCATCGCTTTGAACCTGGGCGCAAGCACCATCAACACAATGGTGCTGGGCGGCATCGCGCTCGCACTTTCACGCTTGATTGATAACTCGGTCGTCGTTCTTGAGAACATCTTTCGTCATATGGAGTTGGGCGAACCGGCGGTGGAAGCCGCCATAAACGGAGGCAAAGAAGTCCAGCTCGCTGTGCTGGCAGCTACATGCAGCACCAGCATTGTGTTCTTTCCTGTCATCATGCTTTCGGGGGTCAGTAAATATATCTTTAGCGCTCTGGCGCTCGCGGTAGTGCTGGCGCTGTTTGCTTCCTATGCCGTCGCCATGACCGTCGTGCCATTGTTCTGCTCGAAGTTCATCCGTTTGGAGCCTGAACATAAGAACGCCTCCTATAGCACGGTGGGCGGTGCCAGGGAGGCGGTACAGGAAGTCGAACGAGAACAAAGAATAGGGCTCGCCAACCTTTTTCGGCGCGTCGTCATCGCTTTCAATGAACAATTCGAGCGACTGCAGCAAGCCTACGAAAAAGCTATCGCCGTTTGCCTGAGTCGCCCCGTACTGGTCGTATGCGGTTTTGCCGGATTCGTGGTGCTGAGCTTGGCGTTGTTTCCATTCCTTGGCGTGGCGTTCTTTCCGCGGACCGATCCCGGGCAGTTTGTCGTCAATGTCAAAGTCCCGCCCGGAACTCGTCTTGAGGTGACTGACCAATACGTCGGGAAGATGGAGCAGGATATCCGCGATGTCGTGTCACCGCTCGACATGAATATGATCGTGTCGAACATTGGTATTACGCCAGATCTTTCGGCCATCTATACCAGCAATTCCGGAATGCATACCGCCTTCATTCAGGTCAGTCTCAAGGAGGACCATAAGACCAGTAGCTTCGCTTACATGCAACGTCTGCGCGAGAGATTCGCCAACGACTTTCCAGAGGTGAGCACGTATTTCCAAACGGGTGGGCTGGTTGATTCCGTTGTCAACCAGGGGCAACCCGCTCCAATCGACATTCGAATCGGGGGCACGGACCTGGATGAACCGTTCGCTTTCGCCAGGTCCGTGGCGGCCAGGGTGAAAGCATTGAGTTCGGTCAACGATGTTTTGATCCCTCAAGACCTCGACTATCCGGGCCTGGAACTGAATATCGATCGCGAACATGCGGCGCTGCTCGGCATATCACCGGAGGCGGCGCTGGACAACGTCATCACTGCACTTACATCGGACACGATGATTGCTCCGAGTTTCTGGGTCGATCCGAAAACTGGCAATAATTACTTTCTCAGTGTGCAATATCCCGGCAATCAAATTAAAACCCTGACCGATTTGAAGCAGATTCCGTTGCGCGCCCCCGGGGCCGCAAACACAACACCGCTGGAGTCGCTGGCATCTATCAAGCAGATCGATACTCCGACCGAGGTCGATCATTACCAACTGCGCCGCAGTTTCGACATCTACGTCATGCCGAAGAAGGAAGATCTTGGCCGCGTAAGCTCTGAGATCAAACACGTCCTTGATGGCATGCACCACTCTTCCCAGATCACTGTGTCGATGGGCGGAGCGATCTCTGACATGAACAGTTCGTTCCAGAGTTTCGGCATCGGTCTCATCCTGGCGATCGTGCTGGTTTATCTCATCCTGATGGCGCAGTTTGCTTCGTTTTCCGATCCTTTCATTATCTTGCTGGCAATTCCTCCGGGACTTTCGGGAGTGATCCTATTCCTCATGGTCACGGGGACAACGCTCAACGTCATGTCGCTCATGGGAGTCGTCATGATGACTGGAATCGCCGTTTCCGACAGTATCCTTATCGTGGAGTTCGTCGGCACGCTCCGCGCCGCTGGTCGTCCCCTCAAGCAAGCCCTCGCCGAAGCCTGCAAAGTACGTTTGCGTCCCATTCTGATGACCACTCTGGCCACGATCCTCGGCCTCATTCCAATGGCGCTCGCTCTGGAACCGGGCAGCGAACAGTACGCGCCGCTGGCACGAGCAATTCTTGGAGGGTTGACGGTTTCCGGCATTGTGACTGTTTTTTTAGTGCCGACAGCGTACCTGCTTGTTCATCGCAAAGAAATTCGTGATGACGAAGTTGAGCCCCGATCCGGTGAGGTGATCCATGCGTAACGGACGTCTATTCTTGCGGCTCTGGCTTCTTCTGTGTCCCCTCGCTATGCGCGCACAGGAGATCGTTTCGCAGCAGATCGCGCAGCTTCCAGATGCGCCACAGCTCCAGGCTCAGGCGCAGCGGCCAACTCCGGCGTCAAATTCCGCGATAACGAATTCTCCGAACTCCCTCCCGCCAGGCTCAACTGGAGAAACGCTTACGCGTGAACAGGCGGAGCAGTTAGCGCTCAGAAACAACCCACGAATCAGCGTCGCGGCGCTGCTTGCCCTGGCTCAGAAACAGGTCGTCCGCGAGACTCGCTCGGCGTTGCTTCCGAAGCTGAATGGCAATGTGACTGGAGTCGACGCTGAGGAAGCAAGCCGCATCTCGGCTGGGACGCTGGACGCCTCCAGGCTCCTCTATCACGTGGGGGCGGGGGTTGACCTCAATCAGTTGATTACGGATTTTGGCCGCACGCGCAATTTGGTCGCTTCCTCATCCTTTGAGGCAAAGGCCTCCCAGCAACAATCGCAGGCGACTCGGGAGGACATCGTGCTGGCGGCGGACATTGCCTTCTACAGCGCTCTGGAGGCGCAGGCCACGCTGCAGGTTGCGAAAAGCACCGTCAAGGCCCGGCAAGCGGTCGGCGATCAGGTCAATGCACTAACTGCGAGCAAGCTCAAGTCCACGCTCGACCAGAGTTTCGCGCAAGTCAATCTGTCGCAGGCCAAGTTGCTCGATCTCGATTCGCAAAATCAATTCGATGCCGCAATGGCGAACCTCAACGAAGTGCTTGGAAACACGAGCAATCAACAGTACCAACTCATCGACGACCCCTCGCCTCCGCTACCGGTCGCGCCTTCAGCGGACGCGGTCATTGCTCTTGCCTTGCAACTGCGCCCCGATCTTCTTGCTCTCAAACTCAACCACGAAGCGGATGTGCGCTTCAGCCGGGCGCAGCACGAGCAACTGTTGCCTACGATCTCCGGGTTGGGCACGGTGGGCATCACCCCCGTCGGATCCAGCACATACTTCACTCCTGATTGGTATGGAGCGGCAGGGATCAATATCGGAGTGCCGATCTTCGAAGGCTTCAAATTCCACGCTCAGGCCGCGGAAGCGGACCTTCGCGCCAAGGCGTCCGACGAGCAGAGCCGGGTGCTCATCAATCGCATCGTACGGGATGTCCGCACAGCCTGGCTGAGAGCGAACACTGCACAACAGAAAATGAGTGTGACCGCGGAGCTCTTGCAGGAGGCCAACACCGCACTGGACCTTGCCGATACAAGGTATCGCCTGGGGCTCAGCTCGATTGTTGAGTTAAGTCAGGCCCAGTTACAACAGACACAGGCGCAGATCGCCGACGCGAATGCCCGATTTGACTACGAAGCGGACCTTGCCGCATTACGCTTTCAAAGTGGATCGCAGCCCTAGGTTGTAAAGAAGCATTCAAACCAAGCCCGCCACGAAAGCATGTCTGGATTGGGTTGCCACGAAATCCAGAAACTCATACAGAATAAAATACTAGGAGCGGCCCTCCTAAAGTTCCCGGAAGTCGACGTGGATCACACTCCGTCGACCGATCAAATCCAAGTTCACACATTGAGTTCAGCGGCTGAATGCCAGCACTCCTCTCTCGAGATCGACGGCAATTCTTGTGAGGCCCAGCGCTGCTGGACTCATCAGTCCATCGAAATTCCGGCCCGCATCGCTGCGGTCGTGGATGACAAATGCGGGCTCCTGGCCAAATTCAGCTTCGCCCAGTTTGACGCTGTGCAGCCACACTTGTTTCAGTTCGACATAGCCTTTGAGATTGGTTGATTGTTTCACTGGGCCGATCGAGTGCCCTGACACCGACCTGGGCATTCGCGTTTCGAAAATGGTCATTGAAGACGCTCCGGTATCGAGTAGCAGATGCACCGGAGCATGATTCAGTTCAGCATCGACGGTCGCTAGGCCTTCCTTCATTTGCAGCGGAATGCAATTGGGCAAGAGAGTTGGCGCGCCAAAATGGATTTCTCGCGACGTGTAGTCCACCACGAATCTGACCTGGCCCAGTACATCCAGGCCAATCACCGCGTCGACCGGGAGCGAAAGACTTCTCTTGAGAAAATCCAGGTCCTGTATCAAGACGCGGAGATTGTTCCTTCGAATCGGGCCTATTCCGATACTCGGCACAGTTGCGGTTCTGCCTTGCACTTTTCCGTTTGCGACTGCGATAACGGCGGGCGTCTCCGCTAGATGAAGCCTTCGTGCGATGCTCTGATCGAGAATAGTGGAACTCGTTCCGGTGTCCAGCAGAAGATTGACGTTATGGAACGGGCCGGCGGACCCTTGGGCCAGAATCAGGTACCCGCGATAGAGATTGAACCTGATCGTGGTTTCACTCTCTTGGCCCATGACTGTTCCCGGAAGTCTGATCCCAGACGGTTGCTGGGCCACTGCCAGGCCTGCCAACATGACACCTAACAAACAGTGATAGCGACACCGCATAGCCCCACCTCACAGCGGCTATGTTGCGTCGGGGTCACAATTACCTCAATTCACTGCGGCTAGTCTCTGGGTCCCGAGTTCGTAGTGAGTCAGGAGACAGCGGGGAGATGGTCGGATGACTGAAGTCTCCAGCAAAATAGTTGATCAAAATCGAGCCTCTGTGGCATCAAGAGAAAGGCGGATTCGCTATGCTCGATGCTCCCAGTAACGGGAAGCCAGAGGCTTCCAACGGGAACCGGACGATTCGGTTTGGAGTATTTGAGGTAGATTTCCGCTTCGGAGAGCTCCGAAAATCTGGAAGCCGAATTAAGCTTCAGGACCAGCCTTTCAAGGTCCTGCAGACCTTGCTGGAGCATCCAGGCGACCTGGTCACTCGCGAGGAATTGCAATCACGCATTTGGCCGGAGGAAAGTTTCGGAGACTTCGATCACGCAGTGAATGTTGCGGTAGGCAAACTCCGAACTGCCTTGGGGGACTCGGCTGACTCTCCGTCCTTTATTGAGACGGTGCCGCGCCGCGGCTATCGCTTTGTCGCACGATTGGATGGCTACTCAGCGAACACGTATCCGGCCCCAGTATCCATAACCGGTGCCTACAGTTCTCCAGCCTCGCCTCGAATGAAGGGCATTCTCGTGGCTGTTATGGCAGTACTAATTGCTGTCATGCTGCTGGCATTGGGTGTCTTTCTGGGGCGTCGTACTGCTCAATCGCAACCGCCAGACTTTCAGCGACTGACTGTGAAGCATGGCACTCTCTACTCTGCCCGGTTCGCCCCCGGGGCTTACAACGTGATTTATGCCGCCTCATGGGACGGCGCGCCGATTGAAATATTCTCAACCGAGCTGAAATTTCCCTGGGCCAGAAGCCTGGGGTTGCCGGGAACGGGACTCCTCGCAGTGTCCTCCTCCGGGGAGATGGCAGTGCTACAAAACATCGACCATCGCTTCCTTCTGGGAATGCGAGGCACTCTTGGGCAAGTTTCTGTGAGCGGGGGGTCTCCACGCGAGATCGCCGAGCATGTTGATTGGGCCGATTGGTCTCCGGATGGCAAGACGCTTGCCATTGTGCGTGCGGTGGCCGGCAAACAGCGTCTGGAATTTCCCCTGGGCCGTGTTTTGTATGAAACGGCTGGTTGGATCAGCCACATCCGGGTATCGCCCAAGGGCGACCAAATCGCATTTCTCGACCACGCTATGTACCCTGACGACCGCGGCAGCGTGTCCATCGTCGATCTTGCGGGTCGCAAGAAAGTTCTGTCCGCCGGCTGGGAAAGTGAGGAAGGACTGGCATGGTCCGCGGACGGAAACGAGATTTGGTTCTCGGCCGCGCATGCCGGCCTCGAGCGCCGCATCTATGCCGTGGATCTTTTGGGTCGTCAGCGCCTCGTCTTTCAAACACCCGGCGGAGTCACGCTGCTCGATATTGCCTCTGATGGCAGAATCTTGCTGACTCGCGATCAACAACGTAGCGGCATTATGGCTTTGGGCCCCGGCTCGACCAAAGAGCGCGAACTGTCCTGGATGGACTGGTCATTTCCCGCAGATCTTTCGGCGGTCGGAAACAAGATGCTTTTCGACGAGCAGGGCGAGGGGGGTGGACCAAATTACACCGTCGCCTTGCGCGACATGCAAGGATCGCCGCCGATCCCCCTGGGCGAAGGTATGGCGGGCGGTTTTTCTCCAGATGGGAAATGGGCAACCTCGATTGTTTCCAACTCCCGGCTTCTACTATTGCCGACTGGTGCGGGCACCGCCCGGCAATTGGAGCGGAACGACATCGAACAGTATGGAATGGAGGCTCACTGGCTGCCCGACGGCCAAGAGATCGTCTTCACTGGAAATCAGCCAGGACATGCGGCTCGCTGTTTTATTCAGAATATAAACAGTGGTAAGCCGCGTCCCGTGACTCCGGAAGGAATTGTTTATTGTCTGGTCTCACCCGACGGGAAGTGGATCGCCGGAAGCAATGGCGCGGACGATGCCTGGTTATATCCGATGGATGGCGGAGAGCCGCGCCGCATTTCAGGTTTGCTGTCAGGGGAGAAGTTTGCCTGGACTGCGGATCCGCACTTCATGTACGCCTACGAGTGGAAACAAGCTTCGGTCAAGATCTACCGCCTGAACATTTTGAGCGGAGAAAGACAATTATTCAAAGAGATAACGCCTCCGGAGCTTTCGGGCAGCTGCGATATCGCTCGTGTTCTCTTCAGCTCCGATGGGCGCTATTACGTCTACGGTTATACTCGGTTGCTGTCCGAACTTTATCTGGTCAAGGGGATGAGGTAGAAATTGTCGCCCGCGACTCTACTCCCAAACGGGCGCCTCTTCCGGCGACAGCGTGCCCACCGCGATGTCGAGCAGTCCGTCACCGTTAAAATCGGCCACCGTGACACTACTTACTGTCGGATAGTATCCTTGGACGATTAATACCTGGTCGACCGCGAGGCCTTGCCTTCCCATGCTCAGGAAAATTGCGGGGCCGGAATCACCCAGTATGAGGTCATCCATGCCGTCACCCTTAATATCGGCGACAACCTGGGTAGGAAACGGTGGCGCACTGTCACCCAACGGCGATGAACCCGTCGGCGCGGTAAAAGTACGGTTACCCTGGCCAAACAAAATGCCGGATCCGGTCGCGATGTCGGGGATAGGGCAAACACCCTGATTTGGCGCCTACTTTGCATCGGCAGAATTCTACTCGATTGCGTGAAATTTACAACGAACTTCCGCGAGTGTGGTCGTCTGGCAAAACGCGGTTGTGTCATTTCCGACGAATCGGTTTGCGGGGTGTTAGCTGGTTGTCGCCGGCGAGTGCACTGCGTGCCCGTCCGCATCAAGCTGCTGAAGCCTTACTAACCGCTGCCATTTTCGTTCTTGAAATGGTTGTGCTCGCCGAGTTGTTTTCATAGCGAAAGACACCGAGGCGGCGCAGGAAGGTCGTTGGTGAAATCCCTTCTTGGTGTTAAAACAAAAAAAGAGGCCAGCAGCAACTCGCTGGCCCCCCTGACTAAGGTTCCGCCTAGAAATCTCTACTTGGTGCAAGTCTCACTGACCATCTTCAGGTCGGTGACGCTCAAATTCCCGTACGCCTCTTTGCTGGACGCATTCTCGACTTGGCCTTCTTTCTTTTCTTCGGCCTTCGCCTGACTGCTGTCGGTGCCGGTGACGGTTACCTGTTGCCCAATGTGTTGGTCAAGTTTAACGCCATCGCTTCGCAGGTCATAGATCTTCGCGTCTGCTCCGGTGATAGTCACTTCGCTTGGCTGAGTACCTTTTTGCAAACACCCAGTCACAGTGATCGGTTGAGCCGCTGCTGTCGGAGTTAGCTGTGCTGGTGCCACAACTGGCACGGTTTCTGGTTTAGCGGCATCCTGAGCGAGCGACACAGTCGACGCCAAGAGCGCAAAAGCAAACAAGACGAACATCAACTTCTTCATATGGAACTCCTTCGGCCAGAAGCTAGAAAGGTTATTGCCAGTCTGAGGACTCCGGGAGCCGCATAGACTGTCAGCGTCTTCCGCCGGTCCTCCATTACAAATTGAGAGGGATCTAATCTGGCCGAATGAGAGGCACCCATGAGTCGGCCTCGGATCTCGTCCCGACGATGCTTCGCGTTGGGAGCAAACGCGTTAGGGCTGATCAGCCAGCCAACGCGCCACCCGCATCCCACGGATCACAAGGTTATGTTGTCGAAGAGTGCTGGTCTGCTCACAATTGCTCATTTATGAGAATGCTCACACAGACCGAACTGAAAACCTTTCCATCGTTGTAGACACTCAAGAGGTGACATCGCGGCTCTCCTATTTGGCCAAAGTGAGCAATATTGAACAGCGGCAGCATCGCGCATCGCGTATTTTTTGTTTTTTCGTCTGTCGGTCGCGACCGCCGGCACTGGTCTCGGCTCTTGCATAGGTTCACCAGGGTTCGAAAACGGGAATTGGTGCCTCGGATTTTCGTCTCTTCGGAGCGATTATTGTTGACGTTGCTGAGTGACTCCCAAAGGATGGAATTTTTAGGATCGGTGCGCCACAGGAACTTTGGGTCTGTAACACATGCTGGATAAACCGCTGCACTCCAGGAAGCGTACGAATGCGAATGCCGGGAAATGGGAAGGCGTCTCGGATTCTTCTGTCCCCGATTTTATTTTTTGTCGCGGGCCTGGCATTGGTTTCTGGCCAGAGCAACCCGCAACCGCCGGCTAAGAGCATTCAGTCCACTAACGCACCAGCCGCCGCTGCGCCCTCCCCTGAAGATTCCAAGTATGTCGGAGCGGAGACCTGCAAGACCTGTCACGAGGAAATTTACAACGCCTGGGAGAAAACGCCACACTGGAAGACCACCCTAAACAAGGAACCGGCGCACCAAGGTTGCGAGGGCTGCCATGGTCCCGGGGCTGAGCACGTGGCTGGCGGCGGCGACATAACCAAGATATTCAACCCCGCGAAGCACACGGCCAAAGAGGTTGACGCCAGGTGCCTGACCTGTCACGCGGGAGCACACCCGAACTTTGACCGCTCGCCCCACGCCAAGGCGAACGTCGGCTGTATCAGCTGCCACAGCGTTCATCAGAGCAAGGAAGAAGAAAGTCTGCTGAAGGCTCCGCAGCCTACGCTCTGCTTCCAGTGCCACTCCGACACTAAGCCGGCGTTCAATATGCCGTTCCACCACAAGGTGAACGAAGGCTTGATCACGTGCAGCGATTGCCA
>Ga0074044_10002116_pt1 | contig 17462 bp, 13 predicted proteins | sample BogForMeECP23OM1_FD_94443 | JGI IMG/M metagenome (GOLD analysis project Ga0074044, IMG submission 94443) | Bog forest soil microbial communities from Calvert Island, British Columbia, Canada - Bog Forest MetaG ECP23OM1 | ecosystem: Environmental > Terrestrial > Soil > Wetlands ...
CCCTGAATCACGAGGGACAGCACCACCGCGCGGGGAATGTCCTTCTTAGGGTTTTTCGCTTCTTCACCCAGCGCCGTGCACGATTCAAATCCGACCAGGATGAGAATCGCAATGCACGCCTGGATGAAGAACAAACCGACGCCATGCGGCGCGATGACCGAGCCGGCGCTCGAGTGGTAGTTGAACGTCCGCGGGTCCTTGGCGTCACCCTTGCCGGTCAACGCGTCCTTGTAACTGACCGTGAACGGGTCGGCGATGGCGTAGCCGTCCTTACCGAGTTTGAGCTTGCCGGCATCGTCTTTCTCCCAAACCGGATACGGGTCGCCCACGCCCAGGCCCATCGCGGTCAAGGCCCCCAGTACCGCCGCGTCGGTATTCTTCGTCTTGTCCAAGTCATCCTTGGCGACCGTGCGATCCTGCTGCTTAAAGACCGGCTGGCCCTTGTCGTCCGTCTTGGGCGAGTTGTCCGCCCAAGTATCTTGCACCGGCTTGCCTTTATCATCCGTGACGTTGACCGAATCCACGTTATAGGTGACGACGTTGCCGCCCGACAAGTGGAAGCCCGGTGAACCTTCAGGATGATGGACGCGATAGGCGATGGCAATCACCGCAAACACCAGCAGGGCGCTGATCTGGATGATGTTGATGGCCATGTTGACGGCGGTGCTGCCATTGACCCCGCGAAAGGCGATGTAACCCACCGCCAGCCCGAATAGGATGCAGAACAGAAACATCTCCAGCGGACTATTGTAAACGCTGCTGAAGGTATTCGGCCAGAAGACGCTGGAAAGATAGCCGATCAGGATCGCGGTCACCCCTACCATGCAGCCGGGATAGACCCAGTAGTAGAGGTGGCTGGCCCAACCGGTGAAAAACTTCGCCATGCGGGCAAATTTCTGGTGAGAGGTCCGCGAAAGAAAGGCCTGCTCGGCATACAAGTAGGAAGACCCGGCACCCGGGAAAAGCTTGGAGAGCTCGGCGTAGCTGATGGCCGTGGCAAAGCATAGTAAAAGAGCCGCCAGAATGCCGAACCACATGGCGCACCCAGCCAAGGGTGCGCCATAAAGCGATTGCTCCTGAAAGGTCAGCCACAAAAACGCGCCCGGCGCGATTAGTGCCATCGCGTTGATGGTAAGCCCGGTCAGGCCCAGTGTTGCTTTGGCAGTGGAGGGTTTGGCTCCGCCACCGGTGTTAGATGTTCTTTCTGCGTTTGCCATAACTTTTCTTTTCCTCCGGCTGCGCCTTATGGTTTAGCTGTTTTCCCTGCGGCCCCGGCGAAACCTTCTCGGTTGCCGGCCCAACCGCGGACTTGCCCTGTACGCAGCCGTCGGTTCTCGCCTTAGCACCGACGGTGCCACACGGTCTTCAGAGGTCTCCCGCACGCGAAAAGGGCTGTTTTTATGTTTTTTTAATATGGGGGAGTTCATACTCTTGCGGGATGCGCTGTCGCGATTTGCTCACCCGAGCCAAACTCGACCAGCTTTTCCGGCCGGGCCAGACCGGTTCGGGTTGGAAAACGGCGTCCCGCAAAAGGCGCGCTTGTTGCTGCTCCCAGCCAGCAGTCCAGGCACCGCTCCTTTGCCGGAGCGGGACGCGGGGCCCCGTAACTACCTCGACATGAGCGAACCGACCCTGAGCGGCAGACTCAAGACCGCTATCATCGGCAAGTCTCGCGACTTGTCCGACCGCAATGTATTCCACAAGCTCTCGCTCGTCGCCTTCTTCGCCTGGGTGGGCCTGGGAGCTGACGGGCTTTCCTCTTCGTGCTATGGGCCGGAGGAAACCTTCAAAGCCCTCAATGGGCACATCTACCTCAGCCTTTTTGTGGCGGCAGCCTCGGTAGCGACCGTTTTCATCATCAGCACGAGCTACTCGCAGATCATTGAGTTGTTCCCCACCGGTGGCGGCGGTTACCTGGTAGCCAGCAAACTCCTCTCCCCGGCCATGGGCGTGATTTCAGGCTCGGCGCTCCTGATTGATTACGTGCTGACCATCACTATTTCGATCGCCAGCGGCGCGGATGCCTTGTTCAGCATGCTTCCGCCCAACAGCCTGCATTACAAACTCGTCGCTGAAGCGGCTGGCGTATGCCTCCTGGCCTTGCTCAATCTCCGCGGCGCCAAAGAAGCCGTGCTGCCCTGGGTGCCCATCTTCATCGTCTTCGTAACCACCCATGCGTTCGCCATCCTCTACGGGCTGTTGACCCATGTATCTAACTTCGGAGAGTTCTGGGGACAAGCGAGCCAGGAAATGAGCGCCTCTCATTCCCAGCTCGGCTTGTTGGGCATGGCGCTGCTGGTCCTGCGGGCTTACAGCATGGGGGCCGGCACTTACACGGGAATCGAGGCCGTCAGCAACGGCTTGCCCATCCTGCGCGAGCCCCGCGTCCAGACCGGCAAACGCACCATGCGCTACATGGCGGTCTCCTTGTCCGTCACGGTCGCCGGCCTCCTGACCGCCTATCTCCTGTTCCGCGTGGCCCACGAGGAAGGCAAGACGCTCAACGCGGTCTTGTTCGAGCGAATGACCGCCTCCTGGCCGCATGACCTCGGATTCCCCTTTGTGCTGGTCACGCTCGCCTCCGAAGCCGCGCTGCTGTTTGTCGCCGCGCAAACCGGCTTCCTGGACGGACCGCGCGTGCTGGCCAATATGGCGCTGGACCGCTGGTTTCCCGCGCGCTTTGCCACCCTCAGCGACCGCTTTGTGACCCACAACGGCGTGCTGCTTATGGGCGGCTGCGCGCTGACGCTGATGCTGCTCTCCCGCGGGTCGGTGGACTTCCTCGTGGTGCTCTACAGCATCAACGTGTTCATCACTTTCAGCCTCTCCCAGCTCGGCATGGTGCGCCATTGGTGGAAGGAGCGAACCGCGGTGCCCGGCTGGAAGACCCGGATCGCTATCAATGGCGTGGGTCTCATCCTGACCACCTTCATCCTGCTCAGCCTCAGCGCGCTCAAGTTCTTCGAGGGCGGCTGGATCACCCTCGTGGTAACGGGCCTCCTGGTTGGCCTGGCGCTGCTCATTAAACGCCACTACCGAAGCACGGCGACAGATTTGGCTCGCCTCGATGACCTGGTCACCGCCTCGGGCCTGGACACACTCCCATCCCTGCCGGCGCAACGGGAAGCCAGGCCGGCGCTATCTCCCGAACGTCCCGCCAAGACCGCCGTTATCCTCGTCAACGGCTTCAACGGTCTGGGCTTGCACACGCTCTTCGGCGTCCTCCGGATGTTCCCCGGCGTCTTCCAGAATTTCGTTTTCGTGCAGATCGGCGTGGTGGATGCCGGCAACTTCAAGGGCGCCGCCGAGGTCGAGAACCTCAGGCGCCATATCGAGCAAGGAAACCAGCGTTATGTTGAGTATATGAGGTCACGCGGCTTCAGTGCCGAAGCCGTTGCTGCGGTGGCGATTGACGTCGTTCAAAAGGCCACCGAGATGGCGCCAGATATCCTGCGACGATTCCCCAACGCCGTGTTCTTCGGCGGCCAATTGGTTTTCCGCAAGGAGACGTTCTTTACCCGCCTGCTGCACAACTACGCCGTCTTTGCGCTGCAACGCCGCTTTTACCAACAGGGACTGCCGCTCCTGATCCTGCCCATCCGCGTCTGATCCAATCGGCCAGGCCCGGTTCCCGGCTACTCCCAGGCCCCCAGTCTTACCTCATAAGCTCTTCGGCAATTTGCACCGCGTTCAGGGCCGCGCCTTTGAGAAGTTGATCGCCGGAGACCCAGAAGCAGAGGCCGTTGTCCAGGGCGCAGTCCTTGCGGATGCGGCCCACCGCGCAATTGTATTTGTCCGACTGGTAGAGCGGCAGCGGATACTCTGCCTTGGCGGGATTATCAATAACGTCCAACCCGGGGGCTTTCCTGAGCACCTCCAGGGCGGCCTCGACCGTCGCCGGCTTCTCAAACTCGGCGCTGACCGCCACCGAGTGCGCCCGATAGACCGGCACGCGCACGCACGTCACGCTCGCGCGAAAGGTCGGATGATGCATGATCTTGCGGCCTTCGTTCTCCATCTTCATCTCTTCCTTGGTGTAGCCGGTGGGCAGGAAGGAATCCACCTGCGGCAGCACGTTGAAAGCAATCTGGTGCGGATAGACCTCGCGCGTTACCGGCTGCTTCTTCACGATCTGGTCCACCTGCCGCTCCAGCTCGGCGATGGCCTTGGCGCCAGTGCCGGAGACGGCCTGATAGCTGGAGGCGAAAATGCGCTTGCAGTTAAACGCGGCGTGCAGTGGATAGAGCGCCATCAGCGTGATGGCCGTGGTGCAATTCGGGTTGGCGATGATGCCTTTGTGCCACTTCACGTCCGCGGCATTGATCTCGGGGATCACCAGCGGGACTTTGTCGTCCATACGGAAGGCGCTGGAATTGTCAACCACCACGCAGCCGGCCTGGGCGGCGAGGGGCGCGTATTCCTTTGAAATGCTCCCTCCCGCGCTGAACAATGCAATGTCAATGCCGCGGAACGAGTCCTTCTTCAACTCACCGACGGGGATCTCCTTGCCGTGATACTTCAGCTCCTTGCCCACCGAGCGCGCGGAAGCCAGCAACGTCAGCCTCCCGACCGGGAAACTGCGTTTCTCCAGCGTCTTAATCATCTCGATGCCGACGGCGCCCGTCGCACCGACCACAGCCACGTGGGGATTGCGGTTCATATAAAGGGGTGAGAATATACTGAGTGCCCCGCGGCGGTGTCAATGTTCTGCAATGGGGTCCTCCTCATGCGTGGGAGCTTGGCCTTGCACGAAACCAACAGCGTGAGGTAAACTTCCCACATGAAAAGAACCGAAGTGCAACTGCCCGACACGATTTACCAGCAAGTCGAGAGGCTGGCCGCGCAGTTCCACTTGACCTTGCCTGAATTCCTCCGCCAAGCCGCTGAACAAATGGTCCAGCGCCAACCCAAGCCCCCGTCCAAACCGAACGGCGACTGGCGCTTTCCCCAGGGCCGCCACCTTGGCGCGTTTCGCGTGCCGGTGGAAGACTGGCGCTTGCCGGCCAACGAAACTGCCGGCTGAGGCACGATGATCTCGTTCGACACTAAGCCAAGAACATCAACGGCGTTTGTGCCGGTGCGACCGCAAGTCGCGAAGCGAACGAATTATTTATGGCACCTGACTTGCACGGCTTGGGAAGCCAATCCGGCTACTCAGCCCAATTTGGCCGGGCCGCCGTTATGGCGTAAGGTATTGAGCCAGAGCCGGGATAAACGGGCCGATCACCGTCACATGGTCGGCGGCCACTGCCATGAATTCCTTGTAGAGCCTAAGATAGCGGTGCTTGTCGGCAACCGCGGACTCCAAGTCTCGCGTCTTTCCGATTAGCTGGTCGCGCAAACCCTGATCTGGCACCCCAGTCCGTATCGCCTCGACGAGGTGACCAAAGATCAGCCCAGCGTTCGTACTGTTTATGGAGTAATCCGTGGAGTTGATGTTGACCCGTGGGTTCTCACCGGTCAGGTTGTATGTGATGTTCATAGAGACGTGCGTCTCCTGCTGTTTCTTAAGCTCCGCTGCGGCGCGGTGACAGTAGAGCTGAATTTCTGCGCTGTACTTGGCCAGGATCTCCTCGCAGATACCTTCGAATGTTTCCTTCGGGCCGGGCTGCCCGAGCCCTTGGCCGAAAGCCACCATGCTGGATCGGATTCGATTTGCTGATGCGGCCAAGTAAGCTTCGAATTTCCGCTTCAGATCCCCGGCCAACTCCGGGTATGGCGCGACGTGGGCTTCGTTGAGCACGCGGAGCATTGCGCTCCATACGGCGGCAGCCAATTCCTTGTGATGGTCGTAGTGGACGTTTATTCGCCTGGTTTGGGCATTACCCGATCGCGCCAGTCCCGCCTGAGCAGTCTGCTCGGCAGCCCTGGTGAGCTTGCGGTTCAATTCACGGCTCTCCGCGTCGAGGATAGGTCCGACAAGGCTGTCCATCAGGGTGGCCGTATTGGAGTCGAGCATGGGCGCCTCATTCCGCCACCACCAGCACCGCCGTACGTTCGGCGGCGCCGGAAGCCGCTTCCCGGTCCCTCGCGGTGCCCGCGGCCTTAAGCTTGCCTGACAATTCGGGCACTCTGCTGAGGAAAGCGTAAACCACACTGCTCTTAACCGCGTAGCTGACGTTCTGCGGCAGCGCCCCGCTCTCTTCGAAGGTCGCAATATCATCCAGCCTGGATGTCACCACGCCAACCGCATTGCCGCATTCATCCAGGAGCGCGCCCCCGGAGTTTCCGGGCTGCACCGGCACACTGATTTGATAGTAGCGTGGGTTGTCCCGGGCACCCGCCATACTGCTGATTTCCCCCCGCGTCAGTTTCGGTTCCACCCCCTGGAGCGCTGGATTTGGGAAACCGACGGTAAACACCGCCTCACCCAATCTGACGCGCGGTTGTGCGGCTACTGGCAACGCCCGAAACGATCCATCCACTTTCAGCACGGCAACGTCAATGGTCCGGTCTTTCTTGATGAGCCTGGCAGGAAGCGAACCGCTGGGCGACCTGACGTGGAAGGAAGTCGCCCCTCGCACCACATGCTCGCAGGTGACGAAATAGCCGTCCTCTGTGACAAAGAAGCCAGTCCCGGCACACCTTCTTCCCTCGGCAATTTCGGGTATGGGCGAAATGCCAGACGCCCCGTCCCCGCCGCCCTCCTTCTTCGCGACGAATGCGTCGGCGCGGCGCTGGCCCTCGACAACCTCCGCGCGCGCCATTCGTTGAGCGATCCAGTCTCTGCCATTTGCGGAGCCTTCCTGCCCCTGTGCCGCTGCAAGACTAAACCACTTGTAAGCCTCAATGTCGTTCTGAGGAACGCCCTTCCCCTCGGAGTAATCAACACCAAGGTTATGCTGCGCGCCAGCGTGCCCCTGTTCAGCCGCCTTGCGATTCCATCTCGCTGCTTCCGTGTAGTCCTGTTGGACGCCTTTCCCGTTGTAGTAGCAAAGGCCGAGGTTGGCTTGCCCCCAAGCATTCCCCTGTTCTGCCGCCTCACGATACCACTTGGCCGCTTGCGCGTAGTCCTGCTGGACGCCGTGCCCGTTGTAGTAACACAAGCCGAGGTTATCTTGTGCGGCGGCGTTCCTCTGCTCGGCAGCCTTGCGATACCACTTGACCGCCTCCGTATAGTCCTGCCCCACACCATGACCCCTCTCATAACTCACGCCCAGATTGTATTGCGCGTAGTCGTTCTCTTGATCTGCCGCTTTGCGAAACCACTTCACTGCTTCCGTGTAGTCCAGTTGAACACCTTGGCCGTTCGCGTAAGCAGCACCCAGGTTGCCTTGCCCCATGCCATTGCCTTGCTCCGCCGCCTTGCGAAACCACTTCACCGCTTCCTCCAAGTCCTGCTGGACGCCGTTGCCGTCTGCGTAAGCACCACCGAGGTTGCCTTGCCCGTCGGCGTCGCCCTGCTCTGCGGCCTTGCGATACCATTTGACTGCTTCCACGTAGTCCCGCGTGACGCCGTACCCTTTGTAGTAGCACAAGGCGATGTTGTTTTGCCCCCAAGCATTCCCCTGCTCAGCCGCTTTGCGAAACCACTTCACCGCTTCCGTGTAGTCCTGCGGGACGCCTTGGCCTGTGTAGTAACAGTAGGCGAGCGGGCAGTAGCAACACCCTAGCTGCGGTTGCGCCCACGGATTTCCCTGTTCTGCCGACTTCTGAAACCACTTAATCGCCTCTGCGTAGTCCTGTCGGACGCCTAGCCCCTCGGAGTAACACTCACCGAGAGAGTATTGCGCGGATTCATCGCCCTGCTCAGCGGCCTTGCGATACCATTTGACCGCTTCCACGTAGTCCTTCGGGACGCCGTGGCCTTCTTCATAACACATACCGAGGCCGCATTGGCCATTACCGTCCCCTTGCTCCGCCGCCTTGCGAAACCACTTCACCGCTTCGCCATAATCCTGCTGCACACCTTCCCCGCGTTCGTAGCAATAGCCGAGGAAGTATTGGGCTTCGGCGCTCCCCTGTTCAGCCGCTTTGCGATACCAGTAAGCCTCCTTTGCATAGTCCTTCCGATTCCCGATAGCGTATTGTAGAGCGAGGCTGGTCTGCGCATTCACGTCTCCCTTTTCGGCACGCGCCCGAACCTCCGCCAGCCAGTCCAGCGCCTGGGGTTTGATCGGCTGCGCTCCGTCCCGCCACATCCGCACGTTGACCACCCCCGCAATAATGGCGAGAGCGGCCGCTGTCCCAATGCCCAGCCTTCGCATTCGCCACTTAGGACGCGGCCCCGTTGACGCGGGGATTTGCCGGGGCGGCTCCTCAGACGGTTGCGAGTTTGTTTGTGCGCAAATCACTGGCATTTCCGTCGCCGGTTTGGCAACAGCTACGGGGCGAGCCTGCCCGGTGTCCCCGTTGGCTTGCGTGCCCACAGACGGAGCAGGAGTAACGGGCGCACGCTCTGCGGCTTGAAGTCTGGCCTGCCGCTTCCGCACTTCGTCCTGCGAAGCGCTGTAGAGTCCCGGCAAGTGAATCCTCACCTTGTCGGCAATCCCCTCGCCAAAATCAGCCAGGAGCTTGCCACACCACGGCCCATATTCGGTGACACCAGATTCCAGGATGCCTGCACCTTTAGCTGCCAGGGCGCACATTAGCTCAGGCTCAAGTTTCGCATCACTGCCCGGCCTGCCACTTGACAGATCAACGCGAAAGGGCAGGCCAAGCTGTTTTTCAGACGAGTTCATTGTCTCAATTCCAGCGCGAAGTGTCCCCAAAGCAGGCAGAGCGGCGACACTGCCGCTGTCACCCAACCACAGCGCATTTATCGTACCTTTCTGGGGTGGAAGCCGGCCTCCGCTTTGCGACTGGCCGTGCAGCTCGCCGCCGTGCTGAGATCGCGCCGCTGGGCGGGTGCCGGCTGGGCGGCACAGTGGAAAGAGCTAAACGGCTCGAAAGAGCCGGGCGGCCACGGTCGTGTAGAGACCTGCAGAATCACCCGGAGTCTGGGTCCAGCCCTGCCGCCAGGGAGTGCTCCGTGGTTTGCGCAGCTCAGCCGTCACCTGCCCCTGGCTGGGCGGATTGGTTAATGCTTCCCGTCGCCGCCGTTCTATGCCCGCCCCGCCCTGGAGACAATGGGGCAATGACCTCGTCGCGGCGTTGACTGGGCATGGAACTTCGCTAGACTCCACGCATGGTCAAGGGGTCCTCTGCCAGACGACCTTCGCTGCCTGCTGGAACATGGACTCGCGCGTAGGTGTCACGGTGCTAATAGCCATCATGATCACCGACCGCCGGCTGGAGCGGGTACTGGAAGCGAATCCAGGCTCCGATGGACCCAGCACATCGTAAACCGAAGTGCGGGGGCGGTGCGCATGGAGCGGTTTGAGCGTCATGGCTTGGAGACTCCGGGTAGGGTGTTTGTTGGGGGTAATGACGATACTGGTGGATGGGGCTTCGATTTGGTTTCGGCTCTCCACTGCAAATAGAGGCTCAATCCAGCAACCAGGAGGGCCACCCCAGCAATCCCAACAGCCCACTTTGACAGCCAATTGGAGTAATGACTCGCCGCAATCTCCTCTCGCGTCAAATCCGTTGTTTCCTTGTGCCTCTGCGCATCAAGTTTCGATTGGGTCTCGAATTGTTGCGCACTCAATTTATCTTCCGCTTCCTTTGCCCTTAACTCCAACTCCGATTTGGCCCTTTGATGCTCTGCGGTGTTCGGAGGGTAGTTATCGTGATAGACTCGCAACTGTTCGGGCGACATGTGCTGGTATGGTCGAGAATTATCCACCGCGATTTACGCCCAACGATAAAGATCAGCGATGAGCGCCCACAAGACACCCGAATCCTCATCGAAGCCCGCGGCGCTCATTCGCTGCACCGATTTTAGCGACTCTTCTCTTTGTCCTCGCATTTGTTGCGCAAGCTCTCTGGAAGTTGAGCTGCGTTGCCGGTCGAATAAATACGTCCAACCTGCAACAGGTCTAGGGCATGGCGCCGATTGAGTTTGGCTATTTCCTCCGCGTGCTGGCGCTTAAGCCTGCGATATGAAAGATAACGAAATAGAAGACCACTGGATAACGCGAGTAGCGTCATGGCTCCTACAAGCAGGGCCATGGTACGTAATGTACTTCTATCTTTTCCAAGAGAAAGTACCACGACTGACAACGATGCTGTTAGTGCTGCTGACAGCACTACTGATGGCAGTCTGCCCAGCTCCTTTTGAAGCGATTCGCAAAACGTTTTCATAGGACGGAGCTAACAAGTAATCGGCGTCACATTGGACGCCCTTCAATACGTCATGGGGCGAGTGTATTTCTCGGTTTGTTTCCAGTCAACGGGAAGTTGCGCCGAGGATGGGCTTGATATTGAAAAGAGAAAGGCGTCACGTGAAGGTGAAGGGGTCCTGGAAATATGCCACGCACTCTGCTCCATAGTTCTTTTTCGGCTGCCCGTCTCTCAAGCCCTCGCGTCGCTTGGTTCTGAGCGAGACCGAGCATAGCGGATTGCCTCCGAGCAGCCCTTCGGCGGGCAAGCCGGTTTAGAGAATCTTCTCTAACCCGGCAATCAACGGGGGGAGGTCTTCGGTCACGGTGCTCCAAACGCGAATCTTATCCCGCATCAGCCCGATAGCTTCGCGCGCGCGTACTCCAGCATGTGCTACAACCGCACCTGAGGATCATGCCGCAGCATGAACCGGCTCAGTTTCGGCCAGAACCTCGTCACGGAAGGACTGGCTGAGGCACAGTGGCGTGTTAATGTCCACCTTGCGTCCGCTGAGCAGAGCGGACAGTTCGAGTTCCATCCCCGCCAGTCGAAACAGGCCCGGCACAAAACCCGGGGTCAACCCGTAGTCTGGCTTGATTGCTTTCCCGTTCAAGCGCCGCAACTGCGGCCTGTCATGCCTGAAAAGTGGGTGGGAGGAGTTGGGGGGGCGCCAACCCGCCCCGTTCCCGGTCTGAAGGGGTTACGCGTTGCAGAGCAGCTTGCCTTGTCAGGAACCAGTGTGTCGTTCCGTTTGTGGGCCATGATTCACGCCAGTGTCCGTTGCATGGCCACCAGCGGTTTCCCGTAGCCAGCGTCCGTCTTTGGCCCCGGCGGCGCCCGACCTCAGGCGCCGTAATCCTGGTCGGGTTCTTCCCGAAGCACGGAGGTGCTCTCCGCGAAACCTTCGAGCACCACCCGCTGCATCGTGGCCTTGTCGCCGAACCGTCGCACGGCGTCCAGCACTTCCAGGCCGGCCAGCCTGCCCGTGGCGTCGTAGTCGGCAGCGATGCCTTCGGCCAGATGTTTGGTCGTCACCGTCGTCTCGCGGAAGACGATGCGCAACGCGTCAACTTCTGGATCGTAGCTCAGTTTCATGCTCACACCTGTTCAAAAGTAATACGCGTAAACAGTCACGACAACTAATTCCGCCGCTTCGTCCACAAATACCGGGCGGACTTGTTGGAGCGATGTATGATTGACAATGGAAGGAGGCGAGGGACAGTGTGTCTCACAATTGGACAGAGAGGGATCCTTCTACCTTGCCCCTATGGTACCAGGGTGGGTCCAGGGTGATACCAGACCGCCCCCAGACCAACACCGGGGTCGTAAGGAGTGTCCAAGACAGTTGGAGTGGGGCGCGCGGTCGGGGTCTTCTGAATAAAGCGATTTAGGTTGACTGTGCGGTGTGAGGCGGGGCCTGAGGGAACGGGGAAGGAATGGGAATGAAGTCAGGGCCTCGTGCCGACACCCTCGCGCCCAGCCTTGCCAGGTCCGGACCCAGGAAGAACTTCGTGGATGCGGCGGTCCAGGTCGAGGCGGCGGAGGGCCAGGGGACTGTTCAGGTCGTATTTGCCGGTGGCCAACTCGTCAAAGAGCTCGCGCAGCAGCAGCGGGCTGCCCCCTGACCGGCGCTGGAGCCAATCCGCGATGCTTCGCGTCTCGGGCGGGACAAGGCGAGCGTGCACCGCTGTTTCGACCAGCGCCTGAGTTTCGCTAAGTTGAAATGGCCGCAGCTCCACCCGCGCAAACCGCACGAGCAGCGGCCAGAAGTGGCCAATGTCCCACGGATGCTCGGAGCGCGCGCAAATCCAGACCGGCGCCCGCTCGGTCACGCTCTCAAAGAAGGAACTTAGCTTGGGCGAAATCCAGCCGACCCCGTCAAAGACAACCGTCCTTCCGGCAGCAGCGACGGCCTCGTGGAGGCGCTGCTTGCGCTGGAGAAGTTTCCGCCCCGCCGGCTCGAGGCCAAGCTGCGGTTCGAGGTCGTCGCATATCGCGCGCAGGTGCGCCGATCTGGCTGAAACCAGCATCTTTGATCGGGAACAGGAAAAGGTGATCCGCGCATTGCGAACGGGCGAAGGCGGCCGCGAGAAACCACCGCCGGCAAGACTCTGAGTCACGCAGCCGGTGCATGGTTTTCAGCCTTCGTTGTTCCCACATTCTAGTTTGAGCAACTCCCCGTTCGGCTTGCCACCATTGCCAATGGGCAGTAATCTTGGACTATGAAGTCGCTCGAACATATCGCCTCCGAGGCCTTGCTTCTCCCCAAAGACCAGCGTTTTACCCTGGCGCATCGCATTCTGGCCAGCGTGGAGCCGGAGATGCCTGCCGACGTGGAAGCGGCGTGGGACTTGGAAATCCGGGAAAGGATCGGAAGGTATGACGCCGGTCGGACGGTTGCCGTTTCCGGCCAAGGGGTCTTTGCGGAGCTGGACAAGAGGCTGAAGCGGTGAACTATTGGAAGCACAGAGTAACGGGCGCCTGACCGGACTTGGATTGCCGGCGTCTTTCGGTCCCCTTCCAGCCCGCTTGGCCTCAACCCGGACGGTTTCCTCTCCAGCGCCGATTACCAGAGCGACAAGAAGGCGGAGATCACCAGCCGCGTCGCCGCCAACTTTGTCGGCTGGGAGAAAGACCAAGCGCTGTTTGATCGCGAATTGGAAAAGGTGATTCGCACCTTGCGAACGGGCCAAGGCGCCCGCGAGAAACCACCGCCAGCAAAACTGTGAGCGGCAGGGCAATCAGCGTAGCAGGACGCCACGTCTTGCGCGTCGCGCCCCCAACTGATCCTGCTTTCCTCCCTGAGACGTAAGGGGATTCTTACGGACCTGCCAGGGGAACCGCCTCCTGACGGGATTTGCATTGCGGGCGTCGTTTGGATCCCTTCCCGCCCGTTCCGCCTCGACCCCGCCGGACCCGGAATGCGCCCCGCTGGCACCAGCGCCAACCCTGACAGGTGGCCCCGGCGATGACGACCAAGAGCGAGACCGAGCATAGGGGATTGCTTCCGCGCAGCGCTTCGGTGGGCAAGCCGGTTTAGAGAATCTTCTCTAACTCGGCAATTAACGGCGGGAGGTCCTCGGTGATGGTGCTCCAGATGATGTCATAGTCCACCAAGTCGTAGCCGTGGACCAGGCGGTTGCGCGTGCCGATAATTTTAGGCTGTGCTGCAACCGCACCTGCGGATCATGCCGCGGCATAAACCGGCTCAGCTTCGGCCAGAACCTCGTCACGGAAATACCGGCTGAGGCACAGCGGGGTGTTGAGGTCCACCTTGCGTCCGCCGAGCAGCGCGGACAGTTCGAGTTCCATCCCCGCTAGTCGAATCGGGTTGACTGTCAGGTGTTAGGCGAGACCCGGGGGAACGGGGAAGGAACGGGAATCAAGTCAGGGCCTCGCGCCGACACCCTCGCGCCCAGCTTTGCCAGGCCCGGACCCAGGAAGAACTTCGTGGATGCGGCGGTCTAGGTCGAGGCGGCGGAGGGCCAGGGGATTGGTCAGGTCGTATTTGCCGGTGGCCAATTCGTCAAGGAGCTCACGCAGGACCAGCGGGCTGCCCCCTGACCGGCGCTGGAGCCAATCCGCGATGCTTTGGGTCTCGGGCGGGACAAGGCGAGCGTGCACTGCTGCTTCGACCAGGGCCTGAGTTTCGCTCGGGTGGAACGGGCGCACCTCGACCCGCGCGAAGCGCGCCAGCAGCGGCCAGAAGTGGCCGATGTCCCACGGATGCTCGGAGCGCGCGCAAATCCACACCGGTGCCCGCTCCGTCACGCTCTCAAAGAAGGAACTCAGTTTGGGCGAAATCCAGCCGACCCCATCGAACACGACTGTCCTCCCGGCGGCAGTGAGGGCCTCGCGGAGGCGCTGCTTGCGCTGGAGAAGTTTCAGCCCCGTCGGCTTGAGGCCAAGCTGCGGTTCGAGGTCTTCGCATATCGCCCCCAAGTGCGCCGATCTGGCTGAAACCAGCAAAGAGAGTTGCTGGCGAAGCTGCCCCACCAGCGCGGATTTGCCGACTCCAGCGGGGCCAAGGAGCAGGACGTGGCTCCGCTGTGCGGCCAGTTCGCAGAGCCGCGTCAGTTCTCTACCGCGGCCCACGAAGGGGAACCGGGAGGCGCTCAGGGCTGGCGCTTCCCGGGGCCCGGTTTGGTGCTCTGAATTGGGCGCAGCCACGACTCACTACCGTTGCGAACCATATCGTCTTCTCGGTAGGAGTCATCAGCCCCGCCATGGCGGGACGGTTTCCCCCGAACGTTCTCGGGGGCAGGCAAACTCCATTGCCACGCTCAGCTACAGGTTGCCCGCACAATGGGGAAGGGTCAAGCTGGATGCGGGGCGAATGCTTCGGCGGCCCCACGGCAGGCAATCGCGCCTTAGTCCTCATCCCCGACCATTTTAACTGCCCATTCGGGATAGGGGGCGTGGGTGCCTTTCATGGCGCGCCAGAGGATACGATTGAGCACGTCCTCGGGGCAGCGGTCGGGTTCATCGAGGGCCAGGCGGTCCGAGACAATGGCGTCCTGGCGCAGGACGCGGTCAGCGATCTGTTTGGGGTCGGGGTTGATGCGGTCCAGGGGGACGCGGTTAGGCACGCTAGTGAAGGGCGTGAAATCCGGAGTCGCCATAAAGCAATCGCTCATCGGCGTGGCGGCGGCGTCCATTTGGTTCATGGGCGGCAAACCCAGGGTCAACTCCATGGTTCGCACGAGGCTGCATTGATTGTACTGGTCACTGACGGTCTGCCGACGCTTGGTGTATGGGCTGACGACATAGCACGTAGTGCGATAACCGCTGACGTGGTCCCAACCCGCCTGTGGATCATCCTCGATGGCAAACAGGCACGTGTCCGGCCAGAACCGGCTGCGGCTGACCGCCTCCGCCACGCGCCCCAAGGCCAAGTCGTTGTCGGCGACTTGCGCTCCCGGGGCAGGATATGCAGAACGAGCGCCACCGCTATGGTCGTTGGGGAGAAAAAGAATAGTCAACTCCGGCAGCTCACCGTTTGTCTCGAAGCGCCCGAGTTCCCGGATGAACTCCGCCGCGCGCACCACGTCCGGCACCTTCAGGTCCCAACCCACCGTGTTGGTATCGCTGTAAGGGCGCAGTGATTCGAGGCCGGCCCGGCTCCGGATCCGGGTCGCGCCAGCGCCCGCCTGAAAATCAGTCCAATAGTCTCGCCACGTGATTCTCCCCTTGCGCTTGGGATCTTTCCAGCCGGCTTGGGAGAGCATCCATTCGCCGTAGTTGCGGAAGGTCTTTCCATGGGCCAGGGCGTCGTCCCAGATAAAGCCCGACGATGCCCAGGCCAAGGCATCCACGCCGTCTGCGGTCTTCGCGCCTGGGTAGCTGCGCGGGTCGCCGGAGCTGAGCTGCCGTTCGACGTACTCGTTGGCGATGGCGCTGTCGGTCCACTGGTGTCCATCGGCACTTCGGGCGCCCGAGCAATAGGTGTTGTCCAACAGAACAAACTCCCGAGCGATCTTGTGTTGGTTAGGGGTGTGCTGTTCGCCGAAGATGCACAAACTGGCGTCGCCATTCCCTTCCGGCATGTCGCCCAGCATTTGGTCGTAGCTTCGATTCTCCTTGATTACGTAGATCACGTGCTTGAACCGGCTTGGCTCGCCTGCCCGCTCCGGCACGGGCCGGACAAGTTGGCCTGGACGCGGTGGGAGCAACGCCTCCGCCAGTTTGAGATACCGGATATTCCGCAAAGCCGTCCTGGTCAGAGTCGCCAACCGTCTTTCACCTGGCACCCGCACCAGGGAAACCGTGCCAAAGAAGTCCTTCGAGTTGAGCTTTGGTTTTTCGCCAGGGCGAAAGACTTTTGCCGCGCCAATGCCCTTAATATTGGCGACACATAGCAATTTGCGGCCTGGGTCGAACTGGATGGCCCCCGGGAACCAGCCGACTGGGATGAGTCCCACGACTTGCGAGGCATTGCGCTCCGGTTCGAAGCGAATGACGGCAACAGCGTTCTGGGTGCCGTTGCAGACGTAGAGCCTTCTTCCGTCCGGGGCAAAGGCCAGGGCGTTGGGTTGAGCGCCAAAGAGGTCGGCCGGGGTCTGCCGCGCCCAGATCTTCTCCACGATCCGGTCGGTCCGGGTGTCAATCACGCTGAGGGTGTCGTCTCCCGTATTGGCAGCCACGACGTATTTTCCGCCGGGGGAGAGGGCCAGCGCCGAGGTGTGCAGGCCGGTCGTGATTTCGGAGCTGAGCCTGCCCGAGGCCAGGTCAACCACCGTTACCGACCCCGACAGGGAGATGTAACGCACGGGGTCCACCAGAACGGTCGTACCCTTGCCCGCCGGGGCGGTGAGTTCGCCCGGGCGCGGGAAGCGTCCGCCCAGGTTACTGACATAGGCCTTGGAACCCGAGAGCACGACATCATAAGGCGCGACCCCGGTGTCCCAGGAGCGGAGCAGGGTGCCGGTGAATGCGTCAAGTTCGTATAGCCGCCCGCCCAGGTTGCCCGCCACATAAAGCCGTTTGGCGTCCGCGGACACCGCCAGCCCGGTCGGGATTTCACGCCTTTGTTTAGGGGCCTGGGCGTCAGGCACAGGCAGCACTGACGGGGCGGCGGCTACTCGGTCCCCATTCACATCAAACACCCAGACATTTCCGCCGACGTTGGACAGGTACAATCGCCGGCCATCGGGCGAGAAAACAAGCCCCGTGAAACTCAACTCCGCAGTATTGGTGAGGGAACGGCGGGCGGCTGAGGTTGCAGCGACCGCCCCGAACCCAGACGCACCGGAGTCGTTCTTGATGATGGACAACGGAATCTTCTGCAGCACTTGCCCAGTCGCAGGAGCAATCAGAGCGAGCGAGTTGTTCCGGCCGGCGGTGGCGAGCAAGCGGCCATCAGGGCTAAGCGCCAGGGCCTGCGGCCGCATCCCGGGAAGGCTCACCTGTTTGCCAGACGGGGTAAGCACTTGACCGGTCGGCAAGAAGAAACGATTGCCGGCCACAGGTCCCACCTGGTCGCTCTGGACCAGAGGCATCAACGGCTGCTTATTAGGCCCCGCACATCCGGCCAGAAACACGACCACCGCGAATTGGATGGAAGCGCGGGGCGAGTGGCGAGTGGCGACTCTTCGTTGCATTACTGGTTCTACCCCGCCGCCACGCAGGTCGTCAACGACCGTCACGCGCGCTCGGCAGATTGAGTGCGTGGCGCGGGTTGTGGGCGGGGCGGCTCCCGGCAGAAAAGGCCGCGAAGGGAGAACTGGGCGACTTGGGTCAAAGCGTCATCGCGGCATTCC
>Ga0074044_10002117_pt1 | contig 17454 bp, 17 predicted proteins | sample BogForMeECP23OM1_FD_94443 | JGI IMG/M metagenome (GOLD analysis project Ga0074044, IMG submission 94443) | Bog forest soil microbial communities from Calvert Island, British Columbia, Canada - Bog Forest MetaG ECP23OM1 | ecosystem: Environmental > Terrestrial > Soil > Wetlands ...
CCAGGCCTCGGCCGCGGGTGGCGAGGTCGGCGGTCTGCGCCGGAAGAGGAGCACTCCCAGAATGGCGGCCAGAATCAGGACGACCAGAACGACCCCGACGATCCACCACGGGAAGGGAGTGGACGAGCCGGCCGGGCACTGGCTGTATTGGCAGTTGGATTGGGCCGCAACGGCTCCGATGGTGGGAGCCAAGCCGGCGGCTACGACCGTGCCGAGCATGCCTGCGCCCAATGCGATGGGCAGGAGGCGTCGGGCCCACTGAGTCTGTACCATTCTAGGGTGCCTGCGGACGGAGCTACGATGTCGACCGCCCTATGTAAACCTGCGCCACGGGAGTCGTCCCCGTCCGGAGACCCCTCCTCACCGTCGGGACCCCGACCCAGTTGTTTTGAGGCTCCGAACCGGTCGCGGGAGTGATGGCGTTCCCCTACCTGGATGTGTTTGGCATCCTCCTCGCAGGGTACATGGCCTACTCCTTCTGGGAGCGGATCGACCCGAGGTACCCGATCGGGGCGGGACTCCTCCTCCTGGTCGCGACCGCCGTGACCGATGCGTTGGGCGCCTCCGACTCCGCCAATGTCCTCGCGGAGTACGTCTTCCTCCTCTTGGGAGCCGGGGTGGTCCTCCTGCTCCTCGAACAGCTCCGAGGACGTCGCATTCGGCCCGCGACCTCGCTACTTCAGGGGTCTGCGAACCCGGAAGAGCACGCGCCCGACCCGTCGCAACAGAGGGATCTCCCTTCCCAGGAGCCGCTCGATCACCTCGAGCAGCAGCCGGTCGCCTTCGTCGACGCTCCGAGTGGCCATGACGACCAGAAGGAACAATCCGGCGACAGCCAGAGCGAGGACCGGTAGCAGGTACCACGGGAGGACCGGGTGCAGCAGGGCCACGACCGCGAGGAGGGCCCCGACGGGGATCCCGGTCAGGGCGAGTGGGAGAAGAGAGTGCCTCCGGAACGGGTGGATCCCCGAGATCACGGCGAGCTCGAGTAGGGGGAGCCCGGCGGCCGTGAAGGCCGCGCTCGACCACGCAATGGCCGAGCCCACGCTTCCGTAGTGTGGGACCAGCCAGAACGCGAGGCTCACATCCAGGACGGCGGCGACGATCGAGTTGTACGCGACGAGCCGGTTCTGACCCAACGCCACCTGGGTGGCGCTTCCCGGTCCGAAGAGCGTCGTCGCGAAGGCGCCGACGACGGTGATCTGGAGGGGCGCGATGACCGAGGTGTAGTGCGACCCGTAGACGAAGAGGAGCGACTGGCTCGGGAGGAAGAAGAAGAGCGTGAACAGTGGGAGCGAGAACAGGACCATCCATTTCGTGACGGTCGCGTAGGTCAACTGGATCGAGTCGCGGTCTCCGTCGCGGAAAAACCGGGTCGTGACCGGGAGGAAGATGTACCCGACCGCGCCGATCCCGACCTGGAGGAGCCGCGCGAGGGTCACGGACGCGGAGTAGGCCCCGACCGAGGTCGGGAAGTAGAGCCCCAAGACGATCGTGTCGCCGTTGCCCGTGAGGCTCGAGAGGATGGAGGCGAGGAACAGGGGAGCGGCGAAGAGGAGGAGTCGGGGCATGGCCCCCGGCGCACGCGGCCCCGGCGGGAGCCGTCGGGGGAGTCGGAGCGCGAGGTAGGCGATCGTGATCAGGAGGACGACCACGCTCGCCGCCGCATAGGCGATGAGCGTGAATCGAAACGTGATCCCGCCCGGCTGGGTGAGCCCGACGAGGAGGAGCCCGAGGAAGATCGCGGGGGTGAGGATCTGAATGAGGAGGGCGTTCGGGGTGACGTCCTCGTACCCCTGGAAGATCGAGGCGATGAGGTTCGCTCCGATGGCGGACGCGACCGCGATGGAGAGGAATTGGAGGGCGATCCCGATGTCCCCTTGCCCCAACCGGGACCCTATGCTGGGTCCGACGAGGAAGAGCGCGACCGCGAGAACCGCCCCCGCCCCTTCCCCGAGGAGAAGGGTCCCGCGCACCATCGTGCGACGCTCGGAATCGGAGGAGGCGAACGGCAGGCTCCGGGCGATCGCGTTCGGAAGACCGAGGGTCCCGAAAGCAGAGAGAAACCCCGCGAGGGTGAGCGACCAGGAGAACGCGCTCCACTCATCCGGCGAGATGTTCCGGACGACGAGGACCCGGGCGCCGAAGGTGATCGCGACGAACAGGAGGGTCGCCACCAACAGGAAAAGGGTCCCGCGGGTGACCGTGGACAACCCTTCCCGCGTTCGATCGTTCGAGGGAGAATCCACGTTCCTCCCCTACCCTACGGGGCCCCGCGGAACGGTAAAAAGGCACCGTTGGGGAGGCACGGTTCTTGTAGCAGGAGGGGGCTCGGACCTCCGTGAGCGTCCCGGGTCCCTCGGGGACTGCACTGGTCCTGGGTTTACTCGGGCTCGCAGCGGCCTCGACCGTTCTGGGGGAGGGGGTCCGGCTCCTCGCGGTCCGGTGGGTCGGCTCCTGGAGAGTCCTCGAAGTGGTCGAACGGGGATTGCTTGATTTCTTCCTGGGCGGCGCGGTCCTGTACCTCCTCGCGGCCCTCCCGATCGGAGGTTTCTCCCTTCTAACCGTGGTCGGGGTCTTCCTCGCCGGCGGGGCCGGTGTGGGGTATGCGATCGTTCAGGCGGTTCGCTCCCACCGCCTGGCCCTCCGCCCCACGATCGCTCCCCTGCTCCGGCCCGCGGTGCTCCTCACGCTCCTCAGCGGCCTCGCCCTCCTCGTCTTCGAGGTGGTGGTCGCCGTGCCCGTGGGGACCGGGAACTCCTACGACTCGAGCCTCCTCACCTTCTACACCGCCCGCCTCCTCGCGGGCCATCAACTCTCGTTCACCTTCCTGCCGTCCGCCTCCCTCGGGATCCTGTACCCCCAGGCGACGACCGCCTACCTCGGTACGGCCCAGCTCCTTCTCGGTCTCCCCGGGGCCCGGACGACCCTCCTCCTGACCCCGCTCTTCTTCGGCTTAGCTCCGATAGGTGGGTTCGTCCTCGGACGTCGCCTTTTCTCGGGCGACCTCGGCGGGCTCGCCGTAGCCCTGCTGCTCGCGTTGACCGCCAGCTGGAGTCGCGTGCTCGTGGGCGGCAGCAACGACTTCGTCTTCGCCTTCCCCCTCGTCCTCTGGCTCGCCGGACAATCGATCGGGTGGATGCGGACCATCCCCACGCGGGCCGACGCCCTGGGTTTCGGATTGGTTCTCGGCTACTCCGCGGCCCTCAACCCGATGGGAGCGGAGTGGCTCGTCCCGGCGCTCCTTCTCACGACCCTCTTCGTCGGTCCCCGGTTCGCAGGGTCGGCGCGCCGATGGCTCGCCCGATGGGGCACGGCCGTGCTCGCGGCCCTCGTCCCGCTCGTTCCGACCTGGTACGTCGCGGCGCAGGGCATCGCGGCTCCCGGATCCGTTTCGGGGGCGGGCGCGCGCCCCGGGGTTTCCGCGGGTACAGAGTTCTCCCGGTTCGTGGGATGGGTCGACCCCTACCTCTTCCGCCCCTCGGACGTGTGGCTCTCCCCGCTCCCGGCGCTACGGGCCGAACTCGCGATCCTCCTGACCGTGGGGCTCGCCCTCCTGTTCTTTGTCGGTCGAGCGACCCTCGGAACTCGTTTCGAGACGGTCCGGGCCTTCCTGGCGGCGGGATTGGTCGCGACGTGGGGGTTGCTCGCGATCAGCTGGGTCGGGTCGACGGGCGGAAACTGGGCGATCCTGGTCGATCTGGTGAGCTCGTCCGAGGCCTCGATCTGGCTGTTCACCTTCTATGCCCTTCTCGCCGCCGTTCCCCTCGTCCTCACCCTCGAATGGGCGGCCTGCGCCGTTCGGCGCCCCTCGGCCGTGCCCTCCGACCCTCCCCCTTCGCTGCTCCGGAAGGCGGTCCGGGCTCGGGGAACCGCCGCGACCGTGCTGTCGGTGGCGCTCGTGCTCGTGATCCTCCTCCCCGGCGCCATCCTGACCCCGACGCAGCTGCCCCCGGTCCTCTCGACGCTCTACCACGACTTTGGGAACGTCACCTCGACCGAATTCGCCCTGCTCGAGTACGCGGGCAGCCACCTGCCGACCGGGGCCCGGGTCTTGGTGGCGCCGGGGAGCGCGGGCGAATTCTTACCCGCCTACGACCCGTCCGCGGTCCTGCTCTACCCGATGCTGCCGGGATGGAACCAGTTCAATGCGTCCTACGCGCTCGTCGTGAGCGAACTGACGAACGCTACGCTCGACCAGAATGGGTACGCCGCCCTTCGGATCCTGCAGGTCCAGTACATCATCGTGACCCCGGCGAGCTCCGTGCTCTGGCCGGCCTTTTCTTCGGCCCCCCTCATCAACTACGTCTACGTTCCCATCTACGAGAACCAGGGGACCTCCATCTGGGAGATCCCCTCGCCGTCTCCGAACTGTCCGCCCGGTACGGTCTGTCCGATCTAGACGAACTCGTCCAGGATCGCGGTTCGGCCCTTGATTCCCGAGGGCTGGAGCGCGAGCGGTCCGGCCGCGAGCACCTCCTCGAGGTCCTCGTAGGTCGGCCGCTCGGTCTTGTAGAACAAGCCGATCGGGATCTTGTCGCCCCATTCGAGCGATCGCTCGAACGCCGCGACGATATTCGAAGGGTCGTGCCCCGCACTCTCGAGCTTGTAGACCCGCTGGCGGAAGAAATCGAACGTGTTGATCTTGTTGTACGTGACGCAGGGGCTGAACACGTCCACGAAGGCGAACCCCTTGTGCTGGATCCCTCCGGCGACCAAGTCGGCCAGCTGCTTCACATCCCCCGAGAAGCCCCGCGCGACGTAGGTGGCCCCGCTCGCCAGCGCGAGGGAGATCGGGTCGATCGGGTGTTCGATCACCCCGGTGGGGGTCGACTTCGTCTTCTGGCCCATCGCCGAGGTCGGGCTCGCCTGGCCCGTCGTCAGGCCATAGATCTGGTTGTCCATCGTGACGTACGTCATGTCGACGTTCCGCCGCATCGTGTGGATGAAATGGCCGACCCCGATGCCGAACCCGTCGCCGTCCCCGCCCGTCCCGATGACGGTCAGGCCGTGGTTCGCCCACCGGATCCCTTCGGCGACCGGCAGGGAACGGCCGTGGATGGCATGGAAGCCGTAGGACGAGAGGAAGTGCGGGAGGTTGGAAGAGCACCCGATCCCCGACACGATGACGACGTTCTGGCTCGGGATCTGCAGGCGCTTCACGGCCATCTCCACCGCCGCGACTACGCCGAAGTCCCCGCACCCAGGACACCACGTGGGCTTTGTGTCCGATTTTCCGATGAGGGGCAACGCCCCGCCCGTCGGGGTTGGCATCACCCGCGCGCTACTTTCCGCCATGGTTCATCTCCTCGAGCCCCCGGGCGACGATCTCGTGGGGATAGAAGGGCTCGCCGTCGTACTTGAGAAGGCGGCTCGTGAGGTGCACCCCCGATTCGGCGCGCAGGAGTCGGCCGAACTGGCCGGAATAGTTGGCCTCCACGAGGAGCGTGCGGTGCGTGCGCCCGAGGGCGAGCGCGGCCGCTGCGGGGTCGAGGGGGTAGACGGTCGGGAAGTAGAGGAGGTTCGTCGGATGACCCTGGGCGAGGAGCTGGGCCATGGCGTCCCGGATCGGGCCCACCGTCGACCCCCAGGCGACGAACGTCAGGGGCGCGTCCGCCGGTCCCTCCAGGACGAGCGGCTCGGAGTTCGCCAGCAGGCCCTTCATCTTACCCATCCGCTTGTCCATCATCCGGGTTCGTTCTGCGACCCAGCGGGGGATCCCGGACTTCGTGTCCGACACGAGGTGCCCTTTCTCGTCATGCTCGTCCGAGCCCGCGATGAACTGGAGGCCGGCCTGGCCGGGGAGGGCCCGCGGGGAGACGCCGGATTCCGTGTACTGGTAGCGAAGGTACTCGTGGCCGTTCGGTTGGACCGTGAACAGGCTCGAGGGCGCGAGGTCGAGCGGGATCTCTTCCCGGTCGACCGTGAAATGGCTCTCGGAGAGATGGAGGTCGCTCGCCAGCAGGATCGGGGTCTGCCATGCCTCGGCTAACTCGAACGCGCGGATGGTCGCGTGGTACGCGTCCTTCGCGTGCGTCGGCGCGAGGATGGCGCGGGGGAACTCTCCCTGTCCCGCCCCGAGCATCAGGTTGAGGTCGCCCTGCTCGGTCTTGGTCGGGAGACCGGTCGAGGGGCCGGAGCGCTGCGATTCCACGACCACGAGGGGGGTCTCGGTCATCCCGGCCATCCCGAGGGCCTCGACCATGAGGGAGAAACCGCCGCCGCTCGTCGCGGTCATCGCACGGACCCCGCCGAAGGAGGCGCCGATCGCCATGTTGATGGCCGCGATCTCGTCCTCGGCCTGCTTGACGACGATCCCGAAGTCCTGGGCGTGGGCGGCCAGGTAGTGCAGCACCCCCGAGGCCGGGGTCATCGGGTATTGGGCGAGGAACTTGAGTCCCGCGGCGGCGGCTCCGAGGGCGATCGCCTGGTTGCCCGTCATGAGGAGCTTCGCGGCCCCCGCCTTTCGGACGGCGTGGTCGTTCGCACTCGCGTGGGCCTCGGCGAAGTGGTACCCGTCCGCCGACGCACCGAGGTTCCAGGTGACGACGTCGCCGGCCTTGCGGCCGAAGGAGTCGGTCAGCACCTGGTGAAGCAGGTCGAGCGGGATGCCGGAAAGGAAGGCGGTGGCGCCGATCCCCCCGGCGTTCTGGAGGATCGACTGGCTCGTGTGCTTCCGGGCGAACTCGAGGGTCGGCACCGGGAGCGCGGTGACCCCGGCCGGAAGTTCGCCCGCGGAGACCGCGAACTTCTCCGGGTCGAAGACCACCGTGCCGCCGCGGCGGAGACCGGCGGCGTGCACGTCCACGGTCTGCCGGTCGAGCGCGTAGAGGATGTCAAGACCATCTCCCTGGGAGTGGGGGCGCCCGTCGCCGGTTCGTGCCTGATACCAGACATGCCCGCCGCGGATGACGGACTGGTAGGCGTTGAGGCCGAACACATGGAGTCCCATGCGGGAGAAACATCGGGCGATCGTCTCGCCCACCGAGGCGATCCCGTCGCCGGCCTGACCTCCCGACCGGACTGAAAGTTCATACATCGGCCGTTCGAGGAGCCATCGGTATTAATCGGTTGTGCGGTGCGCCTCCGATGACCGAGCACGGAAGTCCCGCGCGACGCGCGACGGCCGCTGCCGGACACGCCCGGTTGCTGCTGTTCTCCAGCGCGCGCACCGCGGTCGGAACGGGGGCTCTTGACTGGCCGGTGCCCGCCCAGGGGACTCCGGTCCGGGAGCTCCTGGACGAACTCTCTCGGGCGCACCCCGCCTTGGTCGCGATCCTCGCTCACAGCCGCATCTTCCACGATGGGGTTCCGGTCTTCCGCCTGGACGAGCGCGTCCGCGCCGGCGACGAAGTGGCGGTTCACCCCCCGTATGGAGGCGGGTAGCGTGTCGGTCCGGCTGAGCTCCCGTCCCCTCGTGCCGTCAGCCGCGTATCGGGAGCTGGAAGACCCGACGTTGGGAGGGGTGGTACTCTTTGCCGGGCGCGTGCGCGCGGACCCGACGGAGTCCGGAACCGTGCGCGCCTTGCTCTACGAGACGCACCGGGGACCGGCGCTTCGGGTCATGGAGGAGCTCGAGACCGAAGTGAAGCGGCGCTTCGGCGCCGGGCGGGCCGTCGTCTGGCACCGCGTCGGGCGTGTCCGTGTTGGCGAGATCGCGGTCATCGTCGGGGCGGCGTGCGGCCACCGCGAGCCGGCGTTCGAGGCGACGCGGTACTTGATCGAGCAACTGAAGCGGACCGTGCCGGTCTGGAAGGAGGCGCGAGCACGACCCGTGCGTCCACGGCCACGACGCCGACTCCGACGCCGCGCACGATCAACGGGTTGAGGTCGAGCTCCGCGACCTCGGGCAGGGTCACCGCGAGCTGGGAGACCCGTTCGATCGCCTCCGTGAGCGCGTCCAGGTCGCTGGGCGGTTCTCCCCGGACCCCTTGCAGGAGCGGGAACGCCTTCACCGATTCGATCATGTGGCGGGCCGAGAGGGGCCGGACCGGCGCGAGGCGGAACGTCACGTCCCGGAGCACCTCGACATAGATCCCGCCGAGTCCGAAGACCACGATCGGCCCGAACCCGGGGTCCCGCTGGAGCCCGATGAGCACCTCCTTGCCGCCTCGGATCTCCGCCTCGACCTCGAACCCCTCGAGCCGGACCCGTGGCGCGCGGCGTCGCACGGTCTCGGTCATGACGCGGACCGCGTCCCGCACCGCGGCCGCATTCTCGAGGTGCAACACGACCCCACCGACCTCGGTCTTGTGCGAGATGTCCGGCGAGGCGACCTTGAGGACGACCGGATACCCAACCTCCTCGGCGGCCGCGACCGCCTCCGTCGCGGTGCCCGCCCGCCGGGACGCCGCGAACCGGATCCCGAAGGCTTCGAGGAGCTCGCGGGCCGCATACTCGGGAAGGACCGTCGCGCCGGCCCGGTGGGCGCGGGCGATCACACCGCGAGCCGCGCGAAGGTCCACGGGGAACTTTCGGACCTCGGTCCGAGGCCGGTTCAGCCAACTCCGATACCGCGCGAGGCTTCCCAACCCCTGGACCGCCTCCTCGGGAAATGTGAAGGAAGGTACTCCGGCGGACTCGAGCTGCCCGACCGCGTCGGAGAGATCGGTCAGTCCAAAGAGGCACGCGGCGACGGCTTTCGGGCTGCGGGCGTGCGCCTCGAGGATCGCCTGGGCGACCGCCTCCCCGGTGAGGGTGCCGGTCGGGGTCGCAATCGCCATCACCCCGTCCGTTCCCGGCGCGTCCAGCAGGATCCGGAGCGCCGCAGAGATCTGGGCCGGTTTCGCGTCCGCCGTCATGTCCAGCGGGTTCGCGAGCGCCGCCGACGGGGAGAGGATGCGGGCGAGCTTCGCCCGTTGGGACTCCGTGGGCAGCGGCAATTCGAGTCCGTGGCGAATGGCCGCGTCCGCCGCCACGATGCCGGGGCCCCCCGAATTCGTTAGAATCGCGAGGCGCGGACCGTCTAGGTGCAAGCCGGCGGCGAACACCTTCGCAGTGCGGAACAGCTCACCGATCGAATCGACCCGTTGGACCCCCGATTGTTCGAAGAGGGCGTCGAAGAGCTGGTCGCGCCCGGATTGGGCGAGCGAGCCCGTATGGCTGCGCGCGGCCCGCTCCCCCGCCGGAGTTCGCCCGCTCTTGATGACGAGGACCGGTTTCATCTCGGTGACCTCGCGGGCGGCCTCGAGGAACCGACGCCCGTTCGCCAGGCTCTCGACGTAGAGCAGGATGACGCGCGTGGCCCGGTCGCGGCCCAACGACCGGAGGAGGTCGTTCTCGTCCACCCCGGCCCGGTTACCAACCGATACGAACTGGGAGAAGCCGATCCGCTCTGCGATCCCGTACTGAAGGATGCCCGCGCACAACGCGCCGCTCTGGGATACGAATGCGATGTTTCCGCGGGGCGGGAGGCTCTCGCTGAACGTCGCGTTGAGGCTGACCGATGGGTCGGTGTTGAGGAGGCCGAAACAGTTCGGCCCGACCAGGGACATCCGATACTGCTGCGCAACGCGGACGAGTTCCTCCTCGAGCGCGACGCCCTCTCCTCCGACCTCCCGGAACCCCGAGGAGATCACAATGACCCCCCGCGTCCCCGCGCGGCCGAGCTGGCGGACCACGTCCGACACGACCCGCGCCGGCACGATCACGATCCCGAGGTCGGGGACTTCGGGCAGGTGGGCGACATCGGGGTAGCAGTGGACCCCGGAGACGCTCGAGGAGGAGGGGTTCACCGGGTAGACGACCCCGCGGAATCCAGCCTGGAGGATGTTGCGGAACAGGCTCATTCCGACGGTGCCCGGCCGGTTCGAGGCGCCGACGACGGCGATGGACTGGGGAGCGAAGAGTTTCCCGACCCCTCCGGAACGCACCGAGCTCATGCGACCGTTTCCCCGGCGGTGGAGCGCCGGAGCCTCCATAATATAGACCCCTCGACGTGGACCGCCCCATGCCTCCCGAGGAACCTGCACCGGCCGGTCGACCCACTTCCGCGCCGGCCGGACCGATGCGGCGCGGCCCGCCCGGCAGCATCCTCCAACGGATGGAGAAAGGGCAAATTCGTCACGTCGTCGCGGTCGGCAGCGGAAAGGGCGGCGTCGGAAAATCCACCGCCACCGCCCTCCTCGCGACCGAACTCCGTCGCCGGGGTCTCGCCGTGGGAATCCTCGATGCCGACATCACGGGTCCCTCCATCCCCAAGTTGCTCGGGCTCACCGGACCGCTCACCGACCGCGGCGAGGGGATCGAGCCCGCGACCTCGCGCACGGGCATTCCCACCGTCTCCTCGCAGTACATGGTCGAGGACGAGAAGACCCCCGTCATCTGGCGGGGACCGCTCGTCACGCGGCTCATCACCCAGTTCTTCGGGGGTGTCCACTGGGGGGCCCTCGACTACCTCCTCATCGACATGCCACCGGGAACGAGCGACGTCCCGCTCACGGTCTTTCAGACGATCCCGATCGACGGCATGGTCTTCGTCGTCACTCCTCAGGACCTCGCCGCTCTCATCGTCAAGAAGGCGATGAACATGGCCCGGGAACTGCACGTGCCGCTCCTCGGCCTCGTCGAGAACATGTCCTACCTCAACTGCCCGGACTGCGGGAAGCGGATCGACCTCTTCGGCGTCAGTCAGGTCGCCAAGATCGCCGAGGAGTAAGGGATCCCCGTCCTCGGACAGATCCCCGTCGTCCCGTCGATCAGCGGGCTCGGGGATGTGGGTCGGATCGATGAGCACACCGGGCCCGAGGTCACGTCTCTCGCCGACGCGTTCGTGCGTTCGATCGACGAGGCTACGAAGGGGCAGACGACGGTCCTCTGACCTCGCGGAGCTTCGCGAAGGGGATCGACTCGACCGCGATGCCTTTCCGGCCCAACGCGGCGGCGAGTCCGGGCAAGTGCGCGTCCCCCACGACGGCTGCGATCCGACCGTACCCCTGGAGACGGAGCACCACGAGGCGTTCGGCCATGTGCTCGTTCCGCTCGTCCAGGAGTACGCGGGCGAGCGTGGGACTGGCGAGGCGCAACTGTTCCGCGTACACCTCCGGAGACGCGGCGTACCGGTCCATCTCGCGCGTCACGAGCTTGGCCGGCAGGAAGAGCGCGACCGCCGCCCCGACCAGCAATTGCACCCGCTCCTTGAACGGCATCGAACGGACGAGCCGCATGACGGTGAGGCGGAGCGGGTCGTCGATCAGGAACAGCGGCAACTGTCGCTCGCGGGCCACCAACGCGGCGACCTTCATTTCGGCGCCCGCCTCTCCTCCTCCGAGCTCGGAGCCGAGGCGACGCTGGACCAGGGCCCAGAGACGGGGCAGGAGCGGGAGGCCGCTCCGGTCGCGCGGATGGGCCGCGGGGGCGAAGAGCGAGCCCGCGCGCTCGGGATCGAGCTCCACCGCGACGCCGTCGAGCACGCGACCTCCGAGGATGAAGCGCAGGGGGACGGAGAGGTCGATGACATGCGCCGCCCCGAGGAGCAGGATGGGGGACTCGGTGGTCCGGGCGTACATGGCTCCACGGAGCGCACCGGTCGCTATCTGCCTTTCCCGCGGACGGCCGCGGCAACCCCCAAATAGGGGAGGGCGGTCGCACCGGACGATGGCGTGGACGATCTTCAGCGTGCCTTCCTCGAAACGGGCCGAGCTCGATGCCGCCCTGAAGGACGACCTGGTTTCCCGCCAGAGCCACACGCTGCGGGACGCCGCCGCGATGGGGGGCCCCTCGGACCAGACCTACATCCTCATCGACGGGTCGACCGACGGGGTCGCTCGCGCGAACGAGTTGCTCGGGAAGGTGGGGACGGTCCTCCCGGCGGCCGAGGGAGCGACCGTGCACCAACGGTTCCGGGACGACGAGGACGCGGCGTCGGCCGGCATGGGCCTCTTCTTCACCGAAGAGTAGAGGCTTAGTCGTTGGACGGTGCGTGCGACGGCTCGAGGTCTTCCCCGCCGCCGAAGACCCGCTGGCATCCCTGGTAGAACGCCTCGAGGCCGGTGCCGTCCTTGGAGGAGGTCGTGATGAGCCCGGTCAGCGAGCCCATCGACTCGAGCGCGCGGAAGAGCTCGGTGGACAGTTGCGTGTCCGGCGTCGGGGTATCCGCCGTCACCGCCTCATAGAGCACGCCCGGCTCCTCGGACCAGCGCGTCATGCGTTCGAGCTGCTCGGGGGTCAGCGCGTCCGCCTTCGTCAGGACGTTGACCATCGGCAGTCGGAATCGAAACTCCACCGTCGCGCACAGCATCATCAGGGAGACGAAGCCGCCGGGAGTCCGGGCGAGCGCGGGGTCGAAGAGGAACGCGATCGCGGACCGGTCGCCGCTCAGCGCGTCGACGATCGCTTTCGATGCTTCGCGAAACGCGAACAGCTCGATCTGGCCGGGTGTGTCGATGAGCACGTAGTCCGACTTCAACTCCTGGACCGCCTGCTTCACGTCGAAGATCTTGAGCGCGATCATGTCGGCCGCGGCGACCTGGGCGCCGTTGGGTCCGAGGCCGTACTCGTCCTGGATGTCGGCGAGCCGCACCCACTCCCGGATATCGACATCCGGTTCGAAATCCGTCCCCTCGAGCCCCGGGTCGAGGTTGACGACGGTGGAGTCATACCCCGCCGTTCGGAGCCATTCGGCGAACGCCCGAACGAACGTCGTCTTACCGGCACCCGCGGTCCCGGTGAAGTACACCGTGCCCGGTTCCTCCACCTACTTCTTCCCCCCGGAAGCCCGTCGGCGGGCGAGTTCCCCCGCGACCGAACGCAAGAAAGCGGCCTTGCTGGTCGAACCCTTCTTCACGACCTTGACCCGGCCGTCGAACGCCCCGGCGGTCCGCGGGTACTGCTTCCCGGACTCGAACTCCGCCTTGAACCCGAGGTGTACCGCCGCCGCCACAATCTCCTCACCCGTGAGATCGACCAGCGCGAGGTCCGCCGGGATCCGGCGACCATCCTTGCGGGAGTGCTCCCGACCGAGATAGGCCGGGTAGACATAGAAGTGGTCGGGCATCGTGGGCCCGTCGGGACGCTCAGGCCGAGCCGGACGCAGCCGCCGGGAGTCGGACGCCGTTCAGGACCCCGTCCTGGCCCGGTCGGGAACGCACCCGGACCAGCCCGAGCTCCGTCTCGAGGATCGCACCCTTCGTGATGATGTTCCGTTGCACGTAGTTCGGGTTGGCCGGATTTCCACGCACGGTCACGATCTTGGTGTTCTGGGTCTTCTTGGTCGCGGGGTCGAAGACGTTGATCGTCTCGACCGTCAGAATTCGCATCTTGATGTTCCCCCCGCGGACGCGGTAGCGCTTGACGATGTCCCCGCCAAGGGTGGCCGACTGGAGTTCCCGACCGATCTCGAAGCGTCGCTTCTTCCGGATGGGGCGGAGACGCCCACCGGTGCGTTTGCGACGAGAACGACCCTGCCAGATTCCCATGAGACTCCGCGGAGGTCGGGCCGACCGGGGTAGCGTATATGACGTTTCTCGGCGAGCTGCCCTTCCGGAACCCGACCTCTTTCGGGGGGTCGGGGGAACTCGTGTCCCGGAGGACGATCCGTCGGGTCAGAGGCGGGGCGAGTGCGTGTGGTCCTCTCCGAAGAGCCACCGTCGGCCCCCCGGCCATCCTCCGTCGGACAGGGTCAGGATTGTGCGGTAGTACTGGTTGATCGCACCGGCGCTATAGTCGACGGCGTCCCGCGGTCCGAGGGCATAGTTGGCAATCGCGGCCCACCGGTACTGTCCCCGCATTTCCTCTGAAATCCCGCCAGGGCGCGGGTGGGCGTCCACGAGCTCCGGACGACTCAGGAGGTCCCAGGCCGAGGCCGGGGCACCCCCCTCCTTCCGGTAGACCACGTTCGCGAGTGGGTCGACCGCACCCCAAGCGCCCTCGCGCCACACTTCGACCACCGTGTGACCGCCGTACGGCCGTTCGACATCCGCGAGGATCACGAGGCGGGCCGGGATACGGGCGACCTGGAACAGGGCGGTGGCGACCCGCGCGACATCGGTGCACCAATCGGAACCGCGCGCGATGATCTCCTCTTCCGACCCGCCGAACTTCCGCGTCTCGAGGGCGACCGCCTGGGCGGGCGCCAATTCAGACGCGAATCGAACGACCGTCGAGACCCGTTCTTCCTCGGCCGCGCCAGCCGGAGAAAGCCCGTGGGCGACGCGTTCGAGCTCCGGCCGCATTCCGACCTCGTAGGCGACGCGGGTCGGGGTGAAGTCCCGGTAGAGATCCGGGGCCGTGGCCGGCACCAGTCGGACCATCGCGTCCCATACCTCTCGGTCGATGGAGCCGTGCGGGTGCGGGTCGTTCTCGAACATCGCCCGGTAGGCGGGCGGCAAGTGTCGCGTACCGCGATAGTCAAAGTAGGGATCCATGGCCCGCATGCTCCCTCGGAGTGGGTCGGAGGAACGTATCCCGTGTTAAAGGAATCACCTCGGCCGGTCCGGACGTCGGCTCGGCGACGTCGTTCGGCCGGTCTTAAGCCCCGCCGACCTCTCGCGGCCCCGAGGTCCGGGCCGGTGCATGAGGGTCATCGGAGTGGACGAAGCCGGACGCGGGAGCTTTGTCGGTCCGTTGGTGGTGGGGGCGTTCGCGGTCGAGGAGGGCGATATCGAAGCGGTCCGCGAGAGCGGAGCACGTGATTCGAAGTGCCTCTCTCCGGCCGCGCGGGAAGCGGTCTACGCGCGACTCCCACGGTGGGGGTCCCTCGCGTCCATCGCCCTCAGCCCGCGCGCGGTGGACCGGGCAGTCCAGGTGGGAGGGCTGAACGACCTCGAAGCCGACACGTTCGGGGACCTAATCCGAAGGTTGGGGGGAGACGAAGCTCGGGTGGATGCGTGCGACACGAACGAGGCGCGGTTCGGGCGACGGGTCGGGCTTCGGGCCGGCGGGGCGGTCCGGGTGGTCTCGCGTCACCATGCGGACCGGGACGACCCCGCGGTCGGTGCGGCCTCGATCGTGGCCAAGGTCCGGCGCGACCGCGCGGTCGCCCGCCTGCGCAGCACTTTGGGGGACGCGCTCGGAAGCGGCTATCCTTCCGACACCCGGACGATCGAATTCGTGCGCGGACACCTCGCCCGAGGGGGCGCCGCACCGACGTGGTTGCGTGCATCGTGGGCCACGATGACAAGGGTTAAGCGAACGCGGCCGGCTGTCACGCTGGATCGGTTCTACCCATGACCGTCGAGGAGACGCTCGCTGCCCTGGTCGAGCGATTCAACCGGCACGCGGAGCGTACGCCGGCGATGGCGGAGGAGCTCGATGGGATCGAGCGAACGATCGAGGTGCGTCTCCGGGACGGGGGGACGTACGCTGTGGATCTTCGGAAGGGTCGACTGTCCGACCTCCGGTCGGGGTCGCCTTCAAAGTCCGACGTGAAGATCATCACCGATGTCGCGACGTTCCAGGGCCTCGTCGCCAAGGAGATCGGGCCGATGAAGGCCCTGGTCACCCGGCGCCTCGCGATCGAAGGGAGCCTAGAGGACAAGCTCCTGTTCCGGAAGCTCCTCTAGGGATCGCTCGTTCTCTCCGGGGTACGGGCCGGGACCCCGGCCGTCGGCGACAGGTGCTGGACGAAGAACTCGGCCGCGCGGCCGTACGCTGTTACCTGATTTTCCCGGCGCACGAGTCCATGCCCTTCGTTCTCGAACCGCAGGAACTCGACCGGGACCTTCCGCTCGGTCAGCGCCGCCACGATCTGTTCCGCCTCGTAGATCGGGACCCGGGGATCGTTCGCTCCGTGCACGACCAAGAGCGGGGTCCGGATCCGATCGACGTGGTGGAGCGGCGAGATCGACTCGAGGAACTCTCGGTCGTGCTCCAGGCTCCCGTACTCGTCCTCGCGTACCTTGCGGCGCCACGGTCCGGTGCGCTCCAGGAACGTCACGAAGTTCGCGATGCCGACGATGTCGACGCCGGCGCTCCAGATCTCGGGGTACGTCGCGAGGGCCGAGAGTACCATGAAGCCGCCGTAGCTACCGCCGACCACGCCGACCCGACCCCCGGCCGTCTCGTCCGCCGAGGAGGGAACGGCCGATCGTACGAGGTCCCGAAGGTCGCGGACCGAGTTCATGCGGAGGCGGACGTCGTCCAGATGGACGAAGGTCCGTCCGTAGCCGAGGCTTCCCCGGACGTTCGGCACTAGAACGCGGAACCCCTCCCCGACGAAGAAGTGGATCAACGGAGCGAACGTGGGACGAGCCTGGCCCTCCGGGCCCCCGTGGACGACGACCAGGGTACCCCGGGGGGCCTTCGTCGGAACGTACTCCCAGTAATCGATCGACACCCCGTCCTCGGCGCCGAACGAACCGAGCTCGGGGGAGAAGGCCGCGCCAGGTCGAGGAAGAGGGCTCGCGGTGATCGGCCGGCTTTCCCCGGTGGTCGGGTCGAGGGCGTAGACCTCCGTCCCCACCTCGGCCGAGCTCAGGTCGTAGAAGAGGCGCGTTCCGTCCGGGCTCCACGTCAGCGAATCGACCACACCGGGTTCGGGGAGGGGGAGGTTCGCGAACTCGGCCGACGCGAGGTCGTACACCCAGAGTGCGCTCCACCCCCGTTCGTTCGTCACCCCGGCCAGACGGCGCGCATCCGGCGACGCCCGAAGTCGCTCGACATCCCCGGGGAACTCGCGGATCACCTCCGAAGATCCTCCCGCGAGGGGATACCGGACGAGCGCGGCGAACTCCCGCTCCGGGTTGGTCGCCGCGTAGGCATCCGCCCCCAGGAGTTCCGCGCCGAACACCTCGACCTCGCCCACGTGCGGGTTCAGGTGACGTTCGACGCCGTGGTCGAGAACGAACAGGTCGGAGTCGAGGTTCGTGTTCGAACGTTCGAGGAGGGCGACCTCGTCTCGCGCCGCGACGACCGAGACGAGGGCATCTTCCTGGCGGACCAAGCGCCCCGGGGTCGCCGTCTCCACGTCGCACTCATAGATGTCGAAGAATCGTACGTCGCGCTCGTTGGAGGAATAGAGGAAATGTCGAGCGTCGCGCCACGCTCCCGGTTGGTGGATCCGGTCGGGTCGGTCCGTGAGCCGGCGAATCCGTTCGCCGTCCTCCCCCACCAGGGAGAGCTCCCAGAGCTCGTTGCCGCCGCGGTCGGTGGCGACGACGACGCGGGGGTCGTGATGCGAGGGGAGGACGGCCTCGACCCGTTCGTCCGTCGACCAGAACGGACGGAGGTTCCCTCCGGTGGGGTCGACCGTCCACACCTTGGGAACCCCGTCCTGGTTCGAAAGGACGTAGAGCGTTCGGCCATCCGCGCGGATCCGGGGATTCCAGGACCGTGGGAAGGCGAGCCAACGCTCCAAGCGGCCGGCGAGCGAATCCGGTGCGGACGTCGGACGTTCCATCTCCGGCGACCGAAGCGCAGGTCCGTAATCGTAGTTTCGCTCGGACCGACCCGGATCTCGGCCCGTGCGCCCTTCCTCCGACCCCTCCCCGCCCGTTCCAAGGAAACTCTCTTCAGGGG
>Ga0074044_10002119_pt1 | contig 17450 bp, 17 predicted proteins | sample BogForMeECP23OM1_FD_94443 | JGI IMG/M metagenome (GOLD analysis project Ga0074044, IMG submission 94443) | Bog forest soil microbial communities from Calvert Island, British Columbia, Canada - Bog Forest MetaG ECP23OM1 | ecosystem: Environmental > Terrestrial > Soil > Wetlands ...
AAGGACAGCGCAAACTCTACGTGGCAGCCGATAACGGCACGGAGAAGGAATATTCCGTTCCGCGCGGCGTCCACATCAACGTGCAGGAAGGCGAGCGCGTCCGGGCAGGTGAACCGCTGATGGACGGCCCGCTCAACCCGCACGACATTCTGGCCGTGCTCGGTGAAAAGGAACTGCAGTCTTACCTGGTGAATGAAATCCAGGAAGTCTACCGGCTCCAGGGTGTGAACATCTCGGACAAGCACATCGAAGTGATCGTCCGTCAGATGATGCGCTGGGTGAAGGTCGAAGATGTAGGCGACACCCAGTTCCTCCTCGAGCAGCAAGTGGACAAGTTCCGCTTCCACGAGGAGAACGAGCGTGCCATCGCGCAGGGTGGCAAACCGGCCACCGGGCGTCCGTTGCTGCTCGGTATCACCAAGGCGTCGCTCTCCACCGATTCGTTTGTTTCCGCCGCCTCCTTCCAGGAGACCACGCGCGTGCTGACCGAAGCTTCGATTCAGGGAGCGGTCGATCATCTGCGCGGCTTGAAGGAGAACGTAATCGTGGGCCGCTTGATTCCGGCCGGCACCGGCATGGAGTATTACCGGAACGTGCGTCTCTCTCCGGAAATGGAAGAGGCCGCCAGCAAGGTGCAGGAGGAAGTCTCGCAAGCTTACGAAGATGCCGAGCGCGCGCTCGAACTCATGCGGCACGAAGGCGAGACCGAAGAACTCGCCGCGGAGTAGGTTGGAGCGAATTCAGGACAGGGGCGACGCGAGTCGCCCCTCGTTTTTGCTGGTGTGGGGAGGGGGCGCCCCTTCGGCAAGCTCAGGGCAGGCTCTCGCTCGTCCAAGTCGAGCGCAGCTCGGCGGTTGCTAGCAGCCACAGCAGGTCTGGGTTCGGTATAGAATGACGCTGAACTGAGCGACGATTTCCGAAACCAATGGCTTTAGCACTGGAACCACAGCGCCTGCCCGAGCAACCTCAGGACCGCAATCCCGCGCCGGAACCGGTTCCCGGCGGACTGGTGTTGGCTCCGGCACTTGGGCGGTTCTGGCGTCTGTTCCGCCTGTCGATCTGGCGCGCCTTTGAGCACGATGCTTTCGGGACTGCCAAAGCCTCGGCCTATTCGGCCATCTTCACTTTTTTCCCAGCCCTACTGGTGCTCGGCGCGGTAATTGCCACCCTGAAGCGCGGTGAAGTCTACTTGCGCGAGATCTCCTACGCCCTGGGGACCATTTTGCCTGCGGGCAGCGCCACGGCGCTATCTTACCTGCGAAGCAAAGCGGACCGGCCGGTGGGCCTGCTCGTCTCCACATCGTTATTGACGGTGTGGACCGCTTCCGGCGTCATCATCTCCTGGATGGAGGGCTTTCGCCGCGCCTACCAGCTTCCCAAGACCTGGGGGTTAGTTCAGGAGCGTGCGATTGCGATTTCGCTGGTCCTGATGGCGGGTCTGCCGCTGACTTTCGCCACCATTCTGGTTGCCTTCGGCAGCCGCATTGAAACCCGGGTTTTGTTTCAGATCGGCCATGAGTTCGGACCTCTGATTCTGTTGTTGTGGGGTGCGATACGCTGGGCCATTGCCATCACGACCAGCATCGCGGTGATCCAGTTGATCTATCACAACGCGGTGCCCCGCACCCAGCCCTGGCACAGCGTTTTGCCGGGCGCGGTGCTTGCGACCGCCCTGTGGCTGCTCTCCACCGCGTTTTTGGGATGGTATTTGCAGCACTACGTCGACTACAGCGTCATCTACGGTTCGCTGGGGATGGGCATTGCGCTGCTGGTCTGGATGTACATCATCTCGCTGGTGGTGCTGATTGGCGCCGAATTTAATGCCATGCTCTTTCCTCGCGGGCTTACGAAAGCTCCGCCTCCGCGGGTGGACGAAAACCGCTGAAGAAGGAACAACTGTTGAATTTTGTCATCCTGACCCTGAGCGCAGCCGAAGGAGAAGGACCTGCTTTGGTTATCGCTAGCACGATGCAGAATCCGGAAGGATTGAGGCGATGCAGCCGGCGATAGCGTTTTTCGACGATTCCCTGAACCCTGCTGTTCGCGGCTTTCTGCACTCGCCCGCGAATCCCAACGGCGACGCCCTGATCCTGACGCACGGCGCGGGCTCGGATTGCACGGCGCCTCTGCTAGTGGCGCTCAGCGAAACTTTTGCCGGACATGGCTACCTCGTTCTGCGCTGCGATCTGCCCTTCCGCCAGGAGCGACGCACTGGCCCGCTGTTCCCGGGCAATGCGGAACGCGATCGCGCGGGTCTCGGCAACGCGGTTGCTGTTTTGCGTAAGAAGATCACGGGCCGGATCTTTCTCGGCGGGCACTCCTACGGTGGACGCCAGTCTGCGATGCTCTGCGGCGCCGAACCAGAGCTTGTGTCTGGGCTCCTCTTGCTTTCGTACCCTCTGCACCCGCCGCGTAAACCTGAACAGCTTCGGGTTCAGCACCTGCCCAGTCTGCGCACGCCGAGCCTGTTCGTGCACGGAACGCGCGATCCCCTCGGAAGCGTGGAAGAGATGACGAACACCTTGCGGCTGATCCCGGCCAAAACCGAATTAATGACGGTGGAGGGCGCAGGTCATGACTTGGGATTCAAAGGAAAAGCGCGGGCGATGGAACTTCCGGCTAGCATCCTTGCCAGATTTGAAGAGATATTCAGGTAACCGCGAACCAAGAAATAGGAAAGATTTTCTCGGCGCTCTCTGCGTCTCGGCGGTGAATCGCCCTAGTTCACCCAGCCCGATTTCGAGCCGCCATTGGTTTTGTCGTCGTCGTCGGGAGGGATATAGTTTCCGTGCTCATCGAAGGTGACTTTGCGGTCGTGGTCCCTCATGTAGACTTCGAATTTTCTCGCCGCGCGCCGCCGCTTCCAGCGGTAATAAGAGTTCCGCACGCCGAAATAACGCTCGGACGCCGCGTAGCTGAGACCGCGAGAAGGCAGGAACTTCACGAACAGGAAGCCGAAGAACAATCCGCCCAGATGAGCGAAAACCGCGATTCCGCCTTGCGACGGGTCAAAAACCGCAATGATCGCAACCACAACCCAAATGCCAACCAGGTATTTAGCCTTGATCCTAAACGGCAGAGGAAAAAGAAACATTTCCTGATCGGCATAAAGAATCCCAAACGCCATCAGCAGCCCGAAAATTCCGCCTGAAGCGCCCACCGTTCCGCCGTGCTCGTTCATCCCCAGAAAATGTGTATAGGAGACACCAATCGTTACCAATGCGGCGCCCACGACGCAGAATGTGTAGCACTCGATGAATCGCCGCGGCCCCCAGTCGCGCTCGAGGTATGCGCCAATGAACCAGAGTGTGAGCATGTTGAAGAAAATGTGACTGACGCCGTCGTGCGCCAAGGAATACGTGACCAACTGCCAAATCTTACCGTGCAACACATCGGCAGGCACCAACGCGAACCAGTCCTCAGTGCGGCGAAACGCGATGTGGAATAGCCGATCCAAGACCAGTTGGGAAAGAAATATCCCCGTACACGCCAGAATGATGCGTTTCACCCATCCTGCAAATGGAGGGAAACTGAACGAGATGGTTTGTCCGCGAGGCACTATCTTTATCTTTCTGGCTCCGGCACAACCGGCAGACTGCGATGTCCCACCGCATCGACCGCCCGCACACCGAATATCACATTATCCTTCGAAACCTTAACGGTTGCACGCGTACCGCTGCCGACCGTTTGGACAAACTCCCAATCGGCCGCGTTCGTCGCGCGCCAGACCACTTCGTACGCGGCCGCTCCGGCCGAAGGCTCCCACGTTAAAGTCGAATCGTTATCGAGGTTCTTGGTCTGCATTTTGCGCCTGCCGGCGGCGCTGGAGCCGATGCCAGGGCCGCCGCGTTCAGCCGCGCTACGCGCGCCACATAATCGAAGTCCACGAATTTCGGCAAGTCTCCATATTCGATGCCGTTCTCGGTGCGAACGTTGGAAGCGGTCGAGCCGAAAGGCCAGAAGCGGGCCTGTGTCACTTCCTGCGCCCGGCACAGAGGACCGCGAGACGCCAGCGCCCGGGCAACCATCGCGGCTGCCACCAGGTTTGTGGAAAAGTAACGGGAACTCACAGATTCGGCCATCGCAGAATTTTCCTGACCAGCCACTTGACCTTTTCCCCACGAAGAAACTAAATATAACAGGGTACCCCGAGTGTGGAGGGAATCATGGTGTTCTGTCCTGAATGCGAGACGGATCTCGACATCGACGAAGATGAGGTCGATGAAGGCGCGGTCGTCTCCTGCCCGGAGTGCGGCACCGACTTCGAGGTGGTTACAGTGAATCCGGTGGAGCTGAAAGTGGTCGGCGAAGACGAGATCGAGGAAGACGAGGATGAAGAAGACGCCGACGACGAAGAGGATGAGGACGAGGATTCCTGAAGAACTCCGCACATTTCCGGGTATTCCGCCGCTGGGCCGCAATGGCTTCGTCCGCGTTGTTTCTGGCGACTCTGCTTGCCCCAACGAGCGCGCGGGGTAGCGGCCACGAGAAGCCGCAGCCTTACGCTCTAATCTTTGGAACGGTTTGGGACCCCGACGGGCACCCGATCTACGGGGTCAAGGTGAAAATCCGGCGGGCCGACGAGAAGAAAGCACGCTGGGAACTTTATTCCAATCACACCGGGGAGTTCGCGCAGCGGCTGCCGGCCGGCAAAGCGGACTACATCGTTTGGGCGGACGTCAAAGGCTTCAAGCTGCCGTCGGGCAAACGGTTAAAGCCGGGCTCCGAAGTAACCGTGCATATCGACAATGACGAGCGTTCCGACATCGGTCTCCATTTAGACTGGTAAGGGCCGCGGTGGTGGGGGATTGGCGGCACGATGAGAAATTCATGAAGAATACGGCCATTGCTGTGGTTGCGGCTTCGCTGCTGGTCCTGTTCTCGGCGTCCGTGTTCTCGACCTTGGTCCTGGCCGCTCCGCCGCCGCAGTTTGGCCGCTCTTCGAAGCCAGAAAAGACCCGTCTGCTCACGGGCAAGGTGCTGGACGGCGGGGACAATCCTTTGCCGAACGCGGTCGTGTATCTAACCAACACTCACACCCGCGCCGTGAAAACCTATATCGTTGGCCCGGACGGCGCCTACCGTTTCCCGGCCCTCCAACCCACCATCGATTACGAAGTGTATGCGCAGTACAACAACCGCAAGAGCGGCACAAAAACGGTCAGCCAATTTGACGATCGCCCGCAGGTTTACCTCAGTTTGAAAGTCGAGACGAAATAAGCCCTTTCACTTCCCCGTGGCACGCGTGGTCCGGTTACTCCATACGTGACTGACGGCCGGCACGGGGGCTGTCGTTGCTATTCCAGTGCAGAGAAGGAGAACGAAATGGCTTACGTGATCGTCTGGGAATTCAGGGTTCGACGAGGCAAGGCGAAGCGGTTCGAAGAGGCTTATGGACTCCACGGCGAATGGGTGAGGCTGTTTCGGCGAGACCCGGCAAATATACGAACGGAGTTGATTCAAGATGTGCACGAGGCGAGCCGGTATTTGACGCTCGACTTCTGGGAATCCGAGGCGGCGTACGAAGCGTTTCGAGAAAGCCGCAAGGACGAGTACAAAATCATCGATGCTAGGTGTGAGCAAATGACGAAAGAGGAGCAAGAAGTGGGGAGGTTTTCCGGGTTCAATGGCGGCGCGAGGTTACGGAAAGAGGTTCGCAGATCCCGCAGGGGCTAAAGCCCCGGATTCAGGTGGCCGGAAACGGCGCGGCTGAAGCCGCGCCCGTTCAAAACAGAGTCAAAACCTGGGGTTTTCCGCAGCCTGTGAAGCCGCTGCCCTTCGCGGATCAGGGAAAAGGCCACCGCTGGCGGTGGCCTTGAATTCTTGATGCGCTCGGAATCTAGTTGCTGTCCCCGCCGGCGCGTTTCCACGAGATTAAGTCGCCGATGGTGGTGCTGTTTGAGGATGACGACGCCGGGTGCTTGTAGGACTCGACTTCCTGGCGCGACGCTTCCTCGCCGACCGCCTTGATGCTCAGGCCAACTTTCTTCTCTTCCTGATTCATCTTGACGATCTTAAAGTCGAACTCGGCGCCCGGTTCCGGGTGCATCGGCTGTCCGTTGCCATCGACGGCTTCGGAATTGTGGCACAGGCCTTCGATGCCTTCGGCAATCTCGACAAACGCGCCGAAGTTCGCGACCCGCAGGATCTTGCCATGCACGATGTCGCCAATGCGGTGCTGCGCGAAGAACGAATCCCAAATGTCGGGCTGCATCTGCTTCACGCCGAGCGAAAGGCGGCGCTTGTCCGGTTCAATGGCCAGGATGACGGCCTTGACCTTGTCGCCCTTCTTCAACACTTCCGAAGGATGCTTGACGCGGGTGGTCCAGCTCAGGTTGCTGACATGCACCAGGCCGTCGATTCCGTCTTCGATTTCAATGAAGGCGCCAAACTCGGTCAGATTGCGCACCCGGCCCTCGACCGTCGCTCCCACTGGATATTTGTCGTGGAGCGTATCCCAGGGGTTGGACGCGAGTTGCCGCATGCCGAGCGAAATCCGGCGCTCGGTTGGGTTCACGCTCAGGACGACACAATCGACCTCGTCGTTTACGTTGACCAGCTTCGACGGATGCTTCATCCGTTTCGACCACGTCATTTCGCTGACGTGGACCAGGCCCTCGATGCCCTGCTCGAGCTCCACAAAGGCGCCGTAATCAGTGACGCTGATGACGCGTCCGTGGACGTGCGCGCCCACGGGATAGCGGTGCTCCGCATCCAGCCACGGATCGGGCGTGAGTTGCTTGAAGCCCAGCGAGACGCGCTGCTTTTCTTTGTCGTACTTCAGGACCTTCACCTGAATCTGGTCGCCGACGTTGACCAGATCGCGGGGGTGAGTGAGGCGTCCCCATGACATGTCGGTGATGTGCAACAGGCCGTCAATTCCTCCCATATCCACAAACGCACCGTACTCGGTCAGGTTCTTGACGATGCCGGTGAGGACGCTGCCTTCTTCCAGATGCTGCAGCGTTTTGCCGCGCTTTGCATTCTGCTCTTCTTCCAAAAGCTGCTTGCGCGAGACTACGATGTTGCCGCGCTTCTTGTTGAGCTTGATGATGGCGACTGCCATCGTCTGGCCCTTCATGCCATCCAGATTCCGGATGGGGCGCAGGTCCACTTGCGAGCCCGGCAGAAAGGCGCGCGCGCCCTGAATGTCGAGGGTCAGGCCGCCCTTGATGCGTTCCACGACGACGCCCTGGATCGGCTTCTTTTCGTTGTAGGCGCGCTCAATCTCGTCCCACGAGCGCAGCCGCTGTGCCTTGAGGTGCGAGAGGTTGACGTAGCCCTCTTCGGTTTGGCCCTTCTCCCGCAATACGTCGATCTCGGCGCCGGGCTGGAACTTTGGCTTGCCCTCGTGATCGAGAATTTCCGCGATCGGCAACATGCCTTCGGATTTCGCCCCGATATCGACGACGACGTGGGTCGCGGTCAGTTTCACGACCGTGCCTTTAATGACGTGGTCGTCGCCCACCGATTCCTCGGTTTCGGTCTCGAAACTTTGGAGGGCGGCGGCGAAATCGTCGTTGCCAGCCGCGGCAGTCTCGTGAGTCGGCGTTTCAGGAGCGTTGTTTTGGGGAGCTTCGTCTTTAGGAGCGTCAGGGGCGGTAGCCAGTGGTTCCGCGGAAGTGGGTTGTGCCTGCTCGGGAGCGTCTAGTACGGCCGAGCCGCCGGTGTGGGAGTCGTTGGAAGATGTCATGGGTTCGATACTGGATTCAAGATTGCGGGCGGTGCTGTCGTCGAGCAAGTTCATAGCCTCTGTGTCGACGCGCGTTTCGGCGCGACATGCGGGACGTGGCCTAGCGGACTGCTGGTGTGCTCTTTAGGTTGCGTTGAGGCCGACCTGGCGGACGACCCTAGGACAATTCCAGCTGGTTCGAAATCACGTCCAACAGGGACTCATTGACTATAGCAACCGCTTTGGAACAGTGTCAAACCCGAAACGGGGCGTCTGATACCACGAATGTCCCCGTTGTGTCCACAACAGAAATGGCCGGGGATTCCACCGCCGAGACGCCGAGACGAGCTAAGGGTTTAACCACAAAGATCATAGGGGAACGAAGAATCGGAAAACATCGGGTAGAAAGCTCCAAAGAGAATTTCTCGGCGAACTCTGCGTCTCGGCGGTGAAAATCAGCGGTTGTACTGATTCCGCTTCTTGTCCTCGTGGCGTTCGATGCCGAGCTGGATCAGACGGTCAATCAATTCGGGATACGGCACTCCCGTTGCCGCCCACAGCTTCGGATACATGCTGATCGCGGTGAAGCCCGGCATGGTGTTGATTTCATTGACGAAGATTCTGCGGGATTTGGGGTCCATCAGAAAATCGACGCGCGCCAGGCCGGTGCAATCGACCCCTTGAAACGCCGCGATCGCGAGCCTCCGCACCGTTTTCATCTCCGCTTTCGTGATTTTCGCGGGGATCACGAGCTCGGAGCCTTCCGCCAGATACTTCGCGTCGTAGTCGTAGAACTCCTTGCAGGGGACAATTTCTCCCGCGATCGACGCCTTGGGATCGTCGTTGCCGAGCACCGCGCACTCGATCTCGCGCGCCTTATTTTTCTTTCCGCCGACGCCTTCCTCAATCACGATCTTGCGGTCGAACTTGGCGGCTTCCGCAATGGCCGGGCCCAGTTCCTTCCCATCGTGCGCCTTCGAGATTCCCACCGAGGATCCAAGATTCGCCGGTTTCACGAAAACGGGATACTTCAGCTTGCTCTCCACCAGCTTCTGCACCTTCTTCGGCGCGTCTTTCGACGGGCCCTCGAATTGGCCGCGCAACACGGTCACGTGCTTCACGATGGGGAGTCCTGCCGCGCGGAACAGGGATTTCATGATGTCTTTATCCATGCCCGCGGAAGAGCCGAGCACGCCGGCACCGACGTAGGCGATGTCGGCCAGTTCGAGCAGGCCCTGAATCGTCCCATCTTCGCCGAAGGTTCCGTGGAGCACGGGGAAGATGACATCCACGTTAATCGCGCGATCCGCCGCGCGCCGTAGATTGGCATCGGTCTGAAAGGGCGCCAGTCCAGCATCGTGCCGCGCCGGTTCCGGAGGTACGACCACCGATTCGCCCGTGGCCAGCAACGCCGCCCCCGGAGTAGCCTCCGGATCGCCCGCCCGAAGGTGGGTTTGTGTGGCGCGGGCGCCCTCGCCCGCGTCGCCCTTCAGCAATCTCTCCGCATGTTCCGCCGTGAGCCATCGGCCGTCTTTTGTGATGCCGATAGGAACCACTTCGTATTTGGTTTTATCAATTGCGTTCAGAACGGAGGCCGCCGAGAGCAACGACACTTCATGCTCGCCACTGCGTCCGCCAAAGAGGATGCCAACCCGAATCTTTGCCATGAGCTTTCAGTCTGGCGCTCGCCGTGTTTTCCGTCAATCGCAGGTTTGGTTCCGGCGGAGGTTGGAGGGTGGTGGCCCTCAGTTTTCCTACCTCTTCCCAGGCTATTTTCACTACAATGTCTCAGGCTGGCAGGATATTATCGCAAGGGTCTGGGGCGCGTTCCTGCTGAGCCTTCGGAAAAGAGAAAACACGCTCAACGTGTTTCAGAAATCTGACAAAGGCGGAACAGTATGAAGAAGAATATGGCAGTGGTTTCGATGTCACTCCTGTTGGTTGCGTTTACGGCGGCGGCCTGGGCGCAGGCCGCTCCCACGCCCCGCAAGAAACGCATTGCGATCATGGATTTTGATTACGCCACGGTTCACGCCGGTGTTTCTCAGATTTTCGGGCAGGATGTCGACATCGGTAAAGGCATCGCCGATCTCCTGGTGACCAACCTGGTCAAGGACGGTTCCTATTCGATCATTGAGCGCAAGGCGCTCGACAAGATCCTCACCGAGCAGAACTTCTCCAACAGCGATCGCGCCAATCCCACTTCGGCGGCGAAGATCGGGAAACTGCTTGGGGTCGACGCCATTCTTGTCGGCAGCATCACGCAGTTTGGCAATGAGACGAAGAACGTCGGTCTCGGCGGCGCTGGTGGAAACTGGGGCGGCCATGGGCTGGGAGGGTTCGGCCACAAGAATTCAAAGGCAATTGTTGGCCTGAGCGCGCGCATCGTGGACATCGACACCGGTGAAATCTTGGCGGTCGCCGAGGGCAAAGGAGAGTCGTCGCGCAGCAGTACTTCCATGCTTGGCGGCGGCGGCAATTGGCACGGCGGGGGTGGCGGGGCAGTGGACTTCGGCAGCAGCGACTTCCAGAGCACCATCATCGGCGAAGCCACCAAGTTGGCGACCGACAAGCTGACCTTGGACGTCGTTGCCGGCAAGGATAAACTGCAGACGCGCACCATCGTCGTGCAAGGACTGGTGGCGGCGGTGGATGGCGGCCAGGTCATCCTGAACGTCGGCGCCAAGGCCGGAGTGAAGGTCGGGGACGAACTGAGCGTGGAGCGCGTGACCAAGGAGATCAAGGACCCCGCGACCGGACAGGTGTTGCGCCGGTTGAGTAACCAGATCGGCGTGGTCAAGGTGAGCGACGTGGATGATGTGTCTTCTGTGTGCACGGTGGTTTCGGGCTCGGGATTCAAGACCGGAGACGCGGTGAAAACGAAGACGCAGTAGCAGCGTTGGGTTCATGAAATTGTCATCCTGAGCGAAGCGAAGGACCTGCTGTCTTGCCCGTGCAAGAGACAGCAGGTCCTTCGCTTCGCTCAGGATGACAAGTCTTAGAGATGTTGGCAGCCGCTAGAGTATCTTCTTCCCAAATGCCGAGAGCGCCAGCTCGACGGCCAATTCGGCGGTCTGATTGCGCTGGTCGATGACGGGATTCACTTCCACGATTTCGAAGCTCGTCATGCGGCGATGGTCGGCGATGATTTCCATGGCGAGATGGGCCTCGCGATAAGTGGCGCCGCCCCAGACCGGAGTACCGACTCCGGGCGCATCTTCGGGGTCGATCCAGTCCATGTCGAGCGAGACGTGATAGCCGGCGGTGCCGTGTCCGGCCATGCGGAGAGCTTCCTCCATCACAGCGCGCATGCCGCGTTCGTCGATGTCGCGCATGGTGAAGACTTCGACTCCGGATTTGCGGATGTGTTCTTTTTCAAAGTTGTCAACGTCGCGGATACCGACGAGCACGCAATTTTCCGGCTGCACTTTGGGCGAGAAGTCGTAAATCTTGCCAAGTTCGAGGGGAGGCAGGCCCATGAGCGCGGCGAGCGGCATGCCGTGGACGTTGCCACTGGGGGAAGAGTCGGGCGTGTTCATGTCGGTGTGCGCGTCGATCCAGAGCAGTCCGATTTTCTGGTTCTTGCGGCGGTAAAACTCGGCCACGCCCGAAACCGTACCCACCGCGACCGAGTGATCGCCGCCAAGGACGAGAGGAACTTTGCCGGCTTCGAGCGTCTTCAACACCAGGTCGGCGCTCTTGGTGCAGGTGGCGGTGATTTCCTTTAGGTACTTGGCGTGGGCGGCGCCTTCCTTTTTCTGTTCGGGGATGGCGACGGCGATGTTGCCGGCATCTTCGACAATGTGGCCAAGGGCTTGAAGGCGAGCATCGAGTCCGGCGACGCGGACGGCGGACGGCCCCATGTCAACGCCGCGGCGGGACTGGCCAAGATCAAGAGGAACGCCGATTACGCGGATGTGGCGTGGGGTTATGGTGCTGTACGTCGTGCTTCGTTGGGCCATACGCTTCCTGTTCACCGCCGAGACGCAGAGGGCGCCGAGAAAACCTTTTTCATTCGATTTGCGGCGCTTGTTTTTTCTCCCACTCGGCGTCTGGGAATTCATTCACTATTCGCTTCAGTCCGTTCTTTAAAACTGGGACGTGAAAGTTCATCAGGAGACCTACTCTTTTCTTCGCCAGCCTCAGATACGATAAGAGCTGCGCTTCGTGAATAGGAAGTAACTTTTCGACTGCTTTGATTTCGATAATGATTTCGTCTTCCACGACCAGATCCAGCCAGTAGCCACAGTCGAGCTTCACGTCTTTGTAGATTACGGACAGCGGCTTTTGCTCTTCAACTCTTAGTCCCAGACGCTTCAACTCGAAGACCAAGCAGGATTCATAAGCTAATTCCAGCAGCCCTGGCCCAAGATGCCGATGTACTTCGATGGCTGCGCCAATGATGCGACGTGAAATCTGATCCAGCCTATCGTTCTCTTGCATTTCTCGGCGCTCTCCGCGTCTCGGCGGTGAAAAGCTCTACGGATACAGCCGATGCAGCATCCGCGGGAAGGGGATGGTCTCGCGCACGTGCTCCAGGCCGCAGATCCAGGCTACGGCTCGCTCGATGCCCATACCGAAGCCGGAGTGAGGGACGCTGCCGTATTTGCGGAGATCAAGATACCACTTGAAGGCTTCTTCGGGCAGATTGTGCTCGTGAATGCGTTGGAGCAACAGGTCGTGCGAGGCCGTGCGTTGCGATCCCCCGATGATTTCGCCGTAGCCTTCGGGGGCTAACACGTCTACGCAGAGGGCAAGTTCAGGGCGCTGCGGGTCGGGCTCCATGTAAAACGCTTTCACGCTGGCCGGGTAGCGATGGACCATGACGGGCCGGTCGTACAACGATGAGAGATAGGTTTCGTCGGGCGAGCCGAGGTCTCCGCCCCACTCGAACTTGTTTTCGAGCACGCCCTGCGAGTGGCCTTCCTGCAATTTGCTGACGGCTTCGTCGTAGGTGATGCGCGGGAAAGGCGCTTCGATTTTCTCGAGCTTCGTGAGGTCGCGGCCAATGGTTTGCAGGTCGGGACGTCGCCGTTCGAGGCAGCGCTTTACGAGAAAGGTCAACAGGCCTTCGGCGAGTTCCATCAGGTCGTCGAGCGTGCCGTAGGCGAGTTCTGGTTCGACCATCCAGAATTCGGTGAGGTGGCGGCGAGTCTTCGATTTTTCGGCGCGGAAGGTTGGTCCAAACGAGTAGACCTTGCCGAGCGCCATGGCCGTGGCTTCGATGTAAAGCTGTCCGGACTGCGTGAGGTACGCCTGTTCTTCGAAGTAGTCCACGGGGAAAAGCGTGGAAGTTCCTTCGCAGGCGGCGGGCGTAAGAATGGGCGGGTCGGTGAGCGTGAATCCGTTGCTGTCGAAAAAATCGCGGGCAGCTCGAATGATTTCCGCGCGCACGCGCAGAATGGAAGCCTGGCGCTGCGAGCGCAGCCATAGATGGCGGTGCTCCATTAAGAAGTCGACGCCGTGTTCTTTAGGAGTGATGGGGTAAGGTGTCGACTCCGGTACGCGCTGCACGATCTGGACATTCGAGACGTCGAGTTCATAACCGCCGGGGGCGCGCTTGTCGGCGCGAACCTTGCCTTCAACGATGACGCTGGATTCCTGGGTGAGGCCTTTGATGGCGTCGAAGACTTCGGGCGGAACCGCGTTCTTCGGGACTACGCCCTGGATGACGCCGCTTCCGTCGCGAAATTGAGGGAAGAGGAGCTTGCCGCTCTCGCGCAGATTGTAGAGCCATCCGCGGATTGTGACGGACTGGCCTTCGTGGGCGCCGATTTCTGCGATGGTGCTGATGGGCGAAGACATAAAATTTGAGTGCGTACGCCACGCAACTTGCGGAAGTCAGAAGTGAGAAGTCAGATTGCAGAAGTAAAACCGATGCGGTTAGCTGTTGGGGATTAACTTCTGCAATCTGACTTCTGACCTTTGACTTGCTTTTACGAATCTTCCAGCTTTTGGAACGTTGCGCTTACTTCTTCGCTGGGGCTCTTTTTTCCTTCCCCGTCGATTTCGAGCAATAGGGGCGGCGTCAGCGGTGCGGTGCGCAGCAATTCCATGGTCTGCTTCCAGTCGATCGATCCGCCGCCGGGCCAGAGGTGCGAGTCCTTGTCCTTGTGATTGTCGTGTATGTGGGTCGAGCAGATGTGATTCTTCAGGATAGCGAAGCCTTCGGGAATTCCTTCCATCATGTGCGAGTGACCGCAATCGAAGCAGACGCCGATGTCGTCGAAATGCATGGTCTTGATGAATTCGACCAAACGTTCAGGGGTGGACATTTCGTTGGGAATATTTTCCACGAGCACCCGTACGCCGAGCGGCTTGGCGAAAGCGCGCAAGTGCTCGACCGAGGTCATGGCGGCTTCGAACTTCTTTTCGTCGAAGGCGTCATTGGGATTGCCGATGTGCTGCACCAGAAAGCGGAATGGAATATGCTCGGCGATTTCGAGGGCGCGTTTAATCTCGTCCATGGCGTCGACGCGGTGGGCCCGGTCGGTGGACGCGATGTCGACGGGCGGCGCGCCGGTGCGTCCCCACTCGTAGTCGGAGTACAAAGGCGCGTGCACGGAGTTCAGGGGAATGCCGGTGGAGCGGAACCAATCGGCGATTTCGCGCACATGCTGCTTGCGGTTGGCGTAGTCGAAATGCTGGCGGGCAGCGAAGATTTCGATCGACTGGGCCCCGGCCTTGACGAGCTCGTCGAGCAAGCCCGGATGGAGCCGTTCCTTTACGTAGACGTATGTCGATACGGCCCTCAGCATCAGTACCCTACCGCCTTCCCGTTGTTGCGTCCATCGCTGGCTCCGAGGCGCTCGCCGGTTTTGGGGTCAACCATGATGCACTCGCCGTCTCCCCAAAAATGCTCGACCTTCAGCTGGTGTCCTCTGGAACCGAGAACCTTTATTGTATCGGGAGAGAGGCGGTCTTCGACGAGAATCTCATCGGGGAGCCACTGATGATGAAACCTGGGCGCGTTGACTGCCTCCTGAATGTCGAGCCCAAAATCTACAACCCCGACGAGGACGTTAGCGACCGTGGTGATGATGGTGGGGCCTCCGGGCGAGCCGAGAACCAGGAATAGCTTGCCATCCTTGAGCACGATGGTCGGCGTCATGGCGGAGAGCGGCCGCTTGCCGGGGCCGATAGCGTTGGCCGGGCCCTGGATGAGTCCGTAAGCGTTGGGGACGCCCTGCTTGGCGGCGAAGTCGTCCATTTCGTCGTTGAGCAGGAAGCCCAGGCCCTCGGCGGTGACGCGGGAGCCGAAGGAGTCGTTGAGCGTAGTGGTCACGGAAACGGCATTACTTTCGGCATCGACCACTGAATAGTGGGTGGTATTTTCCGGTTCGCGAATGGGCGCAAGCCGCGACTGGGCAACGCGCTCCAGTTCGCCGAAGGCAGGGCGTCTCAGGTCCTTACTTACGCTGGCGTGGTTCGGGTCGATGGATTCGCGCCAGGCGGCGGCGTACTTCTTGTCGATGAGTTGCGCGACGGGAACTTTGGCGAAGTCGGGATCGCCCATAAAATCGGCGCGATCGTAGAAGGCGCGACGGAACGCTTCAGCTTCGAGGTGGATGGCGTCGGCGGAGCGGTTGCCCAATTTCGCAAGGTCGAAGCCTTCAAGGATATTGAGAATTTCGATGAGCGCGACTCCGCCCGAAGATGGCGGCGGAGCGCTAATGATGTCGTAGCCGCGATAGGAGCCGCGAATGGGCTCGCGTTCCTTGACTTCGTAGGCGGCAAGGTCGGCGGCGGTAACCAGGCCTCCACCTTTGTGGATGGCTGCGGCCAGTTCGCGGGCCATGGCGCCGTGGTAGAAGTCATCGGGATCCTTGGCGATGTGTTCGAGGGTGCGAGCGAGGTCGGGCTGCTTGAACAGTTCGCCGGGCTGATAGTAGCTTCCGTCGCGCTGGAAAATGCGTCTGGATTCGGAAAACTGGGCAAGGTACTCATCGTCTCTTAGCTCTTGCGTGTCTTCGTAGGCCAGCGGGAAGCCGTCGCGGGCAAGCTTGATGGCGGGAGCGATCACCTTTTCCAGCGACAGTTTGCCGTATTTCTTCTCGGCGTAAACCAGACCGGCCACCGAGCCGGGGACGCCTACGGACTTGTATCCGACAACGCTGGATTCTTTATTGGACTCTGGGAGGACGTTGCCCTGGGCGTCGAGATACATGTTCTCGGTGGCAGCGGCGGGCGCTTTTTCACGGAAGTCGACGAAGTGAGTCTCTCCGTTGGCCTTGCGGAGAAGAAGGAAACCGCCTCCGCCGAGATTTCCGGCTTGGGGATGCACCACAGCGAGCGTGAAGCCGGTGGCTACGGCGGCATCGACGGCATTGCCGCCCGATCGCAGCATCTCCACTCCGGCGCGAGAAGCAAGCTCGTGGACGCTGGCGACGATGGCGTGCGGAGCGTGCGTTGGGCGCAGAGGTGCGGCCGCGACGGTCGAGGCCAGCGAAGCGCAGAAGCTGCAGAGGATCAGAAGGTTAGGTCGTATGCGCATGGATTGGGAGTGCGAACCTTCGAGGCTAGCTGAGCGGGTTGCGGGGAGTCAAACGGGTTCACCGCCGAGACGCGGAGGACGCCGAGAAAACCCTGCTTATTTCTTACGACGGTGGCTTGCCGTTTTCTTGCGCGTGGCTTTCTTCTTTGGCGCTTTTGCCACGACCAGGTCATACGACTGGCGAATGAGGGCTTCGAGTTCGCTGGAGGGCAGCACATCGGAGGTTTCCAAAAGAATCCATTTGTAGCGGCCGACATATGGGGCTTGCGAGATGCCTTCGATTTCGAGGAGTTCGTGGAATTGTTCCGGCGCGGATTTCAACGTGATGGGGGTGAGTTTGCCTTCGGAGAGATCCACGATGGCAAAGATCTTGCCGCGCACCTTGAAGCAGAGGTTTTCCACTGAAGCTTCTCGGTGGCGTCGGGGAGAGAGAGGCAGAGTTCGCGGATCCAGTCGGCGTCGGGCATGTAGAAAATGATAGCGCGGGCGCCGGACGAAAGAGACACGGCAAGCCGCGTCTCTATTCGCTATGCGTCATCGGACGAAGTACTGAAAACAGGGGATTGAGGGTGGTCGTGCAGCACTCCCCGAAACCAGCAAGTGCACGCGGGCAAGAGTGCGCGCGCTACACAAGCAACTACTACACCTGATCCCTGGCCTCTCCTAGCACCACCGATACTTCCAGCTGCTTCTTGCCGCGGAAGATGGTCACTTTCACAGTGTCCCCGGCGCGGTGCTTGTTCATGATCTGGGCCAGGGCCTGCTGGCTTTCGATCTTTTCTCCGTCGATGGCGACGATTAAATCTCCACCGATCATGATGGGAGTGTTGCCGAGATAGGCGCGTTCGCTTCCGCCGCGCAATCCGGCGCGGTCGGCGGAGCCTCCTTGGACAGCTTGCACGATCAGAAGTCCGTAGTCGGCGGCCAGACCGAGTTCTTCAGCAATTTCCGGATCGATGGGGATGGTGCGGACGCCGAGCGCGGGACGGCGCACGCGCCCGAGCGTGACCAGATCGTTAAGCACCGCTTTGGCGGTGTTGATCGGGATGGCGAAGCCGATGCCAGCGCTTTGTCCAACGCTCGAGGCGATCATGGTGTTGATGCCGATAACTTGGCCGTGCCAGTTGAGCAGCGGTCCGCCGGAGTTGCCGGGATTGATGGCGGCGTCGGTCTGGATGGCTTCTTCGATCACCATGCCGTCGGGCTCCTGCACTTGGCGGATCGAACTGACGATGCCGCGGGTGAGCGTGCCGGCGAGGCCGAAGGGATTGCCGATGGCGTAGA
>Ga0074044_10002120_pt1 | contig 17448 bp, 16 predicted proteins | sample BogForMeECP23OM1_FD_94443 | JGI IMG/M metagenome (GOLD analysis project Ga0074044, IMG submission 94443) | Bog forest soil microbial communities from Calvert Island, British Columbia, Canada - Bog Forest MetaG ECP23OM1 | ecosystem: Environmental > Terrestrial > Soil > Wetlands ...
AGGCTGCCGCGCCAAAGAGACGTGGGCGACTCACACCCGCAGGCAGGAAGAGGCTGTCCGAAGCGATGAAAAAGCGCTGGGCGGAAAGGAAGGCAAAAGCTTCCTGAGCAGGCGCTCGTCAAGATTGAGTCGCCCGTGACCGCGGCCGTGGCGACGCCCGAGCTTCATACTGTGGACTTCGCATCGGAACGCCGGCCTGACGACGGTTGCGGCGCGTTTTCCATGCGCCGCGAGATACCGCGGCCGCCCGAGACGCGCCGTGCATAGCGCCTCGATCGCACCGACCGGACGACAGACATGTACTTCGAGCGTAGAGCGTGGGCAGTTGGTGGCCAAAACAGCGACAGAGGCCCGCGCATACCATCGCAACCTGCGCAGCCGCGAATTGCACGAGTTCGCCCCAATAAGACCAAACATGCAGGCCCGGGTACTCCCTGTCGGACGGGGTTTGAGTATCAGATGCATTTGGAGTTTTGCGGAGGGACAGGCTTTTTTGGCCTTGAAATTATCTCCAATGCGGGTTTGCACGCCCCGCGCGCGAGCGCCGAAGCCGGCTACTTCAAACGCGGCAAAACCTCGGCGCCGAACCTGCCCAGCGAGCGCCGCGCCTTGGCTGGATCGAGTCCCGGCAACTGCATCACGACGATCAGCTCGGTCATCGGAGTCGATGCGAATACTTCTTCGAGCCGTGCGGTGACTTCGGAGGCGTTACCAAGCACGCTGGTGCGTCTAAGCCGGTCGGGGTCGGGACGAATCAGCACCCTGCTCTGGTCGGTGGTGCCGGCCGCCGCCGAGAGCCATCTCGCGTAAAGCTCGGCCTGGTACATGAGCGCGTCGCGGGTGTCGCGCCATGCCTGTTCCTCGCTGTCGGCGACGTAAACCACGCGGCTGTTCACGATGCTGTAACGGGCGGGATCCTTGCCGTGCGCCTTCAACGCCTCGAGATAGATACCGATTTCCCTGCGGCCGCCGACACATGCGAACGACAGATCGAGCTCGGCGGCGCGCCGGATCGCCTTGGCCGCGCCGGCGCCCCACAACAGCTCGGGATGCGGCTCGGTTACTGGCCGCGGCAGCACGCGCACGTCGCGGAACTTGAAATACCTGCCGTCGAAACTGAATCGCTCGCCGCGCCACGCAAGCTTGAGAATCTCGATGGTCTCGAGCGTGCGGCGGAGTCGCTGTTCGCGTGGCACGCCGAAGCCCTCGAACTCCTCGGCCCGGTAGCCCAGACCAATTCCGAGCCGGAGCCGGCCGCCCGAAACTACATCGACGAACGCCGCGTCCTCGGCAAGCTTCAACGGATGCCAAAATGGCGCCAGCAGGACGAAGGTGCCGATGGTGACGCGGGTCGTGCGCGCCGCGATGGCAGCCGCCGCGGGCATCACTGCGGGCAGATAGCCGTCGTCGGTGAAATGATGCTCGGTGAGCCAGATGGAATCGAAGCCGAGCTGCTCGGCGGCCTCAACCTGCGCGAGTGATTCGCGGTACAGATCGCGAAAAGACAGCGCCGAGCCGGGAGGATTGCGGAAATCGAGCTGATAGCCAACTTTCACCTTGCGCATGATTCACCTCATGGCGGAAGTCCGAAGGGGTTGGGCATCCGTCCGGCTCTCAACGTGCGGCGAGACCGCCGTCAACAATCAATTCCGTGCCGGTGATATAGGACGCGTCGTCGGAGAGGAGAAAGACGATCGCAGTTGCGATCTCCCACGGCGTTCCCTGCCGGCGCAGCGGGATTCGCGGGGCGACCGCGCTCTCGCGATCGCCGACGAGGCGGCGCACCATCGAGGAATCGATGAGCCCGGGCAGAATCGTGTTGACGCGGATGTTGTCGCGCGCGTGGGAAACCGCGGCCGAGCGTGAAAGCCCCAGCAGCGCAGCCTTGGTCGCCTCGTAGGAAATCTGCGAGTTGCTGCGCAGCGCGGCCAGCGACGAAACGTTGACGATTGCGCCGCCGCCAGCTTTGGCGATCTCGGGCACCGCGTAGCGCATCATCAGGAAGTGGCCGCGAAGGTTGACGGCCAGCATCGTGTCGAACTGCGCGGTGGTGGTCTTCAACAAGTTGCCGCCGATGGCGATGCCGACGTTGTTCACCAGCAGATGGAGCGCGGAGAACGCGCGCATCGTTACTTCGACGGCGCCGCGGCATTGCTCCTCGATGCTCACGTCGGCGGCGACCGCTTCGGCGCGTCCACCTTCGCCGCGAATTGCGGCGGCGGTCTCGTCCGCCAGTTCGAGCGAGCGATCGGCGACCATCACGGCCGCGCCTTCGCGCGCGCACATTATTGCGGTGGCGCGACCGTTGCCGATGGAGAGTTTCTCACCTGCTTTGGCAGGTCCGTCTGCGCCGCCGCCGACGATTAACGCTACTTTGCCCGTCAGACGAGCCATGATTTGTCTCCTTTTGAGAGTTAACTGCTACGCGCGATTGATCTTTGTTGAGACCGCGGCGGGTCGTGCGGTTGGAAACCGCCGCACGTTTGCATAGCTGCGCCATTAGCGCGGGCGTATGCGCCGCGTCAAGAGAACTCACTTGGAAGAACCCGCGAAATTCCCATGGGTGAGCGGGTTCCTGCAGTCGCGAGGTCAACCGCGATTGGCTAGGGCTGGCGCAGCGCAGAGTACCAATCAATCACGCCTTCGCGCTGGGGCGCGATGATACCGCCGCGTGCCATCGCGCCAGGTTCGGCAGATTGCCGGGCATCGGAATTCCGCCGAGGGTTGCGCGGAGATCGACGGCGACGAGCGCGGTGATGTCCGCGATCGTAAAGCGCTCGCCGGCTATGAATTCGCGATCCTTGAGCTCCGAATCCAGCCTCACAAGGCGCTGATGCGCGATTTCGTTTTGCACAGCGCCATATTCGGGGAACTGCAGCATGAACGCCTTGAACAGAGGATTGGTATGCTGCATCGCGCGTCCAATCGGACCCAGAAGCTCCAGCTCCATCCGTCGGTTCCACATCTCGACCAGAGCGCGATCTTTTGCGTCGGCCCCCATAAGACGCGGCTCGGGATGCGCGTCCTCGACGTAGCGGCAAATCGCGACTGACTCAGATAGATAAGTCCTGTCGTCCAATTCCAGGACCGGCAACCCGCCGGATGGGTTCTTTGCCAAAAATTCGGGAGTGCGGTTCTAGCGCGTCATTATATCGATCTGCTCCAAAGGAATCTTGATTCCCTTTTCGGCCAGGAAGATTCGTACGCGCCGCGGATTCGGCGCCATCGTATAGTCGTATAGTTTCATGTTGCTTGCGATCCAAGCACCGCTGCGCCTGAGCGGCGCAGCGGTGGCGCGTACGGCGTGGTCAGGCGCCTTCGCGGCTCTTGAAACGGTGCTGGCTTGGATCGGGCGGTATGGTCAGGATTTCACGGGAATAAATCTCGCTGAGATACTCGATCAGATTGCGCATCGAGACCACCGCCGTCGGGCGGCCCGCGTCGTCAACCAGCGGAATGTGGCGGAATCCCTCGAGCACCATCTTGTTCAGCGCGAACGCCACATTCGCGTCGGCCGGGAGCGTGAACGGATCGGCAGTCATCGACACAGACACCGGAGTGTGGATGAGGTCGAGCGGCTGGCCCGCCACCTTCATCAGGACGTCGCGTTCGGTGAAGATGCCGGCGAGCCGGTCGTTCTCCATGATCAGAACGCAAGCGCGCCGCTCCTTCTGCATCAGGTGAATCGCGTCGGCGAGAGTGGTCGAGGCGGAGACAGTCAGCGCCGGCTGCGATACAACTTCGCTCAGCACCGTGTTGGTAAGGGCGGATTCAAGAACGGGGGGACCGGGATGTTCGTCGTCGAACACCCGATTGCGGTCTTCGTCATCGCCAGACATGATTGGGCCCTCCGAGGCAAATTTTATGCGATACAGCCTAAACCGTTCTGGGGCCTAGGGCAAAGGGCGAGCACTGGTTGGTGCTGTCTTAATTCGGGGCTGAGTGTCTGAATTTCAAAGAGCGAGTGTCTTAATTTCAGTGACATAGACCCGTTTCCAGTCGGCGTCGGGCTGGCGTCTCCATGCGCTGGCCCGTTCCTTTTGGCGGAGCGTGACTCAGCGCCACCATTCGGCGTTAGCATTCTGTACGGCACTGCGGAGCGACTCGAAATGCACCAATAAATATGCGACCGCAAGACCGATCACGACGTAGACGACCCACTTCGCTACTATCAGGTCCATCGGCCGGACGACTGTGCGGCGGGACTTCATTCGCGTTTCTCTAGCAGGGCGCGCTACAAAGCAAAAGGCTGGGAACGTTGGGTACTGGCGTCATTTCAGGCCCGCTGACGGGGAGTGGCGTCATTTGAAAGTCCGAGTGGCTTATCTTGAGATTGGCGGGAACGGCTGAAACTGAACGCACTGAGGCGGACCGTTTTCAAGCGATTGTGCCTCATATAGCGGACGGGTCTTCGGAACATACTTCTGTATCTGTTTGATCCGTTGCATCGCGGCTGCTTCGCAGTCTCTGAGGGTGGCGTAGGTTCCGAACGTCTCCCATTCGCTAGCTTGAGCAGCATCAGCCCGTTCTCTTGAAGCCACGATCTCATGTGACACCGTGGGCGACAGCGGAACGATCAAAGTCCAGCCCACAAGCGCAAGCGCGGCAGCGTGGTGAAGGTTCATGGACGATCAAACCCGAACGTTAACTGTTGAGCGATGGCGGTTTTCTTGAACACTTTAGCGAACTTTGTCCGAAAATCGTCCATATTGTCGCAGAGCTTCATGATCGTTATCACCCGCTCGATTTGATCGTGGACTTTCTGGCGACCAAATTCTTTCAGCCATTGATGATGATTCTGTTGGAAATGAGGATCGGGGTTGATCTCGCGAAGTTTCCTGCCGATGTCCTTATCAATCGCGTCATACACAAATGCCATGATGTATTTGCCCCATCGCAAAGGACGTGAGCGCGGTGAGTAGTGTACTCCCTCTAGTCGCGCCAACTCGAACCAAAATTCCGGCGGAAACATTCGCGCCCACTCTTGCAAATCATCCGCAATGAACGCTTGCAGCTTTAGTTGATATTCGCGGGTTTTCTTGAAGGCATCGTAACCAGTGACCTCATCGATTAATGCTACTATGCCCACTTTCGCGCAGGACGGGTGATGATTTCGGCCTGCTTCGCGATGAACTCCTCATGCGGGCCTAATTTGCCCGCCTCGCGCGCCCGGAGATACGCATCGCAAATGTCTAACAGCAACGTTGCTTCAAAGCCGGTCTTAATTCAGCCAGTACCCACTGGTTCGGCTTGTTTTTAGGGGCCTTAATTGTGCCGGTCTGGAGAGGGCGGCAGTGGCGGGTATTGGCCCTTCGCAAATCGCCGCGTGGAGATCCCAATGAGAAAGTAAAAGACCGTCAACAGACTTAATGGAACGACCCCGAGAACGTAAGGCCATTGGCGCATCAAGGGTAGATAAGCGTTTGGGAAAAAAACCTGGACGAGGAGTGCGATCAGTCCAACCGCGGCAAGCACAAAACAAAGCGAGTGAAGCGGCACGTATTTGAGGAGATCGAACTTGATCACGATCGCTCTTATAGCATAAGGGCGATCGAGAAGGGCGATCATGGCGGCCGCGCGAGCGAGCGCGGGGGGGGACTGGCGTTTAAGCCCCTTCGCTCGCGCAGCGCACTTCAACCGCTCTTTTGCCAATGAGGCGCAGCGTTCGAGGACTGCCGCCAGCGCCAGCAGCGTAACCGGCTTGGCGACGTATTCGTCCATCCCAGCCTCCAGGCATCGTAGGCGGGCTCCTTCAAGGGCGTGCGCCGTCATCGCGACTATTATCGTGTGCCGCTGCTCACTTTCGCGTCGCCGGATTTCCGCAGTGGTGGCGTACCCGTCCATCTCAGGCATCTCACAGTCGAGCAGCACGACCGGGTAATGCGTGCTCGCAAACGCGTCAATCGTGGCCTTGCCGCCGCCGGCTAAATCGACGCGATATCCGAGCCTCTCAAGTTGCTTCTCAGCCACCTTCAAGTTCACCGGGTTGTCATCGACCACCAGGACGCGCATCGGGCCCTGCGCCGCGTCAGTCGCAAAACCCGCAATTTGAGGCGAATGCGGCACAGTTTCGCGCCCCGACCGTTCAGCACTCGGTGATTCCAAGTCGAGCACCGCAGGGAGCCCCTCATAGAGATGCGACGGCCGCACCGGTTTGGTCAGCCATCCGTCGAAATCTTTGCGGCGGCGAGCCGCACTAGTCGCACTCTTACCTACCGGGCTCATCAATAGCAGCCGCGTTTTCGCAAGCGCCGGATCGGACCTGATCGCACGAGCAAGCGCGGGACCGTCCAATCCGGGCATCTCGGCATCCACGATCGCTACCTGGTAGGGCCGGTCTTCAGCGGCATGCCGCCGCATCGCGGCCAGCGCTTCGTAGCCGTTCGCGGCGGTCTCGCCACCATCGTCCCAGGATTGCAAGGTGTCCGCGACAACGGCGCGATTGGTGGCATTGTCATCCACGACGAGGGCGCGCCGACCTTCAAGCCGGGAGCCATTCGATTGTCGTGCGGAGGGCGTCGCCGGCCGGCCGAATCTGGCCGTGAAATAGAAGGTCGATCCCTTTCCCGGCTCGCTTTCGATTTCAATTTTCCCGTTCATGCCTTCAACCAGTTTCTTCGAGATCGTCAGCCCCAGACCGGTCCCGCCATATTTGCGCGTAGTCGACGCGTCGGCCTGCGAGAAAGGGTTGAAGAGCCCAGCCTGCACGGCCAGCGGGATGCCAATGCCGGTATCGCGAACTTCGAACCGGATGATGACCTCATCGGGTGTTTCCGCCTGCCGGGAAACGCGCAGGATCACCTCGCCGGCCTCGGTGAATTTCAGCGCGTTCACGATCAGATTGTTCAGGACCTGGCGCAGCCGGGTCGGGTCGCCTGAAATGGTCGTTGACACCTCTCTGCTATAGGCCAGCATCAGTTCGATGCCCTTGCGGTGGGCCTTTTCGGCGAACAATTCGACCGTACTCTCGAGCACACCCGGCAGCTCGAAATCGATTCGTTCGAAAACAAACTTGCCCTCGTCGAGCTTCCAGAAGTCGAGGATGTCGTTGACGATGTTGAGCAGCAATTTGCCGCTCTCCGAGACTGTCCGCGCTAATTCCACCTGGTCAGCGGTCAGGTCCGAATCGGGCAGCAATTCGGTCATGCCGATGATGCCGTTGAGGGGCGTGCGAATTTCGTGGCTCATGGTCATCATGAACTCGGACTTGGTTCGCAGGGCTTCGAGCAGGGTCTCGCGGGCCGCGATCAGCTGAGTATTCTTGGTTTCGAGTTCCGCGCGCAGGCGGGAATGGGTATCGGCACTCATGCGAGTTTTTCACCTCCACGACGTCGTCGCGCCGTCCGGGTCAGTCACGGTGTGAGTCACCTCGTGGCATGGTGCAATTTCCGCTCCAATCCGACCGAGTGAAGCATGTCGCAATCCAATGCAGCGATTGCCTTCAGCGCGCGCTGCCTAGCAGCACGTCGAGAATGCAGTCCTCGGCGTGGTGGCCGGTTGTTGCCGACCGCCAATTAAATGTCGCGATGGATATAGTCTGTTGTCCTTCGGCTGCATGTGGGTTTCGCTAATCTTCCGATCTGCTTGCACCGCGACGCGACGGCGGTGTAGTCGAAACGATGGCCAAGTCGGATTCCATTGTCACCGCGGGCGTCGATGCGGCTCGGGCGCGTCGTCCCGCGATCGTTGGTCGTTTCGCGCGCGGCGCGGTTCTAAGCCGTCTGGCGGGAATCAAAAGCGGCCGCATCGTGATCGAAGACGGCGACGACGAGCGCCTCTCATTCGGCCAGGACGTCGGCGACGCCGATTTGCGCGCCACCATCCGCGCCAATGATCGCCGTTTCTATTCCGACCTCGCGCTCGCGGGCAGCATCGGCGCCGGCGAAGCGTACATGGCCGGCTGGTGGACGACGGACGATCTGACCGCCGTCGTGCAAATCATGCTTCGCAACCGCGAAGTGATGGAGGGCATAGAGGGCGGCCTGGCGCGGCTGGCTAATCCCGTCCGCCGCTTCGTCCACTACCTCAATCGCAACACCAAAACCGGCAGCCAGCGCAACATCGCGGCGCATTACGACCTTGGCAACGATTTCTTCGAGCTGATTCTGGATCGCACGCTGATGTATTCGTGCGCGATCTTCGAGCGCCCCGACGCTACGCTGGAGGAAGCGGCGACGGCCAAGGTCGATCGCATCTGCCGCAAGCTCGATCTGCGCGCGCACGATCACCTCGTCGAGATCGGCACGGGCTGGGGCGGGTTTGCTATTCACGCGGCCAAGAACTATGGATGCCGCGTCACGACCACCACGATTTCGCGCGTGCAGCACGACTACGCCGTCAAGCGAATCGCCGCCGAGGGGCTGGCGGATCGCATCACCGTGCTGTGCAAGGATTACCGCGATCTGAGCGGCCAGTTCGACAAGGCCGTCTCGATCGAGATGATCGAAGCGGTCGGGCATCAGTTCGTCGATTCGTATTTCCGCAAATGCGGCGAGCTGTTGAAGCCCGACGGCATGATGCTGCTGCAGGCGATTACGATCACCGACCGCGAGTATGCGGGCGCGCTCAAGCGCGTCGATTTCATCAAGAAGTACATCTTCCCGGGCAGCTTCATTCCATCGGTCACGGCGCTGTGCGATTCGATCACGCGCGCGAGCAACCTGCGACTGTTCCATCTCGAGGATCTGACGCCCAATTACGCCGAGACCTTGAAGCACTGGCGAATGCGGATGTTCAAGAATATCGAACGCGTGCGCGCGCTCGGTTATCCGGAAGAATTCATCCGGATGTGGGAGTTCTACCTCTGCTACTGCGAGGGCGGCTTCCGCGAGCGCTACCTCGGCGACGTGCAGATGCTGCTGACCAAGCCCGATTCAAAACGCGCCCCAATTCTTCCAATTCTGCCACGGCAGTAACCGCGCCGCGCCCGATGCTCCACGGAATCCCTGCCCGGTTGACAACAGCAATAACCAGATGATAGTAATTATCATCTAGGTTATGAAACTAAAGGTCGTAAACGAGCGACGCCGCGGTCCCTACGCCGCCAAGCGCCTGTCCGAGTTCGCGGTGCGATGCCGCCGCGGCGGCCTGGCTGTCACGCCGCAGCGCCTGGCGATCATCAAGGCGCTGCTCGGCTCGGGCGAGCATCCGCGCGCCGACGCGATCTTCGCCGCGGTCCGAATGCAGCATCCCCATATTTCGCTCGCGACCGTGCATCGCACGCTCGAAACGCTGTGCGAGATCGGCGAGGCGCGCAAGGTCACGACGCTGCACGACAGCGCGCGCTACGACGGAAACATCACCCCGCATCATCATGTGGTGTGCGTCAAATGCCGGCGCATCCGCGATATCGAGATTCCCCGCCTTGACCGCCTGCTCGCCGGGAAGTCGGAACTGGGCGAGTTCACGGTGCTCGGTTCGTCGCTGGAGATTCACGCGCTGTGCGAGGATTGCGGGGCCAAACGCGCCAGCGCGAATCGGACAAGGAAGCGGCTGCGCTGATTATGAGCTCAAACAAACCAATTGAAGTTTAGTTGGAATCAGGAGAGAAGAAAAATGCCGAATCTCAAAGGAACCAAAACCCATCAGAATCTCAAGGATGCGTTCGCAGGCGAGAGCCAGGCCAATCGCCGCTATCTCTATTTCGCCAAGATCGCTGACATCGAAGGCCAGCCGGAAATCGCGGGTCTGTTTCGCGATACGGCCGAAGGCGAGACCGGGCACGCCCACGGTCATCTCGACTACCTGAAGCCGGTTGGCGATCCGGTGACCGGCCTGCCGATGGGCGATTCGATGCTGAACCTCAAGTCGGCGGTTCACGGCGAGACTTACGAGTACACCGACATGTACCCGGGGATGGCGAAGACGGCGCGCGAAGAGGGCTTCGCGGAAATCGCCGATTGGTTCGAAACTCTCGCCAAGGCCGAGAAGTCTCACGCAGGACGCTTCGCCAAGGCGCAGGGCACGCTCTAGCAGGCAGCCGCGCGGACAGCGCAGCCGTGGGGGCGGACCCGCGCGCCCGCCCGCTATTTCTTTCAACGGCGGCACCACGCCGGGCCGCGGCACGCGCGCGCGCCCGCGGAGAAGAGTTCGCAGACAGGATTTTTCCCGATGGCCAACCGAATCGAGTCCAGGCCGACCGACGGCCTTTCCTACAATTCCACTGAAGCGAAGTACTGGAACCGCGCCGGACTCGACAAGGAAGTCGAGCGCGTGTTCGACATCTGCCAGGGCTGCCGTTTGTGCTTCAATCTTTGCCCGTCGTTCCCGGCGCTGTTCGCCGCGACCGATCGCAATGACGGCGATGTGAGAGGGCTCACGGCGGCCGAGAAAGAGCGCGTCATCGAACTGTGCTACGGATGCAAACTGTGCGAGATCAAATGTCCCTACACGCCGCGTGACGATCATGAGTTCCAACTCGATTTCCCGCGCCTGATGCTTCGAGCCAAGGCGGTGAGCGCAAAGGCAGACGGCGTTAAGCTGCGCGAACGGGTGCTGGCCCGTCCCGATCAGCTCGGCAAATTCGGCCGGCTGACGCCGGCGCTCGCAAACTGGGGATGCCATCGGAAGTTCCAGCGCGTGATTATGGAGAAACTGCTCGGGATTCATCGCGACAAGCTGCTTCCCGACTTCGCTGCTGAGACTTTCGACCAGTGGCTCAGGCGGACCGGGCTGCCTGCGATGCCGGCCGAGCCGAGCGCGAAGGTCGCGATTTTTCCGACCTGTTTTGTCAATTACTACAACCCCGGGCCGGGCAAGGCAGCGGTCGAGGTCTTTGCGAAAAACGGATGCGCGGTGAAATGCCCGAAGCAGAACTGCTGCGGGATGCCCGCGCTCGACGGCGGCGACGTCGAGTTTGCGCGCAAGGAAGCGCGGGCGAATATCGATTCGATGCTGCCGCTGGTGCGCGCGGGCTACAAGATCGCAGCGATCAATCCGACCTGCTCGCTCATGATGCGGATGGAGTATCCGAACCTGATCCCCGGCGACGAGGTCAAGGAGTTCGCCGCGGCGGTCGTCGATTCGCACGAACTGCTCTACGAACTCCGCCGCGCCGGCAAGTTCAACAGCGAATTTCAGTCCACGCCCGGCACCATCGCGTATCACGTGCCGTGCCATCTCAAGGCGCAGGGCATCGGGCTGCGCTCGCGCGACCTGATGCGCCAGATTCCGGGCGTCGAAGTAACGACGGTCGATGCATGCACGGCGCATGACGGAACGTGGGCGATGAAAAAAGAGTTCTTCGCGCTCTCGATGAAGTGGGGCGAGAAGGCTTTCGCCGCGATGCGCGAAGCGGGCGCACGGGTGATGGCGACCGACTGTCCGCTGGCGGCGGTGCAAATCGAGCAGGCGACGGGAGTGCGTCCGATTCATCCGCTCGAAGTGATAGCGCGCGCGTACCAGCGCGATGGGTTTCCAGACGCCGTGGCGGCGCCGGCGGCGGCGCAAAGAGAATGACGATTGAAGACGATCGCGGTCGACGAAATACTTTCGCTGGCTGATTACGAACGCGTGCGCGAGCGGCTGCGCCCTTTGTTTATTCATGAGAAGGAACGGCGCCGGCTCCGCGTCGGGTCGCATCTCACGCTTCTGTTCGAGAACGCGCAGACTGCGTGGTACCAGATCGAGGAGATGATCAGGGCCGAGAAAATGACGCAGCGCGAAGCGATTGCGCACGAAATCGACGCTTACAACGAGTTGCTTCCAGCCGCGGGCGAACTGGCCGCGACGCTGTTGATCGAGTACGCCGAGCCGCAGGAACGCGACGCTGCGCTCAGCCGGCTGGTCGGACTGGAACGCCATCTGTGGCTGAAGGCCGGCCCGCAAAGCATCGCGGCAAGATTCGACGATCGTCAGATGTCAGACGAACGAATCAGCGCGGTCCAATTTGTCAGGTTCAGCCTGGAAGGCGTGGACGCGGCCCGGTTTCTCGAACTCGCCGGCAAGGGCGAGGTAGCGGTCGAGGTGGATCATCCGAATCTCGCGGCTCGGGGCGCGATCGACGGGCTGCTGGCGGCGTCGCTAGCGGAGGATCTGCGTTAGCGCCGGCGCCAGCAGCCTGGTGCACAAACACGAACGCCGAATCCGGTATTTCTTTCCGGATTCGGCGTTCGTCGTTTCGTGGTTCCGATGACGGTTCCTGCCCGAGTCACGCCGTCTGTAGGCCTCGGTCAGGGAGGCGGGAACGCCGGCAGGGCAACGCCGACCGGGAAGTTCATTTTAGTGGGCTTCCCCGAGATGATCAGCGTCGGGGAGATGTTGCCGCCGCTCGTACCGACATCTTCAAACACGGACAGCGAATTTGCATTGTTGTTCACGACGTACAGATTGCCGCCGGCGCTGAGCGCGATTCCCTCCGGCCGCTTGAGTTTCGTGTGTCCGCCTTGAATTGTTCCGAGCTGGGTGCCAGTGAAAGCAAATTCCTCGAAATTCGTAAAAACATCGAAAATTTTGATGCTGTTATCGCCCGCGTCTGTCACGTACATCGTGTTTCCATCCAGGCTGACTGCGATGTACAACGGATCAACAAAGGCGCCCGCTGTCGGGCCAATCGCACCAATGAAACCGATGGGTACTGCGTTGCCAAAGGCGCCCGGAGTGTACACGGTTACGTACTTGCCAATCTCGTTGACGACGAATAGGTCGCCAAAATCATCAAATGCGACTCCCACCGGACCGAGCAGAAAGGTGTCGCACCCGCCGATCGTGGCGTTGTGCGTGCCATTCACCGGACTGTTGTTCAGAGGAGGTGTGTCATTGACACCCGGAAGCAGCAGGGTTGTGTCGTACTCCGTAATTGTACCCAAGCTGAAGCCGGGCGCATTCGGCGCGCATAAACCAAGGCCCGGAATGTGGAGATCTGGCTCAACCACTGCCGGCGTGAAATTCGAAACCGCGAGTATATCGAATCCCAACGTATGAACCCCGTCGAACGGATCTTCAAACGCTACGCCCTGATCGAGGCTGATGCCGGTAAGATCAGGAGCGCCAGCAGGCGATGCAATAATACTTGTAGCCAGCGAGTTTCCATTCGCGCCAAACGGGTAGATCTCGACGAACCCATTCGGAAAGACTCCCGCGATGCCAAGCGGAACCGCTACGGCGATGTCAATGGTGAGCGAGCTCTGTGTGTCGCCGGCCGCTCCGTTGCCGTCGCCTAATAGTGTATTCGAGCCTTTGACCAGGAATTCTGGCCTCGAATTGTAGACCGAACCCGCGGCAAACGTCTCGAAGCTGCCTGCAAACAGAACGCCAAAGTTCGACACCACGACCGAGTCTGCCAGAGACGGCCCCGCGTGACTGGTGCCCGCCGTCCCCGCGACGAACGCAGCGATCACGAACACCGCAGCCACGCGCGAAAGCTGACGAGCGACCCCCATCAGCTTCAGCGCCCATGCGTGCGCCAATGAGATCTCATCTCTGCCCTGAGCCATCGCCTGCATCCTTCCATGCATCATTGTATGTAACCCCCGCCGAGTCGAATCGGTATCCCGTCCGCTGAGCCAATCAGCCTAGAAAACCCACGCGGCCATTCGGTTCGTTCCGATCCCCGCAAAGCCAACGCAAGCCCCGCCAAGGTCCGGAAATCCCCCCGGACGCGCATTCGGTGGTCGTACCTACACTGTTCGGATGAGAAATTCAAGTGCGGCGTAACTCTTTGTTCAGAATCCACTTGACGCTCAATCCAGCGATCAACCGCGAATCGCATCCGAATCAAATCGGAACTTTATTAATTTGCCAGGGGGGATCGCAAGTACCCAACGGGATGGGGGCCGCATTGCGGCGGCCTGCTGAGTGCCGCCAGCAGGCTTTTTGGGCATCTGCCCGCTCGGATGATGGCCAGCGGAGAAGGAGGAGGAACGACGCCCCGTCGCGCGATCCGTGAGAGAGGTTGTTAGGCCGAATGAGAGAAAGTACAAAAGCCCGCGAACAACCGCGGTTGGCCGGCGGCGCCGATTCAGCGCGATCGTTCGGCAAACGGCGTTCGCCCCCCTGTTTCAAATTGAAACGACCGAATCGGGAATCGCCAATATCACGCGGCCCTTAACGGGCTGTTGCAAGGATGTGATCGGGGCATGCATCCTTCTTGACAAGGTATGCTGGGGAATGCTACCTAAGCCGCGTTCGTAGGTTATTTACGCGCGAACGGGGAATCGGTGTCTGACGCTTGCCTGATGGACAATCGGGCGAGGAGTTCGACGTAACCACGAGGGCTCCAGCTTGGGGGTGACTATGCAGAACGGAAATACGGGATTTGGCGGAACGCGGTGGCGGAGCGTATTGGTGGCCGCCGTGGCAACGGTCGTGACGCTATGGACATCGGTCGCAAGGGCGACGATCACGCAGGGTGATTTTGCAGTCTGGGGATATGTCGAAACTCGCGAGGAGGGTCGCTGGGGCGAAGGCAGCTCCAGCACCAACGCAACGCCGACGAAGTTCCTTCACCCGACAGCCACCTCGACGTTCGCGTCACCCGGGCAGTCGTTCGGGAATACGGGCGGCAGTTTCGATTTCAATCATTGGGATCTGGTCGAGGCGCGCCAACTTGCGGACATACGGCCCGATTACCACATGGTCAAGAACTACAAGTTGCTTGGCCGCTTCGACACGCTGTTCATCAAGGATTCGGACTTCTTCGCGTACTACCGGCCTTGGTACGACGCGTTCGGGACGCTGAAGAACCATGGCCGCCAGAAGCCGAACTCGGATGTGATGCAGTACCAGTTACACGGTCCGTACAACCTGGGCGGATCGATGCAGAACGAATTTTTCAAGAATGATCTGCGCGAATATTATTCGCAGATAAACTTTACCGACAACTTCTCCGCACGTATCGGCAAGCAGCAGGTCATCTGGTCGGAAACCGACGCGCTGTCAGGAACCGAAGTCACCAACCCGGTTAATGCCACATGGCATGGAGTTTATGGCTTTGAATCGCCCGAAGACACGCGCACAAACCTGCGGATGATCAAGCTGAACTACATCCTGCCGGACTTCTTGAAGACGGCCAACAACGAGGTCGAAGGCTTCATCATCCCCGGCGACGTCGAGAGCCAGGGACTTATACCCCAAACCGACCCGCGCAACCCGTGGGTTGCTGCGGCTCCGTTCGGCAGTCAGAACGTTCCATTTCCGCTGAGCATCAACCAGAACGGCCAGCAGCTCAACGTAAATGAGCTGCCCAACGCCGACGACAAGTCGATGATCTTCATACCCACCGGCCCCAAAGTTGGCAAGCACCAGTATGGTACATTTTTCGACGTTATCCTGGGGTCAGGAAAGTTGATCCCCAAGCGCCCGTCAAACTCTCTGGAAAACAGCGAATTCGGAGCGCGTTACTCGAGCCTGCTGCCGATTGGAAACGGACTCCAGACCAGCTTCATCTACCTGTATGAATTTCGCGATTTCAAGACTGCAACTTGCTATGCCTGCACCGGGGCAATCACTGGAGAACCGGGCGCAATCGGTATTGCCCCGGGAGTATTCCTCATCCCCGGTTTCTATGCCCACCCACTTCGCGCGGGCGTGCCCAAGGGCGGATCGGTTGAGATCGTCAGCACGGTCGACTATCTGCGCAACCATTTCTTCGGCATGACGGGAACCTACTACGATAAAGACCTGACCGACATCGTGTACCGCTACGACCTTCTGTACCAGCCGCATCACAACGTCGGAGCGCCCACATATCCGACGGGAGCGAAATATACCGAGTTGACACGCTGGATCATCGCGGGTGACCGTCCGACGTACATCCCCTGGATATCGAAGCAGCACACGTTCCTGACGGCTCAGTACACGCTGACGTGGCTGCCGGATCGTCCGACTGATGCGTCCAGCATCGTGATTCCCGGATTGGCCCCGGTCGGCAAGTTGCGCGAGATCAGCAACCTGTTCTTCATCTCGGCAGTGGACTGGATAATGAACGGCCAGTTGACGACCGGCAACGTTTTCCTGTGGGACATCGACGACCAGGTCGGCGAGCTGTCGAGCGGCAACAGTTACCGGTATTCACGAAACATCGTGCTCGGGCTGAACGCCTCGTGGTTCGTCGGACGCAGCGGCCGCTACACGGATCCGTACCTGCTGAGCCGCCAGCAGCGTTTCAACGACATCGAGTTCACCTTCACGTACGAAATCTAGAAGTCGATTGGACTGAACGGGCGGCTGTAGCGTATGCTACAGCCGCTTTCTTTTTTTTGGGGCAGGATGAGGACATTGCCGCGCGAGCGGCCTTAAGAATCCGTGTCTTTCGCTTCCATCCTTCAAGCCGGCCGCCATATCGCGATGGACGACAACCCACAGACAGACTGGTACCTGGTTCGCAGCAAGACCGGCAAGGAGCGCTGGGTCCGCGATCAACTCGCCAACGTGGTGCCGGAGGTGTTTTTGCCGATGCTCAAAGCGAAGGCGCCGCGATGGGGACGGATGGCGGTGTCGATAGCTCCGCTGTTTCCATGTTACGTGTTCGCCAGGTTCGATCTTCAGCGCCAGTACTTCGACGTAAAATATATGGCCGGGGTGCGCGCGATCGTGTCGGCGGGAATCGATCCGATTGCGGTGCCCGCGGCGATAGTGTCGGAGATTCGCCGCCGCGGCGTGGACGACGTGATCGAAATACCCGACAAACCATTCGGCACGGGCGAGCGCGTGGTTGTCGTTGAGGGTCCCTTCCGCGGATTCGAGGCGATTTTCCAGCGTTATCTTTCGGGCGCGGAGCGAGTGGCGATTCTGCTCAGCGCGGTGGAATCGGGCGGGCTGCGCGTCGTGCTGTCAGCCTCGGCAGTCGCCAAAGATACCTGACGGATGCCGTCGCCGCGCGCACTCGCAATTGTCCGCGCAATGCTGGTGGGCATGAGGGCGCGCTTGCGTGCGCGGCCTGCTCCGATTCCGGCGGCACGAACGTTGCCTGCCATGCGGCGCAGCGCGTTGGGTTCCTTGGGCCAGCGAACCGAACGTGCGGTGGTGGGATCGAGCGGTGCACCCAGATTAGCGGTCCTGCCTGCTCGAATTCACGCTGGAACTGCGTCTCGTCGCGTCACAGCTCGGGCTTCATGTAGAGAACTCCACGACCAGATCGGCTTCTGATGATCAACCCCCAGCAGAATGGGATTGGCGAAGTTTTTAAACCCCGGAAAAGATCGTCAGTGATCGTCAGTGGTCAATCGGTACGAGCAACCATCGCCGAATCGCTGGACCTTTCCCATGTTTTCCGAGGAAAACCCGGTCAAAACGCGCTCAGAAGATCGGCTTTCCGAACTTGGTGCCGACAAGGCTAATTACGGTCACTGAAGATGACTGAAGATCTTTTCCGAGGCTCGGAAGCAGAGACCAAAGATACTACGCTTCTGCCCCGGATATCGGCGCGGCTGAACCGGATATTGATTCCGACAGCACGGAGGTTGCTGGCCATGCGGCGCAGCGCGCTGCCCAGCGCACTCGGTGCCTTGG
>Ga0074044_10002122_pt1 | contig 17443 bp, 17 predicted proteins | sample BogForMeECP23OM1_FD_94443 | JGI IMG/M metagenome (GOLD analysis project Ga0074044, IMG submission 94443) | Bog forest soil microbial communities from Calvert Island, British Columbia, Canada - Bog Forest MetaG ECP23OM1 | ecosystem: Environmental > Terrestrial > Soil > Wetlands ...
GATTCATCGCTTACTTCAACGCAACCATGGCCAAGCCCTTCCGCTGGACCTACGCAGGAAAACCTCTCGCCGGAGCCGGAGGAGCTATAAAATGAGTCCCTCTCTTCCGCTCGGCTGTACTAGCGCGGTAATGCCATGAGCAATTTTTTGCCATTGGGGGTACCCCAGCCCGATGCCGCGTCATATCCAGGACCGGCGCTATAGCCCCCAATCTTATCGGTCGTATTATCGCCTGATATAACGTCCGTGCAGCCCAGCGCCCCAACGGTTCTGCTGTTTCCCTGATCACTCCTTTGGTAAAGAACGGGCGTTAGATAGCCAATTCGCTTGTCAGCCGCGCGTTTGGCGTTGATACGAGCAATAAGCGCGGCCCATAATGGGCTGGCCGCACTCGTTCCTCCATTGGGTTGCGGCTCGGCATCCACGACCAGTAGATATGGCGATACATTCCAGTCCGCATTCGCGGCAACGTCAGGCACGCACCTGCCAACAATCGTTCCCGGGTTCACTGAGTTTACCGTGACGCTCTTTTGCCACTCGGGACGCGGTATCACGGCGCTCACCCCACCCCCCGTACTTCCCCCCTTGTGCGAGCGCAGACCGTCGCCCTCCTTCCAGACGATATCGGGACCGGTATTGCCCCTGATCGGTATGGTCGTGCCGCCTACAGATAGGACGTACGGACTGGAACCAGGGAAGTCGACATGTGCAAGTCCATCCGTCACCGCATCGGACGAACCGTCATCACCGGCGGCAACGCAGACAGTGATCGCGAGATAGGCTGCCTCCTTGAGAATCTCGTTGATCTGGACAATCGCCTGGTCAGTCCAAATGTCAGTATCCTCGGCATTGCCCCAGCTGACTGACAAGACGCTAGGATCATTCTTTTTATCCTGCATCACGGTATCAAGCGCCTCAATCCATCCTTGCTCCGTCCATTGTGCAAAATAAACGACGATCGTAGCTCTTGGACAAACTCCAGCGACGACTTCAACATCAAGCATGACTTCGGCCTCGTCTCCATCGCGCTTCGAAGTCGAAGTTCCGTCAACGCTGAGAGGTATAACCTTTGGTGCAGCCACGCCTACGAATTTGCAGAATTTTTTCAAATCGCTCGAAAAGTAACCGCCGCCGAATTCCAGTAGCCCTACCGTTTGTCCGTGCCCATCGCCGGCGGGAAAATTATAGTGCGCGGCGAGTCGACCTGAGGTGTACCAGGTGGCGAGTATCGCATTCTTCGCCAGACGATTTTTGGATCGGGCTTGTTTCCACCTTCGCCGCGCGACGCGGCGATCATCGAGACCGAATACCGCCTCCACGACACGCTGGACCGCGGCAGGCACGTGCACGGCACCGACACGGCCGCGATAGGGCCCGTCCTCATGCGCATAATTAAACAGCTTGGTATGGAAGGCGGCTTCTAGCTCTGCCACTGTGCCGCGCAACTGAACGGTCCGCGTGGCAGCATTGGCACTCACCTTCTTGAGGCTGTAGCTTCCGAAGACCTTGACGACTTTGGCAATATCCTTTGCGGATGCCCCATACTTCGCCGCAAGTGCCTGGCGCGTCATCGCCACACGCGGCCGGGTTTGAAGCTCCGGCAATTTTCTCTTCCGCCGGACCTTAATCGATACATCGACCATGGCGCGCGGATTAGTTCGTCCGATAACGCGAGCGCCGGATAGTGGCCTTCGTTCGCTGCCTTTGACCTTGCCATGCTTCACCATCTTCGCCCCCTCGATAGAAAGAGGTGAATGTCTCGGCGCCGCACAAAAGGCGACGGCCAGTTTAAAATTAAGTTGTGATGTTGCATTTTTGCAACTGGTAAGTCAACTTGAGATTGATATGCTGGCTTGACTGGGGGTGACCGATGGTTGAGCGGCAGAAATTTACACTAATGCAGCTGGCGATTTGTGCTGCCATGTTGGGCGGATGCGGAACATATGCGCCCGATATTGACGCGGGCAACAGTGATCCACATGCGACGGCCATCCTGATCAATAAAATATTGAGTCACGCGGAATGCGAACTGCGCGAAGCTGTTCAAAACGCCCACAACTACGACATAGATAATAAAGCACAGCAATCTGATCATAAGCGACGCATTAAATGGCTCGACACTTTGACAGCCAAGGTCTCGCTTAAACTCATCGCTGAGGAAAAAGGCACTCTTAGTCCAGGGATAGCCTTCAAGGAACTCCTTCCCAGCGTCGTTACCACTTTTAGCAACAAGACGAACGTCACGACTAATCAATCGTTCTCGACTGCACTGGGGGCGCTTGCTTCTTCTGATGCGACGCGCACTGAAAACGTGGACTACACCTTCTCAATTAGAGGATTCCTTGGAAAGGACCTCGATGCCAAGGTGGTGCCGGTACAAACCTGTAAAGAGCCCGGCGGTATACTTCTCATGGCTGATATGAAAATCAACGATTGGCTTAGCGGAGTGACTTTCCCGTTCTACCTGGGTCAGGTCGTTGATGCCGCCCCAGATACCTTTACGCACGAAGTCGATTTTGTTGTTATGGTCAATGGAAGTGTCACGCCGAGCTGGACGCTCGTTAATGTGACGGCAAATACGGCGGCCACTTTGGCTATGGCCGGTAGAAACACGACAGGGGACGTCATAGTATCAATTGGCAAGGCCTCGAGCGTTCAGGACGCTCAGAATATTGCCAAACTGAATTCCGGAGTCAGCAGTGCAGTAAAGAGTGGCTCGAATTAGGATTTGCTGCGAGGCAATGGAAGTTAGGGATTGGCCACACAGTTTACTCGAAGAAGGGAGCAACTCATGAAAAAACGGGTTCGAGTTAAAAGAAACGCGGTGCCAAGAAGCGTAAAAGAAGCCGATGAACGAGGTCATGAGAAGGTTCCGCGCCTCAAAGCGGCGGATCGGGCTAAGGGGGCGCATCTTTCGCCAGCTAACGCGAAGCCGGGGGACGTCGCCTACATAGGGCCGTGCGAAAACGGCACGCGTATTGTATGTTACTACGATCAGAACATGCTCCCTTCTGACTGTCGGACCCAATCTTGTTGAGTAAATGATTGGACCGAATTAGGGTCTGCTCCCTGATCTGTCTTGGATAGGCTTCAAGGCCGCCCGTTCGCGAGTTCGCGGGCAGCGCGTGTGCGTGCGTCATAATCCAGTGGCCGCCCCCGCATCCGCCAGCACCATATCCGCCCCCTTCTCCCCGATCATCACCACCGCCGCGTTGGTGTTGCCGGAAACGACGGTGGGCATGATCGATGCGTCGACCACGCGCAGGCGGTCGAAGCCGCGCACGCGCAACCGCTCGTCGACGACGGCGGCCGGATCGGACCCCATGCGGCAGGTCGAGGTCGGATGATAGACCGTCGTCCCGGTGTCGCGCGCGAAAGTCAGAAGCTCGGCGTCGCTTAAGCAATGCGGTCCGGGGGCGCGCTCCTCGGCGATGAAGCGGCGCATCGCCGGCTGGTTCATGACCCGGCGCATCAGTTTCATTCCGGCTATGGTGCTGTCGCAGTCGGTCCGGGCGGACAGGTAGCGCGGCTGGATCGCCGGCGCCACGCTGGGATCGTTGGATTTGATGCGCACGAAGCCGCGACTCTGCGGGCGCAATTGGCAGACCGAGGTCATGAAGCCCGGGAACGCATGCAGCGCGGCGCCGGCCGTGTCGGCACTGAATATGAGAAAGTGGATTTGCACATCGGGCGACATGAGGTCGGGCCGGGTGCGCAAGAAGGCCCCGGCATAGCCGGCGCCGATGGTCAGCAATCCCTTTCGCGACACGAGGTAGCGCAGGCCTGCGCCGTAGCGGTGGCGCCAGTGATTGATCACGTCGTTCATCGTGATCGGTTCGGTGCAGCGGTATTGCATGCGGATCTGGTAGTGATCCTGAAGGTCGGCGCCGACGCCCGGCATGTCGGCGATGACGTCGATGCCGTGCCGGCGCAACAGTTCCGCCGGTCCGAGCCCGGAAAGTTGCAGAAGCTGCGGTGAATTGAACGCGCCGCCGGCGACGATGACCTCGGCGTTCGCGTAAGCGGTGCGCGTCGTTTGGCGCTCGCGATATTCGACGGCAACGGCGCGCCGTCCCGAAAATAGGATGCGGGTTGCCAGCGCGTTGCACGCAATCGCCAGATTCGGCCGGCGCCGCGCCTTCCTCAAATAGCCGACGGCGGTCGACCAGCGGCGCCCGTTCTTCGCCGTGAGCTGGAAATAGCCGGCGCCGTCCTGGCGCGGTCCGTTGAAATCGTCGTTGCGAGGGAATCCGGCCTGTTGCGCGGCGGCGATGAACGCTTCGCACAAAGGGTGCGGCTCGCTCACATTGGAAACCGCGAGCGGCCCGCCCACCCCGTGCAGCGCATCGGCGCCGCGCTCCTGGTCCTCGGCGCGCCGAAAATAAGGCAGCACATCCGCGAAGGCCCAACCGGCATTGCCGAGCTGTCGCCAGTGGTCGAAATCCTCCGGCTGGCCGCGGACATAAAGCAGCCCATTGATCGAGCTCGATCCACCCAAGACCTTGCCGCGCGGCTGGATGATCTTGCGGTTGTTGAGCTCGGCTTCCGGCTCGGTGGCATAGAGCCAATTGACCTTGGCATTGTCGAACAGCTTGCCGTAACCGAGCGGAATGTGAATCCAGATGTTGCGGTCGCGCCCGCCGGCCTCCAACAGCAGCACGCGATGACGGCCCGAAGCGGTGAGACGATCGGCCAAAACGCAGCCGGCCGAGCCGGCGCCGATGACGATGTAGTCGAAGCGATCTGAATGCCGGATCGATGCCATGGTGCGTTGAACCTTCCCCATTGCGAGAATAACGTAAAATGTCGGCTCCTGGCACGCCGCGGCGGCGGGCCAGGTGCGCGTTTTATGTGCAACTCACCGATCTTGTCGTGATCCTAAAGAATAAGAATTGCGCGACAAAATCTCGCTTGCCGTCCAGGGACGATGGGCTAGACTTGCGACAAGCGGTCGTCGAACAGCAGATGACCGCAGGATTCGAGGGAGGAATAACAATGAATAAGTTTAAGCGGCGCGCCCCGTCCGCGCCAATATTCGCGGCGCTTCCGGTAAGCGCGGCCGTTCTTGCGCTGGCGCTGGCAACGCTCAGCTACGCGCAAACCTAATGAACCCATCAAGATCGGCGTCATCGCCGAGGCGCAGTCCGTCGCCGGCTCGTCGATTCCACAGGCCGCACAGCTCGCCGCCGACGAAATCAACGCCTCCGGCGGGGTCAACGGCCGCAAGATCGAAATCGTCTCTTACGATGATCATTCGACGGCTCCGGAAGCGGTGCGCGCCTTTCAGCGCGCGGTCAATGAGGATCACGTCAACGCGGTGATCGCGAGCTACATCAGCGAAGTCGTGCTGGCGCTCGAGCCGTGGACCGGACGGCTGAAGACCGTGATGGTGACACCGGGCGCCGCTTCCGACGTCATCACCGAGAACATCGCCAAGGATTATAACCACCTCAAATACACGTTCCACGGCTATCTGACATCGACCAGCCTGGCGGAGCAAGTCTGCGCCGCCGCGAAAGACCTGCTGGTGACGGGTCTCAAGATGAAGACGGCGGTCGTCATGAGCGAAGATGCCGCCTGGACGACGCCGCTCGATGCCGAATATCTGAAATGTCTGCCGGAGATCGGGCTCAAGGTGCTCGACCATATCCGCATGTCGCCCGACACCACGGATTTCACGCCGATCTTCAATAAGATCGAAGGCGAAAAGCCCGATGTGATGGTCACCGGCATTTCACACGTGGGCGTGCAACCGACAGTGCAGTGGAAGCAACAGGAAGTGCCGATTCCGATGATCGGCGTTGCCTCGCAGGCGACCAATTCGAGCTTCTGGGCCGACACCAACGGTGCGACCGAAGGGGTGATGTACCAAGGCGTCTCCGGACCCGGGGTCGCCGTGACGTCGAAGACGCTGCCGTTCGTCGCAGCGTTTGAGAAGCGCTTCGGCAACACCCCGTCCTATTGCGGCTACACCGCCTACGACGAGGTCTATTACATCGCCGACGCGATCAAGCGGGCCGGTTCGAACGATCCCGACAAGCTGGTCGACGCGCTGGAAAAGACCAACTACGTCGGCACAGTCGGTACCGTCCAGTTCACGGGCAAGGACTCCCCCAGTCCGCACGCGCTCAAGATCGGGGCCGGTGCGATCGCCGGGCTGATGCTGCAATGGCAGGACGGCAAACAGGTCAATGTGTGGCCGGCCGACTTGGCCAAGGGCAAGTTGAAATTCCCGAAGTTCATCAAGGTCGGCTCAGCCGACTGACGAGGCAATGATCGGCGCTTTCCAAATTCTCCCCGCCCGCAGCCGCGAGCGGGGAGAATGCTTGATGGCAGCCGAGGGCGTGTGCGTGGTCTGACCGATGCTGTTCTGGCAAATCCTGATCGACGGTTTCGCGATCAGTTCGCTCTATGCGCTCGGCGCCACGGGCTTCGCTCTGATTTTCGGTGTCTCCGGCGTCCTCAATCTGTCCCATGGTGCGCTGATGGTGACGGCCGTCGTCGCGGCCTGGGCCGCCGGCAACGATCTGCATGCCGGGCCTTATAGCGGAGCGGCGCTCGGCGTCGCCGTCGGTTTCGGCGTTTCGCTTCTCACCTATTTTCTTATCGTCCGGCCGCTCCAGCAGTCGCGCAAAATCCGCGAGGAGGAAAAGGAGATCTTCATCCTCACCGCGACGCTGCTCTGGGGCATCATGATCCAGGAGTTGATCGCCTACCTCTACACCAACAACGCCAAGACCGTGGCGCCGATCGTGGAAGGCGTCGTCTCGATCGTTGGCGTGCGCACGCCGGCCAACGAGATTTTCACCGCCATCGTATGCTGGCTGGTCATCGCCGTGCTGTGGCTGCTCGTGAACCGGACCCGCGCCGGCAAGGCGGTGCTGGCCGCCTCGATGAATCCGCGCGGCGTGACGTTGCTCGGCATCGAACTGTCGCAAATCTACGTCGCCGTGTGGGCGATCTACGGCGTGCTGGTCGGCATTGCCGGCGTGCTGCTCGGCATGTTTCTGGGCGTTTCGTCCTATAGCGTCGGTCCGCTGACGGCGAGCGCGTTCTCGATTGTCGTGCTCGGCGGGCTGGGCAGCGTCTCGGGCGCGCTGATCGCGGCCTATGTCGTGGGCTATCTCGAAACCATGACGGCGTATCTGATATCGCCGGCCTATCGCACCATCCCCGCGCTGTTGCTTCTCATCGCGGTGATGTATGTCAGGCCGCGCGGCCTGTTGGGGCGCCGCTAAATGCGCTCGCGCACCGCGCAGATATTGCTTGTCGCGCTTGGCGCGGTCGCGCTCGCCGCATTTCTACCGCTCTGGCTCAACGCCTACATCCTCGGGCTGTTGACGATGGCCTATTATTCCGGCGTTTTCGCGATGGCGTGGGACCTGCTGTTCGGCTTCGCCGGCGAAGTGAATTTCGGCCCGACGTTCCTCATCGGCACCGGCGCCTATACCGCCGGCATCCTCGACAATCTCTACCAGCCGCCGATCTGGCTCTGCGTCGCCGCCGGCACGCTTGCCGCCGTCGTCGGTGGCGTCGTGCTTGCACTTCCGGCGCTGCGGGTGCGCGGGCCGTATTTCGGTCTGACCACGCTCGTCGCCGTGCTCATGCTGGAAAATTTCATCATTGTCGATGCCCACCTGACCGGCGGCGAAAATGGACTGACCGTGCCCGACGTGATCTCGATCAGCGACAGCACAAATTACGAGATTGCGCTGTGGTTCATGGCGGTCAGCGGCGCGATTCTGTTTTCGCTGGCGCGCTCGCCGGTCGGGCTGATCCTCCAGGCGAGCGGCCAGGACGCGGTGCAGGCCGGTGCGCTCGGTTTCAACGTGACCAAGCACAAGCTGACGGCTTTCATCATCAGCGCCTTCTTCTCCGGGCTCGCCGGCGCGTTGTTGGTCTTCTACATCGGCTCGGTCTCGGCCAGCTCGCTGGTCGACATTACGGTCGGTGTCCAAGTCATCATCGCCGCGGTGCTCGGCGGCCGGCGCACCATCCTCGGCGGCGCGCTCGGCGCGATCTTTCTGATCGCCATGAGCGAGCTGCTGCGGCCGCTCGGCGATCTGTCGAATTTCGTGGTTTTCGCCATGGCGCTGGTCGTGGTGCTGCTGTTCCCGGGCGGCTTTTTCGGCCTGCTCACGCGCAGCAAGGAAAGCGGCTGAGCATGGCGACGAGCGCCCGTCTCGAAGTCAGCGGTCTCACCAAGCGCTTCGGCGGCCTGGTCGCCGTCAAGGACATGGCGTTCGACGTGCAGGCCGGCAAAATCCTGGGCCTCATCGGCCCGAACGGCTCGGGCAAATCCACGGTGATGAAGCTCATCATGGGGATCGAGCGCCCCAATGCCGGTTCCGTGCGCATCAACGGCACCGAGGTCGCTGGCTGGCCGTCGCACAAGATCGCGCGGATGGGGGCTGGCATCGTGTTTCAGCACTCGCGCCCGCTGCATCGCCAGACCGTGCTGGAAAACATCAAGCTTGCGCTTTTGCCCGACAAGCTTACCCGGCTGTTCGCCGATCCGAAAATCGACGAACACGCGCGCGCCATCGCCGCACGGGTTGGCTTGAGCGCCGCGCTCGACCGGCGTCCGGCCGCTTTGCCGTTCGCCGATCTGCGCAAGATCGAGATCGCCAAGGCGATCGCGCGCGATCCGCAGGTGCTGTTGATCGACGAGCCCTTCGCGGGTCTTACCGCGACGGAAACGGCGGCCTTCTCCGACCTGATCTGCAAGCTTCGCGACGACGGGCGCGCCGTGCTGCTGGTCGATCACAATGTCAAGAGCGTCGCGCGGCTGGTCGACCGCGTGCTTGCCATGTATGTCGGCGAGCGCATCGCCGAAGGCACCGCCGACGAGGTTATGCGCAACGAGACCGTGCGGCGCGTCTATCTCGGCGGCAGCATCGAGACGGCGGCGCGACCCGAATCGTCCTTCCGCGATCGCGCTACCCCGTTCCTCGAAATCGACAAGCTCAGCGTCCATTACGGCAAGGCGCAAGCGCTCGACAACGTGTCGATCCACGTGCATGCCGGCGAATTCGTCTCGGTGGTGGGACTGAACGGCGCCGGCAAGACGACGCTGTTCAACGCCATATCGGGCTTCTTGCCCTATGCCGGCGACATTCGCCGCGACGGTGCGTCACTGCGCGGCATGACCGCGGCGACGATCGCGCGCCACGGCATCGTGCAATGCCCCGAAGGCCGCGAACTTTTCACCGATATGACGGTGCGCGAGAATCTCGATCTCGGCGGCCAGCATTTGCCGCCCGTCGAGAGCGCCGACCAGATCGGCTGGCTGTTCGATTTGTTTCCGATCTTGCGGGAGCGCCAGAAGCAGGCCGCCGGCACGCTGTCGGGCGGCGAGCAGCAGATGCTGACAATCGCGCGCGCCCTGATGATGAAGCCGAAGCTCTTGATCCTGGACGAGCCGACGCTGGGATTGGCGCCCGTCATCCTCGAGCAGCTTTCCAAGGCGCTCGAACGCCTGCGGCAGACCACCGCGATCACGGTTCTGCTGGGCGAGCAGAATGTCACCTTCGCGCTGCCGCACGCCGACCGCGTCTATGTGCTCGAACACGCGCGCATCGTCTGGGAGGGCGAGCCCGCCAGCTTCGCGGCGGGCGCTGGAACGGGGTATTTGTAGGACCGGCCGGGCCGGCTACCGCGCCAGCCATTGCGGCACGCGCTTGAGCGCATCGCTGCGGGCGGCGGGGTTGGTGCCGCCGTGCGCCTTGCCGGAGGGATCGGCGGTATGGGCCAGGCCGGTGCGCAGCCGGATCGGCGAATTGGCCCGGTCGAATTCGTGGGGCGCGCCGGGATAAACGATGATCTGGACGCGGGCGCTGCGGCCATGGGCGCCGGCGACCATTTGCTGACAGATCGAGGCCGGCGTCCAATCGTCGGCGCTGCCGATCAGGATCAGGGTCGGGACTCGCGCGCTCCATGCGGTGTCATGCGATCTGCGGCAGCCCGGGTAGAACGCGATCGCCGAGCGAAAATCGGCACTGCCGTCGTGCGGCGCCGCGGTTGGACGTGCCGCCCATAAGGTTGCAACCCCGCCGTTTGACCAGCCCATGAGCGAGATGTGGTCGGCGCGGACATAAGACTGGCCTTGCAGCCAGCGGCGCGCCGCATTGGCGTCGGCGACACGCTCGCGCGATGCCCGCACCTTGCGTTCGTGCACGCGGCATTGCGAGCCGAGCCCGCGCGAGCCGAAGGAATCCGGAAACAGCACGACAAAGCCGCGGGCCACCAGGAGGTTGGCCCATTCGTTGTAAAGCTGTGATTGGGTGGCCGGGCGGTGCGCAAGCCCGCCGCAATCGTGCAGCGCCACCACCGCCGGGAATGGTCCGTCCCCCTCCGGCCGATAGAGCGTGCCGTGCAGCGTCACGTTGTCGGCGGGGATGTCCACCCGTTCCGACGCGGCGGCAGCCGTCGCGCACCAGGCTACACCAGCAAGCGCGACGAGAAGTTTTCTGAAGCCCGTATTTGCCAACGTGAATTTGCCAATGCGACTGACCCGCTCCCAGACGGCACCGTACCACGGAGTGCGATGCCGGCGTAGCGTGCCCCGCGATCAAAAGTAGCAGGGTTTCGTCTTGATGGCGGAATGATTATGTTCTGCAAAGCAAACCGCGGGCCGTTCGGCAAATCGGCGGCCGGCCGACGGAGGCACACTTGCTCAATCGTACCGATCGTCCAGCCCCGATGCCCGGCGAGGCCGACATCAAGTATCTCGACGGCGATTTTCGTGTGGTGCGGCCCGGAGCGTTCGTGCGTTGCGCGGTGACCGGTGTGCAGATTCCGCTTGAGGAGCTGCGCTACTGGAGCGTCGATTTGCAGGAGGCCTATGCAACGCCGGAGGCCGTGCTGCAGCGGCACGGGTCCGGCTATGCGCGGAAGTCGTAGAGTCATTTGACGAGCTACCGCCGCTTCACGGCGTTCAGCACCAGCTGTCGAAATGCCTTCGCTTCCTCGATGACGAGCCGCACCGGCAATGCGACTGCACGCGCGGCGAGTGCGGCAAGGTCCGGATCGCCGGCAAGGCGGACGTGATCTTTCTCCGTGGTGATGAGCACGAGGCTTGCGGCCTCGGCGCGCGCGATCAGCGCTTTCGCCTCCTCCGCCGTGTAGCGATGGTGGTCGGGAAAGCTTAAGCGCGCGGCGACCTCGATGCCGGCCTCGGCAAGCGTTGCGAAGAATTTCTCCGGATTGCCGATGCCGGCGAACGCCAGAACCTTGCGCCGGCCAAGCGCGGCAAGGTTGTTGCGATCGGCTTCGAGCCGGCCGTGGAGTATGGCCGCGTCGTAGCGGCGTGCGACGTGCACGACCGCGCCGGCGCCGTCCGGCGGGCCGACGATGATGATTGCCTGGGCATGCGCAAGCTGGATTTTGAGCGGCGCCCGCAACGGGCCCGCGGGAATGATTCGTCCGTTGCCAATGCCGCGCGTGCCATCGACGAGAACAATCGCGAGATCCTTGGCGAGCGAGGGATTTTGAAAACCGTCGTCCATGACGATGATGCTTGCGCCGCCCAACCGCGCGGCCTTCGCACCCGCCACCCGGTCGCGGGCGACGATGGTGGGGGCAAGGCGCGCCAGCATGAGCGGCTCGTCGCCGACATCGGCGGCATGATGAAATGCGGGATCGACGCGCACCGGGCCGTTGAGCCGCCCGCCGTAGCCGCGGCTCAAGAAGAACGGCCGCTCGTGCGCGGCGAGAAGAAGATGCGCGACGGCAAGCGCCGCCGGCGTCTTGCCGGCGCCGCCGACCGTGAGATTGCCGAGACAGATCACCGGCACGCCGGCGCTCCTGCCCTGTGATTGCATGCGCCGCCACGTCACGGCGCCATAGACGGCGGCAAATGGGGTGAGCAGGATTCCCCCACCCGGCCGCCACCAGAAGGCGGGCTCACGCATCACAGCATGATCCCGAAAAGTGGATACCGGTTTTCGGACAAGATCATGCTCCAACAAAAAATATGCATGATCCCGAAAAAGCCTGCCCCGGACTCGATCCGGGGTGGATGCCGGTTTTCCGAAAAGATCATGCGCAAACCTAAGACGCCCGTTGCTCTAAGCGAAGTTGCATGAGGTAGGGATCAAGCGCGGCCAGCGTCCGCTCAAGCGCACCGCCGAGCTGCCGCACCGTCGCCGCCGCCGCATCGGCCATGGCCGTTCGTGCCGCCGGATTGTCAAGCCACTCATTCAGGCCGGCCGTCAGCGTCGCCTCGTCGGTCACCAGCTTGGCGCCGTGCGCCGCGTCGAGCGTGGTGTAGATCTCGGCGAAGTTCCAGACATGCGGTCCATGCAGCACCGCCGCGCCCAGCCTGATCGCCTCGATCGGATTCTGGCCGCCATGGCTTGCGAGCGAGCCGCCCATGAACACGATGGGCGCAAGCCGGTAGATCAGGCCGAGCTCGCCGAGCGTATCGGCGATGTAGACGTCGACATCCTGCTGCGGCAGCTCGCCGCGCGAGCGCAAGCCGACGGCCAGGCCGGCGCCTTTTGCAATCTCCGCGATGCTGGCGCCGCGCGCCGGATGACGCGGCGCAATCACCGTCAGCAGGGAGGAATGTTTCGCGCGCAGCCGTTGGTGGGCGGTGATGATGGCGGTTTCTTCGCCGGCATGAGTCGAAGCCGCGGCGATGACTAAGCGTGCCCCGACGACGGCCTTCAATCGGCGCAAGGTCGGCTCGTCGACCGGCGGAGCGGGCACGTCGAGCTTGAGATTGCCGGTTGAGCTGACGCGTGGCGCGCCAAGTTGGCCATAGCGTTGCGCGTCCGCGGCCGACTGGGTGAGGCAGAAATCGAAGCGGGAGAGCAGCGCCGCGATCACGCCCGGTACCAGCCGCCAGCGGCTGAACGATCGCTCCGAAAGGCGGCCGTTGACCATGATCATCGGGATGCTGCGGCCGGCCGACGCCAGGATCAGATTGGGCCACAGATCGGACTCGACGAACAACGCCAGATCGGGCCGCCAATGGTCGAGGAAGCGTCCGACATAGCGCGGCGCATCGAGCGGGATGAATTGGTGCAGTGCGCCTGCAGGCAGGCGCTGTTCGGCGAGCGCCGCCGAGGTGACTGTGCCCGAGGTGACGAGGACGGCGAAGTCCTGCGCGCGGACGCGTTCGATGAGCGGGACCACGGCGAGCATTTCGCCCACGCTGGCACCATGCACCCAGATCAATGGACCGTTCGGGCGCGGCAGCGTCGCTTCACCGCGCCGCTCGGCGAGCCGCGTGGGATGTTCCTTGCCGCGATGCAGGCGCCGCGCCAGCAGCCGCGGTGCCACGGGCGCCGCGGCCAAGGATGCGAGTTGATAGAGTCGCAACGCGAGCGGCAGACGATCAGGCACGCTCAATCTCCCAGGTGGGGCTTGATGTGCGGCTGATCGACAAGCTCATAGGCACGGCGGGTCGCGGCATTGAGGCGCTCCTCGAGCAAACGGCGCGCCGCTTCAAGGGCCGTTTGGTCAGCGTCGGGCGCGACGCTCAGCGGTTCGGCGGTGACGCCGGCGCCGCGGCCGAACGGCAGATTGATCGTGGTGCGATCCCAGTTGTTTAGCACGATGCGGCGACGTGTGGCGATGGCGCCGGGATAGATCGGGCGGCCCGAGGCTTGGGCCAGCTTGATGATGCCGAGGCCCGCGACGCGCGCCACTTTTGGGACGTCCGCCGACAGCGCGATGGAACAGCCGTCGGCGAGCGCGTCGAGCATGGCCTGGAAGGCGGCGACGCCGGCCTTGTGCACGAAGCCGCCGCGATGATTGCCCGAGCCGCGGATGGTGTCGACGCCGAGACGTTCGGCGGCGATCGCGTTGATCTCGCCGTCGTGATGGCGCGAGACCAGCATTTTCACGCGATGCGTCACTTTGCGACCGACCGGCGCAAGCAGATGTTGGCCGTGCCAGAACGCGACGATGATCGGCATGTCGGCTTCGCCGCGCTCATAGGCGTCGACCGGTTCGAGCGTGAAGCGGGTCGTCATGCCCACGAACCGCAGATACTCGGCGGCCGCGACGCCAATCGTCACCTTAGCCCATCGCTGTCGCCCGATGTGCCTCCAAAGCTGCATGCGTTGTCTCAGCGTTGCGGAGCGTGGCTTTCGGGATCAAGCAGTCGGTGCAAATGAGCGATGCAATACCCCATGCCGCCGCAGACGAGGTGGCGCAATTGCTTTGTCAGCTGTTTAGCGATGTCCGCCATGATCATCGATCCGCGCGCTCGGTCCGCGATTTATGGTGACGCGAGGCATTCATCCCTAATGAGTTCGATGAGCGCCGCGTGCCTGTCCCGGCCGGCCGCGACGAGCATCCCATGCCGCGGCACAGGACAATTATAGGTCACAGTTCCGCCCCCGAAAGGCGTCAGTGCGCCGCCCGCTTCGTGCACCAAAAGATCAGCCGCCGCAAGGTCCCAGTCGTGGCTGTTGCCGCCGGCGACGGCGGCGTCGAAAGTTCCCTGCGCGACCCGGGCTAAGCGCAGCGCCAGCGAGTGCGTCCGCGGCATGACGGTGAACGGCGGGGCGACGGCGGCAAGCCGTTCCAGAAAGTTCCTCGGGCCGGCGATCCGCGCTTGCGCGAGGTCCGCTCCCGTCGTGGTCGCGATCGAACGGCTATTTAGGGTCGCGCCGGAGCCAGCGGCTGCCATGAAGAACTCCGCCATGACCGGAGCGTAGAGGCAAGCCGCGATCGGCCGCCCATTCTTCACCAGCGCGGCCGAGACGGCCCAATCCGGCAGGCCGGCGATGTAGGCGCGCGTGCCATCGATCGGATCGACGATCCAGACATAACGCGCATCGAGCCGGGCCGGATCGTCGGCGCTTTCCTCCGACAGCCAGCCGATGCCCGCACCATCGCCGGTCAGCCTTTCGCGCAGCAAACCGTCCACCGCGATGTCGGCCTCGCAGACCGGCGAAGCGGCGCCCTTGGTCCAATTCTTCAACGGGGTCTGAAACATCGACAGCGCCAGCGCGCCAGCTTCGCGGACGGACGCGGCAAGGCGCTCGGCTGCTCGTGCCAAATCTTCTTGTGCCAAATCTTCTTGTGCCAAGTTTTTTTGTGCCAAGTCTTTGTCGACGACCTCAGTGGCCGGCAACAGTCAGACCCTCCACACGCAAGCTCGGTGCATTGGTGCCGTAGCGGAAGGTCAGGTCGTTCGCCGGCACCAGGCTGCGGAACATTTCCAAAAGGTGTCCGGCGATCGTGACCTCGCTCACCGCGTAGGTCGTCTTACCGTTCTCGATCCAGAAGCCGGAGGCGCCGCGGCTGTAGTCTCCCGTCACCAGATTGACGCCCATGCCGATAAGGCTAGTGACATAGAAGCCGTCCTCGATCTCGGCGATCAGCTCGTCCGGGCTTTTGGCGCCTGCTGCGAGATGCAGATTGCTTGGGCCGGGCGAGGGGGTCGACGACACGCCGCGCTGCGCGTGACCGGTGGTTTCAAGACCAAGCTCGCGCGCGGTCGCGCTATCAAGGAGCCAGGTCTTGAGCACGCCGCCTTCGACCACTTTGCGCGCGCTGGTGGCGACGCCTTCGGCGTCGAACGGCCGCGACCGCAAGCCCCGCAGGCGCAGCGGATCGTCGATGATATCGATGTTTTGCGCAAAAATTCCGTCGCCGAGTTTTTCGCGCAAGAAGCTGGTCTTGCGCGCGATCGCGCTGCCGTTGGCGGAGCTCGCGAGGTGGCCGATCAGCGAACCGGCGATCCGCGAGTCGAAGACCACCGGCACCCGGCGCGTCGCGACCTTGCGCGGATTGAGCCGCTTGACCGCGCGCTCGCCGGCGCTACGCCCGATCTGCGCCGCGCTTTCGAGGTCGGCGGCGTGCAGCGTCGAGGTGAAATCGTAGTCCGTCTCCATGCCGGTGCCGCTGCCCGCGATCGCCGACATCGAGATCGAGTGGCGCGAGCCGATGGTCGCGCCGTGGAAGCCATCGCTCGTCACCAGCACCATGCCGCCGATGCCGGCCGCGGCCGAGGCGCCGCCCGATTTGGTGACGCCGGCAACCGATAGCCCCGCGGCTTCGGCCTCGCGCGCGCGCTTTTCGAGCACGCCGACGGCGGGCATATCGGGATCGAGCAGATCGAGCGCGGGAAACTTGCGCGCAAGCAGCGCCGGATCGGCGAGTCCGGCGAAGCGATCTTCCGGAGCGGCGCGGGCCATGGCGACCGCGCGCGCGGCGAATGCATCGAACCCGTCGCCCTTGAGATCATTGGTCGAAACCACCGCCTGCTTGCGGCCGACGAGGATGCGTAAACCCAGATCGTCGCCTTCCGAGCGCTGCGATTCCTCGACGGCACCGTCGCGCACGTCGACCGAAAGCGATACCGAGCGCACGGCGATCGCGTCAGCCGCGTCCGCGCCGGCGCGTCGCGCAGCGGCGACGAGACGATCGGCGAGATCGGCGAGGGCGGTTTGGTCGAGGAGCGAGGCCATTGCAGGGTTGCTGAACGGTTTATGCGGGAGCGCAATCCGAGACAAGGCGAAGATGTGGCCGGAGATCGCGCGATTCAACCCGACCCGCTCGCAATTCGCCCGGCCTCGGCAACCGCTCGTCAATCATGCAGCGCGTTTGCGGGTGGAACACGAGCTTTTAACCAGTCTCCTTAAGCCGATTGCGACCGCGATCTGGCAATGTCGCGGCAACCGGGCGGCAACAGCCCGGGGGGAGCTTAAGTTTCGGGGCGTCAAATGGAAGCCGGCAGGTTCGCTGCCGGGTCGAGCCGCGCAGGGGCACCTCATCGCGCAAGCGCGATGGGGGCCCCGTTGCGGCTCGACCCCTTCTCTTTGCCTGTGCGTTTCGAAGCCGCCGACGAAGCGGCCGACGGGCGCTTGCGCATCGTCGACCTGCACCGCGAGCGCGTGGTGTTGCGCCGCTCGGTGCGCGGCATTCGCATGGCCTTGAACATGCCGGTTGCCGCATTCCGCGGCGTCGCGATCCGCCTCCTCGGCGAAGCCGGCGAAAAAATCCCGACCGCCATCGCCGTCGTGCTCGAACACCGCGACCCGGCGCTGTCGCTGCCGCTGTTTTCTTCCCCCGACACCGACGACATCGTGGCCGAATGGCAGTCGTGGGGCCGCGTGCTCGGGTTGCCGCTGCTGGTCGCCGCGGGTGACGGCACGCTGCGCGAGCCGTTCGCGCGGCTCGGCGCGTTGCGTATCGAAGCGCCGACCTGGCGACGCCGTCGCAGGTGCGCCATCGCCCGCCGCCGTCCCGCGCGAGTGTTGCGGCGCCGGCCCGGCAAATTGCCGGCCGCCCCGGTCGTGCATCGCGGCGAGCGCGAGATCATCGCCAGAGATTAAATCTTTCATCCCGCCCCGCGAAAGCGTTAGGGCATGCACACATCTTTTAGGCTCCAGCCTATGAGGATTATGCGGAAATGCTCAAGGCCGTGCTTGTAGGTGATGGGACCCGGTGGCCTGGACGACGGATAGCCGTCCCAGCCGCC
>Ga0074044_10002123_pt1 | contig 17440 bp, 13 predicted proteins | sample BogForMeECP23OM1_FD_94443 | JGI IMG/M metagenome (GOLD analysis project Ga0074044, IMG submission 94443) | Bog forest soil microbial communities from Calvert Island, British Columbia, Canada - Bog Forest MetaG ECP23OM1 | ecosystem: Environmental > Terrestrial > Soil > Wetlands ...
CCGAACGTGCCGCTTCCAAAATTTGCTGATGCCACAGGGGATATTGGTCGGGGCGCGCGGATTTGAACCGCGGACCCCCTGCGCCCAAGGCAGGTGCGCTACCAGGCTGCGCTACGCCCCGACTCTCGTTCCATTCACTCTCTTTCGATTCTACGAGATTCGATTATAAATGATGGGATGCAGGTGGCATTCGCGACACTACCAAAAGGTGGACTGCCCTGTCATGCCGCGCTAGGGCTATAATCTGGCTTCGGAAGTCATGCCCAGCTCACGCTACGCGTTGGTGACGTACGTCCGCGATCCGGTTGGCGAGTTCGTGGAGCAACTGCGCCGGGAACTCCACCCGACCATCGCTCACATGGCGGCCCATCTCACGATTCTTCCTCCGCGGGAGCTCCCGGGAACCGAAACCGCGGCGCTGGAATTTCTGGGAGAGGCGTGTGGCCGTATCGTCCCCTTCAGCGTCGAACTGGGAGACGTGGAAACATTTCTGCCCACGACCCCAACGGTGTTCATCCAGGTGGAGCGGGCTGCATATCGCATGCGGGAACTGCACGATCAACTCTGCGGCAAGGAGTTGCACTGCGAGGAGAGTTGGCCCTATATTCCGCATCTCACGATTCTGAAAACGGAAACGGATGAGCAGGCGCGTGCGGCGTACGCGGTGGCGCGCGAGCGCTGGGCCCAGTTTCCGGGCCAGCGCCAGGTACATGTGGAGGAATTGATGTTCGTCCGCGAAAATGGCGCTTACTGGCAGGATGTGGCGCCGGTGCCGCTGGGACACGGCCAATTGTCGTCCAAGACGCAGACATAAACACGCGGCAACACTACCCGCAATAACCCCTGAAAACCCGCATCTCGCGGCCAGTTTCGCGGCTCGGCGGTACATGTACCTTCCACCCGTTGCGAAGTCCCTTGGACGGATTACCATAGATTTAACGGGCTGCAGACCGAGCGCCGGCTCCCAGGCTGCGGGTTTGATCGCGACTTCGATCGGAAGAGAGAATATGCAAATTGGGGTCTATGGATCCGGCTACCTCGCCACTGTTGTCTCCGCCTGTCTCGCAGATTTCGGCACCCCGGTTTGCTGTTGTCATGCCGATAGCACCCGCCTCACGGAAGTTGCCAAAGGCAACATTCCTTTTTTCGAGAAAAATCTGCAGGAAGTGATTCGGCGCAACGTGCGCGCGGGACGACTGGTGTATTCGGCGGACCCGGAAGAATTGGCGCGCAAAGCACAGGTGATTTTTCTCGCCGAAGATTCGGAGCAGGGACTGGAAGAACTTGCCGTCCGCCTGGCGAGCGCGGCTGGCCGCTTCCAGGTGCTGTCGATCGTCACGCCGGTTCGGGTCGGTTCGACGAGAGAGCTCGAAAACACGCTCAAAGGGAAAGGGCTGAAGAGCCTGCTGGTGTGTCAACCCATGTTCTTCACCAACGGTTGCGCGGTCGAAGACTTCAACTGGCCCGACCGGATCATCCTCGGGACAGCTTCAAGCGAAGCTGTTTCCACATTGAAGCAGATTTTTCATCCACTGGTGATGCGCGGAGTTCCGGTGCTGGTCACGAATTACGAAACTGCGGAGTTGGCGCGCACCGCGACCACTGCCTTTGTGGCAACCAAGATTTCGTTTATCAATGAAATTGCGAGCCTGTGCGAACACGTGAACGCCGACGCCGTCAGCCTGTCACTGGCGCTGGGGCTGGATAAGAAAATTGCGCCGCGCTGCCTGCAACCGGGCGCCGGCATGGGTGGAATTTTTGCCGAGAGCGATATGGAGTCGCTGACCGGGTTGGCGAGAGAGAACCGGGTCGACCTGAAAGTTCTGAATGCCGCCCGCGAGGTGAACCTGAACCTGGCGGACCGGTTGTTGCAGAAGGTGGCTGATGCCCTCGATACGGTGCAGAACAAGGACGTCGGCATTCTGGGGCTGGCTTTCAAGCCGAACACCAACTCCGTGGCGGGGTCGTCTTCGCTGCAGTTGGCGCAGAATCTGCTGGCTGGAGGAGCGCGCGTGCGGGCTTACGATCCGGTGGCCATTCCCGATGCGCGTCTGCAACTGAACGGCCTGGTAAAGTACTGCGAATCCGCCTACGGAGTGGCCGAAGGAGTGGATGCGCTGATCGTTGCCACCGGCTGGCCTGAATTCCGAACGCTGGATTTCGCGAAGATCCGCCATCTGGTGAAACGTCCGATCATCATCGATACCAAGAATCTGCTCGACTCATCGCGCCTGCGCGCCATGGGATTCCAGTACATGGGCGTGGGAAGGCCGTAGCCGGGCGACGCGCCTCGCCACGAGAACGCCTCGACTCGCAGAACTACCCCGGTAACCATACAGGCAAGCTGAAGACGGTCCTACGGCATTCGCGTAAGCCCGGGCAGGGTCTTGACCAGGTCGTTATAGATCACCATCACGGCGAAGAGCACCAGAAAGACGAAAGCCGCCTGGTAAATGCGTTCTTTGATGGGCAGGCTGATTTCTTTCTGCATTAAGCTCTCGATGAAAAGCAGCAGGATCACCCCGCCATCCAGAATGGGGATCGGGAGCAAGTTCATGATGCCGAGGTTCAAGCTGATGAGGGCAGTGATTCGCAGCAGCGGCGTCCAACCCTCCTCGCGGGCAGCCTCGCCGACCGCGCTTCCGATTCCGATCGGACCATCGACCTGACGCATGGACACTTTCCGCTGCACCATCTTTTGCAATAATTCCAGGATCAGGAAGGAGTTCTTCTCGCAGTAGGACACCGAGCGTTTGAGCGCGTCCGGGAAAGCGAGCTTCACGACTTTAGTAGGAAGGCTGGCGACGCCGATCCGGTAGCGAGCTTCTGGCGCAGGACCTCGGGCGTCGAGGATCGGCTTCACGGTGAAGTTCAGTTTCTGGCCGTTGCGCAGGACTACAAGCTCCAGAGGCTGATCCTTGGTGTGGTTCAACATCTGGATGAGCGCCTCCACCGCGGTAATGTCCTGCCCGTTCGCGGTAAGGATCTGATCCCCGACCCTGATTCCGGCCTTGTCGGCGGGCATCCCGGGTTCGACGACAGTCAAGGTGACGTTGGGCTCTTTCGGCACCCAACCAATATCTCCGTACTGATTGGGCCCGAACGGTTCCGGAACGAGGACCTTCTCCATGACTTTGCCGTCGCGCTCGATGCCAAACTTCAACGGCTGATTCGGACTGAGCGCAGCCTTGACGTCCACTTGTTCCCAATTCGGATTCTCGACGTCCTCGACGCGGACAATCTTGTCGCCCGTCTGTATCCCTGCCCTCTCGGCGGGAGTATTCGGGGGGACCCACCCCACCACAGTTGGCTCATCGAGCACCGCTGCATATTCGTAGTGCACCATGTAAACGCCGGTGAGCAGGGCGATGGCCAGCATGATATTCATGGCCGGTCCGGCCAGGGCTATGATGAAGCGCTGCCAGCGCGGATGCGACAGAAACTCGCCCGCATCGCCGGTGCGGTCGTCCATAGGGTTTTCACCCGACATTTTCACGTAGCCACCCAGCGGAATGGCGCTGATGCGATAGTCGGTTTCGCCTTTGGTGAAGCCCAGCAGACGCTTGCCGAAGCCGATCGAAAACACTTCCACCCGGACGCCAAAATACTTGGCAGCAGCGTAGTGGCCGAACTCATGAATCAGGATCATGAATCCGAGCACGATCCCCATGTCGAAAACGGTATGAAGGATGGACAAGAGCTGCGGCATAATTTTTCAGATTACTCCAAAAATCCTATTACGAAATGGCCCTGATGGGCGATCCCCTTCGGCGGCGCTGCTTTACGATTTCTTTTGCCAAAAGGCGGGCCTCGGTATCCAGCGTAAGCACCTTCTGTATAGATTCTAAATGGCCGGCTGGCGTTGCCGCCATCACTTCTTCGATGATTCGCGGAATCGCCTCGAATCCGATCTGCTCCTCCAGAAACGCAGCCACCGCGACCTCGTCGGCGGCGTTCAGGGCGATGGTCTTTGCGCCTCCGGCCGCCACCGCTTGGTAAGCTAAACCGAGACATGGGAATTTAGCCATATCCGGAGGGCAGAAATCTAGATGCCGCAGGTCCATGATCGAGAAGCGCAACTCCGAAGCGATCCGATCCGGATACGTCAGCGCATACAAAATGGGCAGACGCATATCGGTGATGGAAATTTGAGCAAGTATGCTGCCATCCACGAATTCGACCAGGGAATGGATGGTAGACTGCGGATGCACAATGACTTGCACGCGTTCAGGCTGGACCTGGAACAAGCGGCAGGCCTCGATCACCTCGAACCCTTTGTTCATTAATGTTGCAGAGTCGATGGTGATCCTTTTTCCCATTTTCCAGGTGGGATGATTGAGCGCCTGTTGCACCGTAATTGAGGCAAATTCCGACTTGGGCGTCTTTAGAAACGGACCGCCGGAAGCGGTCAGCCAAACGCGCTCTACTTCCTCCATCCGCCCGCCGCGCAGACACTGATGGACGGCGTTATGCTCGCTGTCGATCGGCAGCAGCGGCTTGCCCTGCTTCCTTGCCTCGGCAGTGATCAGTTCGCCCGCCACTACCAGACACTCTTTGTTGGCCAGTCCAACTGTCTTCCCGGCACGCACCGCTTCGTAGGTAGCCTCCAGGCCGGAAACGCCCACAATCGCGCTGACCACGAAATCCACTTCGGGATGCGTCGCCACGCGTACTGTGCCCGCGGCGCCATGCACGATCTCAATCTCGGAGAGGCCCGCGCTGCGAAGTTTGGCGTGGAGCGCTTCCGCATCCTGCTCCTTGGCCAGCGAGAGAACGCGCGGCTTCCAGCGCAGGGCTTGCTCGAAGGCGAGTTCGATATTGTTGCCCGCGGCCAGCGTCGAGACCTGAAAGCGGTCAGGATAGCTCTCGACCACGCTCAAAGTGCTGCGGCCGATCGAACCGGTGGAACCCAGGATGGCGATGCGTTTCATGCAGGGTGGTAAACATCTATTCTACGGGAATTTCAGGGCCATGCAGTTGACTCGATTATCATTCCTTGTCATCCCCGTGAAACGGGCTCAATAGGCCCAATAGGACGATCACTGCGAGCACGATCCAGACGACGGTTGGGAAAAGGGGTTCTGTCTTTCTGAATAGGCCAACTAAGTTTAGGGGCAAAGAAACCGCCGCCATTACTACGAAGGATATCCGCCAAAGCTTATGCCATCGCCGCGTACGTTTTTCAACGATAGCTTTTTTCTCTTCCTCCGTTGCACTACGTGGGAGCGTGAGCTTATCGACGAGCCATAGGACAGTGGCGGCAAGGCCGAATACGATCGTCATAAAGACGATTGTCATTGCGAGATCGTATGCGGTGAACATCAATCAGTTCTTCATTCACTGCATCAGCCGCCAGGCCCCGTACGCCCACACCACCGGCACCGCAAACAGCATGGCGTCGATGCGATCGAGCATGCCCCCGTGGCCGGGGAGAATCGTGCCGGAATCTTTTACTCCGGCGCCGCGCTTGATGAGCGACTCGACCAGATCGCCAAACTGCGCCGCGACGTTGACCACCGCCGACAGCAGAATGATGGGCCAAAGTTGCGGCTGCTCCAAGCCGAACATGCCATCGCGGCGGTCAATCAATCCGATCCGCAGCAGAGTGGAACTGATTCCGGGCGCGTGCTGAAACCACAGCGTCCCGACGATCACGCTGGCCAGGATCGACGCCACCGCGCCTTCCCAGGTCTTCTTCGGGCTGATCTCCGGCGACATGCGGTGCCGTCCCAGCAACTTGCCCACGAAGTATGCGAAGATGTCTCCCGCCCATACGGCGAGCAGGGTGTAGATCGTCCAGATCGCTCCCGCGGGCTGCTCGCGGATTTCGACCAGTAACGCCATCGGAATCGCAATGTACGCGAAGCCAAACACTGAAGCCGCGGCCGCCGGATAGCCACTGGTCAAGTCTGCGCGCTGTAAAGCCACGGTCAGAAACACAAAAGGTGCGAGCGCCGCCGCCAGTGCGATCCCGTAAAGCATGGCTGTAGCCTCGACCAGAGGCGTGCGATTGGTGGACGCGAGAATCACAAATCCAAAGAAGAGCGCGACGAAGGCGTAAGTCGCTAGCGTAAGGGGCTGGATTCCGTAAGGCGTCATCAGTTTCAAGAACTCGGCGATGGCCAGCAGAGCTACCGCTGCGGCCACAACCGCCAGTACATAAAGCGGCGCTTTCAGGACCAGGAGCAGGACCAGGGGAATCAGAACGACGGCGGTCGCGACGCGCTTAATCATGGGAGAAGCTCATTGGAGTGAGGTTACTCTTCGTATATCGCGAGTCGAGAATGCGGCTGTGAGCACGGGTATCTGCCGAGCGCGCGGCTTGGACGGGCGAGAGCACCCGTCCCCACACCAGCCGCCCCCACAGGAGCAGTACGCATCAACGCTTCGCCTCGGCGTGGGCCCGATGCGACACATGCTGCGGAGCATGCCCGTTATCCGGCCCCAGCCCGCCGTAGCGGCGGTCGCGCTTCTGATATTCCTCAATACCCTCGAGCAGTTGCAAGCCGCGGAAATCTGGCCACAAAGTTTGCGTCACATAGATCTCCGCATAGGCAAGTTGCCAGAGCAGGAAGTTACTCACCCGCATCTCGCCGCTGGTGCGAATTACTAAGTCCGGATCGGGCAGCCCCCGCGTGTAGAGATGGTCACTGATTGCCTGTTCATCGACCGCCATGTGATCGAGGCCGCCATTGCGGGCGGCAGCCTCCGCCAGTGAGCGAAACGCGTCGACGATCTCGCTGCGCGCGCTGTAATTCAGCGCCAGCGTCAGCAGCATCCCGCTATTCTTCGACGTGGCGTCGCTCGCCTCTTCCATTTCGCGCTGCACCAATTCGGGTAACTCGTGCTGACGTCCGATGTACTTCAAGCGGATATTATTTTCGTTGAGCGTCCTGATCTCCGCTTTGAGATAGCGGCACAAAAGCCGCATCAGGAAATCGACTTCCGTTTTGGGACGCTTCTTCCAGTTCTCCTCGGAGAAGGCGTAAAGCGTCAGTGCCGGAATCCCGATGCGCGCTGCGGTTTCGACCGTGGAACGCACAGCGGCGACACCGGCGCGATGTCCCGCAACGCGCGGCATGTGCCGGCGTCGGGCCCAGCGCCCGTTTCCGTCCATGATGATGGCGATATGCTGGGGAAGACGCGCCCGATCGAGCCGCAGGTAAACGTCAGTTTCCTTGCGGTCCATTCCAGCCGGAACCGTGTGTCGCAAGCGGACCTCTCGAAATCGAAGCTAACACACGAAATCCAGTGTGTGCAATGCGATAGGAGTGCCCACCTGGCTTGCCGGTGGAGAGCCGGGCGTCCCCGCCCGGCCACGACACCGCGAAAGGCACAGAAAGGACGGGCGAGACGCCCGTCGCTCCACGAACCAAAGTGCTAGCGTGCTTCTCCGGGAAGAATCGGCAGGATCAGCCGCTCCGTATGGCGAATGACCGTCAAAGCGCACCTCGCCCCCACCTGTGCGTCGGTCAACAAACGATGCAGGTCATCCACGCCAGCCACCGGCTTGTCGTCGAGCGCCACGATCATGTCGCCCTCGCGCAAGCCCGCGGTCCGCGCCGGGCTTCGATCTTCAATGCCAACGATAACCACGCCGGTTTCCCGCGCTAGACCATAGAAGCGCACCACCCGGCGATGAATGGGAACCGTCTGCGCCGATACGCCGATGTAGCTGCGCCGGATCCGGCCATCGCGCAGCAAGCGGCTGGCGACGAATTTCGCGGTATTGATCCCGATCGCGAAACAGATTCCCTGCGCCGGCAGAATCGTCGCCGTGTTCACTCCGATCACCTGGCCTCGCGAATCGACCAGCGGGCCGCCAGAATTTCCCGGGTTCAAGGCGGCGTCGGTTTGAATCACATCCTCGATCAGGCGACCCGAATAAGACCGCAGCGAGCGCCCCAGCGCGCTGATCACGCCTGCCGTCACCGTGGACTGAAACCCGTAAGGATTGCCGATCGCTATGGCCATCTGCCCGGGCCGCAGCTGCTGCGAATCTCCCAGTGGCACCGCCTGCAATCCGGAAGCATCGATTCGAATGACGGCAAGATCGGTCGCCGGGTCATCGCCGATGGTGTGAGCCGGAGCGCGCCGCCCGTCCGCCAGCGTCACCTCGATCCGGGTCGCGTCGTGTACGACGTGGCTATTGGTGAGAATCAACCCATCGGGTGTGAATACGAAGCCAGAGCCGCCGCCATTGCGCTCGCGTGGCTCGCCCGAACGAGTCCGGCCCGTCGTTCGGGGCAATGCCTGATGCACCTCCACGTTCACCACCGACGGACTGACTCTCTCAACCGCGGCCGTGACCGCCCGCGAATAGGAGTCGAGCAGTTCGGCATCCCCAGATTCGGTAGTAGCGACGCGCACCGGTTCCTCGGGCAAACCTTCGCCCAGCGGTTGGTGCGAAGAGAGAGGTTCTACGAAAACACTATCCAAGTTCATGCTGCATAGATGAAGGTAGAGGCAACTTGGATTCTGCGACAGAATTCCCACGATCAGGCGCGGCTGACACCGTGGTTTGCTCCCATGCGCTCCAGCGCCAAATCAAGCCCCTGGTCCATTCATGCCAGCAGCGAATAATTTCCGCTGGCGTCTTCCGTTTCCGCCATCTCTTTCAGTTCAGGATAGTTCTTAACCAGAATCTCAGGCGCCCGAACTTTTTTCCCTTGCAGTAGATGCTTTAACTCCAGCGCATTCACGGCGGCTTTCGCCTGAAAGTGATTGTTCGCAATCACGTAGGTCGATTCGGCCCGCTGCGCGATGATCTCGACTTTTTCCTTCCACTTCTCCAGCTCCGGGAGCTTGTAGAGGTAGTTATATCGGTCGTTGCGGTTGTCGCTGTCAACCCCGCTCTCAAACCAATGCTCGTAGTTGCGGCCATGCAGGCGAACGTATCCGACGCTCGACGTGACATGCTCGGTCGGCCCCATCGAGCGCCCCAGCAGCGGCTGATCGATGTTGCAGAAGCCGACGTTGTGGCGCATGAATTCGGCGAGCGTTTCAGGATTATTCCAACTCTCGTGCCGCACTTCGACCACGCGCGGATACTCGATGAACTGCCGCAGCAACTGCTCCAGGTATTCGCGATTCAGGCTGGTGTTCTTGAACGAGACAGGGAACTGGATGAGGAGCGCGCCCAGCTTACCTTCCCCGGCCAGCGAGTCCAGGCCTTCCCGTGCGAGCCGTTCGTCCCGGTCATTTGGGCGGATGCTGGCCGCCGAAGTGGGCTCCATCACCGCCAGCGGAGAATGCGTAAACGACCGGTGCAGCTTCGCGGTGAAAAGAAAATCCGGATTGACCGCCGCAGCCTTTCGCGACCACAGACGTCCCAGCTCCGGACGTATGTGTCCATAAAACGAAGTATTGATTTCGATGACATCAAAAAATCGCGCCAGAAATTCAACGGGATGGATTCTCTTCCGCGTCACCTCCGGCGGATAAAGAATCCCATCCCAGTCCTTATACGACCAGCCGGCAGTCCCGATGCGGATTCGCGAAGCAGGTTCCATACGGGCAGGCCAGATGCTGGCAGGTTAGCACAGAGCTTGTGCGCCAGGTTCGTGTAGCGCGGACACTCCTGTCCGCGTGCGGCGAGCGTCTCGAAATCCTCAGGAGATCGACAGAGCAAAGAGTCAGTAGAGCAGAATCGCGACCCAGTACATCCCAGTCGGATACGCCGCATTGCGAGCGTAGCAGGAGCCCACCGCAAACCGGCGAACGTCCGCGTCGCTCAGCAGTCGCAAAGCGCCCGGCGGCAGGACTTCCGGACGGCTCTGCGTGTAGGTGATAATTTTTCGATTGTCGTAGGCGGTTGCCAGCAGGCGCGCGTTTGGACGGTTCTCTCCCGCCAGCGAGCAAGCGGCCTCGTCAAGATTTGGCAGCGCGAGCTGAACAAGCGCCGGAAGCCCTGCCTGTTGCCGCATTTCCTCCACAGCCCTGCCAACTAGTTCTCGACTCTCGTGCGCGGAATACGACGGGACCTCATGCCCGAAATCCTGCACCACGTATAGCCGGCCTTCGCTCCAGATCGCAGCGATGCCAGCCACATTAAATCCACGATCGAGCAGGTTCTGGCGGTGCGGCTCCGAGCGCATCAGCGCTTCATTCGCGCCGGCAGCGCACGTAGCGTAGGCGATGTTCTCGCCGACTCTATCCATCTTCAGTGGGCTGACCTGAGCAATTCTTTCGAGCAGGGAGGGCTCACCGGACAACCGATGCTCGAGTTGCTCACTCTCAACCATCCGCCTGGCGTGGGCTCGCGCCGCCGCGCGCAGACTTTCTTCCATGCGCAACGGCGGCACACCGGCAAGTTCGCGGCTCTTGTTCGCCGATTCCAGGAGTTCGTTCTCAGCGGCGGAGTCCTCACTAGAATCAGAGGACGATCCGGCCGCCGCGCTCGAGTGGGGGGAAAGCTGGCTGCTGACTTCGTTCTGGTTGCGAACATCTTTGCTAACTGCGGCTGCTTGCGGACTCGTTTCTGCGGCGCAGGGCCCAGAACTTACCGCCAACATCGCAAGCGAAATCACCAGGGCCCGGAGCATGATTTTGAGGTCGGCGTTGCGGCGCGGGGATCGCCGGCAGAGTTGAAGTAAAAGTTCCGCTTTCCATCTCTCACGCTAGCTTCTAGAATTCAGCTAAGCCACTTACTATGGAGACCTTACTGCTGGTTACCGTGCTCGTCGGAACCCTTGTCCTGCTTGGGTTCTCGGCCGTTTTGCTGCGCCGCGTCTCGGCTGCCGCGCAAGTGGATGTAAAAGCGGAGGTTGCAGGTCAGCTCGAAAGGTTCAATAGCACCCTTGGCCAGAAGATCAGTATCAGCACTGCCGACATGGCCACTCGGCTGGAGCAGACCAAAGGGGACCTTCGCCAGCAGGTCACAGACCGCATCCAGCAAGGCTTTTCAGAGATTCGAAGCTCGGTCGAGCTGCAACTCGCCGCGGGTAGAGAAGAACAAAACCGCAGCCTGAGCGAAGGCCGCAGCGAGATGACGAGCTCTCTTCTGCTCACCACGCAGCAGCTCAAGAGCGAATTTCAGAGCCTGAATCAGCAGACCGCGCAAAGCCTTGACTCGATACGCGATCGCGTGGACTCGAAGCTGATGGCGATCACCGAGCAGGTGCAGGTGAAACTCGATCAGAACATCAAGGAAGGATTCGCGCAGTTCGAAAAAGTTCAGCAGCACTTGAAGAATGCGGAAGAACAACTCCGCGAAGTCGGCGCGCTCGGCCACTCGATTAACGATCTGAACAACCTGCTCAAGCTTCCGCATCTGCGGGGGCAGTTCGGCGAAGCCAGCCTGGAGCGGCTGCTCGCGGACTTCCTGCCCGCCCACATGTTCGCGCTGCAATCGTCGCCGGGCGAGGGTGGAGGACGCGCCGACGCCGTCATTTATTTCCCCGACCGCAAGCTGCCCATCGACGCCAAGTTCCCGCGCGAGCAGGTGATTGCTTTGTTCGAGAGTAACGACAAGGCTGAGATTGAAGCGGCACGCGTCGCGCTGGTGCGCGTGATGAAGGCGGAAGCCAAGCGCATTCAGCAGTACATCCAGCCGGAAAATGGGACGACTGAAATCGCGCTCATGTATCTGCCGAGCGAAACGCTGTACATGGAAGTGATCCGCAACCGCGAGTTGGGCGACTGGATGAATGAGCAGCATGTTTTTCCCGTCTCACCTAACACATTGCTGATGACGCTGCACACGATTGCACTGGTGCACAAGTGGTACGAGGTCGCCAGCCGCTTCGAGAAGAGCCGTGCCGAACTTGCCAAAGCGCAGAAGTCGTTTGACTTCTTCCAGAACCAGTTCGAAAACGTCGGCAAGAATCTGAACAAAGCGCAGGAAGCATTCGAAACCGCGCAGCGGCACTTGAAGAGTTATCGGGGGAAGGTATCCGCGCTCAGCGGGCAGGAGCAGTTGGAGCTGGAGTCGTCTGCGTTAAACGATAAGCCGCTGTCATTGATCGACAAAGCCAGGATCGATGAAGTCAAGATCGACGAAGCCCGGATCGACAAAGCCAGCGCATAAATCGTCTTCCTCTTTCCGCGCGCAGCCATCCGCCATCGACTCTCTTTCGGTGAGAAAAGTAGGCCTCGTTACCTTCGCCTTCGCGAAATGCGGAGGCCATGCGGGAGCCGGTCCATGTGGAAGTATGCTGTAGTCCTGATCTTATCGCTAACTTTCTTCGCTATACCCGCAAACTCGCAGCCGACAACTGCTCACACCAACCCACTACACACCAAGAAGTAGACTTGTCTCAAATCAAAACGCCATCCAGCGTGCTGGATGGCGTTTTTGTTTCGCAGTTACGTAGGGACAACCGCCCGCTTACTCCGAACTGATCCTCATCCCGTAGAACGACCGGTACACGAAGAAGACTGAAACCGCGAAGAAGCAAAGCGCCAGGATGTGGGTCAGCCCGGTGCCCTGATCGCGGGTCAGCGAAACGGCCAGTTCGACCGCCAGCAATCCGAACAGCGTCGTGAACTTGATGACCGGGTTCATGGCCACCGAAGAGGTGTCCTTGAAAGGATCGCCCACCGTATCGCCGATCACCGTGGCGTCGTGCAGTGGTGTGCCTTTCTGCTTCAGTTTGGTTTCGACGATCTTCTTGGCGTTGTCCCACGCCGCGCCAGCGTTGGCCATGAAGATTGCCTGGTAGAGACCGAAGATCGCAATCGAGATCAGGTACCCGATAAAGAAGAACGGTTCCACGAAGGCAAAGGTCAGCGTCCCGAAGAAGACGGCAACAAAGATGTTGAACATTCCCTTCTGCGCGTATTTAGTACAGATCTCAACCACCTTCTTGCTGTCCGCAACCGAAGCCTTCTCCGCTCCCTCAAGATGGATGTTGGCCTTGATAAACTCCACCGCGCGATAGGCGCCGGTAGTCACGGCCTGCATTGATGCGCCGGTGAACCAGTAGATCATCGCGCCGCCGGTAATCAGGCCCAAAAAGAAGGGAGCGTGCAGCAGCGAAAGCTTCTCTACATTCGTCGTCAGGCCATTAGTCAGCGCCATGATGATGGAGAAGATCATCGTGGTCGCGCCCACTACGGCGGTTCCAATCAGCACCGGTTTGGCGGTCGCCTTGAAGGTATTGCCGGCGCCGTCGTTCTCTTCCAGCAAGTCCTTTGAGCGGTCAAAATTCACGTCGATGTTGAAGTCCCTCTTGATCTCCGCCTTAACGTTGGGCACCTGCTCGATCAGCGAAAGTTCATAAACGGACTGCGCGTTGTCCGTAACCGGGCCGTAGGAATCGACCGCAATCGTCACCGGGCCCATGCCGAGGAAGCCGAAAGCAACCAGGCCGAAGGCGAATACCGCTGGGGCAATCATGGTGGCAGCAGCGGCCAAGCCCATCCCGCTAAAGAAGTAGGCAATCGACATCAGAGAGACCATCGCCAGCCCCAGCCAATAAGCCGAAAAGTTTCCGGCGACAAAGCCGGAGAGGATCCCGAGCGATGCGCCGCCTTCTTTTGCCGAGGTCACCACTTCGTTCACATGGCGAGATTCCACCGAGGTAAAGACCTTAACCAGTTCAGGAATCAGCGCTCCCGCCAGCGTCCCGCAGGAGATGATCGAAGCCAGCTTCCACCATTGCGTCAGGTCGCCGCCCAGGCTGGGGATGATGACAGACGAAACAATGTAGGTGGCAATGATCGAGACAATCGAAGTAATCCAGACCAGCGAAGTCAGCGGCGTTTCAAAATTCATTTTGTCTGCGTTGCCGAACCTCGCCTTTGCGATGGCGCCGTTGATGAAATAGGCCAGCGCGCTCGACACCAGCATCATGATGCGCATCACGAAAATCCACACCAGCAACTGCACCTGGATCGTCGGTTCCTTCACGCCCAGCAAGATGAAAGTAATCAGCGCGACGCCGGTGACGCCGTAGGTCTCGAAACCATCGGCCGACGGTCCCACCGAGTCGCCGGCATTGTCGCCGGTGCAATCGGCAATCACGCCAGGGTTGCGAGCATCGTCTTCTTTAATCTTGAAAACGATCTTCATCAGGTCAGAGCCGATATCGGCAATCTTGGTGAAGATGCCGCCCGCGATACGCAACGCGGCCGCGCCCAGGGACTCGCCGATAGCGAATCCGATGAAGCACGGGCCGGCATAGTCGCCCGGCACGAACAGCAGAATGAATAACATGATCAGCAGTTCCACCGAGATCAGCATCATGCCGATCGACATCCCAGCCTCAAGCGGGATCTGATAAACCGGGTAAGGTTTGCCGGGCAGAGAAGCGAAGGCCGTCCGCGAATTCGCGAAAGTGTTTACGCGAATCCCAAACCACGCCACCCCGTAGCTGCCCGCGATTCCCACCAGGCTGAACACCAGGATGATCACAACCCGGGGAATTTCGAAATGCCGCAGCACGCCAAAGTAGAGCACGATGACGACGGCGATGAAGGCCCACAGCAGCATCAGGAATTTACCCTGGGTGATCAGGTAGGTCTTGCAGGTTTCGTAAATCAGCTCCGAAATTTCGCGCATGGAGCGGTGCACGGGCAGATTCTTCAGCCGCATGAAGATGACCATGCCGAAGCCCAGGCCAAAGACGCAGAACAGCAGCCCGATCATCAGCAGGCGATGCCCGTCGATACCGAGGAAAGAAACCGTGGAGAGGTCGGGCAGTTTTAGTGCCGCCTCGCCCCCTTCTTCGGCGGGTTGCGCCAGCGCGTAGCCGGCAGTCAGAAGCAGCAGAGTTGCAAGGGTTGCCGAAATTCTAGTAAACCGGCGTCCCGCGGACGCAAAATTGGCGTTCCAAGTGCGCATCAAAATCCTCCTAAAATCCTATTCAGCGGTCCCGACGTGTGTTTTTGCTCCGGCACATGAACAACCCGCCGGAGGATTCCATCCGCCGCCGTACGGCTGCCACCGGAGTTCCCAACACGCTCCGAACACGCTTCCACCGCCAGGCATAATAAATAATGAGGATTGCCGATTTGGCCGCGTCGGAAAACTTGTGCCGTCGGGCGATACCCCAAGGTCAGACTACACACCTCGGCACAAAGCATTCGTTTATAGCACCTTGCCGGAAGTCGGGTCAATGATCGGCGTCACATCATTAGGTGTTCTATTGCGGGCATCGCCCGCGCGCAGGGCCACCCTGAATTTGGCTGCTTCCGTATAATTGAGCATCTGCCATGCCCGTCTCCCTCGACTCGATTGTCGCCGCCACGCGCCAGCGCCTATCCCTGAGCCGGCGAAACTCCGACCTCCGGTCACTGGAGCGCGCCGCCGCCGCGCACATGCCGCGCGGATTTCGGCAGCAGTTGCTCCGAGCCTCTCAAGATGGAATCGCGGTCATCGCCGAACTGAAAAAAGCTTCGCCCTCAAAAGGCTTGATCCGCGCCGATTTCAGGCCATCCGAACTCGCTCGCGATCTCGAGCACGCAGGCGCCGCGGCACTGTCGGTGTTGACCGACGAACAATTCTTCCAGGGCTCTCTGAACTACCTGCGCGAAGCCTCGTCCAGCAGTTCCCTTCCCTGCTTGCGCAAGGATTTCATCGTCGATGAATTCCAGATCGTCGAAGCCAGGGCAAATTGCGCCGACGCCATCCTGCTGATTGTCGCCGCACTCGATCAAAAAGAGCTGGTATCTTTGGCCGGAATCGCGCGATCTCACAGCCTCGATGTTTTGTGCGAAGCTCATGACGAACGGGAACTGGAACGCGCGCTCGATGCCGGCTGTGACCTGATTGGCGTCAACAACCGCAATCTGCGCACCTTCGAAGTAGCTCTCGAAACCGCATTCCGGCTCGTGGAAAAAATCCCCGCCTCATGCGTCCGCGTGGCCGAAAGCGGAATCCAATCCGGCGCAGACATAGCTCGTCTGCGATCCGCCGGTTACGAAGCGTTCCTCATCGGCGAATCGTTGATGAAAACCCAGCGCCCAGGCGAAGCACTAACGAAGTTGATGGAAGAAGCAAGAATAGTGGTAGGTGGCTAGTAGATTTTACTGAGAGCTGACAGCTGCCCTTATGACGTGGATTAAAGTCTGCGGAATCACGAACCTCGACGACGCGCTCGCCGCCACCGATGCGGGAGCGAACGCGCTAGGGTTCGTCTTCTATAAAAAGAGCCCGCGCCACGTCACTTTGGAATCCGCGCACTCGATTATCGCCCAGCTACCGCAGCGAATCGAAAGGGTCGGCGTTTTCGTCAACGATACCGCGGACCATGTCCGCGACACCGTCAAACAGGCAGGCCTCACAGCCGTCCAATTGCACGGCGACGAGGACCCGGAGTTCAGCCGCGCGCTCTTCCATCAACTCGCAAACGGAACCAGTCGTCCCACGATTTTCCGCAGCTATCCCGCAAAGATTTTTGACGCGCCCGCTGAAGAGACCGTTGGATGGGATCCGGTCGCGGCCGGACTGGTCGAGCCCGACGAAGCCTATAAGGGCAAACGCGTGCACAAAATCCACGTCGCCAAGAACGGCGATCTCTTTCTCGAAACCCATGGCTTCCGCCCCGGCGTGGTCTCGGGCGTCCTGCTCGATTCCTCAACCGCGGAAAAGCGTGGCGGTACTGGACAGGCTTTCGACTGGGAACGCGTCCAGCCCTGGGCCGGAATCATCAACAGCATCAGCAAGCTGATCGTCGCCGGCGGCTTGCGTCCCGGCAATGTGCAGGAGGCGATCCACCTGCTCCATCCCTGGGGCGTGGATGTTTCCTCGGGCGTCGAGCGCGAGCCGGGCAAGAAAGATCCGCGAAGAGTCCGCGCCTTTGTCCAAGCCGTGCGCGCCATGGAAGAGACAAACTAGAAGATGGCAACCGCAACGGTCAGTTCCAAATCGCGCAAGAACTTTGGTGCCCCAGGTTCGCGCCCGTCTTTTGGGCGCGCACCTGGGCAAGGTACTGCAAATTCCCCCGGCCGTTTCGGCGTCTACGGAGGCCGCTACGTTCCGGAAACGCTGATGGCCGCGCTCGACGAACTGGAGCGCGAATACGAAAAAGCCAAGCACGATCGCAAATTTCAGCAACGCCTCGACCAACTGCTGAAGACGTATGCTGGACGCCCGACGCCGCTGTTCTTCGCGCGCCGCCTGACCGCAAAACTTGGAGGCGCGAAAATTTATCTCAAGCGCGAAGATCTTCTCCACACCGGCGCGCACAAAATCAACAACTGCCTCGGCCAGGCCCTGCTGGTGGAACGCATGGGCAAGCACCGCGTCATAGCGGAAACCGGCGCCGGTCAGCATGGCGTAGCCACGGCCACCGTCTGCGCCCTGCTCGGCTTCGAGTGTGTGGTCTACATGGGCACCGAAGACATGCGCCGCCAGGAGCTCAACGTCTTCCGTATGCGTTTGCTGGGCGCCGAAGTTCGCGGCGTCGATTCCGGTTCGCGCACCCTCAAAGACGCCATCAACGAAGCCATGCGCGACTGGGTCACCAACGTCCGCACCACGCACTACCTGCTCGGC
>Ga0074044_10002124_pt1 | contig 17439 bp, 14 predicted proteins | sample BogForMeECP23OM1_FD_94443 | JGI IMG/M metagenome (GOLD analysis project Ga0074044, IMG submission 94443) | Bog forest soil microbial communities from Calvert Island, British Columbia, Canada - Bog Forest MetaG ECP23OM1 | ecosystem: Environmental > Terrestrial > Soil > Wetlands ...
CCGAGATTGAGTGCCACCGCTTTGGGCCTCATCACCGACCCGCTCAACCATAAGCACGTCAGCCCCGCGAGTTATTGGGAAATCGCAATCAAGATCCGCCTCGGGAAGTATGCGCTGCCCGTCCCGTTTGAGCCGTTCATGAGCGATCAGATCGCGCGGAACTACTTCACGATCTTGCCCATCACGGTGAAGCACGCGGCCGTCCTGACGACTTTGCCGCTGCATCACCGGACCCGTTCGACCGTCTGCTCATCGCCCAAACGATGGTCGAGGGCATGCGCATCGTCAGTATCGATTCGGTGCTGGATGCATACGGCGTGACCCGGCTCTGGTAAGGACGGCGCGTTCTTCGAGGGCCGGTTCAAGAGCGTGGCGATCCTCGATGAGGAGTCGTTGCTGGCGACCTGTGCTTACAGGGATGATCGAAGGATTCTCGCTGGGCAATTACCTGCTCCTGGTGGAGTACACCGGGCGGTTGTTCCGCGAGGGCAAAGCCGTGATCTCTGGTGAGCTGGCCGGGATCTTCGAGCGGCTGGGCAGCAACGCCGAGAACTGGCAGGCGCGGTTGCAGAAGCTGGCCGCGGGCCGGTTGCTAGGCCGTTTCTTCGCCGCCAGCCGTGCCCGGTTGCGGGAAGTCGCCGAGCGTCTGGGCCTGCACCACCTGGCGAACCTGGGCGGCTGTGCGGCGCGCTGACGCCGCCCCGCAGGCTGGATTCCAAGCTCGTCTCCATTTCACTTTTCCGGAGACCCTCGCAAGATTCCGGCGACCTTGTCGTAAACTAGGTATGTCGGGATCGTGCCGACTATCTTTGGCAATTCGGTGTGAGACCCAGGCCCGCGCGTCGTCCACGCCGAACGGCGGTGCGCGGGCGTATGCTCGTTGACACGAGGAAACCTGGCCGCCCGACATGCGGATTGCGCAAGACTTGTCGATTGGCCGGATAAGAAAGGCTGGCAAAAGCTTGACGGTCCGCAGCGCGGCCAGGTTCACCCGTGGTTGATCTGGCAGGACGCGGTTCGGGCCCTACCCTCGTCACGAGAGCGAACGTGGCCAGTCTCTTTCCTTGGGTGCCGGAGAGCGGCTGGCCCCTGCCGCTCTCAAAGCCGATTGGTTGGCAAAATGGGGGTAAAATGCCCCAAAAAGTGGCCAAAATGGCGACTTTTGCGGAAACATGCTACGTTGCCGGCTATGACGCAACTCCTTTATTGTCATGCGATTGCGTTAATTGTCATCAAATGAGCGCCGAGAGATACATAGCCACAACCATCTATTCATTAAGGACTTGCGTCGAAAACCTGGCTTCCCAAATCTTCGAAAAAGCCCAAAAACGTAGCATATCGTAGCATATCACGCATGCAAAGCGGACCCAATTCCGGGTAGTCGAGGGCGGGACATCGAAGCGCTGGCCATGCCGGAAGCTGGCACGCAGAGATGCTCGGCTCACCGGATTTGGGATTATGCCAGAAGCTGGCACGCATGCGGCGCGGAATGGGATCGGCGGACCTGGAAACTGGCCAGTGGTCAGTGAAGCCAAAGGGATGGCGTTGACGGTACCAGAAAAGTGACAAAACGAAGCCAATTCGCTTGGGATGCTAATCGCTGGTGGACTGTGACTTGCGGCGAACGATAGCGGAATTGGGGCGGCAAACGAAGCCAATCCTTCGGCGGTGGCTTGGAATGGCGGCGAGTGGGCAGGGGACAGGGGACGAAAAGAGCCAACCACCTTTCCCGGGTGCTAAAACGCGGTAGATCCTTCCGCTCCACTCAAGTCTTGTACGAAGAGGAAGAGAACGAGAGAAGCGGGGGAAAGAGACCGGGATCAGGATCAAGATCAGGATCAGGATCAGGATCAAGATCAGGATCAGGATCAGGATGTGCCACCCCGAGAAATCGCTGGAACTCGTATCAACCCCAATCCGAGATTGAAACGGTCCTGACGTCCCGCCCACGCCGGTTGCAGCCAGGGGCGGCGAGAGGTTATAGATGAAATACGGCCTGCCAGAATGGCCCGTCCTCGTAGTGCGAGACCTCCGTTGACCCTCAGCATCCGCCGGATTGACTGTGCCAGCAATGACGCCCTCGCGGCGATCGCCGAGCTCCGGCGCGAGCTTTCCCCCAAGGGCAACGTGGTCAGTCCGGAGGGACGCGCCCGCACGGTTGCTGCCTTCGGTGAGCCGCTGACTCCTGTCCAGGTGGTGGAAAGAATATGCGCCGACGTCGCCGCGCGGGGGCTGGCGGCCGTGCTCGACTATACCCGCCGGCTCGACGAGGTCGCGCTCGAGCCGGGCACTGTCCGGGTCTCCCGAGCCGAGCTGGAAAGCGCTCATGAGTCTGCCGATGCCGGCTATTTGCAGACCCTGGAAAATGTCCGCGCGAACATCCTGGCGTACCAGCGAGCAATCCTGAACCACGACGTCAAGGTCGAGCCCTGCCTCGGAGTCGAGCTGGGGGTGCGCTATGTTCCACTGCGCCGGGTCGGCGTCTGCATTCCCGGCGGGGCCGCGGCCTATCCCTCGACTCTCCTGATGACGGTGGTCCCGGCGCAGGCGGCGGGCGTGGCGGAGATCGCCGTCGTGGCCCCTCCCACACGGTTCGGCGCGTACAACACGGACCTGCTGGCGGCCTGCCACGCTCTGGGCGTCACCGAAGTGTACCGCATCGGCGGCGCACAGGCAGTTGCCGCGCTGGCATACGGTGTCGAGGGCGTTCCGGCCGTGGACAAGATCGTCGGCCCGGGCAACCTCTTCGTCGCACTCGCCAAGAAGCAAGTGTATGGAGAGGTCGATATCGACAGCATCGCCGGGCCCAGCGAAGTTGTGCTGATCGCCGACGCCTCGGCAGATCCCCGGTATGTGGCATCCGACCTGATCAGCCAGGCCGAGCACTCGCCGGGTGTCAGCATCCTCCTGAGCTGGGAACCTGCGCTGATCGCCCGGGTTGCCGTCGCCCTTGACGAACAGCTTGGCTGGCTCGGCCGGGGCGACCTGGCGCGCGACAGCCTGGCGCGGTTCGGCGCCTTGATCCAGGTTCGCGACGAGGCCGAGGCCGTCAGGCTGTCCAACCTTCTCGCCCCCGAACACTTGCATATCTCGACCATCGAACCGCGCAGATTGCTCCCCGCCCTGACGAGCGCAGGGGCGATCTTTCTCGGTCACCACACGCCAGTGGCCGTGGGCGACTACGCGGCCGGGCCATCACACGTGCTGCCCACCGGAGGGACCGCGCGGTGGGCGTCCGGCTTGTCTGCCAATGACTTCCTCAAGCGCTCGAGCCTGATCTCGGTCACGCGCGACGGCCTTGCCCGGCTGGCTCCCGACGTCCGCCGGCTCGCCGACATCGAGGGGCTCTCGGCGCACCGCTTCAGTGTCGATGTCCGCCTCTCCGATCCTTCCCAGTTCCCAGGTTGAGGTTGCGATGGCCGGCGCCGAGTCCCCTGCCCCTGGCGAGAGGAGAGAGCACTGATGAGCACCCAGTTCGCGGCCGCCGGCGAAAAAACGGCCGGTGAGTTCGCGGCAGGAACACAGCCGGCGTTCTCGATCCGGCCGGCCAGGCCCGAGGATGCGGCGACGATCGCGAACCTGGTGTACGAGCTGGCCGTCTATGAGAAGCTGGAGCAGTCCGCCCGGGCCACCCCGGAGGATTTTCGCCAGCACCTGTTCGGAACGCGTCCCTATGCCGAGGCGATGGTGGCGGAGATTGACGGAGAGCCAGTGGGATTCGCTCTGTTCTTTCCCACGTTTCCCACGTTTCGCGGTCAGCCGGGGCTCTATCTGGAAGACATCTACGTCAGACCCGTGCATCGGGGCCTGGGCATCGGCAAGGCCCTGCTGACGAGGCTGGCGAGGCTCGCAATGGACCGCGGCCTGGGCCGGCTGGAATGGGCCGTGCTGAACTGGAATTCGCCCGCGATCGGCTTTTACCGCAGCCTGGGCGCCCGGCCGCTGGAGGACTGGACGACCTATCGGATCAACGACGGCCCGCTTGCCGAGCTGGCCGCACTGGCTCCGTCAGAGTGAACTGCACGACCCCTGCTTGGAGTGGCTCCCAGGAATGACCTCCTCGTTTCGACCGCACATCGTCCGGCTGGCCGGCTACGTGCCTGGCGAGCAGCCCCAGGGCGGCGGATACATCAAGCTCAATACCAACGAGAATCCCTACCCGCCGTCTCCTCGCGTGCTGGACGCCCTGTCCCGCGCCCTGACCGACCGGCTGCGGCTTTACCCCGATCCGGTGGCCACCGAGTTCCGCCGCGCAGCGGCCGCCTTGCACGAGGTCGAGCCTGACATGATCCTCGCCGGCAACGGCTCGGACGATCTCCTGACCATCCTGACGCGCTCATTCGTGGGACAAGGCGACCTGGCCGCCTATCCTACGCCCAGTTATTTGCTCTACTCCACCTTGATACGCCTCGAGGACGGCCGTGAGCATGTCGTGCCCTACACTCCCGAATGGACACTGAACCTTGCCGATTTCGACCGACCAGACCTGAAGCTGGTGTACCTTGCCAACCCCAACAGTCCCTCCGGCACCTCGCTGTCCCGGCACCAAGTGGCAGAGCTTGCCCGGGCGCTCCCTTGTCCGCTGGTCGTTGACGAGGCTTACGCCGACTTTGCCGAGGAGCATTGCGTCTCCTTGGTCCGCGACCACCCTAACGTCATCGTCACACGATCCTTCAGCAAGGGCTACAGTCTCGCCGGAATTCGCCTGGGATACCTGGTCGCCCAGGCCGCGATAGTGGATCAGCTCCTCAAGGTCAAGGACTCATACAACTGCGACGCCCTCAGCCTGGTGGCGGGCGCCGCCGCGCTCGAGGACCAGGACTATCTGGGTCTGGCTCGCTGCAAGGTCCTGGCCACCCGCCGCCGGTTGACGGCAGCTCTGCGCGACCTCGGCTACGCTGTACCGGACAGCCAGGCCAATTTCGTCTGGGCGACGGGAGGCCCTCCCGCCAGGGAGACTTTCGAGCAGCTCAAGGAGCGCCGGGTTCTGGTTCGCCTGATGAGCTATCCGGGCTATCCGGCAGGTCTCCGCATCAGCATCGGCACCGACGGCGAGATCGACCGGCTGCTCCAGATCCTGACCAAACTGAAATGAGCCCCGGCCACGCTCATGCAGTACAATCCTTACAAGGTGCCATTGATCCTCTGCCATTTGCCATTTGCTATGCCATTTGCTATGCCATTTGCCATTTGCTATGCCATCTGCCATCTGCCATCTGCCACCTGCCATCCCGCTGACCAAAGGAAAACTGCCTTGAACGAGCCCCATCGCCTCGCCGAGATCGTCCGCAAGACCCGGGAGACCGACATCCGCCTCGTGGCCAACCTCGATGGCCAGGGCCGAGCGGAGATCGCGACCGGCGTCGGCTTCCTGGATCACATGCTAGAACTGTTCGCCCGGCATTCGCTCATCGACCTGACGGTTGCCTGCACGGGCGACTTGCACGTCGATGATCACCACACGACCGAGGATGTGGGCATCTGTCTTGGCCAGGCGATCGACCGCGCCCTGGGCAACCGCGCCGGGATCAGGCGGTACGGTCAGGCGGTGCTGCCAATGGACGAGGCACTGGCGACTTGTGCCGTCGACCTTGGGGGCAGGCCATTCTTCGTTTGGAACGCTCCCATGCCGGCACCCAAGGTCGGCACGTTCGACAGCGAACTGGTCGCCGATTTCTGGCACGCCGTCTGCACCCAGGGTCGCATGAATCTCCACGTGATGCTGCACTACGGGCGCAACACCCACCACATCAGCGAGGCGATCTTCAAGGGCCTGGCGCACGCCATTCGCGAGGCCGTGGAGCTCGACCCTCGATCGGCCGGGATTCCTTCCACCAAGGGCGTGCTTTGAGCCCACCTGAATGAGCAACCCGAACTCGAGACACTGCAATGACTGAAGACCATTCCGGTGGGGCAAGAGCGAAGCGGCACGGGCTCGGCTCGGCCGTCAATCTTGTGCTGGTCGCGCTGGCGTTCGCGCTGCTGGGGCTGGTGCTCTGGCAGAACCGTGACAAGATTCGCGCGGTCTTCGCTCACCCGCTCGACCTCCGCCTGCTTGGACTCGGCGTGTTGATCTTCCAGGGCAGCCTGCTCATCACGTATGTGCGCTGGTATCTTCTGGTCCGGGTGATCGAGCCGCGGTTCACCCTGCGCTCGACGATGCTCCTGGGCTTCATCGGCTATGTGTTCAACCTGGTGATTCCCGGTGCCGTGGGCGGGGATTTCATCAAGGCTGCCTATCTGGTCCGGATGCATATCAAGAAGACCCAGGCCATCGCCTCGATGGTGATCGACAGGATCCTCGGTCTGCTCGGACTCTTTGTGCTGGCGGCGCTGGCGGGAGCGGTGGCCTGGAGCGGCGTGGAGTCCTCCGAGGTCCGCAAACTGATCGTGGCCGCCTGGATTGCGACGGGGCTCGCGATCTTTGTGCTGGTGTTGATCTTCACCCAGGCCCTCACCCGCCTTTTCCCCGGGCTGGGCGGCTCTGGCCATGGCCGGCTGGCGGGCATCATGACCGAGCTGAAAGAGATGTCCACGACCTACCGGCGGCGGCTCGACGTCGTCTTCCTCGGTCTGGTCCTCTCGGTCCTGGGGCATGCGCTCAACGTCACCGCGTTCTACCTGATGAGTAAAATGCTCTTCCCAACCACCTTGACGACCACGCTGGCCCAGCATTTCTTGATGGTGCCCTTGACGCTCTTCACGATGGTCGTGCCGCTTCCTTTCGGAGCGCTCGGGCTGAGCGAGGGGGTCGGCGACCAGATCGGCAAACTCGTCGGGCACCCTGGTGGTGCGCTGGCGATGCTGGGCTTCCGTGTCTTGATGTACGCCTGCGGGCTGATCAGTGCCTGCGTTTACCTGGCGAATCTTCGCGAGGTCCGCAGCCTGACCTCCGAGGCCCACCATCTCGAGGAGGACCTGGAAGAGGGATCGCTTGACGATGCGGAAGCCATTCCCGGATCGCCAGCTCTCTGAGTCTCATCACCGTCGCGGAAATGAGCCGGTCATTGCTTGGCCAGCGGCTGCCTGTTCCGCATCGGGTCGCGCGCGGATGCCTTTACCTCGCCTGGAGAAATGTCGTACTGTGGCGTCTTCCGCTTGATGGGCCGCCGCGGGAGACGACGCAGCCCGCATGGCTATCGAGGAGGGGGAGGCGGCAACGCCCGTCCCCGCGACCATCAAGCGCGCGCCGCCTGGGAACCCAACAGGATCAACGGGATGCAATGGTTGTCTTCACCCTGGTTCCAGCGCAAGCCGGTCTCGCAACTGATCGAAGAGATGAACTCGGGAGAGCGGCTGCAGCGCCGGCTGGGGCCGCTTTCCCTCATGTCCCTGGGCATCGGCGCGACAATCGGGACCGGTCTGTACGTGTCCACGGGCATCGTCGCCCGCGACATCGCCGGCCCCTCGATCATGCTTTCCTTCGTGCTCGCAGCGATTGGCTGTGGGTTCGCGGCGCTCTGCTATTCAGAGCTGGCCAGCATGGTCCCGGTGGCCGGCAGTGCCTACACGTACGCTTACGCCACGCTCGGTGAGCTGATCGCCTGGATCATCGGCTGGGACCTGATCCTCGAGTACGCCATCGGCTCATGCTTCGTTGCCAACGGCTGGTCGAGCTACTTCGATTCGATGCTCCAACACGTGTTCAATATCCACCTGGACCCCCGGCTGCTTTCGCCTCCCTGGTACTACGACTTCAAGCAAGAGGAATTCGTCCTCCAGTTCGTGAACATGAAGGACGGCACCCAGTCCCTGGCCTGGTTCAACCTGCCCGCCGTTCTGATCACGGTGGCCATCACAATCATCCTGGTCATCGGCATCAAGGAGAGCGCGGGGTTCAATGCCGCGATGGTGCTGGTCAACATCGGCGTGGTGCTCTCCGTCATCGGCGTGGGAGTCGCGTACGTCGATCCAGCCAACTGGCGGCCGTTCCTGCACGAGGACAAGCAGTATCGCGGCATCGCTCTGGGGGCGGCCCGGATCTTCATCGCCTACATCGGGTTCGATTCGATCTCGACCCACGCTGAAGAAGCGCGCAAGCCCCAGCGCGACCTGGCGCTGGGCATCATGGGCGCGCTCGTGGTCTGCACGGTTCTCTATGTCGCGGTCGCGGCGGTGCTCACCGGCATGATCCCTTACCGGCAGATCAACGAGGCCGCGCCCCTGTCCGCGGCCTTGCAGGCCAAAGGACTGACTTTTGCCGGGGGCATGATCACCCTGGGCATTCTGGCAGGAATGACCAGCTCACTTCTGGTTGGCAACCTCAGCCAGCCGAGGATCTTGCTGGCCATGGCGCGCGACGGCCTGCTGCCGCACTCGTTCTTCGGCGCCGTGCATTCCCGGTTCAAGACCCCCTGGAAAGCGACGATCCTGGTCGGTGTGGTGGTCGCCCTGGGCGGTGCCCTGGCTCCGCTCGGCTTTCTTGCTGACCTGGTCAGTATCGGTACGCTCTTCGCTTTCGTGATCGTCTCCGCGGCCGTCTGGATCCTGCGAATCAGCGACCCCGACGTGCCCCGACCGTTCCGCACGCCCTTGGCGCCTTTCGTCTCGATCATGGGCGTCCTGGTCAACGGCGGCCTGATGTTCTCGCTGGGCCGGGACAACTGGATCCGGCTGGTGATCTGGCTGATCGTCGGCCTGTTCATTTACATTGGCTACAGCAGGCATCACTCGGTTTTGAGCCGGCGGACCCCTCTCGCCGCGGGCGGGAGCGACCCCCGGCTGGCGGTTGCCGGCCCGGCCTCGCAAGATTGAGCCATTCCGCCGGTGATTGCGCAATCAAGCCTCGGAGACATTGCGATGACCCTGCGTCCACTCGATTGGCCAAAGCTGGTCGCGGGGCTGCTCTGTCTGCACGCTTGGGCCTGCACCGCGGCTGGCGAAGCCGCCGATTCTTCGCCCCGATCCACAAGTTTCACGCTCCAGCCAGGCCAGTCGAAACCGTGCTTGCTGGGTGATTTCAAGGCGGGCCAGACCCTCCGCCTACTGTTGAGTCTCGAGCAGGCCTCGCCCGGCCCAGGGGACCGTGTCACGGCCGAGCTCGCCGCACCCGGCATCCAGCCGATCAGCAAGGAAATGAACGCGGGCGATCCCGATTGGTTCCTGACCTGTCGCCCGTCCTCTGACGGCCCGGTCGCGGTCACGCTGACCAGGGGCAATGATTCGAGTCGCGCCGCGCTCTCGGTTCGCGTTCAGTGGCGACAACTCCCGCTCGCCGAATCGGAACGCGTAGCCATCGAGGCCGAGCCCAACGACCGATGGCAAGAGGCCAACCCGCTGCAACTCGGCCGCGACGTCCATGGCACGGCCGACGACGTGGATTATCTTGCCAACACTAACGAGGGAAAACGCGGCTTCGACTGGTTCAGGTTCGAGGTGGAGGGCTCGGAACCGGTCCTGGTCTACTTCCAGCTTGACCTCCTTGACCGCGACGTCTCGGCCAACCTCAGGGTCTACACCGTGGATCAGAAGAGCGCCGGGACGACGCTCTATCTCACCGGCAAAGACCCGATGGAGATCGTCCATGACCGGGAGCGCGAGCGTTACTCGAAGCACATCAGCCGGACCTTCACGAAGGGAACGTACTACCTCGAGGTCAACGCGAACCATCCTGATTACATCCTCCGCACGAGGGTCTTGCCAGTACCGCCATACAACGAACCTGCGCAGGCCGTCGAGGCCGGGATGCACTACATCATGAACGCCGGTGACGCCTGGCTCGCCCAGGTCCCCCGTGCGGGCAATATCTTCATCCGGGCCGACAATATCCATGACACCGGAACCCGCTGCACCGCCTGCCACGCCTCCAGCTTCTCGACCGAGGCCAACCTGGCGGCCCACCGCAACGGCTACCCGATCCGCTCGAAATCGAACTTCCAGTACGTGACGGACCGGATCGCCAACTCGATGACACCGCTGTACGGTGACGACGGCCTGTACTGGCAGCGGTTCATCGCGACCCCGCTTCAGGCCCAGGGCGAGCAGGGAGGAATCCTGGCCGACTTCGAGCGCGAGGTGTCAGGCCGGCAGAGCCCGATCGTCGAGCGCTTCGGTCCGTTCCTCAAGACCGCCTGGGAAAGCCGCCGCGACCTGCCTCCGGACGAGCAGAATGCCGTCATCCCCATGGACAGTAAGTTCGGAATCGCCTGGCGGGACTGGCGGGTCTTGACCGAGATCGAGCAGCGAACCGGGGACGCCGGCTACTCCCGGGCCGCGGCCAATATCGCCCGAATTCTGGGCGAACGGGCAGCCGACAAGCGGATCGAGACGCTTCAGGACCGGATCCACCGGCTCCACGCCTGGTGGCTGATCGACCGGAACCAATTTGCCAACAAGATCAAGCGTGAGACCGGCGGCCTGCTCGCGCTCCAGAACCCAGACGGCGGCTGGCACGAGACCGACGCCCAGCCCGGCCCGAGCGCCGTGTACACGACCGGGCAACTCGTCGTTACGCTACTCGAGATCGGCCTGCCTCGCGATGATCCGGCCGTCGCGCGGGCGCTGCGTTACCTGCTGGCTGAGCAGCAGGATTTCGGCGGCTGGTTCCAGACCACGACGCATGAAAACTTCCGCACGCCGATGCGCGAGACGCGATATGCGGTCATGGCACTGGCACGGGCGTACCCTCGAGACGGGGCGCCTCTGAAGTCGTGGGGCAACCGTGATGAGGGCCCGGCCCGGCTTCCCCGTACCGATTCCCTGGTGCACACTCTCGACGACCTCGAGAACCTCTGGGACGTGCCCCCAGGCGATCAACCGCGATTCGCCGGTGAGATCGTGCGACTGCTCGCCGATCCCGAGCCACTCGTGCGCGCCGCGGCCGCGGCCTGTCTGGGAAGGCTGGGACGTCCCGAAGCGGCCCCCCGCCTCGTGCGCTGCCTGGGCGACCCCTCCAAGATCGTCTGGCGCTCCGCGGCCTGGGCCCTGAGGCGCCTGGGCAATCAGGGCCTCGGCATGGATGCGATCAAAAAGGCTCTGGACGATCCGGATCCGCGTGTGCGCCGGGGTGCGACCCGGATCTTCGCCTACCAGTTCCCGGGCATGGACACCCGGCTTGACCTGGCCGAGCGGCTGGTCGAGCTGACCCGCGACCCCGACCTCTGGACTCGCCTGCAGGCCCTCCGCAGCTTGCGGCAGTGGTTCTACCGCACCGGCGACATTCCCTTCCAGCGGCGGATCATCGACACCTACCTGGCCCGGATGGCCGAGCCAGACGTTGCCGTCGTGCGGAGGAACCTGAGCGAGGGGCTGTACATCATGCTCGACGAGAACCTGGGCGGCGGTGTCAGCCTTCAGAAGAATATCGCCGAGCTGCCCGAAAAGCTCCGGCCAGGGATCATCGAGGCGCGCAGGGCCGTCGAGCGGGACGTGCTTCTGAACCCGGTTCTGGCCGCTCTGGAGCGTGGCAACCAGACCCAGCGCAGCGCGGTGCTCAAGGCATTTGACGGATCGTTCCTCAAGGGCCGCTTCTACGCCCGCCAGCCCGAGAACATGATCGACGTTGGCAACGACCGCGAGTTCGGCTTCCTGTACGAGCCGCCCCTGGGGCTGCTCGAGCGGACGTTTACCACGCTTTTTGCCGCCAAGCTTCCCGCCGAGCCGAGGCGCCAGGCCATTCAGCTTTGCAGCTTCTTCATGGTGCCGGAGAGGACGAGCAACACGGCGATCCAGGCTCACCTGCTCGCCGCGCTGACCGACTCCGATGCCGGCGTGCGCGCGGCGGCCCGCGGCGTCGTTGGCAGCGAACTGTCGCTCACAGGCGCCGAGGACGATCCGGGACGGTTGAGCGCGCTGAACGACGTTCTGACCGGGTCCGGATCTGGCGACGCTCGCGCGGTCGTGCTTGCCGCGATCGGCCGCAACGGCCGCCTGGGCGACAGCCCGGTGATCAAGGCCGCGATTCGCAGCCTGTTGCCCCGCGAGGATGCCGCGGCCGACTTGCTCCCCGTCCTGGGACGGCCCGAATTCACGGCTGCCGAGCGATTGAGCGTCATCGACCGGGGCTGGAATCGAATCACCCCGCAGCAACGAATCACCGCACTTGATTTGCTGTTCGCTCAACCGGCACTGGTGGATCGAGCCGAGCCCACCGGCCAGATACTCGAGCTGCTGCGGCGGGCGGCGACGGACTCGTCGGCCTCCGTCCGCGAGCGGGCGCTCTCCGGCAGCAGCGGTCTGCCGGCGTTCTGGTCAAGCCGCAAAGCACTCCAGTTACTCCTGATCGCGCTGGCGGACGACACTCCCTCGATCCGGAAGCTCGGCTTGGCCCTGGCCGCATCGAAGTCCTCGTTCTGGGAGCGGCCCGACTCCCGGGAGCATCTGGCCCGACTCCTGGTCGACCCCGACGCCTCGGTGCGATCGGACGCCCTCAACATGGTCAAGCACCATCGCCTGGTCGCAAAGTTCCCCGCCCTGGCGAAACGAGTGAAAGCCCTGGCCGAAGATCCTGCTCTCGCAGATCGTGCCGAGGCCGCCCTGCGGGCCGCCGGTATCGACCCGGCCGCCCTACAAGCCGATCTCTCCCTGTCCAGGCCGCGACTGCTCAGTCTCGCGACCTTCCGGCGCACGGTCAACCCGCTCTTCTACCAGGCGGGGGAAGACAGCTACGCGTGTGCACGCTGTCACGCAAGCCACACAATACTCAGAATCGCCGAGACCGATCCGGCAAAAGGCTTCACGGACGAGCAGCTCTTGATCAACTACAACTCCGTGCTCAAGGTCGTGAACCTGGGCGATCCCGAATCGAGCCTGATCCTCCGCAAGCCTCTGAGTCCCGACGGCCAGGGCGGTCCCGACCCAGCCAGCCCGACCAGCCTCACCCACGTCGGCGGCCCGCGCTGGGACAGCACCGAACACCCCGCCTACAAGACGATCCTGGCCTGGATCCGCGAGGCTTCCCCGGCGCCAAACAACTCCGAGGTGTCCGTCGATGCGCCGCGGGTAAAATGAGGCTGAAGAGAATGAGTCATGCCCGCACTGGCCGCCCGATAACATGCATTGAGTCACTGTTCAGTTTGCTCTCTTCATGGTGACGCGCATCCTCGTCGCCGGACTATTGAGACAGTATAGACGGTCGTGGCCGCACCGAGGCCCCCGATGCTAGAATCACGTAGTCTACGACCGAGAGATTGGAGTTCCGCGGTGACATCGGTTCCGGAGTTTTCGCATGCTGACCTACAAGGCCATGTTCAAGTTCGTACAAGACGGTGTCCATGCCGAGATTCTCGATTTCCCTGGAGTCATCACGTTCGGGGCAAGTCATGAAGAAGCGCGTCGGTTGCTGGCAAGTGCCCTTGTCGACATGGCGGAGACGAGCTTGCTCCTGGGCGAGCCCTTGCACGGTCCTGATCCCGGCCTGACGGATCCAGAGGCCGACCTGGAAGAGCCGATTCACTTGCTGTTGACTGCAACTTCTCGCGTGGAGCTCGTTCCCCAGAGCGCCGCCTCATGAAACGCCGAGATCTGCTCCAGCATTTGCTTCGGCATGGTTGCAGGTTCGTCCGGGAGGGTGGCGAGCATTCGATGCTGGTGGAGATCAGCGCGCACTCTCGAACAGCTCGATGAGTTTCCTGGCTTCTCTGTGAAAGTCGTGCTGTTCCGCCACTCGCTGCGCGCCGGCCTGGCCCATCTTCTCAAGCACCGCGGGTTCGGCCTTCAGAACTTCGGCTATGGCGTCAACCAAGGGCTCGACGGCGCCGGCGGGAACGAGCCAGCCGTTGACCCCTACCTCGATCAACTCGGGGTGACCGGCGATGTAGGTGGTGACCACGGGACGACCCAGGGCCAACGACTCGAAAAACACGGCGGGCAGGCCCTCGGCAAAGCTGGGCAAGATCAGGGCACGCGCGGCGAGGAGCTCGTCGAGGACCCCCTGATTGCTCAGGAAGCCGGTGATCCTTACCCGTTCCCGCAGGTTGTGCTGCTCGATCAGGTGCTGGATCTCCCCACGCATCGGGCCATCGCCCACGATGACCAGCTCGAAGTCGACTCCGCGATCGCGGAGCTGTGCGGCCGCTTGAACCAGGACGGCCTGCCCCTTCTGCTCAGCGATCCGGCCAATGTTCACGAGTCGAGGAGCAGCGGGGATCGGGGCTGGTCCGTGCTTCAAGAACATCGGACTGACCCCGACATGAATCACATGGATCCTGGACCAGTCATGATAGTCCGCCCAGCGATAGAGCTGGCTGCGGGTGAACTCGCAGATCGCGACGACGAACCGAGCGTGCCGGATCTTCTCGCGCAAGCAATTCCCCCGGGGGGCGTCGAACTCCTCGGGACCGTGCATGGTGAAGCTGTAGGTCGGCCCTCCCAGCAGCCGGCAGAGCATGGCCACGGTCGCCGAGTTGGTTCCGTAGTGGGTGTGGATGTGCTCGATCCCCAGCTCGTTCATCCACCCGAGCAGCAGGCATGCCTCGGAAAGGTAGATGAAATTCCGCACCAGACCTCGCTCATCAACCCGCCCCACCCTCACCGCCATCCTCAGGGCGCGGGCAAAAGCCCGAGGTCGCCCCAGAGCCACCTTCAAGGTCGACTGCAAGAACCTGAGCACGCCCGCATCGAGCGCGGCGCGTGTCTTTTCCCGCTCGGCAAGGTCGTTCTCGTCAACGAGCTGTCCCTTGAACGGCCGAAGCGTGAACCGATGCGGTGATAACCCGAGGTCTTCGACTGCCGTGATCTCACGGCGAAGTGCGGTGAGGCTGGGCTGAGGATACCAGTTAAACAGGTAAGCAAGAGAAATGGACATTTTCGTCGCTCAAGTACTTCCGCACTGAATGTGGGTGGTCGATTCCGACATCCGCTCTGGCGGACGGGGCCCTTCAGAAGAGCTTCTTGATCAACTCGACCAGCCCCCAGCCGGAGAGCATACCCAGCACGTACGTCCCCAGGATCAGAAAGACCGTGGGCATGCTCATCGTCCAGTGGAGGAATGATACATCCACCGATGCACGATTCTGCACCGAGAAGATCACGATGACCGCAAGCAGCAGGGCCCAAACCGCAGCCACCCCATAGCGCATGTCGCAACTCCCGCGTCACAGAGGGGATAGGGACGCCGACGTCCCTCAAGCACAGTCAGATCCGCTCAATGCCCGTTTCGATCACGAATTCCGAGCACAATCATGGAGTGACTCGGGCCCAAGAATCAAGGTCCTGGCTACCGACGTTCTTCCGGACCTCGGCGAGGCCATGGCAATTCTGGACAATCGCCAGGTCTTGGAGGAGAAAGACGAGGAAGGAAGGGCTGAAAGCACCACGAATTCTCCTGAATGTCGGATCTCACGTCAAGATCGTGCTATTTTTGCTTCAGTTTGCGCTGCGGACTGGCAGAGGAATACTTCATTGTCTATAAGTCTCGGCTGACGGAGATGTCTGTCGCCGAATCGTGTTCACTCAATGTCGTCATGAGCGAAGTATCCAGGGTTCCCCGGGGCGTCGTGGCTCGGGCGGACAAGTTCTGGGTGCCTTCTTGATCATGAAATTCTGGTTCGAGAGACCACACTCGTTTTGGTCACGTCACAAGGAGTACCCAATGCCGATTGCGAAGTACGTTGTTGAGTTTATTGGTACGTTTTTTCTCGTGTTCACGGTGGGAATGACCGTGAAAAGTCCCGACGCCGCGGCCCTGGCGCCGCTGGCGATTGGCTCGGCCCTGATGATCATGGTTTACGCGGGCGGCCACATCTCGGGCGGCCACTACAATCCCGCGGTCACGCTGGGGGTGACCTTGCGCGGCAAGTTAACCTGGGCGGATGCGATCCCGTACTGGGTGGCTCAGTTCGTGGCCGCTGTCGTCGCGGCGGGTTGCGTGCTGTTCATCAAGGCCACGGCGACCGGCGCCCCGGCCCCTCCGGTGAATCCTGTATCGTACGGCCCCGTGGCCTGGTTCCTTGGCGAGTTCCTCTTCGCCTTCGCCCTGGTCTACGTCGTCCTGAACTCGGCGACTGCCAAGGGGACGGAAGGTAACTCGTTTTACGGCCTGGCCATCGGTTTCACGATCATGGTCGGTGCGTTTGCCATCGGGCCGGTCTCCGGGGGTGCGTTCAACCCGGCCGTTGGCCTCGGCATAACCGTCATGAGACTGGTTGATTTTACCCACCTGATTGTTTATCTGATCGCGGACTTCCTCGGCGGCGCCGCGGCCGCGTTTCTGTTCAATGCGTTCGACATGGGCGGCGACAAGCTGCCGGCCTGATTTCTCTTGAAGCCGAGCATCATGGCGCTGGCGTTCCTCGGTCACCTTTGTATGGGGCGGTCGGGGAACGTCGCGTTTTGCCAGTAGGCCATCGTGTCGTTGGAGACCTTCGCCTGGCCGTTCTTGACCAGCTCTTGCAAGCACGCAAAGAAGGCCTGGCCGTCGGCTTCCAGGCCTAGAAGCCTCAGGGAGATCAGGACGCGCGTGATGCGCAGCCAGTTGTGATTGGGGCTGGTGAACACGCCACTCCTGCGCTCGAAATCCGGCCCGGGGCCGATGCGCTCTTGGTGCCGGGCCAGGCCCAGAAAGGACAGAAAGCGCTCGAAGGAGTGCGCCAGGTTCTGCCGTAGCGAAGCGTCCGCGCGGAATATCCGGATATCTTCGTCGCAGAGGACGGGAGCGTCAGGATTGTACTGGCTCGGTTCCCGCAGGGGAAACAGCCACTGGATGAAGTCGTGATGATACTCCATCTCGCTGTCGCTGTAGGCCCAGATCCGCTCCAGGTTCCGGCCCCGGGTATCGCTGCCGGTTCCACGGTAGAACTCGATCAGTTGCGACATCGGCTGCTTCCCTCCGCTGGCGAAAACGGACCGTGGTCTGTTACGTTTGCTTGCCGATGATGATACCACGACCGTCCGGGCGGCTGCTCGGCACGTCCTTGCCGCGGACCCACTGGCATGGCCCGTCCTCTCTCGCCCAGCCTCGAAGCCGACGAGTTCGACCGTTCCATGATGGAACGGGCGCTCGACCTCGCGCGGCAAGCGGTCAACCTGGGAGAGGTTCCGGTCGGGTCCGTGATCGTTCACGACCGCAGGATCGTCTCCCAGGCGTTCAACTTGCGCGAGACACTGCAAGACCCCACTGCGCACGCCGAGCGGCTGGCGATCACCCTGGCGGGGCGGGCCCTCGGATCGTGGCGGCTGGAGGGCTGCACGCTTTACGTCACGCTCGAGCCTTGCCCCATGTGCGCCGGGGCGATTGTGCAAAGTCGAATTGCTCGCGTCGTTTACGGCGCGTCGGACCCGAAGGCCGGGGCCTGTGCCAGCCTTTACCGCCTGGTCTCGGACCCCCGTCTGAACCATCGCGCGTCGATCACGGCGGGTGTGATGGAGAAGGAATGTGGGGAAATCCTCAGTCTCTTCTTCCAGGATCGCCGTGTCTCTTCTAAACTGAATCGAGTGGATCCAGGCGATCCGGAGGGGTGCCTGAGTGGTTGAAAGGGCCGGTCTCGAAAACCGGTGTACCGC
>Ga0074044_10002125_pt1 | contig 17439 bp, 7 predicted proteins | sample BogForMeECP23OM1_FD_94443 | JGI IMG/M metagenome (GOLD analysis project Ga0074044, IMG submission 94443) | Bog forest soil microbial communities from Calvert Island, British Columbia, Canada - Bog Forest MetaG ECP23OM1 | ecosystem: Environmental > Terrestrial > Soil > Wetlands ...
CGCACCGTGCCAATTTGCGAAGCCAATTCCTGGTTGCTGACGGGCACGGTAATTTCCACACCTTCGGCGGTGCGCTTGCCTTCCTTCTGGGCGAGACGTACGAGAAAAGATGCCAGGCGGTGGCGCACGGTGGTGAATGAGAGCTCTTCGATAATCCCCACCAGACGGCGCAGACGCGCGCCAACCACCCGCAACACCTTAAGGGCAACCTCGGGATGAGCGAGACAGAGCGCTTGAAAATCCTGTTTGCTCACGAAAAGAAGCGTGGCATCGCCGATCGCGGCTACCGAGGCCGGGTAGGTCCCTCCATCGAAGACGGGTAACTCAGCGATGGAACTGCCCGGGCCATCAATGCTCAGTACCTGTTCGCGACCGCTGGCGGAGCTCTTGAAAATCCGCACTTGCCCGGACTCGACAACATAGAGTCCGGAACACGGCTCTCCTTCGCCGAACACGGTTTCGCCCGCCGAGTAACGGCGTAGGATCGCGCGTTGGGCAAGGAAACCCAACTCCTTGTCCGTTAACCCGGAGAAGATGCCAGCCTTCGCCAAGGTCTGCCCAGCTGTGGATGTGGATTCCGACACGATCGCTATTGTACCGAAGCACCTCAAGCCAGTCCGCCGCCGTCCACGACCAGATGCGCGCCGGTGATCCAAGTTGACATCTCACTCACCAGAAACAGGACTGCATTCGCAACATCGCTGGGAGTCCCGACGCGGTTCAACGGACGGCTGGCGGCCTCCTTCATAAACTGCTCCGGATTTTCCCCGAGCTGACGGCACTCACTCGCCAGCATCGGAGTGTCGATGTCGCCCGGGCACACGCAATTAACCCGGATGTTGTCTTTGCCATGGTCAATCGCCATCGCCCTCGTCAGGTTCAGTAGTCCACCCTTCGCCGCGCAGTAGGAAGCCGCCTTCGGCCCACCTTTCAACGCCCATCCCGACCCGGTATTGACAATCACGCCACCACCGTTGTGAACCATGTGTGGAATCACCTCGCGCGACAGCAGGTAGGCGCTTTTCAGGGTCACATCCAGAACCGCATCCCACTCTTCTTCTTCCAATGCCAACACATCTTTTCGGAGGACGACACCGGCATTGTTGCAGAGGATGTCGATCCGGCCATAGCCGGCAACAGTCCGCTTCACCGCCTCTCGGCAATCGGAGCGCAAGCGAACGTCGCACGGGATCGCCATGGCCTTTCCCCCGTCTCGCTGGATTGCAGCGACGGTCTCCCTCCCACACTGAACGTTTTTATCGAGAACGGCAACAGCGCTTCCCATTTCCGCCAGACGAACCGCGATCTCCCGGCCAATTCCCGATGCAGCTCCCGTCACCATGGCAACCTTGCCGTCGAGCGACAGCAATTGTCCTGCTCTGTTGCGGACACCGGTCATATCCATAAGAAGCACCTCGGCGCTGACAACGATTTCAAACTACAGGCTATCCCCTTAGATTTTGGGTGGCGCAGCGGTTCACCGCTGCGGTAAGTGCATTGTCTTGATTACGGCTTTAGCCGCCGAGGGCGGCGATAGTCACTCCTTCGTACTGCCGCTTACCCTAACGCCTCCAGCGCACGCTCCATCGCACTGAGCGTCAGCTTAACGTCTTCGACGCTGTGGGCAGCGGTCACAATCGAGTGCAGAGTCGCAGCGGGACTCGTGTACACCCCGTATTCAAACAATTTCAGAGAAAACCGCTGATAACTCTTGCGGTCGATATGCTGGCAGAATTCCCGATAGTCGCGAATTTGCGCCCGCTCCGTGAACATGATTTGAAACATCGGGCCAACGCGCTGAACGATCGCGCGTGTCCCCTTCCGGCGGAAAAGTTCGGCCATCCCTTGTGCGAATTGGTCGGCCAGTTCTCGGATTTGGCTGAATAGAGCGCCGCCGTTTCGAGTTAGCTTCCGCAGGCTCGCGCGCGCCGCATGCAACCCGATGCGGGAAGCGTTGTGAGTACCGTAGTGCAGAACGCCTCCGCTGGCTAATGCGCCCATCACCTCGGCGCGGCCGGCAAAGGCAGCAACTGGGAGCCCGCAGCCCAGCGCCTTTCCGAACGTAACAATGTCAGGGGAGAGCCGATAGTATTCCTGGCAGCCGCCTGCCGCGACGCGGAACCCGGTCACGGTTTCGTCGAGGATGAAGAGAATGCCGTGTTGGCGGGCCAGCTTCTGCAAGCCCTCCAGGTAGCCTTCGTTCGGCGGGATCACGCCCATATTCGCCATCACGCCTTCGGTGATGATCGCCGCGATCTGTCCGGGGTGGTTCTGGATCGCTCGCTCCAGAGAAACCAGATCGTTCCAGGGAACGACGATCGTGTCATCCAGGGCATGGCGGTTAAGGCCCGAACTGTCGGCAATCATGACCGGATCGCTGCGCAACCCAACCGCCGAAGCCGGCAGAGGGTTCGAAGCTACCAGAACATCGTCGTACCAGCCGTGATAGTGCCCCTCGAACTTCAAGATCTTCGGTCTTCCTGTCCAGGCGCGCGCCAGCCGCAGCACCGCCATCACCGCTTCGGTTCCCGTGTTCGCGAACCGGACGACCTCGGCATTAGGGACAATCTGCTGCAGCAACTCGGCAACTTCGAGTTCAATCTCGGTTGCGGTCGCGAAGTGAGCGCCGCTGGCAGCGCCTTCAGCGATCGCCTGCGTCACCTCCGGATCCGCATGCCCCAGAGGCAGCGCGCCGAATCCCATCATCCAATCGATGTATTCGTTTCCATCCACATCGTATAAACGAGATCCCTGCCCGCGCTGCATAAAGATCGGATACTCGCCATAGTTCGCCGGTCCGCGGGAGGGAGAGCTTCCCCCCTCGATCAGTACACGATTCGAGCGCTGATACAGACGTTTCGATTGCTCCGTACAGAAAGATGCCGTGACCTTGGTCCCCAAGTTCCCTCCTCGACTTCCCTCCTCAACACGCGCGTTCGGCACGCCGAAAGCGCCGAACCCTTGACGCCCCGGATCAGAATCGGCGGACACTCGCGCGCGGACGAGTTAGACCTTACTATAATCCTGCAACAAGCGGAGGAATGGAAATGCGAGCACGGGATTTGGGTTGTGGCTTTCTCGTAGCGCTTGCCGTGTTTTGTTTGGCGCGTGCTTCATGGGGCCAAGGCACCGACAGGGCAGAACGCGTGTTGTTCAATGCCAAAATATTCACAGGAGTACCCGATCATCCTTACGCCGACGCGGTAGCCATTCGCGGCGACAAGATCGTGGCAGTCGGCAGCCTGGCCGAGGTCCTTCCGGCAACCGATAAGAGCGCCGCACGCGTGGACCTGCAAGGGAAGTTCCTGCTTCCAGGTCTCATCGACAGCCATGCTCATCCCATCGAAGGCGGTCTTACCCTGATCTCCGCCGATGTGAGCGATCAACCGCTCTCCGTGGACGCACTGGTTAGCTTTGCCGCCGAGGCGAAGAAGAGCGGCAAGGGCATGCGCGGCGATGTCCTGTTTATCAGCGGGATGCCTTTGGTCTACTGGTCCAAAACGGACGAATTGAATGCCCGTTTCAGCAGCGGCGCCTACGCTGACGTGCCGGTGTTTCTCGCCGGATCCGACGGCCACACCGGCTGGGCCAATCGGGCCCTGCTCCGCCGGGCTGGAGTCACCAAAGATTTCCTTAGTCGTCTTTCGCAAGCAGAACGGGCGTACTACGGGATCGAATCGGCTGGCGATCCGAATGGTTTTGCCGTCGATGCCGGCCGCGAGAAGATCGAGGACGTGATCCCGTCAGCGTCTCAGGAGCGGTACCTCGAGGGCGGACGAGCGGCCGTCCATTACCTGCACAGCCTGGGAATCACGGCCTGGCTCGACGCTGTGGCCGACCCGCCTTACCTGTCTACCTACCGGAGCCTGGCGCAGCACGGAGAGCTCACCGTCCACGTGGCCGCATTTCCGGTGGTCAATCCTCGTAACGATCCGGCAAGGGAGCTGGAGGCCGTGCAAAAGATCCGGCAGGAATATGCCAACATACCCAATTTGACGCTTCCTGGCATTAAGGTGTTTGCCGACGGTGTGATGGAGTATCCCTCGCAGACGGCGTCCATGACCAAGCCTTATCGAAACACTGGTAGATCCGGAGACTTGCTGTTCGATCCGGCACGCTTTGCCGAGTTAGCCACGCTGGCAGATAAACAAGGTCTCATCGTGCATGTCCATGCCTTGGGCGATCGGGCGGTGAAGGAAGCGCTCAACGGAATCGAAGCCGCCAGGAAAGCAAACGGGAACAGCGGTCTTCCTCACACGCTCACTCATGTTCAGGTGGCCGATCCCGAGGATTTCCCGCGCTTCCAGCAGCTTGGCGTCATCGCGGCACTCCAGCTCTTTTGGGCGACTGCGGAACCAGACACGATTGAACTGCTCAAGCCGTACCTCGACCCGGAGTTGTACCGCTGGCAGTATCCGGCTCGCTCCATTCTGGATGCCGGCGGTACCATCTCGGGGGCAAGCGACTGGCCCGTTTCAAGTCCAAATGTGTTTGAGGCGATCTACCAGGCCGAAACCCGTAAGGGACCAGAAGGCGTGCTCGATGCCGTTCAATGCATGCCGCGCGAAGCGATGCTTTACGCCTACACGAGGAATTCGGCGCGCGCATTAAACCAGCAGGACAAAATCGGATCGCTCGCACCGGGCATGCAGGCGGATCTTGTGCTGGTCGATCGCGACGTTCTGACGGTGACACCCGAGGAAATGAGAGATACCAAGGTTTTGTGGACCATGGTTGGTGGCATCACGGTTTATCGGGCGCAACCTTAGCAATTATTCCTTCAGGGAAACTCTGAGTTAGCGCCTCGAAGGCCTCGTTGTGCTCACTCCTCCACCAGCCAACTGTACTGGGCCGCGGTCAGCGGCACGACGCTCAATCGTCCCTGCCTCACCAGTGGAGATTCCGCAAATGCCGCCCGCGCCTTGATTTCGGCCAGCGACTTCGGCTCGGCAATCGGCTTTCCAGCTTTGATCTTCACCTGTGGATTCCTGGGATCGCTCGTATCCACGCCTACCACCGACGCCGTCCCTACTGCGCTCCTTTCGTCTCCTGTGTGGTAAATCACCAACCGCTCTCCCGGCTTCATTTCGCGCAGATGCTTCACCGCCGCAGGATTTGTCACCCCATCCCAAATTGTGGTCTTCTCCCGCGCAAGATCCTCAAAGGAATACACCGTGGGTTCAGTTTTCAGAAGGTAGTCCATGGGCAGGTATTGTAAACACAAATACAAATCGCAGAGGAAGAAATCAGTTCCCGACACGGCTCAGGTTATCTTGTTACCGCGGACACTTCCCTTCCGCGCCGGTTTCGCCAACAATAGAAGCTTCCAGTGACTGAAACCTCCGCCAACCCGGGTGCAATCACCATGGTCAAGGCCATCGAGCACTACTTTGATGTGGCGCTCTATCTCCTTGTGCTCAGTGGCTTTGGCACTCTGGCCTCGACCGGAGGGCTGGATCTGCCGGCCGTGGTTCTGGTGGGGCTGGCGCTAGCGTTCCGCGGATACCAACTTCTGACGCGGCTCGAGTTCGCCATCCCAGAGCGCTGGACCACTCTCCTGACGGTGACTTACGTTTTCCTCTACGGCATCGATTACTTCTTTCTTTCGCGCAGCTTTCTGACGGCAAGCGTTCATCTTGTGCTCTTCTTGATCGTCGTCCGCCTATTTTCGTTGCAGCGGGCGCGCGACCACTACCTGCTGGCGGCGCTTTCGTTTCTGATGGTGCTGGCATCTGCGGTGCTTACCGTCGGCAGCGTGTTCCTGTTTTCGTTTGCTGGCTTCCTGCTGGTTGCAGTGATCACTTTTGTCCTGATGGAAATGCGGCACTCGGTCGCCTCCGAGCAGACGCACGCACAAGATCCACGCCTTGCCTCCCCCAGTGTCGTCTCCCCAGCCCGGCGCATGGCCCAGGGACTGCTGGCGATTGCTCCGGTGCTCATGCTGATGATCCTGGCTGGGAGTTTCCTGATCTTCTTCCTTCTTCCCCGCGTTTCGTCACGTTTCTTGACCGCCTATGCTCCGACCAGCGATGTCTCCACTGGCTTCTCCGATCGCGTGCGACTGGGCCGCATCGGCGAGATTCAGCAGTCCAGTGCAGTCGTCATGCACATCGAGATTGAGCACGATCTACAGGGGGCTTACGATTTGAAGTGGCGCGGCGTTGCGCTGAGTGCCTTCGACGGCAAAGTCTGGTCGAATTCGTATACGCAAACCCAGTTGCGACCGGCGGCAGAGGGCCGCTATCGGCTCGCGCCCTTGGTGCAACCGCGCGACGCGTCGGCGACCGCGGGCCGATCGATTCGTTATCGCGTCCTGATGGAGCCGATTGGAACCAACGTCTTTTTTCTGGCGGAAAGGCCGCAGAGTCTGATGGGACATTTCCGGCAGGTGAGTGTGGACGCCGGAGAAGCCGTCTACGACCTCGATCTCGACCACCCGATCAATCGGTACGACGCCGAATCGCAATTGCCTGAAATCGACAGCGACGAGCTTCGTCTGGCGGCAAACACCGCGCCGGGGGGCATGGACCAGTATCTGAAACTACCGCCGCTTGATGTTCGCATTTCGAGATTGGCGGAGGAAATTACTGCGCCCGCTCCCAGCAACTATGACAAGGCAGTCACCCTGGAGCAGTATCTATCCACACACTTCCGGTACACGCTGGAACTGCCCAGCAGTATGCCGGAGGATCCGTTGGCCAATTTCCTGTTCGAGAGGAAAAAAGGTCACTGCGAGTATTTCGCCAGTTCGATGGCGGTAATGCTGCGCTCTTTGCTCATCCCGTCGCGAATTGTGACCGGTTTTCGCGGAGGGGAATTCAACGATCTCACCGGCCAGTATGTGGTGCGGGCCAGTGACGCTCATTCGTGGGTTGAGGCTTACTTCCCCGGGTCGGGTTGGATCAGCTTTGATCCGACTCCGGCCGGAACCATGCCGGCGCGGTCCGGTTGGTCGCGGATGGAACTTTATATGGACGCGGCCGCATCGTTTTGGCGCGAATGGATTATCAACTACGATGTGAGCCATCAGCGCACCTTAGGCAAGGATGCGGCCACCGGCAGCCGGCAGTTTCTTGACGATATTCACGAGTGGCTCAGGCGTCAGCATCGCGCCATGCTACGGTCGGCGCGACGCGCGCACGAACACATCACCAAATTTCCTGAGCGATGGCTGGGAGGCCTGATTGCGTTCGCAGCGGTTCTGATCACACTGCTGAACCTTCGACGTCTGGTCGGCGGACTGCGTGCCCGTAGTTTGCGGGCGCATCCGGAGCGTGCCCCACGTGAGTCCGCCGCGCTTTGGTATGACCAGATGGTGAGCCGCATGGCACGGCTGGGTTGGTGCAAGTCGCCCTCGCAAACTCCGTTGGATTTCGTCGCGGCCATTCAGGAAGCGGCGCTGCAGAGGAAGGTTGCCAGGTTTACGCGCGCTTACGAATCCGCACGGTTCGGGAGGTCGGTCGAGGACGCGCAACGACTGCCCGAGCTTTTTAAGGATGTTGCGGCCAGAGAAACCGCGGATTCCAGAAAGACGCCAAACGGCGCGATCGCCGGATAGCCGAGACGCACTCTCCCATTGACAATCAGGGTACGGGCGCGAAGTTTGCGCTTTCGCAGTCCGCCCAACTGCGTTTCACTTAGACAATTGCACTTATCGAATTTTCTATTCGGGGTCTGTTGCCCATGTTCATGGAAACCAGTGGCTCCGTCAATTGTCGGCCGCTGTACACACGGAAGACCTTCCCTGTGGTTTTGCTCCTTGTTTTAATGGGGATGTGCCTGCGCGCAGCCGCACAGCCCGCGCCGCCGACGATTACCAGCATTGCTCCATCCGCTGTCTCGGCGGGAGGCCCCAGCTTCACGTTGACTGTGACCGGCAGCGGTTTTACAAGTGCAAATTCCGCGGTGTCGATCAATGCGATCGCCCATCCCACGATGTTCACGAGCTCACTGCAGCTCACGGCAACGGTTTTCGCATCTGACATTGCCACGCCGGGATCGCTGACGGTCACGGTTGTCAATACCTTCGCAACCGGCAGGCTGACCTCCAATGCGGTACAGCTCACGGTGAGCATCGGGCCTCCACCCAGCCTGATCAGCGTTTCTCCGGAGTTCACGATGCAAGGCGCGGACCACGTGAGGATGACGCTGGTGGGCGCGAATTTCCGGCCTGGGGCGACGGTAGTCGTCTCGCCTCCGCTGGGTGCGGTGATCGACTCCAACGGGCATACCCGCGCCGCTGATGTGGCAGTGCTTAGCGTCGCAGTTGTGAATCCAGGTCTTATTACGGCGCTCTTCAGCGTTAGTCCGACCGCGACCCGTCCCACGGCAGCTCTTCCCGTGCGAGCAGTAGATGTGTTGAATCTGGATGGAACGAGCACGGCAGGTTCAGTGAACGGAGCCCCAGGAACGTCTCAGCCATTCCAATTGCAATCGTCCAATTCGTTGGCCGCGCCGCTTTCGGTTTTGAACATGGCGTTGACTCACCCGCGAGATGGAACGGTGGTGATGCAAGGCGAGGACCTGAATGCCGACGCCATTCTCGCCGGGACTGGAACTGGAACCGTGATCGGGCAGTGGGTGTGGGATGGAAACGTGGTCGAGCAGTTTTCGGCTTCGATAGTGGGCGGCCAGAGTACGACGATCCGGACTCGCCAATCGCTGCCGACCTGGTTCCTGGGCGCGCACACGCTGTATCTGCGGATGGTGCAGCCGAATCAGATCGCCACTCGTCCCATTGTTGTGGTTGTGAATCCCGGCGGCTGGAAGCTCGAGCAGATTATTCAGCCCGAATACGGCGCTGCATTTGCATCCGACAATCCCCCGCGGCTGCTGTGGGCGCCAGTGCCTGGGGCGGCGAAGTATCAAGTAGGCTTTTCCAGCCAGCCGTATCTCGCAACGATCCGCACCTGGTTCGCCGTCGTGGACAATGCATGGGAAGTCCCAACGCAAACTTGGCGAAGCCAGCCCGAAGGCGAACTCTACTGGACGGTGCGCGCGATCGAATCGTCAGGAGAGCCGCGCCAGCCTTTGCCGATGAGAAGCGTATACCACATCGTGGAAGGCGGCTTGACTTCCACGCATCCGGTTCCGGCACGCACCCCCGCGGGCAATACGCTCTTAGAGTGGAAGCCAGCGCAGAAGAATGGCTTCTATTTCATCACCATCAGCAGCGACCTCGCGGCCGCGCATGTCATTCGCCAATATTTCACTGCGGACCAGAAACTGGATCTGCGAGCCGCCGACCGGCAATTGACTCCCGGGACGACGTACTACTGGCAGGTGGATGCGATCGCGCCCAACGGGAAGCTGATCATGTCGGGCCCAGTGCAAAGTTTTGTGGCGGAGGCCTCGCCGAAGGCGAGTTTGAGTGGCGACGGACGCCTGGTCCAATTGGCGTCTCTGGGAATTCCGAAGTCTCTGCCGCTTCTGCCCGACCTCGCGGCCGAGATTGCCGGTCGAACTCCCACTCCTGATAGCAGCATCAGTCAATTGCAGCCGACGATTTCGGTGAGCTTCCAACCTGCAATTAATCCAGCCGATGTAAGCCTGATGATCGACGATGTGGATATCACTTCCTTGGCACAGGTGACGGAGGTCAAAGTTGCCTTCACGCCGCCCTTGGCTCTCACCGGTGGAGATCACAATGTAAACCTCACGGTCGGGAACGAGGCCGCGACGTGGAAGTTCACGGTCGTGGCTCCGGCTGCTGCTGTTGCTCCGCCGCCCAGTGCGCCTGCGGCGGCCCTGCAACCCGGGACTGACGCGGAACTTCCTCCGGTGGCGGGGGCTGCCCTGCCCGCACCGGCCATGATTGCGGCGGCGCATCATCCCGCGCCGACGCAGGCTCCTGCAAAGCCGCGTCCCTCGGAGGAAGGACAGATCAGTTCGAACACGCAGTGGGCTTCAGGATCGAATCCTCCCGACTCCAACACGTTTTCGGTTGCGGAACGCATGATGTTCGCCAACGGGCCGTGGACTGTGCAAGTCAACGGCAGCGGCTTGCTGAATTCAACCTTGAATCCGGAGGCGCAGCGCACCAGCCACGGACTGGTCAATGACTATGTATTTCAGCTTGGCTACAAGAAAGGGAACTGGGCAGCGAATCTGCGCTTCGGCATCGTTTCGCCGGTCTTGTACACCGATGCACAATTTGTGACGGCCGCCACTCCGCGGCAAGGCGCCGAGGTTACGCTTAAAACGCCTGCGGGCACCTTCGGATTCTTTGCAAATACAAATGATGAAGCGCTGGGCGGCGGCGCGGGAATTAATTTTCATCAACAGATGATGGGCGCCAGTTGGCAGGCGCCCTTACCGAAGTGGGCGCAATTCCGCCTGATGTGGCTCAGCGCGCAAGATATTGGCGCACCCACCAGTGTGGGCTTCGACTCGATGGGGAACCCGATCATCCTGCCTAATCCCGTCGCCACTAAGTCGTCCGGAGATGTGTACGGTGCGCTTCTCAACATTCACCTCAGTCCGAAATGGTTGTGGTCGTCCGAGTATGCGTTCAGCCGCGAAAATGCAAACACGACGGATCCGACTTCCACCAGGGAATTTGGCCGGGCATGGCGCACGGGGATCTCCGGGCAATCGGGCAAAACGAATGTGAACGTCGCTTATCGCGACGTGGGTGAGAATTTCGGCAACCCGGCGAACCCCAGCCTGACGCAGTCGAGCCAGCCCAACCTGCGCGGCGTGGATTCCGCGATCACCCAGACCACAAAAGAAGGAACGTTCGGATTGACTTATACGTTCCTGGCGAACAACGTTCATCCCACCACCAGCGACGAATTATTCCTGCACAACTTCGACGAATCGTGGAGCAAAGTCTTCGGAGTGAAAACCAACCTGGTGGTGGATGCGCGCCAATCGCTGACCCAGACCGGCACGGTTCCCACAGCGCTTGAAGGCATGCCACCCGACCAGACTGGAGCGCAGGATCAGCGCGACATTTCCGGCAACATCAACCTGAGCCGGCAAATTGGCACCGTCACATTGTCCGCGGGCGGTACGCGGGATTGGAACCACAACAATCTGTTTCCCGATGCCAGCACGATCACTTCTTCGCTCTCTTTCGGCACGAACCTGGTGACGCGCGGATTCTTTCAGCTGAACTCGCAGGTGAATGCGAACTGGGTGGCCGCCGATGGTTTGACGGTGGGGACTACCCGCAACGTCACCGTGTACATTCAGCCAGCATTCAACTGGAAGAAGCCGGCGCTGCAGGTTTCTCCTCTGATTACTCTGACAAAAGGCCGGACGATTCTAGCGAACGGCACGCTCACCAGCGACACGCTCACCGGGCAATATGGCGGCAGAATTTCCTGGACTCTACCCGGTGTGCTGAAGTTCAGCACCTTCTCGGCACAAGGGAGCTACAACCAGAATCAGAACACGATTATGAGCATTGACCAAAGGACCACGCAGTTGCTGGTTTTGTGGACGGCGACCTGGGGCCATAAACGCACTTTCTAGTTCTGTTTCTGATTTTCTTGTTGTAATTTTGACGACGAGACGAAGCGACACCTCATGACTCTTCGCCGGCCAAGTTCGAATCTGATTCGCCTGGCGTTGCTATGCCTTGCACTTTTCTTCGCACTCTGCGGAATCGGACATGCGCAGCTCAAACCGCCTTCGCTGACCAGCTTCAATCCCACGCAGGCAGCGGCCGGCTCTACGGTCACGATTACGTTTAGCGGGACCAACTTTGTTCCACGGGCGATGAATCTGGCGTTCTCGCCGTCGCAGGGAATCACGGTGAGTAAGCTCCAGGTTCTGTCACCGATGCAGATTTCGGCGCAGTTGCAGATCGATCCCAGCGCTCAGCCCGGCAGCCGCCAGGTCATTCTCACCGACGCCGATCACAGTCTTCGTGCGACGACGCCCTTCACGATCACTGCAGCAGCGCCGAATTGCCCTCCGGGAATGCTTGCCGCCGCTTGCGGTCCATCACAGCCTAGCGTGCCCGCGCTTCGTGGATTTTCCCCTTTGCAGGGAACCCAGGGGACGTCGGTGGCAGTCACGTTCACCGGAACCAACTTTTCCGCGCCCGCCTCCGTGCAGTTCATGCCCTCGAGCGGCCTCACGGTTCAGTCCACTACGGTAACGAATTCCAACCAGATTCAGGCTCAGGTCAGCATCGCCCCGAACGCCTCCCTGGGGGCGCGTGGAGTGGTCGTTGTTTTAGGCGAGAAAACGCGGCTTTCGGCGTCGAACACATTCACCGTTGTTTCCGGCGCCAGCCTCAGCCACGCACTCCCCATGACGATTCTGCGCGTGGTTCCAAACCAGATCGCCGCCGGAAGCCAGAACGTTGACCTGACTCTGCAGGGTACCAATTTCGTTCCCGGCACGCAGGTGACGTTTACGGTGGGAGCCGGAGTGCCCGCCGCTGTTTTTGCCAATGGCCCGGCTCGCTACGTCAACAGTACCGAGATCCACGTGTCGGTGAACGCCTTGCCGTCCGCTCTCCCCGGTGGACGCGACCTCAATCTGCAAACGCCGAGCCAGCAGGCGATCGTTGGCAAGGGCATGTTGAGCGTGCTGGCGGCTAAACAATCCGGTCTGCCCACCGTGCTGAAGATCGTGCCCATCACGCTGCAGAATTTCCCCTTGGGCATAATCCATCTGGATGCCCCGCTCGGAGCCGAAACGCAGAGCGACCAATATGTCACTTACGGCGTTCCCTGGCTGGACGACTCCGCCGTTTTCCGTTGGCACGAGCAGAATCCCGGCCTCGCTGATTACTACGAGTTACGAATCTACGCCAAGGACGGAAAGACACTGCTGGCGACGCAACAAGTAAACGGCCACAGAGTCCCAGCAGTCGGCGGATGGCTCACGGTTGTGCCGACCTACTACCGTCCCGACGACGCATTCCTGAAGGAGGTGTTGGAGCCAGTTCGCCACTTAGTCATAGTAGGCATGCAGCCCGGGAAGACGCCGGTGATTGTATCCTCCCCGCCGGCGTCTGGTGGCAATTACATCATGCCAAATTTTCCTCCCGACCAGTTAAACGGGCAACTAAGCCAGGGCGACTTACAGTGGGAGGTAGTCGGATTCCATACTTACAACAAGAACGGAGTGGCGACCCAGGCGAATACCCAAGCCATCAGCAAGAGTAGCGCGCAAAACACTCCACCGTCCCAGAGCCAGAGTTCTTTGCAGAACTCAGCCAGTTCACCGCCTTCGAGCGAGACGGTTGATCTGGAAGTGGAAATTTCTGACCGCTGGCCGCTGAAAGCTCCGCAAGGTCCCACGGGCATGGCGTGCAGCGGCAACGGTTCGGAACTCAAGGGCATCAGCCTCTACGTTCACAATATGGCGGACCAGCATGTCTACGACGCCAACGGAAAAGATACCGGCAAGATCGATCCTAATAGCTATATCGGCGACCCATTCATCCTCTATGGAACTTTTAATCTGGACGGCTCTCCGTATACGTCCAATCCCGGGCTTTCGCAATTTCCGCATCCCGGCCAGGTTTTTGGCGGCATTGCTCAGGTGCAGTTCGACAATGTTTTTGTCGACTGGGGTGACGGCAGCGTTTATCCCCTGAGCCCGACGCCCGGGAACCCAAATATGACGAATTGGGACCGCAGCCAGCCGCTTTCGTTGCCTGAAAGTGGGACTAGCCCATACGCGGTGAAGCATACCTACCAGTCGCCGGGCAGTTACACGGTGCGCGTGTTCCAACTTTCCGAAGCGGATTTGCAGCATGTAAGTGCCGGCTCAGTTGCCGCCAGCGTGGATGGTCCGACGACTCCGTTCATGCAGACGGCGTTGCTCTCAAAGATGTCGGCGCAAGGCGCAGTCAAAGGCGGCAACTTCACGCTGGCCGGCGTGCAATCTAACTTCCAGCAGCTTCTTTCGCCGGGAAGCAGCAGCCCCGCGTCGCAAGTAGCGAGCGACGCTTACATGGTTTTTTGCAGCGTCCAGTACATCACCGTTCCCGAAGACCTGGCGGCGGATGGTCCGCTCCACCTGATGGGAATTGCCGACCCGGATTTTGGGGCGTACGACATCGGCGCGCGGAAGATGCTTGGCAACGGGTTAAACCGTATTTCCCTGGATAATCAAACCGGACAAGATAAAGAAGCCGCGAAGAGCGAAAAAACGATTACGCAACCGGCAGCGAAACCCCCTGAAGAGACTGCGAAACGCACCTTGGTTCCGTTGTCTCCATCGTCGCCTCAACCGGTCGCCATCTGCAGCACCTGCGACGATGGCATGGACGCCACGACTTACCTCGAGTACTACGGGCGCGGACAAGTGCGCGTCACCTGGATTGTTGACGGCGCGCAGTCGCAGCAGTCCATGGCGATCGGACCTTCTCAGCGGCGGATGAACCTGACCCGGCAAGGATTCACCACCATTCAGATTCTCGGCACGGTCATACCGATCCCGTTGCCCGAGCCTCCCATCATCATTTCCAACAGCGACCCCATCTATTCACCCGGGTTGCAGGTACAGCCCGTCGGCAATCACAACGTGATGGTCGAGGCCGACGTGATGCCGCAACCAACCTCGCCCAATCTTTCCATCGCCGTGAACCGAGCGATGGGTGCGCTGATGCCGATTGGACTATCGCCCGGCGCGGGCGGAAGCAGCAACAGCGGGAACAAACAGCCGGCCGGACCCAATGTTGCGGAAGCGCAATCGCTGTTGAACACTCTGGCGGCGCCTGCGGGCAGCAATTTGCCGCCTTTGAAAGTCGGCCTTCTTTCGCCATCCAAGCAAAGCTCCGCCGGACTGGGCGCGGTACAGTACGTAAATGGCCCGCTGCAGCAAATCGTCTCGCAACTTGCTAACACGATTCCGGACCAGCACGTGGCCTCGAATACGGAAGTCTACGAGGTCGTCGCATCCGATCCCAAGAAGCCTTGTAAGTTTCTCTTTCCCGTCAAGAGTGGCGGAGCGTTCGAAATCTCCGGTTTGCAGAATAACGTCACCCAGCAAGGTTCAACTTACAACGGTACTGGCAATCTGATTATTCATCTGGCTAACTCCAGCAGCGGAGGTTACGACGAGTACCCGCCCATCCCGGTGAAGATCAACAACTGGAGTGTGCCCGACGGCCTGCATGTTCAAACCGGGAGCATCAATGTCTCTCCAAATCTGAAACTGGCCGCGAGCGTGCCGGCATTGCACGGAACCATTCAGACACTCTCCGGGCAAGCGGGCTTTGAGCTCGACGCAACCTTGAACGTCACTCTGAGCGATGACACGTTGCGTCTCCCGGGTGAGAAGCCAGTCTCGTGGAGCGGGGTTACGGCTGAACTACACTCCAGCGGCGACTGGATGAAAGACGGACTCACCTTACCCTCCACCTTAATTGGCTGGAGCGCGTTCACCATGCAATCGAGCGCGGTCCGGCTTGATCTGAGTCATCATGACGGCGATGCGGCCGGGTCGCTTTGTGGAAACCTCAGCGGAGGCGATTGGGTGGGCGTGCGCTTCCCGAGCCTCACCGTAACGCCCTACACCATGGGTCTGGTTTCGACCTCCGTACTTCAACCCGTGGTCACCAATTGGGCCGTGATCGGCAGCGGGCTCTGCGGCAGCCTCTCTACGGGACCTTTCACAGCTACGCTGGACGCCGGGTCCATCAGTTTTGCTTCGATCAATGCGACCGCTTCCAACGGAAACTTCAGCGCCCAATACAATGGCCTGAACGTTTACGCGCCCTGGCTCGACACGCACTTGACCGGCGATGCCACCCTGCAATCCGGCGGCGGCAAAGAAGCCAGCCTGGGGTTCACATTTACCGGCTCGCCGGTGGTTTCGAAAACGTACGGGAACCTCGCTTTCACCGCTCGCAACCTGCAGTTCACCCAACTGGCGCAGCAGGAGAGTATCTGGGTCGTACAGACGAATACCCATTTCGTTTTCTCCGCCGAGAACAAGCAGTTTGCCGCCGTAGACCAGATCTTCTATTTCGGAATGAATGGGCGCGGCTACTTCGCGCAGGGGAGTCAAGCGCAGGATGTCTCGCTCGGAGGCAGCTCAAAGCTGGGACAAACGCCGGCGGATATGGTCTCGGTTCATTTAACAACTCCTGCATCCGGTTCGACGGTTCTCGCCGCCTTGTTCAACACGAATGTCCATCTGTCCGAGGTCATGCCGGCGGCAGCGATGCAGGTGAATTACCAGGTCAATCAGTCGGGCAGCAACTATTCGACGGTCGGGCCTAACAATTCTCCGTTCACGATTGACGTTCCCTACCCATCGGGACAGCCGAGTTCCGAGGCGAAGGTTCATCCTGTCTATTCCGGCACAAGCGGCAACGAATATTCCGGCACGGTAGATCTTTCTGAGTTAGGCGGTCCGCCGATTACCGGTGAATTCCGTCTCGGTTACCAGGGCGGACACGATTACTGGCTGACCCGCGTGAGTTATGCGCTGGGGCCGACCGGACTGCCGTTGATTGCTGTGCCGCCGGTGATGAACCTTTACCGTGTGCAAGGCGGACTTGGCCACAATTTCCCCATCAACGCCTTCGAAGATACCGGCTCGCTCAGCGCTGCCAGCCCCGTATTCGATAACTCGTTCCTCTTCATGGCGGGACTTCGCGTGGGCATGCCGGACCAGTTCACTTACACGCTGGATGGCGATCTTGTTATCAAGTCGAGCGGACAGGATGCTGGCGCGCGCCTCGATTTCCACGCCTGGCTGCTCAAGATGGCCGACAACAGTAACGGAGACTTCCAAGGATACTTTCAGTACGCCGGCAATAATTTTGATGGCCGCATCTGGGGCAAGCTGAACTTCATGGGCGGTTTGGCGTCGGTGGGCCTGGGTAGTGGCCCGAACGACGCCGCGGTCGATATTCACTTCGGTCCGAGCGGCCCATGGCACATCGACGCCGGTAAGCAGCAAGGGCCGCGGATTGACGGCCATTTGCTAATCGCAGATGCGAACATGTACGTCATGCTCTCCGACGCCGGGCTTTCGATCGGCGGTGGCGAGAGTATCACGTTGAATGTGGGCGATAACTCGGTGGCATCTGCTTACATCAACGGTAACGTGGACATGGGTTTGACCGTTACTCCGCAGCCACATATTTCCGGCGACTTTTCCGCAAATGTGAGTGCGGGCGTTTGCGTTGACAATGTCTGTGTATCGGCGGGTGTCTCGGCCCAAATCCAAGCGTCAGCCTTGCCGCTCGACATGCAGGCTAGCGCAAGTATTGGCCTGCCGTGGCCACTCGGATCGATTTCGTTCACGGTGCATCTGTGAAACCAACTGCGTCAAGAATAATGACGGCAAGAACAATGATCTCTCAATCAAAACTCTCGCTCTTGGTCTTGATGACACTTTTGCCGCTCTTCGCCGTCCGAACGAGTGTCGCTCAGGAGGCTCCAGGAGCGATGTTTGCTGTCTCTGACGGCAAGGGGCATATCTCGTTGCTCTGGTTTCCTCCACCATCCAGGTGGC
>Ga0074044_10002126_pt1 | contig 17437 bp, 19 predicted proteins | sample BogForMeECP23OM1_FD_94443 | JGI IMG/M metagenome (GOLD analysis project Ga0074044, IMG submission 94443) | Bog forest soil microbial communities from Calvert Island, British Columbia, Canada - Bog Forest MetaG ECP23OM1 | ecosystem: Environmental > Terrestrial > Soil > Wetlands ...
GCAACCAACGAATCATCCATTTTGGCAGCTGGGTTCAATCGGCCATGGGCTCCCAATCAATCGACGAACCGGTAGTAAACAATCGCGCAGATTGCAGTGATCGCGTCGCGCCAACCGATCTTCTTCCCCTCCTCGTAGGTGCGCCCGGAGTATGAGACCGGAACCTCGTAGATGCGCCATCGCGCGCGCGAGGCCTTGATCGTGATCTCCGGTTCGAAGGTAAACCGGTTCGCGTTGAGTCGAAGCTGGATCAGCTTGTCACGAGCGAAGGCTTTCATCCCGGTCTCCATGTCACTCAGGTTCATATCGCTCATGAGATTACAGACCAGGGTGATTAGCCGATTGCCGAAATAGTGCCAGTACAACAACACCCGATGCGGTCCGCCAAGAAACCGCGAGCCGTAAACCATGTCCGCGCGCCCATCGAGCAAAGGCTTGATCATTGCCTGATAGTCATTCGGATCGTATTCGAGGTCGGCGTCCTGAACGAACACATAAGGATTCGAGGCCGCCGCAAATCCCATGCGCAGGGCCGCGCCTTTGCCGCGATTTTTGGAATGGTAGAAGACCTTGACGTTAGCGTGATGAAAATTGTGCAGAAACTCGCGGGTGCCGTCGGTGGAGGCATCGTCGACCACGATCACCTCGCTATCGAAGCCGCAATTGAGCACCCGGTTTATAACCTCGCCAATGGTTTTGACTTCGTTATAAACCGGTATCACAACCGATATTTTGACCGGATCCGCCATCAGCCTCGCGCGACACCCTCTCCCGCGATTATCGCAGGTTGTGTCGTGACGCGCTTGATAGCGCGATCGCGCTTGCGGCGGCGCGCGATCATCTTTGTCAGGCGCAGCAGCGATTGGCGCGCAGCTCGTTTGGACAGACCGTTGGCCGCGGCATAACTCGCGAAGACGCGCAGCCTATCGGTTCGGGAAACTCCAGGAATGTCGAAATGTCCCAGTTGCACCATATTGCGCAGTCTATTTCGCGCGCCGTTAATACTCACTGGAGTGGTTTTCTCGGTACCTTCGTGGTCGATAAATGTAATCGCTATTTGAGGACTCTCAGTTGCGAAAATATTGTATGGAGTGAGATCTCCATGGAGATAGCCACTGCGATGCAGTCTGGCTATTTCAGCGCCGAGCTTGCGCAAGATCGCGCGGCGCAGCGCCACATCGGTTTGATGCGACGGATTCATCCATCGCGTCAGCATCCAGCCGGGCGCCTGGCTCATGACGATCACCTGGCAGCCGGTGTCGCGACTCTCACCAATGAGGAGAACGTTGGGCACTCCGAAATCGTCCGCGCGAAGAGCTTCAGAGATTCGTAGAACATGCTCGGAGCGCTTCGCGCGTAATTTCGCCTTCGCGCGGGCGACGAGGCCGCGCGCGACATCAAGCTGCTTTACGAAGATATGCGCTGGTTCGCCAGCCGGCCCCGCAACTTGCACCCTCCAAGTGGTGGCATGACGCGAGCGGCGAAACGGCGCGCCACGTTTGCCCTCAAGCGCGGCGACGATGTTGCCGGCAACTTCGTCTCGCAGGTACGAAGAGGTAACTTGGGCGCTCGCAGGAATGACGAATCGCCATCCCCCCAGCTCGAAGCGCTCACCCGGCGCGCGGGTCATTGCGCAACTCCGTTGACGGTCGCGGTCACCGTGGCCGCATCGGTGCGTCGGCGACGCGCGCGATGTAGCGCCTCGATTACAGTGTCCGGTGCGATACGATGCATGCATTCGCGGCCGACCGGACAGTGGCGCAGATAACAGGGATGGCACGGAATGTCGCCGGCGATCGCCAGATCATCGAAACCCCATGGCGCAGAGCGCTTAGGCGAGGTCGCGCCCCATAGCGACACCACTGGGCATCCCACCGCAGCAGCGATATGCATCGGTCCCGAGTCCGGTCCGAACGCCGTCTCGCACTCGGAAAAAATCGCAACCAGATCGCGCAGCGAAGTCTTGCCTGCGAGGTTCAACGTGCCAATGGTGCCCAGCTCGCGCATCACTTCGTCGGCCAACGCAGTTTCGTCAGGCCCGCCGAGCAGGATCGGAAACAACGCGGGGCCATCGCCATTGATTCGGCTGCCATCGCATACGCCACGAATCACCGCAGCGATCGATTTGGGAAAATAGATCCGGCTTGGCCACGACGATCCGAGAATGACGCCGAGACGCGGCCGTGGCGTATCCTTGAGAAGGTCCGCGGCACGCGCCCGCTCCGTCGCCGAAGCTGCGAGACCGAATTCGATTGGTGCCGGAGGCAGCCCGAGGGCATCGCCAAAGGCCTGATACTGAAGAAGTTTCAACCGCATTTCCGGCTGCGGCTCGATTCGGCGCGTCGAGAATAGATGATTCAGCTCCTTGGCATTCTGCGCGCTGAATCCTATACGTTCACGCGCGCCCGACACCATGGAAATGATTCCGCTCTTGAGGTGGCGCTGCAGATCGATCGCGAGGTCGAAACGCCCGTCACGCACGCGTTTGAGAAATGGCGCGAATGACCATGGCGCGCGGCGGCGATCATAAAGGATAGTCTGATCGAGCCACGGATGCCCTTCGAGAATCGGCGCGGACTTCGGTTCGATCGCCCATGCGAGGTGCGCAGCGGGAAAGCCACGGCGGATTCTGCCGAGCAGCGGCAGCGCGCGGACCACATCACCGATCGCGCCATTAAGAATGATAAGGATGCGCTCTGGTTTGATGCGCTGGCGGTTGAGCAAATTGTCCATCAAGCCAGGCGCGAGCCGATGTGGCCCCCTGCGGTGCGCGCCCGTGACACGATGATAACGATGCGAGGCCCGGCATAAAACCCCATTGGGGCAGGAGTTTTAGCTGGTGACAAACTCCTTCAGCACCTGGATGAAGCGCTCCGGCGCGTCATTGACGATGCCGTGGCCGGTCGCGGGAAACCGCTCGAAGCGCACCAGCTCCTTCGGTAGCGCCGCTGCGATATCCACCGAATCCTCGACCGGGGTGATCGGATCGTCCTCGCCGCCCATTACCAGGGTGGGACATTTGATGCGCTTAAGCTCGGGCAGGAAATCGAAGTTGTTCTGTTCGCGACCCGGGAAATCGAGCACTAACTCCATATTCATCAGACTGCGAGTGAACATCTCGCTGCCGCGGCGCTTGTGGTTGTAGAGCGGGATGCATACGCGAATGTAGTCGGCGACGGTCTCGGCGCTCGGCTTCTCCCAGTAATTCTTCGCCGCCTCACGCGCTTCCTTCCCTCCCAGGCGTTCGAAGACATCGAGAACCCGCGACAGCCGCCACTTTGCCGAGGTGGTGCAAAAGACCAGTTTGCCCGGATGCTCGGGATGGCGTGTTCCGTAAGCCTGCGCGACGAAGCCGCCGAATGAGGTTCCCATCACCACCGGCTTTTCGATTTCGAGAGCCTCGCAGAACGCGCGGACGTCATCAGCCCAGTTCGCGAGCGTCCATCGATCGGGAGGCGTTCGATCGCTGCGGCCGTTGCTGCGATGGTCGAGGTATATGACCTGCGCGACCTCCGCAAGCGGGCTCAGGTCGGGTTTGAAATTCGAATGATCGAAGCCAGGGCCGCCATGCAGCAACAACAACGTCGGCCGTTCGCGCATCCTGGGACCATCGGGGACCAGCTTCGCGCCTTCAACGTCAAAAAACAGCCGTCCATCGCCAACCTGTACTCTCATGATTTTCCTCCGCGCCGATGCTGGTTATCCTAGGTCTCGGCTGATTTGGCAAATTCCAAAAAATTGTGCTTGGCAGGAGCGATCGGCCGGTTTTTCGCTCATGCGCGCCTTCGGATTGCCAGGTGAAGTGATTCGCGCCAACGAAGTATTCATTCAATCGACCATGCAGGATTGGAGAACCAACGCCGAGATCGCGACCTCGCTCTTTGTCATCGCCGATCCGATCGCCTCTATCCCGATTTTCATCACCCTGACCACGAGCCAGACCGATCAGGAGCGCAAACGCACCGCGGCCGTCACCGCGGTGACGGTGGCGACGGTCCTGGTGCTTTCGATTTTCATCGGCGAGCCGTTACTGGAATTCTTCGGAATCAGGATCGCTTCGTTCCGAGTGGCTGGTGGAATTCTCATCATGCTGATGGCGATCGCGATGCTGAATGCGCGGCTGAGCAGAACTCTGAGCACTCCCGAGGAAGTGCAGGAAGGTACCGAAAAAGACGACCCCGCGGTGGTGCCCCTCGGAGTGCCGCTGCTGGCGGGGCCCGGCGCCATCAGCACCATGGTCATCTATGCGCATCAGACCAAGGATGTGTACGACACCGCCTTTCTGGTCTTCGCGGGTCTGCTGGTGGCGCTCGCGACCTGGGTCTCGTTGCGGATGGCGGATCGGATTCGTAAGTTGCTGGGAAGAACCGGAATCAACATTATCAGCCGGCTGCTCGGCCTCGTTCTGACTGCGGTCGCGGTGGAGTTCATCGCGAGCGGATTGGTGCAACTCTTACCCGGGCTCGCGCGCTAGCCTCGCAACGAGGTATACGGAGAAGTTATGGAAACTATAAGTGGCAAGGTGGCGGTAATTACCGGCGGCGCGAGCGGAATCGGCTTCGCCACGGCGAAAGCGCTGGCGGACAAGGGCGCAAAAATCGTGCTCGCCGATATCGAAGCTGCCGCGCTCGACGAGGCGGTCGCCGCGTTGTCGTCATCGGGCGCCAAGGTCGAAGGCGAGGTTTGCGATGTGGCTAATCTCGCGTCGGTGCAACACCTGGCCGATAGTGCATTCAGCAAAATGGGCGGCGCACATATCGTGTTCAACAATGCCGGCGTCGCGATTAACGGCCACATCGCACAGATGAAGCATTCCGATTGGGAATGGATCATCAAGGTCGATCTGTGGGGCCCAATTCATGGGGTCGAGGCTTTTCTGCCGCGCATGATCGAGCAGAAACAGGGCGGCCAGATTGTCTTCACATCTTCGATCGCGGGTCTGGTGCCGACCGAAGGACTGGGGCCCTATGCGGTCGCGAAGTACGGGGTGGTCGCGCTCGCCGAGACCTTGCGGCGCGAGATTCGGCAGCACAACATCGGGGTATCGGTGCTGTGTCCGCTGCGGGTTGAGACCAATATCGGAAATTCGGAGCGCAATCGCACCGCTGATTTCGGCGCGAAAGCGCCTGCTCGCGCGCAGACCCCGACTTCCAGCAACATTGTGATGACGGGCGAGGTGATGAAGCCGGAGGAGGTCGCGGCGAAGGTCGTCGACGCGATCGTCGCCAACCGGCTCTACATCCTGCCGCACGACGACAGCCGCGAGCTCATCCGTCGCCGCTTTCAGCGCATCGACGCTACTTTCGACGAGCAGCGCAAAAAGTAACTCGCCTCGCTATTCGAAGTTGAGCCCAAGCTGCGGATTCTGTACCTGGCCGCCGCAAGCGCGCGCGAGTTGAGGCTTCACTTCCTCGGCGAAGTACTGCATCTGATCTTCGACCTCGGAGCTGCTGAAGCCGCCGGTCTCGAACCAGGTGTTAAACGCAAAGTCCTGATACCCGCAGCTCTCCTTGATCCGCATAATCGCGGCGGTCACTTCCGATGCGGTCCCAAAGATCGCGATCTCTTTTTTGAGGAGCGTGTTGGCATCAACTTTCTTGTCGAGCGCAAGCTTTTCCTCATCCGCATCGGCAAGCACCGCGGCGAAACCGAACGGTCCGTAGTAATCCCATTGCAGTTCGAGGCCCGCATGGAAACGTTTCAACTCGCGCTCGCGATCCATGCCGGGGAGAAGCAGATGGATGTAGCGTCCGGTCAGCACCCCGCGACGCTTTTCGGAATCCCATCCATACTTGAGGCTCCCGCGGTTGAGACGATCCGGCCATCCGGCTTTTTCAGAGGTCTCGTAGTGGAAATCGAGATTCTTTTTCAGGCGCGAATTTGGCTCGACGATGAAATAGCCATTGAGACCGCGCTCGGCCGCCCATTTTATCGAGCGCTCGGAGGTGAGTGGCTCCCACATCTGCGGATGCGGGCGCTGCAGCGGCTGCGGAAACACCTGCAGCTCTTTCAGTACGGTCGACGACTGCATGACTGGGTTAGCGCCGCCGTAGGGATCCGGATGGCCCATCTGCACAACGTCCTCGAGCTTGCGGCCCGCGGTCCCGGTCGAGAAATACGCGATGGTTTGCTGATGGTTCCATCGCGTGAACACGGGCGGAATCGTGAAGAACTGCCCGTGATGCGAAAACGACGGCTGCGTCCAACATTTGATGATGATGTCGTACGCCTCCTGATAGTACGCGCGATTACGTTCTTGATCCTGAATCGTCGCGAACGGCCATCCGAAGACCTCGGCCTCGCGCGGCTGGTAGCCGCGGCCGATGCCGAATTCGAGGCGCCCGCCGCTGAGCACATCCAGCATCGCGGCCTGCTCCGCGATGCGCACCGGATGCCACCAGGTCACGATGTTCGCGGCCTGGCCGAGGCGGATCTGTTTGGTACGCGCGGCGATCGCAGTCTCCGCCAGCAGCGGATTGGGGCTGAACTCCGCGCCCTCAGGCTGGAAGTGATGCTCGGTCATGAAGAAATAGTTGAAGCCGAGTTTATCCGCGAGGATGCCCTGGCGAACCTGGCTCACCAGCGTGCGCTGACTCGATTCGTGAACCTCGGCCAGATTGCCATCGTTGACGCATACGCCACTGGGAGTTCTGACGACCGGCAGATCGCTGGCACCGTTGTGGAATACTCCGATTTCGATCATGACTTCCTCCGTTTCGCTTCCTCACGCGCGCGCAGCTCGCGCCGCATGATCTTGCCGGTCACCGTCGAGGGGAACTCATCCATGAACTCGAATTCGCGCGGCGCCTCATGCGCGGCCAGCCGCGTTTTCACGTGCAGTCGGATCTCCGCGATCATTCCTTCCGAAGGTTCGAAGCCGGGCAGCAATTTCACGAATGCTTTAATCGACTGGCCGCGTTGTGGATCAGGCACGCCAATCACGGCGCATGACGCGACCGACTTGTGCTCCATGATCTTCGCTTCAATTTCCGAAGGACCGATGCGATAGCCGGAACTCTTGATGACGTCGTCGTTGCGGCCCGCGAAGTAAACGTAACCTTCGTCATCCATGTGGCCGAGGTCGCCGGTCATGCACCATTCGCCCTTGAACTTCTCGTTCATGGCGGCGGGATTCTTCCAGTACTCGCGCATCACCACGGGAGAATCGCGGCGAATCGCAATCTCGCCACTCTCGCCGGTCTTTACCGGCACACCCTCGGGCGAAACGATGGTGACATCGTGACCCGGATACGCTTTGCCCAGCGGCTCCAAACGCGCCTTTTCGATCGCGCTGATGGTGCCGATGAAGTAGTTCGCCTCGGTCTGGCCGAACGCCTGGTTGAACTCGACTTGTAACTCCTCATCAACCCATTTAGCGAGTTGCGGGCTCACTGGCTCCGCACCACTCACGATACATCTGAGTTTGAGTTGCTTGTATTTCTCACGCGGCAACTTGACCTCGCGTAGCACCTTGAGCGCGGTCGGCGGATACAGGCCCACGGTGGCGCCATGCTTTTCCAACAGCCGGAATGCGAGGTCGGGATCGAAGCGCGCCTTGCTCCGATACGCGAGGACCGGGATCCCGTATGGCCAAATCGCCAGCAAACCGTCGAGCAGTCCGCCAGCCCAGGCCCAATCCGCGGGGCTGTAGTAGAGGTCGCCCTGGCGCAGATAGTTGTATGAGTAGTCGATGCCGTTGTGGCCGAGGACATAACGCGCGACGTGCAATACACCCTTGGGATTGCCGGTGGTGCCCGAGGTGTACATCAGCAACACCGGATCCTCGGCGCTGGATTTTTCCATGGTGAAGGACGAGGCGCCCTTGCTCATCAGATCATCGAAGCTGAGCCCGCCGTCGCCGCCGTCGGTAACGATGACGTGCTTGAAGTTGGGCAGCGTCTTGCGATCGACTGCGTCCATTTTGCCGACCGTCTCGGGCTCCATCAGGATCGCTTTGGCCGAACTGTTATCGAGGCGATACTGCAGCGCATCGGGGCCGAACAGTTTCGAAATGGGCAGCGCAATGGCACCGAGGCGGTACAGCGCCATGTGCGCGATGGCGGTCTCGGGACGCTGCGGCGTGTGAATCGCGACCACGTCGCCGCGATTGATGCCGAGGCCGCGCAGCGCGTTGGCAAAACGGTTGGAGGCCTCGATCATCTGGCCGAAGGTGTAGCGCGCGCTGTGTCCTTCGTCGTCCTCGTAGATCAACGCAACCTTGTCGCGCAGCTCGGTGTGCCGATCGAGGCAATCGATCACGACATTGTAGTCGGGCGGCACCTTCCACCTATGTTTCGCGCGAAGTTCGGCGATCGACTTCGCGCCGCGCACTGTTTGTTCCTTAAGTCCAATCATGATCAAAACTCTACAACTAGTGAGTATGCCTGGGTTTGCCGTCGGCCGCGGTTTTCTTCGGTGGTTTACCGCTTGCCACCTGACGTTCCTTGCGCGCGGCCATTTTGTCGTCGAACTCGGAGCCACGCCCGACCTTGTGCGCGGCAAGCCGGGTCGCCGAGTAATCATCCATCGCGCATAACCGCGCGAAGTTGGGCAACTTCAGGCTGGTAACGTCGACGTCGCGCGCCGCCGCGCGTTCCGATGCGGTCGGAATGGGCGCTCCGCCATGAATGGCGAACGTTGAAATAACGCGCTGCGATTTCGCGCCGCAACTTGGGCATCGCCGGCGCTTGTTGACTTCGCTCGCCGATGCCAACAGCTCGAAGAAGTGGCCATCGCCACATTGCCATTCGTAAATCGGCATTGCGCTACTCGACTTTGTGTGGATGCTCTTTCCAGTCCAGCGGGTCATGCGTGATCCACATGGTCGCATCGTGCATGTCGCGGATCGCCTTGATGCGCTTGATGGAAATGACCGACTGGATCGGGTCGGTATCGATCGGCATGGTCGCTTCGGGACCCACCGCCTCGCGGACATGGACGGTGTCGCCGACCAGCAGAATCTTGCGGCTCGGCAGGTTCACGAGCAGCGAGCATTCGCCGGGCGTATGTCCCGGAGTGAGCAAAAACTTCAAGCTGCCATCGCCGAAGAGGTCGAAATCCTGGTCGAGCTCGAGCCAATCATAGCCGCGAGTCGGAATATAATCGTTGAGAATGAAGTACTGGCGCCGGTCCGGCTCCGGCCAGTAAGCGTAGCGCAGTTCATTTCTTCCGGCGATAAACTTCGCCTTGGGGAAATGGCTCATGCCGCCGGCGTGGTCGAGATGAGCATGCGACAGGACCACATATTTAACGTCCTCAGGTTTGTAGCCGACGTTTTTGACCTGCTGGTCGAGCGTGTCGGACTTTTTCCACTGGATCGGCAAGTGCCGTGCGATCTCGCCCCAGTAACCGAGCGCATCATCGATAATTTTCGGATTGCAGCCGGTGTCGAACAGCACCAGGCCCTTGGGATGCTCGATCAAAAAAGAGGGGCAGGGCAAATCGACGACGGTGTTTTCGCCACCCTGCACGAGGAGCGACATTGGCGCGGAGAGTATCGCGCCCGGAAGGGCCCACATTCGCCGAGCTTTGGAATCAGCCATGTCAAACCTCACTATTTAGATCGCACTTCGCTGGTCTCGGCAGCGGATCATCAATCTCATCTGCCATATATAGTCGCGAAAAGTCGAACGCGCGGCTTACCTACCAAACCGTCAATTGACGATTTTTGCCACCCACAGTACAGATAGGGACGAGGAATCATTGAGATGAATCAGGAAACCATTGTCGCAGTTGACGCAAAAAATCGCTGGCGCCTGGAAACGCCCGGCCACCACGGTTGGCAGCGCACCGCGCATCCCGGCGATCCCGACAAGTACCTCATGATTTCCGCCGACTGCCATGCCAACGAACCGGGCAGCTTGTGGCGTCATCGCCTCGACGCCAAGTATCGGGACCGCCTTCCTCATGTCGAAGTCGATGAGAAGGGGGAAAAGTGGTTTATCGCCGAGGGACTCGGCAAATCGCGGGTGCGTGCGCGGATGATCGCGGACGTGCCGCGGGAGAACAGCGAGGATCGCCTGCGCGGCAACGCGGGCGCCGACCCGATCGCACGAATCGAGGATCAGATCCGCGACGGCATCGATGCCGAAATCATCTTCCCCAATAAGGGCTTGATGATGTTTGCGACTCGAGATGCGGCCTTCGGAATGGCGCAGTGCAAGGTCTGGAACGATTTCGCATGGGAAATGTACGGCCAGTACAACGATTTCATGTCACCCGCCGCGGCCATTATGACGTCGGACGTCACACTCGCCATCGAGGAAATCAAGCGCGTCGCGAAGATGGGCTTCCGATTTCTCACCCTGCCGTGCAAGCCGGTTTTCGGCGGCCACGATTCCCGCGATACCAATTACAATCTCAACGAGTTCGATCCGATGTGGGCCGCGATCCAGGATGTTGATCTGCCGATCACTTTCCACGTCTCAACCGGACGCGACCCGCGCGCGGCGCGCAAGGAAGGCGGCGCGGTCATCAATTATGTCGCGCATTCGCTGTCGCCGACCATCGAACCGGTCGCGAGCCTGTGCGGTTCCGGAGTGCTGGAGCGATTTCCGAAAATAAAATTCGCCGCCGTCGGAAGTGGAATCGGATGGGTGCCGTGGGCGCTCGATGCGATGGACGAGGCCGCCGTTAAACACCATCTGTGGGCGTACCCGAAGCTCAAGAAACTGCCGAGCGAATATTTTCGCAGCAACGGTGCGGCGACATTCCAGGAAGATCGCCCCGGGCTGATGCTCGCGGAGGCTTATAACCTGGTCGACAATTTCATGTGGGCCAACGACTACCCGCATGCCGAAGGGACGTGGCCGCATTCGGCGGAAGCGATCGAACGCGAGATGGGAGCGTTGAAGGAAGAGTCGCGGGCGAAAATCCTCGGCCTCAACGCCGCGAAGATGTTCAAATTTGACGTCGATCTGCTGCTGAAGCGGCGCGCAGAAAGAGCAACCTGAGACTTCCTGCCGCGCCTCCTCGATACGAGGAAGCGCGGCAATCGCATCACAACCTACTTCACGCGCTCGAGCACGAGGACCGGAATCTTGCGCGCGGTTTTTTTGGCATACTCGTTGAACTGCGGCATCATCTTCGCCTGTTCGGCGAACAGCCGATCGCGCTCCGCACCCTTCGCCTCTGACACCTTCGCTTTAAACTTCTCGGCACCGATTTCCACCTCGACCTCGGGATGGGTAATCAGGTTGTGGTACCAGCTCGGATTCTTCGGCGCCCCGGCATAGGACGCGATGATGACGCAGCGGTCGCCATCCTTGGAGTACACCAGCGGCGTGGTATAGCTTTTGCCGCTCTTCGCGCCCTTGTGATTGATGATAATCATCGGCGCGCCGGCAAACTGTCCGCCGACCTTGCCGCCGCTGCTGCGAAACTCGTCGATAATCTTTTTGTTGAATTCAGCCATCGGGCTCGCCATGTGGTTCTCCTTTTGGTCGCTATGCGAAAATTTCGTCGAAAAAGTTGACCATCGCTTTCCATGAGCGCTGATCGGTCTGCTTGTTGTATTCGAGCGCGGCCGGCATTCCGGCGCTGGCCGCGTCGACATTGGTGAAGCTGTGCTTGGTCTTGGCATAGCTGATCACCTGCCAATCCGCGCCGGCCTTGTTCATCTCGTCCTCGAATGCCTTGACCGCGTCGTAAGGCACCATCGGATCGTCGGCGCCGGTGTTGACGAGGATTTTCGCGGTAACCTTACCCGGCTCCGCCGGACGCTGCGTCTGCAGTCCCGAATGGAACGTCACCACGCCCTTGAGGGGAGCGCCGTCGCGCGCGAGCTCGAGACCGAAGGTGCCGCCCATGCAGAATCCGATTTCCGCCAACTTGCTCGCATCGACCTGCGGCAGCGAGGCGAGTTTATCCAGCGCGACCCGTACCCGCTTGCGCGCTTTGGCGGTATCGGCAAACAGATCGGTCGCGAGCTTGATCGCTTCCTGCACCGTGGCGAGCTCGAGCCCGTTGCCGTAGGGGTCGCCGGCAAGCGCGACGTAACCGAGCTGCGCGAGACGCTCGGCGCGTTGCTTGGCGTGGGTGCCAAGGCCCAACGCCTCAGGCATCACGAGGATTCCCGGACGCTTGCCGGTTTTGGTTTCGTCGTAGGCGAGATATCCGCGCAGGGTCACGTCGCCATCTTTGTATTCGATCGTCTCGGTCTTCATGCCCACTCCTTGTGCTAAGGATCTTCAGTTGCAATTTGATACTGATAGCGCGGTGGAGGGGCTTGGGGAAAGTCAGAACTGCGCGGTACTGAGCCGCCGGCGCTCGGTCGAATCCCGCAATTCCTTCCAGATCGCCGCTTCGATACCGCGCGCTTCCGGGCCGGGCTGCGATTCGACCTGCGCATGCAATTCGATGAGCGTCGCGCGAAGCTCGCAGTTGCTTTTCTCCAGCGCCGAAATATGGAGGTCGTGGTCCCTGGTTTCGCTCATTGCGCTGAGGCGCTGCTTGAACGTCGCATCATTCACCTGCGGTACCGCGTCGCGGAAAAGCTTGCGGATGGCGTCGTTCTCCTCGACCCGGCGGCTGGCCGCGCGATCCCACTCCTCGCCGATGATCGAAAGAATGCTCGCGATCATGCCCACGGTTCCCTGATGATAGGTGGGACTGATCGCAGGTATCACGCGGGTGATGAGATCCGCGGCCATGGTCTGACACACCGCTTCAATTTTCGGCCTCATGGTAATTGCCCCATCAGTTCGAGCACCGCGCGATCCTGGCTGTTCATCAGCGCCCACGAGCTCAAAATGAGGATCGGGTCCTTGTTATCGCCGGTCTCCCATGCATGCGCGCTGGAAACCCAAATCCCCTGCCCTTTAACGCACGCCATCAATTCCCACCAATGCAGCGCGGCGGGATCGGCTTTCATACCGCTCGCCTTTTCCAAAATCGCGATTGCCTGCTCGCGCGGAACCAGCCCGCCGCGGCGATCATCATGCGCCCAGCACCAGACCCGATTGAGACTCCAGCCCAAATCCTCGAGCGGGTCGCCGAGATGGGACATTTCCCAATCAAGGATGCCGTGGATGCGCCCCGTCTCATCGTAGAGAAAGTTGCCGGTTCGGTAGTCTCCGTGTACGACGCTGATTTTTTGCGCCAGCGGAGGCGGATTGCGCCGCATCCATCGAATCGCGGCGCGCATTATCGGTTGCGGAATCAGCTCGTCAGAATCCAGCACGCCTTCCCAATAGTCGAGCTCGCGCTTCCAGCATTGGTCGGGTGCGACGGCTTCCATGGCGCCAACTAACCCCAGCTGCGCGGGGTCCTGTTTTGCGATCTCACCGAGGATCGACCATTTCTGTTGCGCGATCTTTTCATGATGCGACGCGTAGGGCTCCATCAGCATTCGCGCCGGCGCACTCTGGAAGCCGCTCATCTCGACGCTGATGAAAAACGGGCTGCCGAGATGACGCGGGTCATCTTCGAGCCACAACACCTCGGGAACCGGGACCGGCGTTCTGAAAAACGCCTGGTAGGCGGCAAACTCGATCTTTCTGTCGGTGTCGATCAGGCTGGCGGCGGGATCGCGTCGCACAATCAATCGGCGCTCGCGTTCATTATCCGCTTCGCGATAGCTGACGCGAAAAGAATACGTCTGGCGCGACGCCCCGCCGGAAATCTGTTCGAGCTGGTCAACCCGAACCTGCCCTGCGGCAGGCATTTTCAGCTGGATGTACTGTGCGAGAGCCTTTTCCAACGACAGCATCAGGAATCTCGACTCTTCACATCGCGCGCAATCTATCTAGTAGCGTTTCCGAAAACAGCTCCGCGGGAAGCGCTTCCGGCCCTATGAATGCGACCGGCCCGAGGTCGGGAAGATTGCCCCGCGCGCGCTCCTCGCGAACCTTCATTCGGCGCTCGCGCGCGTGCGGTCCGAACTCGACATTCAGAATCGAGGAGGTCCACGCGGTCAGCCGCAGGCGGCGCATACGCTCGCGGCGCTCCTCGGCGTAGGGGAGAAACGTTTCGGCGGACCAGTCGCGATTTTCCAGCATCAGGTCGCGCACGACGCGCACGTCGCGGTAGGTGATCGAAAGCCCCTGCCCAATGATGGGATCGTTGTGGCCCGCCGCATCGCCGATGAGCACCACGCCTGGCGCATAGGGCACCTCCGTCCAGGTGTCCTCATTTCCGTACGAATTGCAGGGTCCGGCCGGCGTCGCATTCGCAAGATGCTCGCTGCCCGGCACACAGCTCAGCCTGAACGCCTCGAGGAAGCGCGCCTGGTTGTCAGCGCCGGCGAAACGCCGCCGCTCATCGAGTCCGTAACATATATAGAGCCGCACGCGACTTGGCGACTGCGGAAACGCGAGGAAGTTGATGCTGCCCTCGGTGCCGAAAATCTGCACGTCTTCGGGCCACCCATCGGCATTGTCGATCAGCATCCCCGCCATCAGATGATGCGTCGGGTCGCGATGCTCCTCGATTCCCACCTGGCGCCGCACCATCGAGTTACGGCCATCGGCGCCAATCACGATGCGCGGTTTGAACTCCCGCGTTTGTCCCTCATGATGAAACCGCACCGACGGCGCAGTACCCGCCGTCACTTCGATGTCGGTGACGCCGCGCATTAGTTCCGCGCCGCTGGCGATCGCCTCCGCATTGAGGACGTCACACATATACGGATGACGCATACAGAGGGGCGGCTTCAATCCGGCGCCCTCGAACGCGGTGAAACTGAGAGTCTGCGCCTGCGCGGTTTCGGTATCGACGTCATCGCCATAGGGGATATGCCGTCGCGGGTGATGGCCGCCGGCGCCAATCAGCATCTCATACAACCCGAGGCGCTGAGTTTCAGCGACTCCCCATGGCGCGATCCACTCGCCGCGCACATGATCGACATGCACGGTCGATTTTTCCAGGATGGTCACCGAGATTCCCGCGCGCGCGAGTGCGATGGCGAGCGCACTGCCGCCGATTCCGCCGCCGACCAATACGACGTCAGGATTTGGGTGTTTTGGCATGCTTGGAATTCACCACATCATTAAGCATACAATCCGCTCGCCTGCCACGGACCGCGCGAAATTTCATCTCTTGGGCTTCGGGCGGCGTTCGGTAATAGTGACGCTGCAGAACCCCAGGAGGATCGCCGCAATGGCTATCGACATCATTTACCGAGGCCGCGTTTCCAGGATCGCCGGTGCAAAAGCCGAGGGCGACAACCTGTGGCTCGGCAGTGCGGACCTTACCACCGTAAGTGGATGGGAAGTCAAGGCGGAAGGCGCCTGCATGGGGGATGTATGCATTCCGATTCCGCCCGCGCGCGCGAGCGAATTCCTTCGTGACCAAGGCAACGCTTTCAACCTCGCAGCTCTCGCGCGTCACCTCGGCGAGCCGGCCGTCCATGATGACGTCAACGGCGTGTGGTATTTCGGCGAAGCCGCCGCGACTCGTCGCGCCGCGCTCGCCTCGCTGCAAGCGCCGGATTTCGAACTCCCCGACCTCGATGGCAAGATGCATCGCTTGTCTGACTATCGAGGCAAGAAAGTTCTCCTCGCCGCATGGGCCTCCTGGTGAGGATGCCGCTATGACCTGCCAGTCTGGCAGGGCCTTTACGAAGAGCTGAAGGACCATCGTTTTACTATCATCGCAGTCGCGCTCGATAGCGCTGGAGCGGCGGCCGTGCGCGATTTCATCCGGCCCGCTTCACTCGAGATGCCGCCGCTGCTGCAGGACATCATGGGATGGGACGACGGATTCATGAGCCGCGCAGGCGTGCCGCAATATCCGTGTCTGATCGATCAGAAGCACATCACCGGCGAGCTTTACGAATTCATCAACGTACCAATGGTGGTGTGGATCGACGAGAAGGGCCGTGTCGTGCGGCCGGCCGAGCCCGCGGGGGTGGTTGATACGGTCCGCCAGCTCGATCCGCAGACATTTCAGCTGCCAAAGGATGCGATCGAAGAGGGCAAGCGCATTCGGAGATCATACGTCGATGCGATCCGTGACTGGGTCGCCAAGGGCGATCGCAGCGAGTTCGCACTTCCTCCGGACGAGGCGCGCCACCGGGCTACCGGTCCCGACGACACCGACGCGCTGGCGACGGCGAATTTTCGCCTCGGCGAGTATCTCTTCGAGCGGGGGCATCGCGACGAGGCGCTGAAATATTTTGCCGAGGCGCGCCGTCTGCGGCCCGAGAGTTGGAGCTTCAAACGGCAGACGTGGGAGTTGGAGCAAGCGGGAAAAGCTTCGGGCGCGGAATTCTTCGCCGAGGTGATGGCATTGGGCGACAAGCATTACTACGCGCCGCTGGAAATGAAGGCCTCCGGGAAGTAGCGCGCCCCCGCGTTACGTCATCACCAGCATAAGCAAACCACCGACAACTATGAAGCCTCCACCAAGAAGCAACCGGTCATCGGGGATCTGCCTGAATAGAATCAGCGAGATGACCTGGGAGACGACGAAGAAAATCGCGATGTAGAGCCCCATCAGGCGATTGAAGTCGAGGCCGCTTTGGTTGACCAGGATGCCGTATGCGAAAAGCGCGATCCCTCCTGCGGCGATGAAATAGCTGCGGCCGCCGAGTCCAATCCGGACCAGCGCGTCGCCGCCAACTTCGAGCGCCGCGGCCACAATCAAAATGATTAAAACTTTAAGGATCAAGGTACCCCTCCCGGACAGCGCGCCGATGAGATCAAATCAGAACCAACGCAGCATCGCCATCGAAAGGAATAGTAGAAGATTATTGTTCAGGCGGCCTCCTCAGGAATCGGCCCGGAATGGGAGGCTGATCGGCATCGGTCAGGTACGCGAGAATACCAGAATTAGCGAACCCGAAAAGACAGGTCAGTATGTCTCCCTGCCACCACCGCGAAGAGATCGGCATCGCCCGCTTCATCGCGCCCACCTATCACTCTAAGCCAGCCTGTGATTACCAGCGGCTAATCATTCGGACAAGCGCGACTCGCGCCGGATGATCGCACGCGTTCTCATGCGAAAATGCTCACTGCAAGGTTGCTGTTGCCGATCGGCAAAAGCGCCCTACACGGAAATATCCATGCCGCGCGGCGTGGTATTGCAACCATCGAAGGTTCAGCTATGAGAAGGTGGACGGCATCGCGGGCCTCGGCGACGGTATTAAAGGGCTTCTCGGTATGAGCGCAATTCTCACCAGTACATTTGCTCCCACAGCGATGGCGAATCTGCACCTCACCAAAGGCGGGGTGGCATCGCGATCGCCGATGGCCGAGCTCTCTGGAAATGCGTTGCAGGAGCGGTTGCTCAAGGGGGTGCGCGCGGCCGAGGAACTTGGCATCGACTACCTGCTGGTCGCGCAGCGATGGTGGGGGACCGGCGCGGAAATCGAGGGCTCGACTTACGACTGCATCGCGATGACCGCGTTCTATGCGGCGCATACCCAGCGCATGCGGCTCATTACCGCGATTCATCCAGGATTCTTTCTCCCCGCGGTCATTGCGAAGTGGGGCACGAC
>Ga0074044_10002127_pt1 | contig 17436 bp, 15 predicted proteins | sample BogForMeECP23OM1_FD_94443 | JGI IMG/M metagenome (GOLD analysis project Ga0074044, IMG submission 94443) | Bog forest soil microbial communities from Calvert Island, British Columbia, Canada - Bog Forest MetaG ECP23OM1 | ecosystem: Environmental > Terrestrial > Soil > Wetlands ...
CTTGCGAAGATCGTCGGAAAGAACCATCCCCGCCGCCTCCTTCTCGCGGCGTGAATGAGGAATCAGAAATTCACCGATTCGGGAATCCCCCAACCGATTCAATCCGTTCGGATACCGCTCTAATGAGAACCTGACCCACGCGCACCTCCAGGGATGTGCGCACCCTCCTGATTGGCGCACCCCGAATTGGGGGTCGCGCCGATAAAAATCAAGAGGTGGAGAGCAATTAAATGCACGAGAGGGCTTGAAAGTACGATCTCCGTGAGCTACATTAGCTGCAGCTTACCGGAGCAAGGAGGCGACGGTGACGAACAGCTCAGGCTGTCGGGTCGCCCTCCAGCCGCGCCCGACAGCGTGATCAGCACGCTGGAAGAACGCGAGGTATGTTGTGGAAAATCTGGTACAGGAATCATCGGCCGATCAAGGGAATGAAGTCTGCGCGGCCGACAACGCCGTTCTAGCGGCCCCGCCGAAGAAATCTATTCTTACTTTTCCGAAAGGAGGGAACGCTAAGGCGAAAGCGGTCGACGCGGCCAAGCCTGAGACCGATGGCGTCATCGACCTCATTCAGGAAATCGAGAACTTGGAAAAGGCGGACGCGATCGAACGGCTAGGCGAACTCGAGGAGGGTCACGAGAAGACCTACTTTGAGATCGGCGGCGTGCTCTCGGTCATCCAGAAGAACAAGTGGTTCGACACGTGTGCGTCGTTCGACGAATGGGTCGAAAACAACACGGCCATGAAGCGCAGCAAGGCGCACGCCTTGACCCAGATTTACGACGCCATCGCCAATTCCGGCGTCACCTGGGCCATGGTCAAGCACCTCGGATGGACGAAACTGCGCGCCATCGCTCGGGTCCTGACAAAGGACAACGCCGACCACTGGATCGGGATCGCGTCGAAGAACTCCAAGATCGGAATCAGGGGGCTGGTGAAGAAACACCTTGCGGCCTCAGGCGGCGCGGTGGTCGGCGGCTCGACCGCGACGCACGTCAAGACCTTCAAGTTCCATGACGACCAGGTGAAGACGATTGACGCGGCGATCGAGAAGGCGAAGGCGACATCGGGCACGTCGGTCGACTCGGCGACGCTGGAGTACATCTGCTTGGACTACATCGGCGGGCAGACGCTGCAGGAGCGGCTGGCCGTGTTGGGTCCCGAAGTCCTGGCCAAGACGTTCGCTGACGTCCTGAACGCGCTTGGCAAGGATGCCGCTACGGCGGTCATTAAGTCGGTGCACCAGAACGTGACCCACGAAATCGACCTTTAAGCCGATTAGTCGCCGGCGAACGATGTGCCGGTCGTCTACCCGGGTACATGAGGGCGATCGGCAGAAGTGCTGGTCGCCCATTTGTTTTGGTGGAGCTGCCCCTTTAGGCGGCGCTGTGAAGCGACTTGCCGGCCTCGGCAACTTGTAATGACCCGCACGCCAGTAGACTAACCCGACTTCACCAACTCGCGCCGATTTTTGCGATTTTCGCCGGGTTTTATGACGGCAAGTCGTTGGAGTCGTTGCGTCAGTCGGCCTGGAAACGGCTGTAGTGCCGACCAAGGCCCTTGCGCGGCGAGGGGTGCGGCGCGAGTCTGCGTCGTGTTTTTGCGCCACAAGATTCGCCGCAAGGACGGCAAGGAGCATCGGACTTGGTCGGTCGTCGAGAACCGGCGCGTCCAAAAGCTCGACCTCCCCGCCCAGCCGCGGCCGAAGATCACGGCTCCGATCCCCAGCCAAGCGGCCTGATCGCTCACCTCCTGTAGTGCCGACCTTTGGACTCGCCCCCCAGCGATTTCAAAGCCTTCGTCTCGCCCAACCCCGCCAGTTGGTGAAGTCGGGCTAAGCCCACTCCGCCGATAGCGCCTCCGCCTGCTGCAACACGTTCTGCACCGCAGCATCCTGAAGGTCCGGCGGGTATCCGTATTTCCGCAACAGTCGCTTGACGTGCCGCCGGATATTGGCGCGCGCGCTCTCGCGGTGCATCCAGTCGACCGAGACGTTGCTCTTGATCACCATCACCAGCTCGTGGGCGATCACGCGCAACGCGGGCTCGCCCATCACCTCCCGCGCGCTCTCACTCTCGGCCAGCGCGTCATAGAACGCGATTTCCTCGTCAGTCAGGCCGGTCTCCTCGCCGCGTGAGCGCGCTGCCCTGATATCCTTCGCCAGCTCGATCAGCTCCTCCAGCACCTGCGCGGTCGTGAGCGCATTGGCGTGGTAGCGGGCAATCGCCGCTTCGAGGCGTTCCGAGAACGCTTTCGATTGGGTCACGTTGCGCCTGGATTGGGCGCGCACGTCGCCGTTGATTAGCTTTCTCAGAGCCTCGATCGCGAGGTTCTTCTTGTCCGTCTCCCGCACCTCGGCGAGGAACTCGTCCGACAGGATCGAGATGTCCGGGCTTTGCAGCCCGGCCGCCTTCATGATGTCTACGATTTCCGTCGAGACAACCGCACGGCTGACGATCTGCTGGATCGCGAGTTCGCGATCGGCGGCGCTCCTCTTCCCGTCAGTCGGCAGGCTCTTGACGAGCGCCGCCCTGATCGCCTGAAAGAACGCGACTTCGTCTCGAATGGCGCGGGCCTCGTCGCTCGCCCCGGCGAGCGCAAAGGCTTTGGACAGCGCTGCGACTGCATCCGCGTATCGGCGATGGGCGCGTTTCTTGCCCTCGTCCGAGGTCTCCTTGGCGGCATCCTCCTGCGCGAGGGTAAGCACCCAATCAATCGCGCCTGCCATGGTCGCGAGCCGCGACTGCGGCGTCGCTCTAGCGTCCAACGCCGGTCGATAGTCGAAACCGCCTTCGTATCGGGCCTGAACATCGCCCGGACGATCTCGAACCGCTTCATCATTTCGTGAACGGCCTCGGCCTCGTCGATGCCGGTCTGCTCGCGGTCGCCACCTGAATATTGCCCGAGCGCGCTCTTCAGGTTCTGGGCGATCCCGATGTAGTCGACGACGAGACCGGCCGGCTTGTCGCGGAACACGCGGTTGACGCGGGCGATGGCCTGCATCAGGCCGTGCCCCTTCATCGGCTTGTCGACATACATGGTGTGCATGCAGGGCGCGTCGAAGCCGGTCAGCCACATGTCGCGCACGATCACGAGCTTGAGCGGGTCGTCCGCCTTCTTGGCGCGCTTGGCGATCCCTTCCCGCCGCGCCTTCGCCCGCTTGCCGATATGCGCCTGCCATTCCAATGGGTCGGATGCAGCCCCGGTCATCACGACCTTGATCGCGCCGGCCTTGTCGTCGTCGCTGTGCCAGCCGGGGCGCAGCTTGACGATGGCGTCGTAGAGCGCGACGCAGATGCGCCGACTCATGCAGACGATCATCCCCTTGCCGTTGAGCGCGGCATTTCTCGCCTCGAAATGCTTCACGAGGTCGTCCGCGACCAGGGCGATGCGCTTGTCCGAACCGACCAGCGCCTCGACGCTCGCCCACTTGCGCTTGAGGCGTTCCTGCTCGCTCTGCGCCTCGTCCTCGGTGAGGTCGGCGATCTCGGCGTCGATCTTCGGCTTCTCGTCCTCGTCGAGTTCGATCCGCGCCAGGCGGCTCTCGTAATAGATCGGCACGGTCGCGCCGTCCTCGACCGCGCGGCTGATGTCGTAGATGTCTATATAGTCGCCGAACACGGCCGGCGTGTTGACGTCATCCTGTTCGATCGGCGTTCCGGTGAAGCCGATGAAGGAGGCGTTGGGCAGGCCGTCGCGCAGATATTTGGCGAAGCCGTAAGAGATTTCGCCGGTCTTGCGCTCCACCTTCGCCTTGAAGCCGTATTGGCTCCGATGCGCCTCGTCGGCGATGACGATCACGTTGCGCCGGTCGGTCAGCACCGGGTAATCGCTCGCCCCTTCCTCCGGCGAGAATTTCTGCAAGGTGGTGAAGATCACGCCGCCCGAAGGCCGATCGAGCAGCCGGCGCAGATGATCGCGATCCTCCGCCTGCACCGGCGTCTGCCGAAGCAGGTCCTTGCACATGCTGAAGGTGCCGAAGAGCTGATCGTCGAGGTCGTTGCGATCCGTCAGGACCACCAGCGTCGGGTTTTGCATCGCCGGGTGCTTGATGATCTGGCCGGCGTAGAACGCCATCAGCAGGCTCTTGCCCGATCCCTGCGTGTGCCAGATGACGCCGATGCGCTTGTCGCCGAGCGCAGTGTTCCCAACGCCCGGCCAGCCGAATTGCGCCGCGCCTTCATGCAGGCCCGGACCGTAGCCGATTGCGGGCGGCGCGACGGCGCGCAAGGTGGAGGCGACGGCCGCGCGAACCGCATGGAATTGATGATAGCCGGCGAGGATTTTGACGGTCTCACTGCCTGTGTCGCCGAAGACGATGAAGTCCTTGACGAGGTCGAGAAAGCGGCGGCGATCGAACACGCCCTTGAGAACCGTCTCGAGTTCCGGTGCGCCCTTGGGCGCGAGGCTGTCGCCGTCAATCGTCCGCCAGGGCATGAACCGCTCGCGGTCGGCGGTGAGCGAGCCGATGCGCGCGGCGATCCCGTCCGAGGTCACGAGAACCGCATTGACGCGAAACAGCGAGCCGATCTGCGCCTTATAAGTCTGCAACTGGTTGAACGCGCCGTCGATCGTGGCGTTTTCGTCGCCGGGGTTCTTCAGTTCGATGACGCCGAGCGGCAGTCCATTGACGAAGATCACGACGTCCGGCCGGCGGTTCGCCCGGTGCTCGATGACGGTGAACTGATTGACCGCGAGCCAGTCGTTGGCTTCGATGTCATCGAAATCGACGAGTCTCGCCTGCTCGCCGCTGATCGTTCCGTCCCTGCGCTTCACTTCGACCGGCACGCCCTCGACGACGTAGCGATGCAGGCGGCGGTTCTCGGCGGCGAGCGACGGCGTCTCGGTGTGTGTGAGCTTGGCGAGAACGGCGGCGCGCGTCTCCGTCGAGAGGGCGGGGTTCAGTCTTTGGATCGCCGCGCGCAGACGGCCGATGAGCAGCACGTCGCCATAGTTTTCGCGCTCGGGCTCGCTTCCGTCCGGGCCGATGTCGAAACCGCTGATCGCCGTATAGCCAAGCTCCGTCAGCCACGCGAGCGCGGCCTCTTCGACATGGCTCTCGGCGATGGCGCTCATGCCGCGGAATCCCTTCCGCCGAGGACAAAGCGCGCTCGCTCGCGTCGCAGCATCTCGTAAGGGCTGACGCAGGTCACAGTGAGGCCGATGCAGGCGTCGGGGATCTTGATCTTGCGAATGGAGCCTGAGGGAACCTCGTGCGTCACGATGGCGAAACCATGGGCCAATGCGTGCGCCACCAGCCAGTAGTCGGCGACCTGGAGGAATGTGGCGATCGCCGCAGATTCATATCTCTGTCCCGTCGCCCAGCCGCTAACGCTCCTGAGAGCTGGCAAGACAGCGTCATCCGGAGGAAGAAAGAAAGCTCGGCCACGAACCGCCGCCCAGGTCGACAGGTCATCTGCGATGGCCTGCAACTCGTCCCCGACCTTTTCGATGCTCGCGACCTTCCCGGCGCCGTTCTGCTCGATCATCCAATCCCAAAAAGCCGGGCAGAAGTCGAAACCGTAGTGCAGGTTCTTGGCCTGGATGAAGACATTGGCGTCGAGGAGATAGCGGGTCACAAAATGAGCCCCACTTCGCGCCCGATATGGTTGAAGGTCTCGGTCTTGGCGACGCCAAGCATGCGGAAAGCGTCGCGGTAGAGGGTTTGTCCCTCGAGTGTGCTTTCGACGAGCGCGCGGGCGAACCGGCGGCTGACCCGCGACAGCGTCGTGCGGTAGAAGTCGCCGCCTCCCGCGCCGGTCCTGGCAATGTCCCGAAGTCGTGCGAGTTCGGCCGCCCAGGCGGCGTCAAATCCATGTCGGCCGAGCCAACCCGCGTCGAGCAATCGCCGCAGAATCACCAGCGCGCTGACCTTGAACCGCCGCGCCAGCCTTTGCAGCGCATCGCCCAGGTCCTCGCCGCGCCGCAGCTCAGGTCGTAGTGCGGTCTGCGGCACAAGAAGCTCCGCAGCAACGGCATTGCACCAAACCTCTTCGCGGCGATGTCCCGACAACGGGGCTGCTCCCGCGTTCGAGACCGCCGAGCTGCCCAGCCACAGGTGGGCCAGCTCGTGCGCCAGCGTGAACATCTGCCCGGATTTGGTGTCAGCGCCGTTGATGAATACAAGCGGTGCGAGCCGGTCAGCGAGCGCAAACCCCCGGAATTCTTCTGGATCGAGTGTTCGCTTTGTATTGCTGAGGACGACGCCGCTCACCATCACCAACACGCCGACCTTGTCGGCCTGAGCGATGAAGAGCCGCAAAGCCTCTTCCCATGTTCGGCAATCCGCCCGGGCGTCGAGATCGAAACCAAGCGTCCGCGTCATATGAGCCGCCACCGTTTCAGGGGGCGATCCGAGAGCTGCGCTGCCGACGAACCCAACCTCCGGTTGGCGCGTTGTCAGCGCGAACTCCCGATACCAGCCCTGCCGTTCCTGGCAGGCATAGAGCATGTCGAGCAGGTCGGGACTGGGTCGCAGCACGGCCCGCCCCTCCATCGTCCGGAAATCTGGGATCGGGAGAGGTTCTTCGGGCGGGTGTTGCAGGAACAGATAACCGACGGGGACATGGACCGCGCGAGCGAAGGCATCCAGCTGCTTGAGGGTCGGCGCCGCTTCGCCAGCCTCCCAGGCGTCAAGCTTGGGGAAACGATGAAGGAGGTCAGACGACGCCAGGCCGGCCCGCGTGCGCGCCCAGATAATTATTCCGGGATTGACCGGCGCACGGTTCACGCAACCGCCTCGGCGATTTTTTCGGCGTCGCGAACGCGGATTTCGCCGGACATGAGTTTCGGGAGGAGGAGATCGCGGGTTGCGGCAAGAGCTTTGTTTTCCCGGATGTTCGCGCGAAAGCGTTGCAAGAATGGATCGACGACCTCTACATACTGGGAAGCAATTTCAGGTGAGGGAACCAAAATCTCTACCTCTCCAAGAATGCCTGTATTTAGGTTTGGCATCGTCGCTCCAATCGCCCTTGCGGCGATCCAGTCCCGAACTTCCGGACGATCAAGATGATGAAAAATGTAGATCGGAGGGCATTGCTTCGAGCGAATGCTAATCCTTAGGCACCCGGTCCCGCACAACCAGCCTGCTTGATCAGGTCCGACCAATGCCTTGCGTCCGATATCGCCGCGTCGTCCGTAGACAATATCTCCGTTGGACATCGCGTGGTCATTAAGACGTGCCGCAATCTTTGCGTCGACGCGAGCAATACCGTCTTCGGTGATCTCGCCTGCCGTTAGATTCGTCGGCATCACAACTGGCGTACCGATAAGCGAATAATCAGATTGATGCAGTTGGCTGCCAAAAGGACCGGTCCGGATTGTTCCCTTTGATTGCGCAGCGAGCCCCCTAAGGGTGTTCACGATCCACCCTTCGGGCTTGCCTTCATCGTCGAGTCGGTCTGGGAACAACGCCCAAATCTCCGGCGCGAGATAGGGTGCGCGGCTTTCCATTTTCGCGCGCGTAGGGCCGAAATCGACGAACCAATCCTTGAAGATCGCCCGCGCCATCGCTTCGAGCGTCTCGTTCATGCGGCGGTTGAGGTCGATCTTGTCGTCGAGCGCACCGAGGATGGAGCCAATCGCGCGCTGCGCCCTGATTGGAAACGCGGGAACCCGGAAATCCTCGACCATGGACTTCGTGAGCGCATTGCGCGTCGCGCCAGCCGACGCCAATCCCAGCATATACGCTTGCATCCAGGCGCTGACCAAGAAGTACCGCAGGAATCTGGGATCGACTTCTTCCGGTCGGGGACGAAGGATGGCAACATGCTGATTTACGCGCGCGGGCAGAACGCCATCGTCAACTTGGCAGGCGCGAGCAACGCTATCGCCCGTGATGTTCAACAGGACGTCGCCTGCCTTCACTTCGACATTTCGTAACTGCTCAGCCTGCTCGATCGAAATATGCGCGAGACCGAATCGAGAGAAACGATCATTGAGGACGTTCTGGCTTCGGATGAGCGATACCGGCCCTTCATTCGAGTAGGTTTCCTTCCCTCCACGCGGTGTCGCCCCACTTCCGATCTTTTCGCAGTGGTCACCGAGACGCAGCGTCGCCACGCGCTCACTGGCCGCCACGTTCCTCAATCTAAGCGCCACGCCGTCCCTGTCGATGACCTCCTGGAAACTCCGCGTGACCGTGCGCCAATCCACGACATCCACCTTGAAGGGCAAGTCGCTTTCCGAGAACGCTTCAGCGAGATCGGCGAGCAGCGCCAATTGCAGGCGATCCTTCCCTCTTAGCGCCAAATCCAAATCCGAATGCGTCTTGGCCGACCACTTGGCTCGGCTGCCGAACACGCGGACCGACGCGCCAACCGGCAGATGTTCCGATAGGATGTCCTGCACGATCTTTGCGTGGTCGGGACGCAGGTCGATGGGGCGGCTCATTTCAGCTCTTCGCGCAGCTGGTCCCGTAGGTAGCGCGCTTCGCGCAAGAATTCGGGGACAATCGCGAACACTTCGCGCGCCTTGTCCTCATCGTAGGTGTGGCTGGTCGTGCTCCGCGCCGTCCGATAGTCCTTCCACCGAGACCAATCGCTCAACAGCAATCCGCGTTCGGACCCGGTGCGAATGAGGTCTTGAAAGGAGAGATTGTCGATCTCGTCCGGGTTGGCGGACGTCGCCTCCAAATAGCGCTTCAGCATCTTGTGGCTCAGCTCGTACGTGAACTCGAACCGCTGGATGCAGGCGTCGCGGATCATGTCGTCGCCAGGCGTTTGATCGTGCCGAGCGAGCGCGGCCTCCAGCGACGAGACGGCCTTCTCAAGGGCTCCGATATCGAGGTCGGTCGGCATCTCAAATCACCAAAAGAGACAGTTTTGCCTGGACGAGGGCTGTTAGACGCCTACTTTCGTCGAACTGATCGTCGAGCTTCTTCCGCAGGGCGGCAAGCCGCTCGCTAAAGGCAGCCTCATCCGCTTCCGCTTCGGCCACTCCCACGTACCGACCCGGCGTCAGCACGTAGTTATGCCCTCTGATCTCGTCCAGCATCGCCGCCTTACAGAATCCAGGCGCATCCTCATACCCCTTTCCCTCGCGCCAAGCGTGATAGGCCCCTGCAATCTTCGCGACGTCCTCGTCCGAAAACTCCCTCCGCGTCCGATCGACCATCGTCCCGAGCTTGCGCGCGTCGATGAACAGCACCTCGCCCCGCCGATCACGCAACTTACCGCCCATGTTCTTGTTTCGGGCGAGGAACCACAGGCAGGCCGGTATCTGCGTCGAATAGAACAGCTGGCCCGGCAGCGCGACCATGCAGTCCACTACGTCGGCTTCAACCATCCCGCGGCGGATCACGTCTTCCCCTGACTGCGCCGATGACATCGAGCCGTTGGCCAGAACGACGCCCGCCGTCCCATTGGGCGAGAGATGCCAGAGAATGTGCTGCAGCCAGGCATAATTGGCGTTGCCGACCGGCGGCGCGCCAAAAGTCCAGCGCGCATCCTCACGCAGACGGTCGCCGCCCCAGTCCGAAATGTTGAACGGCGGATTGGCCAGGATGGTGTCGAAGCGCAGGTCCTTCAGTTCGTCCTTGTGGAAGCTGCCCTCGTTGTTCCAGCGAATGTCGGCGTCGATGCCGCGCACCGCGAGGTTCATCTTGGCGAGCCGCCAAGTCGTGTAGTTGCTCTCCTGCCCGTAGATCGCGATGTCGCCAATGCGCCCGCCGTGGCTCTCGACGAATTTTTCCGACTGCACGAACATGCCGCCGGAGCCGCAGCACGGGTCGTAGACACGGCCCTTGTACGGTTCCAGCATCTCGACCAGCACGCGCACCACGGAGCGGGGCGTATAGAACTCGCCGCCCCGCTTGCCCTCCGATCCGGCGAAGCCGCCGAGGAAATATTCGTAGACCCGCCCGAGGATGTCTTTGGCCTTGTCGCCGGGCTCGCCGGTCGCGATCCCGGAAACGAGGTCGATCAGCTCGCCGAGCATCACCTTGTCGAGCGCCGGGCGATTGTAGTCCTTCGGCAGCACGCCCTTGAGGCCGGGGTTGGCCCTCTCGATTTCGGCCATGGCCTCGTCGATCAGCTTGCCGATGGTCGGCTGCTTGGCGTTCGCCTGCAAATGCGACCAACGGGCCTCCTTGGGCACCCAAAACACGTTCTCCGCCAGATACTCGTCCGGGTCCTCGGCGGCGGCGGCGTCCTCGGCGAGCAGCGCCGCGCGCTTCGCCTCGAAGGCGTTCGAGATGTGTTTGAGGAAGATCAGGCCGAGCGCGACGTGCTTGTAATCCGACGGCTCAAGGTTCTTACGCAGCTTGTCGGCCGCGAGAAACAGCTGCGCCTCGAAGCCGAGGTTCGCGCCGTTTTCCTTCTGCTTAGGGGGGCTCGCAGGCGCGCCAGCTGACTTTCTTGGTCGACCCCGAGGCATCGTTTTCCCAATCTGGCGGGCGGGCGACGCACCGCCCGATGCAATCCAGAACATACGCTGTTGCGGAGAGCGCGCAAAATTATCATCTAGAAGAGGTGTGAATATGTGGTTGCGCGCGGTCTACCCGGGTAGACTTGATTTTCTGGTTCACAGCCAGACTTCGCAACGGGGGAATGGCGATGCCGGTGCGCCGGCGGGGCAACAAGCTCGAACGCTGGGAGATTGCGCTCGTCAAGGCCATGATCGCCGACGGTCGCTGGCCGAACGACCAGGACATCCTGGCCCACTTCACCCGCCCCACCCGCTCGATCAATCACCGCGCCATCGCTGAAATCAGGACCGGCGCGAAACATGCAGCCTCAAAACCGGCCACGGCGGAGGAGCTGGACCTCTTCCTGGCGTCCTGGCCGGAAGTGGACACGGAAACCGGCCTCTCGCTGCGCGGCGACGAACTGCTTATCAAAGCCCGCGAGGCCATGATCGCGGCGGTTCACACCTTCAATAGCGCCGGCCTGACCTTTCGCGCCGAGTTGTTCATCGTCAGCGCCATCATCGCCTGGACCTACCTTCTGCACGCTTGGTTCAAGCGCGAAGGCATCGACTACCGCCATACCAAGACTGAAAGCGGCGTGAGGGTTGTCGCAACGACGGCGAGCGGCGCGGAAAAATACTGGGAGTTGTCTCAGTGCCTGAAACACGCGAAATGCCCCGTTGAGCCTGGCGCGCGCGACAATCTCCGCTTCCTTTTAGAACTCCGCCACGAGATCGAGCATCGCTCGACAAGCCGGATCGACGATGCCGTCAGCGCCAAGCTGCAAGCGTGCTGCATCAATTTCAATGATGCGATCAAGGGTCTGTTCGGCGCGCAATACGCACTCGAACGCCGACTGCCGATCGCCCTGCAATTCGTGACCTTCAGCCCCGACCAGCGCGCGCTGCTGAAGAAAGCCGGTACGCTGCCACGCCATGTCGAGACTATGATGGACGCTTTCGAGCGGCAGTTGACGCCTGAGCAGCAGGCCGATCCGCGTTTCGCGTTCCGCGTCTTTATGGTCCACAGAACCGCTAACCGCGCGCCCGGTGCCGATCTCGCGGTCGAGTTGGTGCCTCCCGGGTCGGACATTGCGGAGAAATTCAATCTGGCCCTGAAGGAGGTCGAGAAGCGCAAATACCTACCGAAAGAGATTGTCCGCATAATTCGGCGGGAAGGTTGGAACCGCTTCACGATGGATAGCCATACGAAGCTATGGAAGCGGCTGGGGGCGAAAGACCCCAAGAAGAACTACGGCGCGATCGCCGTAGGCAAGCAATGGTGCTGGTATGAGACCTGGGTCAACCCCGTGCGGGAGGAGTGCCAGCAGCATCCTGAGCTTTACGGGAAAGTACCAGGGAGTGAAGAATTAACATTGTCCGGTACGGAGTAGACCGAATTCACACGAGCCGGAACACCACATAATTTTACACGACCTCGTACGGCCAGTCATAATGCGAGTAAAGAAATGGCTTACCGCCCTCCTTGTTCGTTTCCTTCGCCCAAATTCGAAACTTTGTGCCGAGAGGATGCAGCTTTCGCATAGAGCGGGAACACTCAACGTCCATCGTCGGCGGGAATGACTGACCGGGAACGGGACGGACACGAATATGCGAGCCCCTTCCGTAATACGCTTCAACGACCACCTGTAGATACGTTGACCACGGGTCCGCCATTGGAGGTCCACCAGAGTTGTTGCTGCCGGGGCGTGTCGTGCCTTGCTCCGACCAAGGCTAGATCGTTGTTCTGAACGGGCGCTTAAGGTAGAATGTCCAACGTGCCGAGTTCTCATCTTTATCTTCCCCGGCGCGCCACTCTCGAACAAAAGAGAGAACCGCAGGCGCAGGAGGAATTTCGTCGGCCGACGCGCACCGGGCAAGAACGGTTTTCGAGCCGCTGATACGGATTTCTTCGTCGCTCAGGTTTAACGCTTCCGAATGTTGTCATCTGGCGTCGCCCTGCGGCGGATTTTCGCGTCTACCCGGGAAGACGATTGATCCCGTAGGACCAAAGTGGAGCACGGCGACTTCAAGAACGACAGGTCAGGACAGACGGTCTTCAGTACTTGCAGTACTCGTGACCATTATTTCTATTGCAAACGATTGATATTACAGTATAGTTATTAATAGGCTCTAACAATACGGATGTTAATTATGGAGGATGGATTTAATCCCCTGTTCATGAAAACCTTGATGCTCATAGCCAAGCTAGAAGACGAGTTCCTCGAACTGGCATCTCTGCTGCGTCAGGTGAAGCAGGAAAACCCCAAAGCCTACAAGAAGCTGTACTCCATACCCCAGCTTGGCCGGCGCAAGGCTTACTACCTCGTCTCGATCGACAAGGCGTTTGGCGACAAGGACGTCCCCGTCGAGCGCCTGAAGAAGATCGGCTGGACGAAGCTCGCCGCGCTTGCCCCGCATATCACGGAAGAGAATTTGGAGGACGCGCTGCTGTTTGCTGAGTCGAATACCGTGCGCAACATCGAAGCCGTCGTGCACGGCCTGGAGCCGATCATTGGCGGGCGGAGCGTCCTCTTGAACTTCACGGCAGAGCAGTTCGCGGCCTTCTCAGCCGCAATCCTCGCGCACGGCGCGATCAAGAATGGCGAGGGCTTCATCGGCAAGGAGGTGGCGTTGGTTGCGGCGCTTGAGAAGAACAAAGAGTGATCATGGCCTCATGCAAGCCTGTCCGCCCGATTGGTGAAACAGAAATGCTGGCTCGCGATGGGGAATTAGCACAAAGCTCAACCAACAGGGATTTGACCTGATGCAATCCGCAAAGATGATCTACCCAGACAAGAAGCTCGCCGGGGCGATCTTGAGCAAGATGAAGAAGCGGTATTCCGATGATGAGTGGAGCCGTCGTACCGACCGGCTTTCAAGTGATGCGGACGCCGAAGCCATTGTTTGTTGGCTACTCGGCGCCGTGCAAGCCCCTCGGGGGCCCGGCTAAGCCGCCTGTGTCAGTCGGGTCGGTCGCTGCCGTCACGCTGCCCTACAGAAATCAGTCGCCGCATTTCATCGAGTGTTTCCATGGCGGCAAGAAGATTTGGGTAGGCAAGACGATCCTAGCCGGCTTTGACGTCGACAACGCGTCAAACACCATCGTGATGAAGATGCCCTTCAAATACGCCAAGAAGCGGGGGTTCATCTGACCATGTGTCTGCGAGACGGGCTTAAGGAGCATCGCGTAGCCCGCCGAGCGACTGTTCTGCTTCATTTAACCGCAGAACAGTTTTCAGCTTTCGCCAAGACGATCCTAGAGCACGGCGCGACCAAGAGTGAGGGCGTCCGGCACGGCCCGTCAGATGCAATTGATTGCATCGAGGAAACGGTATATAAGGAGGGTCGAAGATTCCTATGACCTGTCCCGCGATGTGCGCAAGGAGGCGCTTGGGATGATGGCGTTGAAAACCGAAGACTTGTTCGACAAGGCGATGACCCTGTCGAAGAACGTAGACGACACGTTCCTCGAACTGGGGCGTACGCTCCGCCAGTTGCTGGGCCGCGATCCCCAACTGTTCCAGGAGATCGTGGCGAAGTCCGACATTGGGCGACGAAAGGCGTATTACCTGGTCGACGTCTCCCGCGTCTTGCAAGTGAGCCGCACGAGGCTGAAGAAGGTCGGCTGGACAAAGCTGATGATGATCGCCAAGCAAGTGACACAGGACAACGTCGACGAGCTCCTCGACCTGGCAGAGCAGAACAACGTCAAGGAACTGGAACGGATGATGCGGGGCGAAAAGCCGCTCGGCGACTCCCACTGCGTCCTGATGTACTTCTCGCCCGAGCAGTACGAGGAACTCGAAGAGGCCCTCTTGCATTACGGCGCCCGCAAAGCCGGGCACGGTCGCGGACTGGTCGAGAAGGAGAAGGCTCTCCTCAACGTGATCCGCAAAGCAATGGGCAGGGGCGAGGGCGACCAGGCGGGCTGACAAGGCGCAGGCCTTAGGCTCTGCGGAAGAATGCGGCCGCGAGAACCATTTGTGACCGCATCTCTCGACCCCTGTCGTGCAATTAATATCAACAAATGACTTGACGGCGGCTCCGATCGTGCTATTAATTGCACGGACTGGCGAACTGATCGTATCGGTCGTGTAGGCAGGCGGACTGGCGTTGAGAGCGCGCAAACGCGCGCGATGCCGCTAGGGAAGCCATTTTGGATCAGGCCAACCGCCTGGCCGGGCGAGAGATCGGGTTTTCGGCGCATGCAGAGGAGCAGTCAAATGTCTCAGGTCAAAGATCGTAGCACGCGGTCGCACATGAGTTCCATTCGCGAGGCCGCCGACTTCTTCGGCGTCAGCGAGGAGACCGTGCGTCGCTGGATCGACTCGGGCCAGCTCGACGCGCACCAGCTCGGCCGTCAGTGGCGCATCGCGCCCGAAGACATCGAACGCTTCCTCGCGACCCGCAGGAAAACAAATAGGCTCAAGTAATCGAGCCAAGCGACTCTCGTGAATACCTCAAGTAATTATAAGCAAGGAATAATGTATAGGGGTCGTTACAAAAGTAGCCTGATGACGGGTGGTGACTAACAATGACCAATTCTGACCATAACAAGCTTGGCAATGGGGCGTCGAGGCCCATCTCGACGCTAGCCGATTTGCGGGATTATATCGCCACCTGCGATCTTCCTGCCGACACAAGAAGCCAGCTCCGATCGGCGATCAAGCGAGCGGACGAATTGGTTGGGCATGGGGCACTCGATCTTCCGGCCAATCTGCGCCTGATCCTGGAACGCCTGGAAGGCTGGTCCCCGGCTATGTCAGGCATGAGTCCGGGCGCGCTTGCCAATCTCAAATCGCGCATTCGCTTCGTCATGCGGCTCGCCGAACCTCGGCTCGCCAATGGCACTCGCCGTCACAAGCTCGACGGAGCATGGCGCGCACTTTACGAGGGCCTCGACATGGGAGCGCAACGCTACCTGTCTCGCCTGTTTCGTCTCGCCGATCAGCAGGACTGGAAGCCCGAAGAGTTGTCGGATGCCCATGTCGAGCGCTTCGCCAGCCACCTGCGGGAGACTGAGCTCGTCAGCGGTTGGGAGGCTGTTGTTCGTAACAGCATCCGCGAATGGAACAAGCTGGTTGAGAACGGTAAGCACGGCGCGCTCAAGCCGTTGACGGCCCCGCCCGCGAAACGCACGCTCTATTGGATCGACGTGTCCGCCTGGCCGGAAGGTCTGCGCGGTGACCTACACACTTTTCTCGCTGATCTTGCCAAGCCGTCCTGCTTTACCGGAAAGCCTGTGCGCGATCTCGAGACGACCACCATCGAGCAGTACCGCTATGTCGTCATCACGCTGGTGTCGGCGGCGGTCGGCAATGGGGCTGAGCTTGCTGGAATGAAGCGGCTTGGCGACGCGGTCAAGCCGGAGAATCTGAATCGTGCCCTCATGTTCCTGCACGAGCGTGCCGGCGGAGTCGTCACCACCCGGATGGTTCAGCTAGCGATGCGGGCACGGGTGATCGGGGCGTGGTGCAAGCTGCCAAACGCGGAGCTTGATCGCCTCGCCGAGATGTTCACTAACGTCAAGGAACAGTCGTCCGTTCGCCGGGGCATGACGCGGAAGAACCGCGCTCTGCTCGACAGGCTGGACGACCTGCGGTTTAACGACCTCGTGCACCTGCTGCCGCAACTGCTGTTCAGTCGAGCCAACGCCTGCCCCAAGGCGAAGTGGGCGGCGGCCATGGTCCGCACGGCGCTCGCCATCGAATTGCTGCTCACCTGTAGTATGCGGCGGGAAAATCTTGTGACGCTCGAACTCGATCGCTCGATCCGCAGGATCGGCAAGCCGCCAGAGGACTTCTGGGTGGTCGAGATCGAGGCCGAGCATGTGAAGAATGACGAGCCTCTGCGGTTCACTTTGCCGGAGCCGACCGTCAAACTGCTTGAAGCCTATCTCGATCACTGGCGACTGAAGCTCTGCACGAAATCCAGCCCTTGGCTCTTCCCGGCGGCGGACGGAGGCTGCATCGATCCCAGGGCGATGGCGCATGCAATTCAGACCGAGTCGCGCCGGGTACTGGGAGTCGCGGTGAGCCCGCACCAGTTCCGTCATCTTTCCGCTGAGTGCTATCTCTTGGAGAACCCGGACGCGCTCTATACGATCAGTCAGCATCTCGGGCACCGCGATCCGAATACGACGAGGACCTACTACGCCAGGCCCAAGCAGCGCCAGGCGAGCCGCCGCTATCAAGAGCATGTCCTGCAGAAGCGCGCGCAGGCCGAAATCCGGGTCAGACGCGGCAGGCGCAGGACCAATCCGCTGTCTGACGTGCCAGAGGACGTGCTGTGAGCTACCCCCTTTGTCTCAAGCCTGCCGACTGGCCTGTCATCGACCAGCAACGCTGGCGCGATGCGCGGTTAATGACGAACTTTCTATCGGGACCACGCCCGGCACGAAAGTGGAGCCCCAAGCGCTGTCGTATTGTCGAACAAGGGTATGGCCAATGGCTCTCCTTCCAGGCGCGTAACGGGCAGCTTGACCCGGCGCAATCGCCGGAGGCCCGTGCCACTCCCGAGCGCATTGAAGCGTTCGTGACCCAGCTCCGGCAGCGCGTCGCCTCTGAGAGCGCGGCAATGATGCTTCAGGGCGTTCAGCGGATGTTGGCCGTCATCGCTCCGGCCCATGATTTGAGTTGGCTTTCGGTTGCGGTGTCCAATCTGAAACGGCTCGCGAAGCCTAGCCGCGACCGGCTCGCCCACATGGTCGATCCCCGGCAACTCTACCATCTCGGCCTCGATCTCATGAAAGAGGCAACTCGGAACCCTGACCAGGGCGGTTATCATGCCTCGACGATGGGACGGGACGGGCTGATGATCGCGTCGCTTGTCTGCTGTCCCGTTCGTATCGGCAATTTCACTCAGGAGCCTTATCCCTCAGGCTCCGGGCCTACCATGGGTGGTGACAAAGGCGGGTGTTTAGGGTAAGAACGGAAGGTGAACATCCGGTTCGCTTGAAGGCCCCGCCATGCCCGACTTTCCAGCCTCGCTGGTCGAGTTCCAGCGCCAATTTCCCAACGACGACGCCTGCGC
>Ga0074044_10002128_pt1 | contig 17435 bp, 15 predicted proteins | sample BogForMeECP23OM1_FD_94443 | JGI IMG/M metagenome (GOLD analysis project Ga0074044, IMG submission 94443) | Bog forest soil microbial communities from Calvert Island, British Columbia, Canada - Bog Forest MetaG ECP23OM1 | ecosystem: Environmental > Terrestrial > Soil > Wetlands ...
AGAACTTCAGGGTCAACCCCGTCAGCGCCAGGCACATGAAGCTCACGATCATGCAGATGTGCAGGATGCGCTGCAACCGGCTGAAGCGGACGAACTGGCGTCGCGGGTTAGGCATCGGGGCCCTCCTTATCCTTATCCTTGTCCTTATCCTTGCTCGCGGGCGCGTCCAGGGTTGCGGCGAATCTCTCTTCCGCGGCACGCAACTCCTGCCGCATCTGAAAGGCGCGGGGCAGCCAAAGCAGCGTATGCGCGCCACCGACCACGAATGTCACCAGAAGCAGCGCGGTCATGCCCCAGAAGGTATAGAACAGGAACGGATACTTTCGCGGATCGTGGTGGGTGGCGTGCGTCAGGTATCCGGCGAAGCGGCGGGTTGCGCCCGCGTGGCACTTCCCGCAGGTGGCTGCGACATTGGCCCGGCTAAGATGCGAGCGTGGATCGGTCACCGCGAGCACGTCGTGCGCTCCGTGGCAGTCATAGCACTTGGCCGCTTTCGTGTAGCCCAGCTTCGAGACCTTCCCGTGATAAGTGTCAAAGTAGGTCTCGGCAATCTTCTCGTGGCAGCGTCCGCATGTAGTCATCACGCTCAGCCGGAAGCTGTTCTCATCGGTGCGGTGAATGGCATGAGCGGTATGGCAATCGTTGCAAACCGGAAGTGGCTTGCTGTACCCGCTCACTCGCTTGGCATGGATGCTGCTCTCGAACTGCTCCTCGATGCCGTGGTGGCACCGGCCGCAGGTGGTCGGCACGTTGTTGGCGTTGACACTCGACGCCGGATCGGTCCGCGCAAGTATCTGGTGAGCGGTGTGACAACTGGTGCAGGTCGCCGTCACCGTCAGCCCATTCTTTAGTAATGCCCCGTGAATGCTCTCCGTGTAGTTCGAGATGATTTCGTGCTGAAATCCGGTATAGCGCACCGCTGCCTTCTGGCCTTCGCGGTGACAGCGCGCGCAAAGCACGGGAACATTCATGGGAAAAGTCGACGACTGCGGATCCTGTTTGCCGAGGATTCCATGGGTGCCATGGCATTCCTTGCAGGTCGGGGCATTCGGATCGTTCTTGCCGTTCAGTTGTCCGTGGATGCTGACCGCGTACATTTTGCCAATTTCATCGTGGCAAGCGGTGCAGTCCACTGCGTGGGTGATGGTCTCGCATGGTCGCACCCGGGAGGCGTTGACCTCCGAGTGGCATTGGCTGCAGGCGACGTTCCGCAGCCTGCCAGGTTCTTCGCTGTGACGCGAATGGTTCACCTCGCTTAGGTTGACATACATGGAATGCCCGTCTTTCGCGCGACGCAGTTTCTCGTCGGCGTGGCAACGCATGCAATCCGCATCGGCCATGCCCTGCGCGTAGAAAACGTTCCTGATCTTATGCGGTTGATGACAGTCCGGGCAGGCCGGCAGCACGTTCGCCTGTTTTTCCCACAACTCTCCACGAATGGTCTTCCGGTGGACCGTTTCGATTTGCGTGTGGCATTTCGTGCAGGTGGCGGCAATATTCTTGCGATTGATGGAAGAAGCGGGATCGGTATGCGGCAAGATCAAGTGCGCGGTGTGGCAGGTGGCGCAGTTCGGGGCCACCGACAGTCCCTTCTTCAGCAGGGCCTCCCCGTGGATGCTCTCGGAGTAGTTCTCCAGAATATTGTCCTGGGGGATGGGACGATTGCGCGAAACCGCGGTTCCTTCGCGATGGCACTGGCCGCAGACGAAGGGCACTTTCAGCGGCGCTACCGCCGACCGCGGGTCCTTCACGGGAACGATGTCGTGATTCCCGTGACAATTCACGCAGTGGGGCGCGAGCGAGTCGCCGCGCGCAATTGCCTTCCCGTGGAGGGACCGGGCATGTTGCTCCTGCTCGGTCGTGTGGCACGTGCCACACTTTACCGGCTGCGGCGTCTCGTGCGGAAAGTCCTTTCCTTCCAGGTCGGCGTGGCAGCCCGTGCACCCGAAGCTGGCATGTACGGAAGTGGCAAATTTCTTGCCGTCCACGTACAGCGAAACCGTTTTGCCGGCTCGCGTCGTGGTCATGGTCTTATCGCCGTGGCAGGCGAGACATTCCGCCCCAGGCGGGTCGGCGGCGCGTGCGGGGCGTTGCAACAACGGAAGCAGGAAAACCGTGCCGACGAGCGTCGCGACGATCATCGCAACGATCGTTAGACCAGCACACCAATTCCTTCGCACCACTCCTGTTTCAGCCATGTCAAACTCTCGCGCTGGTTTCATGAATGCTTTGCAGCTCAGAAGGCACGTCCCTCAGGGGCTAAAGCCCGCATTCTTCTCGGCCCTAGGCGGCACGGCTGAAGCCGTGCCCTACCCAAAACCCGATTCATGAAACCAGCTCTCGCCAGCGCTTACTTCATGCCAACGTCCGCAAGCACTTTCGGATTCGTCTCCCCAACCGCCAGCAGATTGTGGCACGCACTGCAATCATTGGTGATGGTCTGGCCATCGGCGCTGGTATGACTGCCGTCATGGCAGCGGAAGCAGCCCGGCGAATCATTGTGCCCAAGATTATTCGGGTGTGTTCCCCAGGTGATGCGCATGTCCGGGAAGATGTTGCGGAGATAGATCCTCGCCACCTCATCGCCCGCCTGTTCCACCACCGTGCGCCGCGTTGCGTAAATCTGCGGGTAATTGGTCCGATAGAAATTGTTGAGTTCTTCTTTAATGCGATGCTCCGCCACATCGCGGGCGGGATAATCCACCTTGAGAACCTCGACTGCCTTTTTCCTGATGTAGGGAAGCTCCGGGCTGATATGGCCGTTCGCCATCTGCTTATCCACCGCGTTTTCGGGCAAATCGAAGGCGTGCGTGGGCCGGTTGTGGCAATCCACGCAATCCATCACCCGGTGCTCTCCCTTGTCCAATTGCTCTTTGGTGGGCTTGGCATCGCTGGAAATGAATTCGGTGGTCTTCCCCTTATCGTCGGTGTAATACACGGCGGGGATCGTCTGCCGCTCGGGGTCGGTCGAGATGTAGCGGATGCGCGCCATGTCGGCGAGGTGGCGCCCGTGGATGCCGACCGCACCCTGCCAGGTGCGTCCGCCTACTTTCAGCAGCAACACATCCGTCTGGGGTGTGTTAGTTTCGTCGTCCTTATAGCTGGTATTGACCAGGAACTTGTCGCCGGTGAAGCGTTGCGGCCAATGACATTGCTCACAGGTCTCGCGCGCCGGGCGCAGGAACTTTACCGGCGAAGGAATCGGCCGTGAATAAGTGTGGAAGGTTACCGCGAAGACCTGCCGCAGACCGGAAAGCTTCGAGCGCACAAACCACGACGCACCCGGTCCGATGTGGCACGCCACGCAATCCACCCGCGAGTGCGGAGAATTCTGATAGGCGGTGTACTCCGGATCCATCACCCGGTGGCAAGTCTCTCCGCAGAACTCCGTCGAATCCATGTACTGCACGCCGCGGTAGGATGCTGTCCCCACAATGAGCAGATTGAGCATGGTCGCGACGGCCACGTACTCCAAGGTGCGCCGCACCACAGGCAACCCCAGGTCGATGGCGGGGAAAACGCCAGGCAGTTCCCCGCTCTCCAACAGACTTCGTCGCCGGAGCCAGATGCCAAGCGGAATCAGCAACAGGCCAAGTACAAAAATGCCCGGCAGGATCAAGAAAACCAGAAGGCCAATGTAAGGGTGCGGCGGTCCCGGCAAGAAGACGTCATAGAACCAGAAGGCGATGGTGGTAAGCGCCGTGCTGGTCGTCACCACGGCGCCGGTGAGTGTAATGGGATTCTGGCCCAGAAAATAGATGGGCTGAGCCCAGTCTCGGATGCGTTCTTGCAGAGTCATGTGAAACCGCTATTCCACTCGTTTTCTAGTGCAATGTTGCTGAGACACACTCCAACTTTTGCCGCGGATCACCCGCGGCGTTTGGCAGATCAACCTGACCTTAATGCAGGGTCTGGCCTGGGTTATTTCTTCAACGTACGAATGTAAGCCACCAGCCCAGTAACCTCTTCCGGCTTCAGAGACTTGTACGCGGGCATCTTGGGGGGCTTACCGTTCGTGATGACTCCTGCGAGGTCCGCGTCCGATCCTTTTTGCACGTCGGCACTTGAGAGATCGTGGCCGGCCGCTTTCTTTCCGTCGGGACCATGACACATGGCACATTTTGATTTGTAGAGCGTCTCGCCTGCGCTTTGCGCATTCGCCGGCAGGGAGAGGGTCAGAACAACCGCCATTGCGATTGCAACGGTCAACACTGCGACGCTAACTTTCTTCATCTTCAAGCTCCATTCGAGTTTTTTTGGGCCCAAAACTGTTGCAATTTTGAACTATATGTTGGCGGAGGTCCGTGACCCAGATCACACCTGCATGTAATGGCATCTTCCCGTAAGATTAGAGCAGAATCGTTAGGCCCGTGCCCACTTTGCCGCCCGAACCCAGGACAATATCGGCAAGCTCCAATTTTTGGGCCTGTTTCCTGCTCCCGTGATGCTAAAATCAAGCAAATTCTTCATAACAGCCCGCTTTTGTCTGCCCGGCTTGCTCCGAGATCCGGGCTGTAGCGGCGTCTGTGTGCGGGTGCGGCGCGCTGTAGCACCGAGCTTGTGGCGGCAAAGGAGTAAAGATGTCATTGGGACCCCTGGTTCCACGAGGTAACGATCCACGAAACGGCGACGGATTGCGCGAACTCCAACCCGGAGAACCGGCTGAATTTCTCAGGCCGGTCGGCTCCGCACTGTATAACGTGTTGCCGGCGCAGGAATCCACGCTGCGCGAATACCTGCGCGTTCTCATTAAGCGCAAGTGGATGGTAACCGCGGTGGTGGTGGGCATTTTCATGGCTGTCGCCATTGCCAGTCTGCGCCAGACTCCCGTCTACGAGGCGGCAGGCCAAATCGTCGTCAACAAGGCTGATTCCAACGCCATCACCTTCAAAGACTCGATGCCCGTAGTCGACTACTACGACCAGAGCGATCTCGACACCGAGGTCCGCATCCTGCAGAGCGATCTGTTGGCGCTGCAAGTAATCCGGGCACTGAATCTGGATAAGCGCCCCGAGTTCGGCGGCCATGCCGATCAAAAGCCAGCCAACCTGGTCGCCGATCCGCTGCAGAACGATTCCGGCCGCATTTCGGCCCTGCTGGGCGCCTTTCGTGGAAACCTCCGCGTCGTCCTGATTCCTAACACCCGAATCATCGAGATTCGTTACAGCAGCACCGATCCGCAGCTTGCCGCCAGCGCCGTGAATACCCTCGCCACCACTTATGTCGAGCAGAACTTCAAGACCAAGTTCGACTCCACCATGCAGGCCTCCGAGTGGCTCCAGGGTCAGCTCGTGGACTTGCAGATGAAGGTGGAAACCTCGCAGGAGAAGCTCGTACGTTACCAGAAGGAGCACGAGATTCTGGGAACGGACGAAAAGACAAACATCATCACCGAAAAGCTCGACGAACTGAACAAGGAAATGACCGCGGCCGAATCGGACCGCATGCAGAAAGAAGCCGTCTATCGCCAGACGCAGACCAATGATCCGGACGAAATCGCCGCAGCGATCATCGCCGATACCACGGGAAGTGGAAGCACCGCGACCTCAGGTCTTCTGGACAAGTTGCGCGAAGAGCAGGCCAACCTCAGAATCCAGGTGGCCGAACTCAGCTCCCAGTTCGGTCCCTCATATCCGTAGGTCATTCAGATCAGCAACCAGATCAAAGAGATTGACCATCAGATGCAATCGGAAACCAACAAGGCCGTCGACCACCTCAAGGGGCAGTACCTGGCGGCTTTGCAGCGCGAAAATATGTTGCGCGCATCCTTTGAGAAGCAAAAGCAGGAAGCCAACAAGCTCAACGAAAGCGCCATCGAGTACAGCATCCTGAAACGCGACCTGGATACCAATCGGACACTCTACGAGGGACTGCTGGAAAAACTGAAAGAAGCGGGCGTCACCGCGGGACTGAAATCCAATAACTTTCGCATTATTAATGCGGCGCGCGTTCCCACTTCGCCCAGCGAACCCAACATTCCACGCAACCTGGCTTTCGCGTTGGTACTGGGCATCGTCTCCGGCGTTGGCTTGGCTTTCATGCTCGAGAACATGGACAATACCGTCCGCACCCCCGAGCAGGCAACCGCGCTGTCGCTTCTTCCCTCCCTCGGCATGATCCCGCTCGGCTCCAAGTCCGCCAGCTATGGCGGGACCGGCAAACGGCTGGCTTTGACTGCCTCCAAAGAAGTGGTGGAGACGGTGACCCAGGTTCGCCCCCAGTCGCAGATGGCCGAATCGTATCGCGCGCTGCGGACTTCGCTTCTGCTCTCCAATCTCGGAGCGCCGCCGAAGGTCATCATGATCACCAGCGCGCGTCCGCAGGAAGGCAAAACCACCACCAGCATCAACACTGCCATTGTGCTTGCGCAAAAGGGAGTCCGCGTTCTTCTGATTGATGCCGACTTGCGCCGCCCCAGTATTCACAAGACTCTGGGCATGGGCCCGCGCAGCGGTCTCAGCAACGTGCTCACCGGAAGCGCCACCGTGCAGCAGACGATTACGACCTCTCCGATCTTACCCAATCTTTTCATTATGCCCGCGGGTACGCCGCCCCCGAATCCGGCTGAATTGCTGGCGTCCTCCAACATGAGGGACCTGATCATGGAGTTGCGCGAACAGTACGACCACATCGTGATCGACACTCCGCCAACCCTCTCCGTCACCGACGCGGTGGTGCTTTCGCCCCGCGCCGATGCCACCATCCTGGTGATTCGTTCCGGCCATACCACGAAACAGGCGCTGCGCCGCTCCCGTGACATATTGATGCAAGTCAATGCTCACGTCGCCGGCGTGCTTCTCAACGCCGTCGACCTCACTTCCCCTGATTATTACTACTATTACGAGTATCAGGGGAAATATGGGGCCTACTATCAGGAAGAGGCTCCTGGCGATGGGAAAGAAGTGGAACCGAAAGCGGTTTGAAGCATAAGGATCGGGTGATCTGGCCATCGGGTCATCGCAGAATTGCTGAGCAGTTGGGTTTCGATGGCCGGATGGTAAGATCACCCGATCGCTTTAACAATGGCCATTCCACTTTCAAAGCGGCGGCGTTGGCAGTTGGCGGTGGGTCTGGTTGCTTTCGCCGGCATTTATCTTTTTCTTGCGGGCACGGAGTTTGCCGCCAGCGTTTTCGCCTCGCGTGCCCAGTTGCCATCGCTGGAACGCGCGGTGCGCCTCTCGCCGGGAAATGCCGACTATCGCCATCGGCTCGGACGCTACTTTGCGCTGGTTGCCGGCGATCCTCAATCCGCCATCGACAGCCTTCGGTCCGCCGTCGCCCTCAACCCGCACGATGCCCACTATTGGTTCGATCTGGCGGGCGCGGATCAGGTAACCGGCGATCTCGCTGGCCAGCGAGCGGCACTGGAACGCGCGTTGCAGGCCGAGCCTACCGCTCCCGATGTGGCGTGGGAAGCGGCGAACTTTTTTCTGATTGACGGCGATATCGACCGCGCCCTGCGCGAATTCCACGTCGTCATCGAGAACGATGATTCGCTGGCAGACGATGCCCTGCGTGCCTGCTGGCGCGTACGTCCCGACACCGACGCTCTGCTCCGCGACGTGGTGCCGGCCCGCCCCGATTCCCTGATTTCCTTTCTCGCCTTGCTGAAGAGCAAGCGGGAGACTGAGGCCGCCATCAAAACCTGGGACCATCTCGCCCAGTTGCACCAGAAATTCCAGAACCGCTATCTGTACGAGCAGGTGGGGTATCTCATCGAAGCGCATCGGCCCGACGCCGCCATGTCTGCCTGGGAGCAAACCGCTGACACGCTTGGCCTCTCTGCTTACCTGCCGACGGAGGACAACCTGGTGGTGAACGGTGATTTCAGCCTCGACGTCCTCAACGGTGGCTTCGACTGGACCTACTATAATCGAACCGGAGTCGAGCCCTTGCTGGATCCGAGCGACTTCTACCAGGGGCAGCGCTCTCTTTCCCTCACCTTCGAGGGCCCTGGGATCGCCGACGCCGGAATTCAACAACTGATTCCGGTGCATGGCGCAACCACTTACGATTTCTCTGCCTACTACAAGTCGAAGGATTTTGAGGGCGCGGGCGGGCCCGAGATCGTTCTGCGAGACGCCTACACGCATACGCCACTCTATGCCAGCGACCCGCTCAAGGATGCCGATTTCTGGAAGCCGGTTCACTCCAAAGTGACCACCCCGGATTCCACCAACCTGCTGGTGCTGGCCATCGAGCGCTTCCCGTCTGGTTCTCCCATCAAAGGCAAGCTTTGGCTCAACGGTTTCGAACTTTCTCCCGAGGATTCCACTGACAATTCCCCAAAACCATCCAAGGATAAACCGTGAGTTCAGCCCTGGCAGTGCAGCCTGAACCCGCGCCCGTCGCCAAGGCCTCGCAACCGAGGCTAACCAGCACCGCGTTGCTGACTGGCGCCTGCGTCGTGCTCCTGCTCGGGCCGCTGGCCTTTGGAGCCGTCGAGCCCTGGTCCATATTTGCTTTAGAAGCGTGCGCCATGTTGCTGTTGGCGGTTTGGGCCGCCCGCCAGTGGATCCATCGGGAACTCGATCTCTCCGGCAACGTACTCTACCTTCCCATGGCTGCCTTTTTTGCGCTTGTGCTGCTGCAATGGATGGTGGGGACAACCGCCTACCGTCACGTGACCTATTCTCACTTGCTGCTCTATGTTGCCTACGGCATGCTGGTGTTTGTCGTTACCCAGACTCTGCATCGCTCTTCTCAGTTTGAACTTATGGCAAAGATGTTCACGGGTTACGGGGCGGTTGTGGCGTTGTTTGCGGTGTTGCAGGGGATGGCGCCGAATGGAAAGGTTTACTGGATCCGGACCCTGGAGCAGGGCGGCCTCATTTATGGCCCTTACGTCAATCACAATCATTACGCCGGCCTGATGGAGATGCTCACCCCCTTCCCTCTGGTGCTGGCCGCCACTCACTTTACGGACGGCGGCCGAAAGATTGCGGTGGCGGGAATCGCCGCGCTGATGGCGGCAAGTATTTTTCTTTCGGGTTCGCGCGGAGGCATGGCGGCCTTCGTCGCACAGATGGTGGTGCTCAGCGTCCTTCTGACTCGCAAGCGCGAGGGAAATTGGAAACAACCCCTCATGCTGGGAGCGTTTCTGGTGATGGTGATTGTTTTTCTGCTCTGGATGGGTAATAACGAACTCACCCGCCGCCTGATCAGCATTCACTCCGAGGCTCGTCAAGAGATCAATGGCGGGGTTCGCCTCACCATTGATCGCGACTGCTTGCGCATGTTGATGCGGCGACCCTTTCTCGGTTGGGGACTAGGCACCTTTCCCATCGTCTACCCGGAATTTCGCAGTTTCTACACCAACATGTTCGTGAACCAGGCCCACAATGATTATCTCCAGTTGCTGGTCGAGACCGGCCTGGCCGGATTCTCCATTGCGGTCTGGTTCCTGGTGCTGGTTTTCCGCCAGGCCGCGGGCAAGCTTAAGAATTGGACCGAGAACGCCAGCGGCGCGTTGACCGTGGCCGCAATGCTCGGCTGCGTAGGAATCCTGGTGCACAGCTTTCTCGATTTCAATCTGCAGATCCCGGCAAACGCCGCGTTGTTTTACGTGCTCTGCGCGATTGCCGCCTCTAAACCACTGCAGGAATCACAGCGCCGCCGCGTGCTTCGCCGGCACAGTTTGATCGCGGAGTCTCACCCGGAAACCGCGGCATCCTGAGCGTTGCCGAAATCGGCGCAACTCAGGCGTGGTAGAGCTGCTCGTCCTGCCGCGCTTCGTACCACAGCGCCAGCTCGACCCGGTTCCACAGCCCCAGTCTGTCATAGATCAATCGCAGATAATTCTTCACCACGTGCTCGGTGGTCCCCAGAGAATCGGCGATCTCCCGGTTCTTGCAACCCTCGGCTACGCGTTGAATGATGAACTGTTCGCGTTCGCTGGGCCCGCGGCGGCCTGCTGTCTCTCTTTCCATAATTGCCTCCTATAAAGTAAAGTCGCGAGCTTAACCCGCTTGATGCCCCCCTTGATTCCAAAACGCAGAAACAGGCGGTTGAAATGCGCCTTGACCGTTCTCTCGGCAATGTTCAGATCTTTAGCGATTTCCGAGTTGTCACATCCCTGGAGAAGCAGATCAATCACCTGCCGTTCCCGGGGCCCCATATGGTTGAACTTCTCTTCCATAAAACACCGCACCTCGCTGATGCGACCCGGCCGCTACAAGTGGCTCCGCAACCAGGTCCCTCGGCGCATCTGGATTCGGGTCTTTGCGTCTCATTTTGCATTCCTGCGGCCAAATCGGGCTGCGACTGTTAACTAAGTGTGAAAACCTTTGCGGAGCGCTTTTTTCTTGGGAAACGACGATTACTACAGTCATTGCAGGCACATACGCGCAGCAGTTTTACTCAGCGTCTAAGGTGAATCACTTAGTACAAACTTCCGGGGTACCTGCCCACGAAAGTGCATGATTTACACAGAAGTGCATCCGCAGCCAGCTCTCACCCGTCCCCCTATAATGAGCTGTGGACTTCAAGCTGATAAGCAACTACAAGCCCCAAGGCGACCAGGCGCAAGCCATCGACGCCCTCACCCGTGGTGTCTTCGATCGGGAGCAGCATCAGGTCCTGCTCGGCGTCACCGGATCGGGCAAGACCTTCACCGCCGCCAAAGTGATCGAGGCCGCCAACCGCCCGACCCTCGTTATGGCCCACAACAAAACCCTGGCCGCCCAGCTCTACCACGAGTTCAAGAGTTTCTTCCCCAATAACGCTGTGGAGTACTTCGTCTCCTACTACGACTATTACCAGCCGGAGGCTTACGTTCCGGCGGCGGACCTTTATATCGAGAAGGAATCCACGATCAACGACGAACTTGACAAGCTGCGGCTTTCGGCTACGCGGTCGCTATTTGAGCGGCGCGATTGTCTGATTGTGGCTTCGGTCAGTTGCATCTACGGATTGGGCTCGCCGGAGGCTTATTACGGCATGATGCTGTTCCTGGAAAAGGGACAGAAGATCAAGCGGCAGGACATCACCCGCAAGCTGGTCGATATTCTTTACGAGCGCACGGAAGGCGATTTCCGTCGCGGGACTTTTCGGGTGCGCGGCGACGTCATCGAGATTTACCCCACCTACGACGACAACGCGTATCGCGTCGAGATGTTTGGCGACGAGGTCGAAGCGCTGGCGCAGATCGATCCTTTGTTTGGGACGGTCAAGCAGCGCTACATGCGGCTGCCGATTTATCCAAAGACGCATTATGTGATGAAGGAGGAAACGCGCGCTTCAGCAGTCGCTTCCATAAAAACCGAACTAGCCTGGTGGGAAGCGGAACTGGAAAAGCAAGGGCGCCTGGTGGAATCGCAGCGCATCCATCAGCGCGTGATGTACGACCTCGAAATGATCAAGGCCATGGGCTACTGCCACGGCATTGAAAACTATTCGCGCCATTTTACCGGACGGCTTCCGGGCGAGCCTCCGCCCACGCTGCTCGACTATTTTCCGCGTGACTTTCTCATGTTCATCGACGAGTCGCACCAGACCGTGCCGCAACTCCACGGCATGTATCACGGCGACCGCTCGCGCAAGCAGACACTCGTCGAATACGGATTCCGCATGCCCTCAGCCCTCGACAACCGTCCTCTTACCTTCGAAGAGTTCGAGCATCGCACCAACCAGCTCGTCTATATCTCCGCTACGCCCGGTCCTTACGAACTTACGAAGTCGGCGGGTGTGGTGGTTGAGCAAATTATCCGCCCCACCGGTTTGATCGACCCGCCGGTTGAGATTCGTCCGGTCAAAGGACAGATCGACGACCTGCTGCACATGATCCGTGACCGCGTCGCCCGCAACGAGCGTGTGCTGGTGACCACGCTGACCAAGCGCATGTCCGAAGACCTCGCGGAGTATTACAGCGAGGTCGGCGTGAAGTGCCGCTACATGCATTCCGAAATCGAAACTCTAGAGCGGGTAAAGATTTTGCGCGACCTGCGCAAGGGCGAGTTTGATGTATTGATCGGCATCAATCTTCTGCGCGAAGGCCTCGACCTGCCGGAAGTATCGCTGGTGGCGATTCTCGACGCCGACAAAGAAGGTTTCCTGCGCTCCGCCGGTTCGCTGATCCAGACCATTGGACGTTGCGCCCGCAACCTGAACGGGCGCGCGATTCTTTATGCTGATCGAATGACCGACTCCATGAAAAAGGCGCTCGACGAAACCAACCGGCGGCGCGCCATCCAGCAAGCCTATAACGACGAAAACGGAATTACTCCGGAATCCATCATTCGCCCGCTCGACATGACACTGGTCGCAATCGTAGCCGCCGACTACACCGATCTGACCGGCCCCGAAGCCGAGGGCATTCCGGAATTCAAGTCGCAGGAAGAGTTGGATGCCTACATCGCGAAGTTAGAGAGCGACATGCGAGAAGCTGCCAAGCGGTTTGAATTCGAGAAGGCGGCCAAGCTGCGGGACACGATCAAGGAGCTGCGAACGAAGGAGTTTCTATTCGCGTGAGCTTGCGGGTTGGACAGACCAAATTCAAAGTCCCCCCTCGAACCTAGAAGAGCACGACGTCAGGATGGCGCACCCATCACTGCGTTTGAACCCGAACCGCACAAACATGTGGGCAATCCCGCTGCCCAACTTGCCCGCCTCCATCGCCCCCACAAGCTGAATTGCCATAGTTGCTACACAGAGTAAACTTCGGCCTCTGCCCACAATTTCCTTGAAAAACTGAGGAAGTACGACCTTTTAGCGGTGTTTTTTCTGGCGAGGAATCCGATGACATCCTGAGGGAGCGGAAAACAGCCGGCGGAAAGCGTTGTGCCAAGAACCCGATCGGCAGATCGTCACCGCAGACGGTCCGCGAAAGCCGACCCCGTTTGTTGTTGGCACGAAAGGGACAAGCATGCACTGCGATCGGTCGGCAGTCGTACTGTTACTCGTAGCAAGCCTGAGCCACGCACAGGACGCCGCTCCCTCTGAACAGGAGATGATTCTGCAGCTCGTTCAGCAGGTGGAAACACTTCAGAAGAAGGTTGAGGCTCTCGAGGCGCAACCGCGCACCATTAGCCCTTCCAATGCCGGAGCAACTTCACAGGTCCCAAGTTCGCCCACTCCGGAAGCTGTGGATAGCAGTCCGCGGCCTTCTTCCCTCATGGCGGAACTTCACGAACTCCGCGGCATTCAATGGCAAGGCTTCGGAGAAGTTAACTACAAGGCGCTGAATCAGAAAATCCCTGAATTGGGAACTTACGGCTTTGTGCCCGGCTCAGCCGGAAATTTCTACACCGGCGACTTCGATCTGCTGCTAACGGCGCGAATTAACGACAAGGCCAGTGTGCTGTCGGAAATTGCGATTGGAGAAGGGGACGCCCAGACCTATAGCATCGAACTGGAACGCATGCTATTCAAATACGATTACAACGATCACCTGAGAATGTCGTTTGGGCGTTATCAAACCGGGATTGGCTACTACAACACCGCCTACCACGGCGGCACCTGGTTCCAAACCACGGCGGATCGCCCGCTGGTGATGGAGTTTGCCCATGCTGGGGGCGTGTTGCCAACCCAAGCGGTGGGACTCTCCTTCACCGGGTCCATTCCGTCCGGAACATTGGGTCTGAACTACATCGCCGAATACGGATCCAGCGATACGATCCGTCCCGACCTCAACAGTACGACGACCACCGACGAGAACAACGGAAATCACATTAACATCGGCCTGTTTGCACACCCCGAAGCCATCCCGGGTTTGCAGATTGGCGGATCGATTTATCACGATCGGATTAGCGATTTCGCCAAGGGGCCAACCGTCAGGCTCGGCCAGACGATTGTCAACGGCCACATTATTTACATCCGGCATGGCATCGAAATACTGAACGAAGGCTTCCTCATCCGTCATGCCTACGAGCACACTGCGACGGCGTACAACACGCCCGCTTTCTACTCGCAGATCTCGAAGCGGTTTCACCGCACTCGGCCGTTCTTCCGCTATCAGTATATAAACGCGGATCCGGGCAGCTTGCTGGCCGATCTTGATCTTCGTTATGGTCCCTCGTTTGGCGTGCGCTACGACTTCAATGACTCTATCGCTTTCAAAACCCAGTTAGATCACACGGTGAGGAAAGGCGAGCCGGACCTGAACGGGCTGCACTTGCAGTTGACATTCAAGTTTTGAACGGATCTTATGCGAACGAAACTGATCGCCGTCTGGATCGCGCTCTCGCTCACCGGTCTGGCGGGCCTTTCCTCCGCCGTGGCGCAGAATAGCGTCGCGGCGCAGAATGGCGCCGTGGCGGTCGTGGTTAGCGAAAAAAATCCTGTATTTAACCTAAGTGTCGCGGAGCTTCGCAAACTCTTTACCGGAGAGAGACATGCCTGGCCGGGTGGCCTGCCCGTCAAGTTGATCGTACGTGCGCCGGGCGCATACGAGCGAATCGTCCTGCTGAGATTGCTGGCTATGTCAGAAAGTGAATATAAGCAGTATTGGACGGCTCAAGTGTTTCGCGGTGAGGCCCAGGCCCAGCCGATTGCACTGTTCTCAAACGGGATGCAAAAGGAGGCTGTGGCGCTCTATCCCGGCGCTTTGGCTTTAGTCAATCTCCAGGATGTCAAGCCGGGCATGAAGGTGGTAAAGGTGGGCGGACACTTACCCGGAGAACCGGGATACCCGCTCAACTGAAAGATCTCCAGTTTGGGGTGAACAGCGGGCCCTTCGCTTTGCTCAGGCTGACAATTCTTGAAGGGCTTCCGCCTTTAGCTCCGGCCGGCGGCGGCGTGGACGGCTTTCTTGCCCGACTCGAGAGCAGCGACACTGAGTTCTGTTTCGATCCTCAGTTCTTTTTCGATTGAGGAAAAACGCTGAAAGACTTCGTGCAGCCGCAGAGCCATGTTGCGGATGGTGTCGGCTTGCGCCAGAACGCTTGCCGGCAATCCGGGCTCAAGCATCATAAGTTCGGCGTTGCCAAGCACGCTGGTGAGAACGTTGTTGACGTTGGTGCGCATCTCGACCATGTAGCGTCCGAGAGCGGCCTCGGCTTGGGCGGCCGCGCAAACTGTTCCCGCGTCGCGGGCGCGAGATTCGGCCCGGATGCGGCGAAGGATTTCGCGCCCGACCAGCCCCGTGATCGCGGCCCACAAGCCGGGCTCGCGACGCAGTTCGAGAACGGACCCGTGGAGCTGGTAGAAATCGAGCGAACGATCCGAATGAATGATAATCGCGGGCTTGCGGGCGGCCGCGAGTGACTGCTGCAGGGCTTGGTGCCGCTCTTTGCGCAGGGCTTGGCTATCTTTCCCGTGGGCGTTCTTTGGATCGAAAGGGACGTTGGCAATCGCGAGGTCGTAGTGGCTGCCTTCGAGGCCGCGAGAGAAGCCTTGGTCGAGCACGATGAATTCCGGCCGATTGGAATGCGCGGCGGATCGCGGCGCGGGTTCCTGGGGCCAAGCCGCGGTAATGTCCCGCGCAAAGGCGGGGTCGCTGGCCAGGATGAGGACGGTCGGACGTTTTCTGCTCATGGTCGCCTTCTGGGCAAGCCGCGTCTCTGCCGGAAACTACTTTTTCGCGTCGGCGCCAGATTTTGCTGGAGCGGTGGCGGCGCGCGCGTTGAGCGGATTCTTGCGTGTCCCGTTCTGGAGCGCGTCGTCGACGGCGGCGCGGAGATCGACCAGCATGCGCAGCGGCTGTCCCGAGGAGTATTCCGCGTGGAACATGACTTTCCAGGACTGGCAGATCATGCGCAGGCGCCCGATCGGTTCTTCGGCGGAGAATTGGGCGCGGCGGCAATCGATGGTCGCGATGCCGCGGCGCTCCAGTTCGCGCAAGCCGTCCTGGATGGCGTTGAGATCGTCGTGCATGAGGCGGAAAAAGATCCGCCGCAGCATGAAGCTGAACCGCGCAAACGCCGCCATGGCCGCGGGATCGAAGTAGCGAGCCGCATTCTGCGTTTTGAGCTTGCGCCCTTGCTCGAGGGTCCCGCTATGCAGCAGTTCGCTGAGACGGCGGCTACGCGCCGCCGACTGCAGGATGGTCTCCAGAGAACTCAGCCATGCCGGAATCTTCGGCTGTTGCGGGCCCAGCACCGGCTCCAGCACCTGCGCGACGTAGTCGAGGTCAACGTCGGCGTCTTCCAGGCCCGAGGGCGCGCACAGAGAAAAATACTGGACCAGCAGGAAATCGGTCTTGTCGCGGTCACTGGCAGACTTCGAGGTCTTGTGCAGGTGATGCTCCAGAAGCTGGCGCAGCACCGCTTCGTTGGCCAGCGGCGTGGTCTGCAGAAACTGGCGCAACTGGTGCACCTGGATCTGTGCGTCCACCTGCTGGAACCAGGCTTCGGCCTGGGCGACGGACTCGGCCGATGGCGAGAACCCCTCGGCATTATCTTTGTCGATTGGACAGGCAGGAACCTCAATCACAAATTCGCGGACCAGCGCAGCGTAAATGGGCTGCAGGGCGGAGAGAGCGGCTCCTTGCTCTTCAAAGGAAGGTTGGGAGGATGCAGTCATGATTTCACAATCCAATTGGGAACAGGTTTGAGGAAGCGGGCAGCAATCACCGTCCGTTCGGGATGATACTGTACCGCGACCACCGACGCCTCGGCATGAAGCGAACCGTCGTTGCTTTCGACCAGGACATGATCGGCAAATTCCAGCGGGCGGCCGAGAGCGAACAAGACTTCACGGGGCGTGCCGTACTCGATGACAGTTTCCTGCAAAAAAGTGCAGTCGTTTTCGCGCACGGTCCTATCGCCGTTTCCGTTGCCAGGAATGCGGCTGAGCTTGATGGGAATCCGCACTGGCGTGGCCTCGGGAAAGAACTTGGCCAAGCGGCCTACAATGTCTGATTCGAGCGCACGAGCAGTTGCCTGACTGGGCACGAAAACCTCAATCCCGGGGGAAATGCAGCAGTCGAGTCTCCCCTCCTCCTGGTTGGGAAGAGGAGCGACTCGCTGGCTTTATCAGTATGCATGAGTGCACGAGTCCCACCAAATACTTGAAGGTCATGGACCTAAGAGCAAGTGGAAGGACGGCAGCCACTTAACGGAGTCACCCAGGCGCCCGAGCAGGTCAGTTCTTCAAGACTAAGGGAACAACGTCTCAGGGTGAGAAGACTGTCTCAGTTTGTAGGCTCGGCGGACCGGATGGTTCGAGGTGAAGCCGAGCCACGCTCGGCTTGGACGGGCTAGGCGCTCGTCGACACACGAATAAGTCTATTGCAGGGTTGTCGATTGAGGTGGCTCCTCGCGGGCGCCGATCTGGTAACGCTTCAGTTTGCGATAGAGGGTGGCGCGGCTGATGCCGAGCATCTTGCCGGCCAGGGCCTTGTCTCCGTTGACCTGGGAAAAGACGCGCTCGATGGTGGCGCGCTCGATATCTCCGAGGTCGGTGGCGCGGCCCGAGTCTTCGGGCGAATCCAGCGGTTCGGTCTGGATTTCCGCGTGCGTGATCGAGGGCGGCAGATCGTTGACTTCGAGGATGCGCTG
>Ga0074044_10002129_pt1 | contig 17433 bp, 14 predicted proteins | sample BogForMeECP23OM1_FD_94443 | JGI IMG/M metagenome (GOLD analysis project Ga0074044, IMG submission 94443) | Bog forest soil microbial communities from Calvert Island, British Columbia, Canada - Bog Forest MetaG ECP23OM1 | ecosystem: Environmental > Terrestrial > Soil > Wetlands ...
AGCACGAACTTGTGACGCCTGCTTCTCCGCAAGGTGAGGAGCGCGAACACGAACGCCGCCCGTCCCGGCGCATGTTTCAAGAACATCCCCAACCGTGCGGAGGCAAATCTTTCCACAACCGACGTTCCGTGCGACGTCGACAAGGCTTGCTCAAGCAGACGGCTGGCGTGCCGCCGATAGCACAGAAAGTACGTCGCAAGCGCAAGAAACAGCGCGCCAGCAATCCCCGTAACTGCCCTGCCACACAACCGCGCAAAGTAGCTTTCCCGTACTCCGAGCAAAGTCTCATACAGCCCCAGAAACCAAGCTGGAGGAAATAACGTCGCCCACCACGGGCGCGCCGCAATGAGCTCGTGCCAATCCGGAATATCGAGTACGTACGGCGCCGCTGCCACCAACGTGGTAGCAAGCAGAGCCTGGATCAGTACCGAAACGCGCTCAAACAAACGCGTCGGCAGAATATTCATAAGCAAGCCTTGCAAAGCGCAAATCGCGAAGAACGCGAACAACCCAGCGAAGAAAGTTGCACTCGCGTGCGCCAGAATATATCGAGCGCCAAACGGCGGGGATTGCCATCTGCCGGAAGTCAGAAAGGGAAAGAGAACGCTGGTCGCCAGATTTAAATCCAAAATCACCACGATCACGACGAGAAAACAAGACACGAATCGCGCGACAAAAACCTGATACAGACGGACCGGCAACGGTTTCAGCGCCAGGTAATCGAGCCGGCTGGGAAACAGACCGTGCCATTGCAGAACGGTCACCAGCCCAGCCACCAGCATCGAGAGCGAAATAAAGAAGAGCCGATCCGCGCGTACCGCCGCGAGATACAGGTCTCCTGTATCGAGACTTTGAAGATAGCCGTATTTCGGCATATAGAGCCGAACGATCAGGGGACCGATACACGCGATCACAGCGAGCACGGTAATGACCAGCCGCCGAACCTGATCCGACCCAATCAGATCGTTTGCCAGCAGCTCCGACAGAAAATGACGCACTAATTCGAACTGCGTCCCGTGAGTTTCCGCGAGCCACCGCTTGACGAATGACTTTCGCGACGCGCCGCGGCCCGTCATTTATGCAGCCTTCATCACGGCAATAATTCGTTCGGCAATCGCGGAAGTATCTTCAGGAATCGCCAGCTGCGCAAAAACCGACTCCAGCGAGGGACTCGCCTGCAGCTCGCGCAGCCGCTCCACCGTGTCATAAGCCACGACTTTTCCTTTATGCAAGATCACCACTTCGGAACAAACCTTCTCGACCACCTCCAACACATGCGAACTGTACAAAATCACTTTGCCTTCGCGCGCCAGCGCTCGAAGAAGGTTGCGCAGCACCAGCGCAGCGCCCACGTCCAAACCGGAAAACGGCTCATCCAGAATGAGCACTTCGGGGTTATGCAACAGCGCCGCCGACAACAAGATCTTCTGCCGCATTCCTTTCGAGTAATTCAAAAGCAACTCGTAGCGCGCGTCGCTCAAAGAGAACAAATCGATGAAGGCGTCGATCGTCGGTTCCAACCGCTGGCGCGGAACGGAATGGAGCCGTCCCACCAGCCGCAGATACTCCGGCCCAGTCAAATGGGAATACACCTGCGGCTCCTCTGGAACGTAACCGAGAATACGCGCAAAAAATGGATTGCCGCCGTGGACCTTCACGCCATCGAACAAAATCTTCCCGTCCGAGGGCTCGATCAGTCCGGTAAGCATCTTCACGGTCGTGCTTTTTCCAGAGCCATTCGGTCCGAGATAGCCGAGTATCTGGCCGCGGCGAATCTGGAAGCTGACGTCCTCAACGGCAGGGATGCCGCTGTAGCGCTTGGTCAGGCCTACCGCTTCCAGCATTGAATAGCTCCGCGTGGCTGAGGCTGTGAGATCAGCCTTGCCCGAAGATCGCCCAAAAAAAACTGCACATCAGCCCCAACGCGGCCAGGACCGACACAAAAGAAATCCCAACGATCTGGAGATGGCTGGTCAGTGCCGTGCGAAGGACTTCTCCGCCCACACAACCCCAAACTTCCATCCCCCCAACCCATCCGTCCCGTTCGCAGGCATCGCGCATTTGATCCGCGAACACCTCGATCATCTCCTCGCTAAACTGACGCCGAAGCGCAGAGGGATAAAGCATCAGAAGCGCGCCATATAAGCGGCAACTCCACCGGATAAATGATGCCGTCGCCGTTGCCCAGTGCGCCATACGATTCACCGTCCCTCATCCAGCAGCAATCTGTGCTCGAGTGCAAGCCTGACGACTGCATCCATCCTGCTCACCTCGGCTTTAAAAACCAGCCCTCCGGTTCGAGTCAGCCGGTAGCAGCGTCGCCGATTGCCTGAGTCGGCATCAATCTCTTCAATCAGCGAGAGCTCCAGCAAGCGCTGAATGGTGGTGTACAAAGTTCCAGGCCCCATCCGGAATTTGCCGTCAGAAAGCACAGACACCTGCTGCATGATCGCGTAGCCATGCTTCTCCCCCTGCGCCAGCGCAAACAGAATGAAGAACACTGCGGGCGTAAGCGGAAACAAATGCTGCAGATCATCAGGAACGCTAGGCTCTTTTGCCGGCATCGCAGGCCCCATCCACGGCTGTATCTTCGACTGATATATCATTAAGTGATATATGTGTAAAGGCGCAAAATGGTGGGGATTGCAAGCCTGCGTATTGAGATCGGAAACAGGGCGCCCCACTTCTCGTGTTTTTCGAGAAGCGGGCGCCCTGCAAAACCAAGCACGCGAATAGATTAACGTTCTAGGTGAATGCTAGCGGTAAAGGTGTTGCAGCGAAATCAAAACTCAGGCGTTATAGACCTGCTCATCCTGCCGCGCGACATACCAAAGCGCCAGTTCGACGCGGTTCCACATGCCCAGCTTGTCATAGATCAAGCGCAGGTAGTTCTTCACCACGTGCTCTGTGGTCCCGAGAGAATCGGCGATTTCCCGGTTCTTGCAGCCCTCGGCGACGAGTTGAATGATGAATTGCTCACGTTCGCTGGGACCACGGCGGCTTGCTGTTTCTCCAACCATAATTGCCTCCGATAAAGTAAAGTTGCGAGTTTGACCCGCTTGATCCCGCCCTTGATTCCAAAACGCAAAAACAGGCGGTTGAAATACGCCTTCACCGTGCGCTCGGCCATATTCAGATCGCGAGCAATTTCCGCGTTATCACATCCCTGGAGCAAAAGATCAATGATCTGTTTCTCCCGGGGACCGACTTGATCCAAATTGTCGTTCATCACGTAGTTCATAACTTCGTTCATAACTATGAGTGCACCTGACCGCGCCGCAAGTCGCCGAAAACATTGAAGCCAGGCTCCCTCGGCGCCTATGAAATTCTGGTCTTTGCGTCTCATTTTGCAACCATGCGGCCAAATCGCGCGCCCAGACGTTAACTAACGATGAAATCTTCCAAAATGCGGTTTTTCCTTGGAAATCCACCATTACCTCAGTAATTTCGGGTATTTACAATCACCCACCGCACCGCCTTTTTCGCAGGCTCTAGGGTGAATAACTTAGTACAAACTTCCGGGGTACCCGCCTGCCAAAGAGCATATTTACACACAAGTGCATCCCCGCCAGGCCGTCGCCTCTCCCCTATAATGAGCTGTGGACTTCAAGCTGGTAAGCAACTACAAGCCCCAGGGCGACCAGGCGCAAGCGATCGAGGCCCTTACCCGCGGCGTCTTCGATCGCGAGCAGCATCAGGTCCTGCTCGGCGTTACGGGATCGGGCAAAACCTTCACCGCCGCCAAAGTGATCGAGGCGGCCAACCGCCCCGCCCTGGTCATGGCCCACAACAAGACCCTCGCCGCCCAGCTCTACCACGAATTCAAGAGCTTCTTCCCGCACAACGCCGTCGAGTACTTCGTCTCCTATTACGACTACTACCAGCCCGAAGCGTATGTGCCGGCGGCCGACCTTTACATCGAAAAAGAATCGACCATCAACGACGAACTCGACAAGCTGCGGCTCTCGGCGACCCGGTCATTATTTGAGCGGCGCGACTGTCTGATCGTGGCCTCGGTCAGCTGCATTTATGGATTGGGATCGCCCGAGGCTTACTACGGCATGATGCTGTTCCTCGAAAAAGGACAGAAGATCAAGCGCTCGGACATCACCCACAAGCTCGTAGATATTCTTTACGAACGCACCGAAGGCGATTTCCGCCGCGGCACGTTTCGTGTGCGCGGCGACGTCATCGAAATCTATCCCACTTACGATGACAACGCCTATCGTGTAGAAATGTTCGGCGACGAGGTCGAATCGCTCTCCCAGATCGATCCTTTGTTCGGCACCGTCAAGCAGCGTTATATGCGGCTGCCGATTTACCCCAAGACGCACTACGTGATGAAAGAAGAAACTCGCGCCGCAGCCGTTACCTCCATAAAAGCAGAGCTGGCCTGGTGGGAAGCCGAACTGGAAAAGCAGGGACGCCTGGTCGAATCGCAGCGCATCCATCAGCGCGTGATGTACGACCTCGAAATGATCAAGGCCATGGGGTACTGCCACGGCATCGAAAATTACTCGCGCCATTTCACCGGACGCCTTCCCGGCGAGCCGCCGCCCACGCTGCTCGATTACTTTCCGCGCGATTTTCTGATGTTCATCGACGAGTCCCACCAGACCGTCCCGCAACTCCACGGCATGTATCACGGCGACCGCTCGCGCAAGCAGACCTTGGTCGAATACGGATTCCGCATGCCCTCGGCACTCGACAATCGGCCGCTAACTTTCGAGGAATTCGAGCATCGCACCAACCAGCTCATCTATGTTTCCGCGACGCCCGGTCCCTACGAACTTACGAAGTCCGCGGGAGTGGTAGTCGAGCAGATCATCCGTCCCACCGGACTCATCGATCCGCCGGTCGAGATTCGTCCGGTGAAGGGACAGATCGACGATCTGCTGCACATGATCCGCGACCGCGTAGCCCGCAACGAGAGAGTGCTGGTAACGACGCTGACCAAGCGCATGTCCGAAGACTTGGCCGAGTATTACAGCGAAGTGGGAGTGAAGTGCCGTTACATGCATTCCGAAATCGAAACCCTGGAGCGGGTCAAGATCCTGCGCGACCTGCGCAAAGGCGAGTTCGATGTATTGATCGGCATCAATCTTCTGCGGGAAGGCCTAGATCTGCCGGAAGTCTCGCTGGTGGCGATTCTAGACGCCGACAAAGAAGGCTTCCTGCGCTCTGCCGGTTCGCTGATCCAAACCATAGGTCGCTGCGCCCGCAACCTGAACGGCCAGGCGATTCTCTACGCCGATCGTATGACCGACTCGATGAAAAAGGCGCTGGACGAAACCAACCGCCGCCGCGCGATTCAGGAAGCGTATAACGCCGCCAACGGAATTACACCCGAATCCATCATTCGTCCGCTAGACATGACCCTGGTAGCCATCGTAGGCGCCGACTACACCGACCTGACCGGCCCCGAGGCCGAAGGCATTCCGGAGCTGAAATCGCAGGAAGAGTTGGATGCCTACATAGGTAAGCTGGAAAGCGATATGCGGGAAGCTGCCAAGCGGTTTGAATTCGAGAAGGCGGCCAAGTTGCGGGATACGATCAAAGAACTAAGAACGAAAGAATTCTTGTTTGCATAGGTCTGGACCAATCAACCCAGACAGCTGTGAGGGCGGAAACATCTTTTAGTCCTTCCTTTACCAGTCGAGTCTGTTCGTGTATAAAGATGGCCTTCCGCGGTATTTCCCACAACTTACGAGGTGCTGTGATGCCGGACGTTGTCCATACCCTAATTGATCACAAGGAAGTCATAGGCATTGTCACAGGCGTGGCGGGCGTCTGCAGGACGGCGTACGACGTGATTCAGAGTCGATCCCGTGCCGCAAAAAGAGACAAGCTGTTGTTGCGGATTCAAGGATTGAGCGCCGCTGAAAAGGCGTTAGCGTCGGCAGACCTCGGGGACCGCGCCAATGACTTCGGCCTCACGAAGGAATCAGTCGCCGCCGAAATGTTGGCAGCATTGGCCGAACTTGCCGCAGTATCGCGGCGTGTAGAGGAAAAGCAGGTTGCAGATGGAGAACTCGGACTTCTCCAGCGCGTCTTCCTTCTTTACAAACCCGTCGGTGTAAGGGCTTGGATCGCCCACATTCTCTGCTGGCTGTCATTGTTAGGGATGCCCTTTTACTTGATCGCGACGTGGTTCCCCTGGGAAGGCGAGGGTGAAGGGTCATTTACGACTTTTGTCTTGAACTGGAAGAACCCCGAGGTTTACTTCGGGGGTCTCTTCTATCTGGGTCTGTTTTTGTTTGCTCGATTGTGGGGTCTCTACGAACGAAAGCGGACCTTGCGCAAGCAACCCGGGCCCGCTCCAGCAACTGTGGCGGCTTGGCTTTACGGGGCTATGGGGGTTGGCTTAGTTGTCGGAGCCGTTGCAGCGAGAATGGAGGATGGAACCGGAGGCCTTAGGCTGGGCGTATTCGGTGTCATCGTAGGGTGCTGTGGGCTGACGCTAGGAGCTTGCGGGAGGCTTCGCGACCAGACGTTTTCCTTGACAACAACGAAAGCACTCATCCTGCTGCTACCACCTGTCGCGTTGGCGCTTACAATCGTATTCGACATCGGCGGAATAGTCCTCAAAGATTTCGGTCACGACCTTCTCGGCTATTGGCGTGCATGGGGGAGTGAACCGATATTGCCTTTGCTTTTCCTCCCTCTCGCGGTGATCCCCGTTTACGCGGGGGTCCGCTGCCTGCAACGAGCACGCAGGCCGACGGAGCCCAACCTGGCGCGGGCGGCGTAGATCTGCCTATTGGTCATCCTGCGGGGACCAAAGGTCGTTGCCTGCCTAGGATACTCGTCGATTCTGAAATCACCCTTATCCCGCCACCAATGCCCCGGGCATCCAGGTCAATCTACGGCGTAATCTCGAAAACTGTGCCGCAACCGTCAAAGTTGGGGTTTCCAGTGCAAATGTCCGCAGTCGAACCGCCGTCGTAAGTGGTCCCGTAGATATTTCCGTTGTTGAAGATCAGTGGAGCCTGCGGGTTGGCCCCGTCTTTCTCTCCACCTTTGAAAGCGTGCAGCACCGACAGTTTCCATGCCGGCTTTTTGCGTGGCTTTTCGCTCCGCACTACCTCTGGCACAAGAAAAATGGGGTATTGTTACGGTATCAACCCGTGATATCTTGGGCTTGCCGGATCGTCAGGGATGGGGACTTTGACGATCCGTCCTCCCCCGAAAACTGCCGTTGGCTTGCCATGCACGCGAGGCCCGATCGCGCCGTCGGCTACGAGATCGAGACCTTGGCCGAAGTGTCCTCGGCCAACGTTCGCCAGGCCCTGCAATGCGTCCTTGCCTCCCGCCCTTTTTTCCAGGCCCGTCGGCCCAGCCAGTTTCTGCGTTTCATCGTGGAAAGCACGCTGGCCGGGCGGGCCTACCAAATCAAGGAATATCTCATCGGCGTGGAAGTGTTTGAACGCCCGAGCGATTACGATCCCAAGGTTGATCCGATCGTGCGCATCGAGGCCGGACGGCTGCGGAAGAAACTGGCGGAGTACTATAGCGGGCCGGGCGGAAATGATGCGCTGATTATAGAGCTGCCCAAAGGCGGCTATGTGCCGGTTTTCCGGCCACGGGGGCGCCCGACCGAGCTCGGGATCGCCGAGACTGGAAGCGCCGAGAACGAGAAAACGATCGCCGAGAAAACGGCCGCCGAGCTGGCTCGGGCCAAGTGGCGCTCAGCCTTCTGGGTGGGCGCGGCGGCGCTGGTTTTAGCCGCAGCAGTCGCTGTGGCTTCCACCTATTATGTTCGCCTGCACCACCGGAGCGCATCCGTTTCCACGTCGATTGCCGTGTTGCCCTTCCTTGAACTTGATCTGGGTGGTGATCTCGGCGGGTCGGGCGCCGGTTCGGCGGGCGAATACCTGAGTGATGGAGTGACCGAGGAACTGACGACTGGCTTGGCGGAGTTGAAGGGGCTTCGAGTCGTGGCCGCAACCTCGGCATTCCAATTTCGAGGCAAATCCGAAGACGTGCGCAAGATCGGGCAGGCGTTGAACGCGGAGGCATTGCTCGAAGGCAGCATCAGCCACTCCGGCAGCGGCTTGCGGATCGACGCGCAGCTCGTCAACACGCGGAACGGCTACCATTTGTGGTCGAAGGCCTATGATGTGCAAGCCGCCGATATGCTGGCCGCGGAACAGGACATTGTCGAGGAAACCGCTCGCGTGCTGCGGGTTCCGGTCGGCCGCACACTCCGCCCCATCAAGCGCGATACGCAGAATGCGGAGGCGCACGATCTCTACCTGCAGGGAAGATATCTGTGGAGCAAGCGCGATCCGGCTGACATGCGCGAAAGTGCGCGTCTTTTCCAGCGCGCCATCGACGATGATCCCAATTATGCCTTGGCCTATGCCGGCTTGGCGGATGCTTTTACCGTCATGGCCGTGAACCGGCAGATGTCGCCGGCCACAGCCTTGCCTCGGGCCACGGCAGCGGTGCAACGCGCGCTCGAACTCGATCCTAATCTGGCGCAGGCGCACGCCACGCTCGGATTGTTGAAATCGCAGTGCAGCTGGGACTGGCGCGGCGCCGAGCAGGAGTTTCGCAGAGCCATTGAACTGCAGCCGAATTACGCCGAGGCCCATCATTGGGCGGGTCTCAATTACATGATGGTGGGGCAATACGCTGCCGCCGAAGCGGAGTTGCGGCAAGCGCAAGTGCTTGATCCGCTGTCGCTCATGATCACCGAAGGGCTGGCCGAGAACTTCCTGTATTCACGACGCTACGACGATGCCATTGCCACCAGCCTTAAAATGCCGGATCGCGGCAGCGGAATCGGCTGGGTGGTGCTCGCCCATGCCTATATTTTTAAGGGGATGTATGAAGAATCGATGAAGATAGTGCCTGCAATTGTGGACCCGAAAGATCCAAATCGATTGCTACTCCAGGCCGAGGCGCGCGTGCTTTCCGGCGACCGTGCCCGAGGGCTGAAGATTCTGGAGGAACTGGAGCGCAATCAGCGTACTTCAACTCCGGGCACTACCTACCTTGCCCCCGCGGACCTGGGAATGAGCTACGCTGTGATCGGTGAGAAGGAGCGGGCATTTACCTGGCTCGAGAAGGCCTATCAGCAACACGATCCGGCTCTAGCTCAGCTAAAGGTCGACCCGAGCGTGGATAACTTGCGCTCCGATCCCAGGTATCCCGCGCTGTTGAAGAAATTGGGATTAAGCGACTAGGCGTCGGGTGATGGCGGGGCTCTCCCCCCGCAGTTACCTCTTAGCCCTACTACTTCTTAGCCCTGCTACTTCTTAGCGAACGACCGGATGTAGTTCACCATATTCCAGATGTCGTCATCCTTGGCGCGGTCGCCTTCCGGAGGCATCTCGCCTTTGCCGTTGCGAGTCACGTAGAAGAGTTCGCCGTCGGTGCGATTTTTCAATGCGTCCGGATTGGTGAAGTCAGTAACATTTTTTATATCCGATGCCATGTCGCCCTTGCCATCGCCCTTTTCGCCGTGGCACATCGCGCAATCGATGGCATACATCTTCTTGCCTTTGGCCAGAGATTCGGCCGTGGGCTTCACGGGATTGACTTTGGCGGCAGCTTCGGGGGGAATTTTATATTCGGATGCTGGCGGCTTGGTTTGCGCCCATAATGCGAACACAAAAAAGAGCAATCCGAGAAATATCAGAGGAATTGTTTTCCGCGCACGTTGTTTCGTCATTTCGTTCTTCAACACACACCTCCGATTACGAAGTACGGTTGAACTGCTAACGATACTCCAAGGCATGATAACGTGCACGAAAAAGTTGCAGCCAAGTGGTTTTGTGGCGGGATTCGCGGCACTTTTCGCGGCACTATCAGTTGCGGCGAGGGAGCCGAGCTTGCGCTCGGCTGGGACGGGTGAGGGCGCCCGTCCCTACGCGAGCGGTGGCCATCGAGGCTCACGCTTACACTAAGACGGGTCATCCAGCTATCGGCGTGTGTCCTGCGGACTTGCTCGCCGCGGAACTGCGCAAGGTTCGCATCAGCACCGGCCGCCGCAGCACAGTTTCCAGAAGATGCCGCGCTGCGGCGATGTTCTCCGCCGAACGATCCAGCGCCGAGTATCCCGCCAGCTGCAACACTACCGAACGTTCCTGCAACCCAACCTCAAGCCGCGGTCCGCTGGCGTTTGCCTTTCCGCTTCTGCCGCGCTCGTTTCCCGGGAGATGATTCCCGCAGTGCCCCGCGCGCAAGTCCAGCGCGTTGGCCAAGCGCAGAATTCCCGCCAACTCCATGGCGGTCGGACGATCCTGCAGCTCCAGCGTCTGCATAATCTTGCCCCGCGAATGCGGCAGTGCTCCGCGGTGATAACGCGCGACCACCGCTGCGAGTTCCAGTTCCCGCGCGCTCCAACCCAGCGGACGCGCCAGCCCGCGAATCATCTTGTACGAAGCCTTCTGATGATTTTCCGAACCCGTGGCTTTCCCCACATCATGCATCACGGCCGCTGCCTGTAGCACCGCGCGCGGATCGTACTCCGAATTGGGGATTGTATTTCGATTCGGATTCTGGTCCAGATTTGGCGCTCCCGCATTCGTGGTCAACAGTCCCGCTTCGCGCAATCCGTCGTACAAAAGCAGAGACAACTGGGTCACGTGCTGTGCATGCGTAAAATCGGGATCCAGAAAACCGGCCCAAACGCGCAGCCGGCTCAAAGCGGCGGCGCGCAGTTGCGGGCCTGAAGGCAACTCCGCTCGCCAGACGCGCCAGAGCGACTCGCGTCCTACCATCTTCTCGCGATAGCGCTCGATGCGCTTGCTGCGCTCGGTATTCAACTTCTCGCGCCAACGCTTCTGGCTATCCATGTCCGGAAACGCCATCACTGCGACGGCGGTCGTCCACAGCACATCCAGATCGTGCACTTCGCCCAGCAGATCCTGGAGTTCTTTCAGGTCGTCGCCCCAAAGCTCATGCTGATGCGGGAGGAAATTCTCCACCGTGTAACGGAAGCGCTTGATGCCGATGCGCAGCGCATGCCAACTGACCTGCGAGCGAGTGCGCAGAGCGCGCTTATGCAACTCGTAAGCGGCTGTCCACTTTTCCAGCGCCAGATGCAGATACACGACGCTTCCCGGACGCACACGAGCGGCGCGCCTGGGCAGGCTTCGGCTCCATTGGCGCCATTGCTTGCGGTCAAACTGATTCAGATCCTTAAAGGCATGCTGCTTACACTCGATTTCGCGCGCGTGCACGTGATGGAGCAGTTGGATCGCGACGGGATCGTGCGACTGTTCTGTAGAGACGCGGCTTGCCGTGTCTCGCGTGGCTGGAGAGTGAACGGTATTCTCCAGCTTCTCGATCCATTCCTGCATCACCTGCATGTCACGCAGCTCGCCGAGCGCCTGGAAGAGTTTCTTCCCGGACCTCTTCATCTCTTTCCAGGAAGAACTGGGATCGATGGCCATCAATCCATCGGCGAGAGAACGGCAGCGGCGCAGCGCTACGCGAAGATCGTGCACGGCTTCGGCGTCAAAACCGTCAGCCGCGCGATCGCATTCGACCAGCACGCGTTCCATCCAGGCGCGCAGGCCAAGCTTCGGCTTTGGGCTCGCTGACTTTGGATCGGGCTTGAGAATAGGACTGGCTTCCAACTGGGCTCCTTATTGTTGCGGGAACCATTGTCGTCTCTTTGAGGGCAGCTGTCAGCTATCAGCGCTCGGCTCTCAGTGAAAAACCGGTTTGGCTGGCGTTCTTTTTTTGCTTTTCTGGGTTTGCTGCACTTCGGGCATTTTGGACCCCTCCTCCCTCGGTCTTGTGGAATCAGAGACTTAGAGGGAATTTTGGGACGGTCCTTGATTCTAAACGAGTTAGACGTAAACTATTTTGGAATGTGCGAGTTAGGGGCGTGAGCGTCGGCAAAAAATGTTGTCAAGAGGCTGAATTGCCGGTTTTCGCTCTAACTTACTCAATCGAGGGCAGATATATTCGGAATTATCACCTTCACAAACCTAGCGCTTTTTTCGCGACTTCGGCATTTGGGTTAGGTTGTTTGGTGGGGACGGAAGTGGTGTGCGGAGTTCTGGCGGAAGCTGGTTTCTCACGTCATCATACGTCTTCCCCGTTTCAACTTTGAGTAGAGTATAAAGTGCGTCAACGAAAACATCCTGCCTTCGAGTCCTATCATTGCCAGCCACTTTTCGGGCTTGTGCGATCAGGCGATGAGCTTCCCGATCCTCTTCCGTAATTTTGACACTCGTGTTCCGCGCAATTTTGGATACGTGGCTTTTGGGCGGACTCATGAACCAAAATCCTTATTGACGTTTTTACGTAAAAACGTTAATACATAGATATGTAAGGACGTTCATTATGCCACAGCCATCCGGTTACCGGGGTGATCGAACGGAGACAGGACGAACGGAGCTATACTTTAGGCAGCGGGAAATGGTAGCATTCCCGTCTTGCCCGTTACTTTCCTTCATCGCCTCAGGCCAGAGGAAGTTGGCTGTGATCGCTAAGGCGAATCGGAATCTTTGAAAAGTTTGGGGCGATGGAGGGGATTCGAACCCCCACACCGGATCAGGGAGCGGATTAACAGTCCGCAGCTCTCACCAATGAGCAAGCCATCGCCGCAAAAGGGTCGGGTGAGGAGAGCGCTTATCCGAACGTTTACTCCTCACTCGGCCTTCTCCAACATCTTCAGCATCAGCGGTATTCCTGTGTAATGTCAACAGCCTTTTGTTGCTCACCTAGGTACAAAAAACCTGCCTTGCACGCGGTATTTTCCGGAATCTATGCCGAAGCGCTCTTTGGTTGGCGTAGTGTCAGTCGCTTTCCTTCCGTCGCTTTCAGTGCCAGCAACGTGCGATCCGAGTCATTCACTTTCCGGTGGTTGTAACGAAAATCGAACTCATTCAAATATTGCTGCAAATAGCCGCGTCCCCAGTGGTGATAGGTGCCAAAGACACCGCGCTTCACTAGGCCAAAGAACCCTTCGATTGTGTTGGTGGTGATGTGACGCCCGTTCTCGTACCGCGAGTATTCCTTTTTCTTGTGCGTCACTACATCGTGGTCAGGATAATTGTCGTGCAGAAAGTGGTACACAACGTTCTCGTCAGTCTGGATCGTGGTTCCGACTTCGACGTGCTCTTGCATGATCGGCTTGATATTTTTTAGTGTCACGCGCTCAACGTGAAAGGACCGCACGCGACTGCCATTGGTACTGCGCTCCATCAGCGACACGATAGGGCGTTTCTTGCTTTCAACCCCAGGTACGCCAGCCCTGCCCTTTTCTTTAGGGCCGATCCAAACCTCGTCAATTTCGACGATGCCGCGCAGTTTCTCAAACATTCCGTGTTGCGTCATGGCGAACCGGAGACGGTGACACATGAACCAAACTGTTTTGTAACTGATTCCAGTCATACGGTGGATTTGATGAGCCGACATTCCTTTCTTGCTGGCGCACATGAGATAAGCAATGAGAAGCCAGCGATGCAGAGAAATGTGAGAATCCTCAAAAACCGTTCCCACGGTCGCAGAGAACTGCTCGCAGCATCCGTAGCACTTCCAGACTCCCTTGCGAACGGGCTTCTTTGAATCAGCCCGCGCTTCCAACTTGCGAGCGTTCCCGATCTCGCCGCACTTCGGGCAGACAGGGCCATCGGGCCAACGCAGCTTTTCAAAAAACTCGCGGGCTGTTTCTTCATCGTGGAAATGCTCATGGATTCGAGATAGGGTGAATGAAGCATCTGTATTCATTGGGCTTTCTCCGCTTGCTTTTTGCGGGAAAAAGCCCCAAAATCTGTTTGGGTCTAGTTCGTGGGCTCACTCCCGCGTTCTGGATTAGCCCCGACAACCGTTGACGCGGAAGCCGGGGCGCTTATTCAGCTATTCAATTGGTGGCGGCGGCATCGTCACCTCCGATTCGCGACGGCTCAACGTCTTGACCACGTTGGGCCGTTCGTATTTCACTCCGAAACTTGTATCGGTTCTCATTCACCGGCCTTCTCATCCGTAACGGCGTCCGCTTCCCGTGAGGTAATTTTCTTTTTGCGTTCGGGATACCATTCACGCAGCCCCCACGCCTTACTGCCTATCCGCTCAAATTTCGGACTGCGCTTTAGAGCGGTGTAGAGGATCGTAGGCGCGTTCTTTGAATTAACATCCATGCCGCTGTTTCTGAATGCTTCAAGAATTTCTCCCGTCGTGAGGGCTTGGCCGGGATTCGTTTTGAGGAGCTTTTCGGCTGCCGCAGCTTGGCTCAAATTGTGGAAAAACCCTATCGGCATGGAAGTGATCGGGGGGATGCCTCTCCGCTCGCCTTCATCATCAGGTTTGCTTGTCTGCGGAGCTGCGGAGCTTCCTAGCCTTCTCTCTAGCGCTACTATGAGCCCGTTCAACTCATCCCTTTCTTTCCGCAGTTCTTCGAGAAGTTGCACTGCGCTTTTATTGGAATCAGTCATTTAGATCACCTCGCAACAATAAGCATAATAAGCCAACACGTAATCAAATGTCAACACATTTAATAATCAAAATAATCTGCAACGTAATCTGTCCGGGCCAATGGGTAATGCAGTATTGCTTTAGTTACTAGGTAAAAAATGGCATAACTCTTTTATATTGACAGACTTAGAGAAAAGATGTATAAAGAATTTGATTTGAGTCTCTCGCGAGGACGCTCGCGAGAGACTCAATACAAACCCCAGAGGGTCCGCCTATGTCGAAGATTACTACTTTGCAACTACTTGATCCGCTAAAGGTCTTCGTGGAATACGACACGCAATACGAAATCTATGTAGCGCAGTGTCTCCAGACGGGACATTTGGTGACCGCAGATGATGCGGATATGGCGAAGGAAATGATTACAGAGCTATTGGAAGATGAAGTGTCTTTGGCTGTGAAGAACAATGACATTTCGAGTTTGCTAGCCAACCCTGCCCCATTAGAACTGCGAATTAGATGGGAGTTAGCAGCGAGGACAAACAAACTCGACGAGCGTAAAATTAAAATCCACGGCGAGGTCGCGCAGGAACTAAGGTTGCTAATGGGTCAGGCGGAGGTGGAAACTGAAATCAAAATCGCTACCGGAAGGACTGCCGCGAGAGCAGCCTAGAGTTCCAGAGCTAGAAGCTGGCGTGGTCATTCGTGTCTTTAAGGATCATTACTCCGTTGTCTGCGACCGAGTGGAAAAACGTGAGTATTATCTCCGGTTCAAACAGCTATCAACTGGTTTGACAATTCAAGGGATGACGCACGCAAAAGGAACCCTCATAAGCCCCCGTTTCCTGCTTCAAATACTTGAACGATTCCAAATTTCTGTCCCTGATTTCCTGGAATCACTCAACGTAGTTCCTATCAGAAAAGAACCCCACTCAGCCGTTTAATGATTTCTTGTCTTTTCAGGTTTTTACCACTTGGTTTGTGAAGGTGATAATTCCGAAAGACTTTCTCGGCCTCGGAACTTTTTACAATGGCTTTACACTTTGATGACAACTGGCTGGTCTTCTTTCGGTAAGGTTTCGTCGAAGCACCGACTTACGATTTTCAGTGGGAGGTAGGGGACCATGACCAGGAACATTCGCAGATCGATCGTAATGGCGTTCACGGTTGCAGCCTTCGCACTCACGACCAGCGAGGCCATGGCACAGAGCGGCGGTGCCATGACACAGAGTTACACCGGCAATTGGCCGGCGACTGTGACCCAGTCGCAGCGCGACAACGGCACCGACTGCATCGCTCTGACCGACGATGGCAGCTATGGCTTTACGCACAGCGGCGAGGCCAAGCTAAACGGCCAGAACGACCCATATGGCGGCTATTTCACAGTCGTCGATGGTCTCATCACTGTCACTTTCACCGAACCGTCGGGCGAGGGCGACTGTTGTGACTACCTCGTGTTCACCGCTCGCGCCAACAACGGCCACATCGGCAAGGGGGTCTTCAATTATTTCGGTATAACCGACATTGGTCTGCTGGCGTTCGGCAAGAACGGCGGCTGCTGAAATCGTCGATAGGACAGGGTGAGCGGGTGCACCTTGGCTTCGAGGGAAATCCCAAGCTGCCTGGTGCGGTGGAAGCCCACTCATCGCACAGAACGCGATGAGTGGGGCACCCCGGTGCTTTCCGAAAACCGATTCGGTACGCCTTCGCTGGCCTCAGTCTGCGCAACTCCCCGGGGACCCCAATGCATAGAGAGACTTCCCTGCCGCCTCTTTGGCACAGTCGATGATGTAGGGGTCCTTCGACTCCGCAGGAACTTCACTTCGTGAAGTTCCTGCTCCGCTCAGGATGACAACGCTGAGAGCTGCGATTACGTGCTGAGGACCTTTTCGCGCTCCTCGGCGTCTTGCAGTTCCTGGTGCGGCGTTGTCGGCAGCGCGAACTCCAGAACCTCTTCTATGGTCTTCACGTAATGCGCCGTCAATCCTACTAACTGTTCGGGCGTCAGATCTTCCTCGAGGTTGGTCTTGTTGTCGGCGGGGAGGATCACGTCATGCACGCCGGCGCGTTTGGCGGCTAGAACTTTTTCTTTAATGCCGCCGACGGGCAACACGTTGCCGCTCAGCGTGATCTCGCCGGTCATGGCGGTCAGCGGACGCACCTGTTTACCAGTCAGTAAAGATACCAGCGCGGTCACGATGGTGACGCCGGCCGAAGGACCGTCTTTTGGGATCGCTCCCGCGGGCACGTGAATGTGGATGTCGTGGGTGGCGAAAAATTCTTCGTCGATGCCCAACTGCTTGGCATTCGAACGCACCCAGCTTAGTCCGGCTTGCATGGATTCGCGCATCACGTCCTGAATCTGGCCGGTGATGGTGAGCCCGCCTTTGCCTTTCATTTGATTTGCTTCGACAAAGAGCACGTCGCCGCCCGAGGGCGTCCACGCTAAACCAACGACCACGCCGGCGCGTTTGGTGCGTTCGGCAATTTCGCCTTCGCTGCGCACTTTGATGCCGCCCAGAAATTCCTGGATAATCTCCTTGGTAATAACCAGCTTGTCGTTCTTGCCTTCGGCAATGCGGCGCGCCTGCTTGCGGCAGATGGTTCCGATGGTGCGTTCCAGATTGCGCACTCCCGCCTCGCGCGTGTAATGACGAATGATGTAGCTGACCGCTTCTTCGGGAAATTCGATCTGCTCTTTGGTGATTCCGTTTTCCTCGATCTGCCGCGGAATCAGGTACTGGAAGGCAATGTGAATTTTTTCTTCTTCGGTGTAGCCCTGTAGTTCGATGATCTCCATGCGGTCGCGGAGCGGCTCGGCTATGGGATCGAGCATGTTGGCGGTGGTGATGAATAGGACTTTCGAAAGATCGAAAGTCACGTCCAGATAGTTGTCACGGAAGGTCGCGTTCTGTTCGGGATCGAGGGCTTCGAGCAGCGCCGATGCGGGATCGCCGCGGAAGTCGCGTCCCACTTTGTCGATTTCGTCGAGCATGAAGACGGGATCTTTCGTCTCGGCGCGGCGAATGCCTTGAATGATCTGGCCGGGCAAGGCTC